>OEPS010000203.1_pt1 | contig 22320 bp, 27 predicted proteins | sample 1539411 | NCBI WGS metagenome assembly OEPS01 (sample SAMN02671747, study PRJEB22543) | soil metagenome | biome: bacteria | place: China:Hunan Province, Lengshuijiang City | collected 2012-10-15 | depth 0.08m m
GCGAGGACGGCGACGGCGAGGACGGCGACGGCGAGGACGGCGAGGACGGCGACGGCGAGCCGGTCACCGCCTCCGCCAAGTCCACCCGGAAGAAGGGCAAGATGCTCTCGGTCCAGGAGGCGGTCGCCCGCCTCGGCCTCAACGGCACCTCGAGCACCACGACCCAGCCCCGCGAGGCCGACCTCGCCACGACCCAGACCCGGGTCATGATCGCCGGCGAGCAGATCCAGGACGCCAGCCTCCGCACGCTCGCCGAGGCCTTCAGCGACTCCGCGGGCCGCAGCCTCAAGTCGGGCAAGGAGCGCGTCGCCCGGATCGAGACGTCCTTCGCCGACGAGCGCACGCTCTCCGGCAAGATCAACGCCGACACCCGACTGCTCGACTCGTTCGTCAGCCCCGAGGCCGTCACCGCTGCCGGTGGCTGCTGCTCCCTGCCGCAGCCGATCTACAGCAACCCGGTCCAGGGCAGTACCGAGCGCCCGATCAAGTCCAGCCTGCCCACGCTGGGCGCGACCCGCGGGAAGTTCTCCTTCTTCCCGGCCATCTGCCTGCCGGTGGACGGCTTCGGCGTCTGGACCTGCGAGGACGACGAACTCGTCGACGAGGCCGACCCGGACACCTGGAAGTCCTGCGCCGAGGTCGACTGCGACGAGTCGCAGGAGGTGGGCGTCGACGCGGTCTACTCCTGCGTCACGATCGGGAACTACCAGTCCCGGTTCGCCCCGGAGCAGTGGCAGGGCTACCTCGCGGCGCTGGCGATCCAGAACGCCCGTCGCGGCGAGGTCCGCCTCTTCGAGCAGATGCGGGCCGAGGTCATGGCGACCTACACGGTCGACGCGCTCGGCTCGGTGTTCGCCAACGTGGTGAACGGCGTGGCGACCGCCGCTGCCGCTCTCCGTCAGGACCAGCGCCTCGGCGACGTCCAGATGGACTACTACGTCGGCGAGTCGCTGCTCACCGCCGTCCGCCTCGATCTGATGAACCGTCGGGTCTTCTCCTCGGCGGTCGACGACCCGACCGTGGCGAACGAGATGCTGTCCCGGGCCTTCTCCAACGAGGGGATCAACGTGATCTACTCGCAGGACGTCGACCCGGTCCAGTTCGGCTCGGACGGCACGAACCCGCAGTTCCCGCTCACCCTCGGTTCGGTGCTGGCCCCCAACGGGTTCTTCACCTTCCTGGATGGCGGCACGCTGGACCTCGGCACCGAGATCCGGGACCACAACCTCAACCGGCAGAACAAGGTCGCGGCGTTCGCCGAGTCCTACGAGGGCCTCCTGGCCCGTGGCTGCAACGCTCTCGCCCTCGACATCCCCGTCGAGATCTGCGACAACGTCGCCTGCCCCGCCTGATCGCCGGCTGAAGAACTGAACTGGAAGGAGAGGCTCTGATGTCTCAGACGCTCATGGAAGGCGCGGAGGTCGAGGTTGACACCCGTCCGGGTGGCATCCTCGCCTCGGCCCTGCCTGCTCCGGCGGGCTGGCTTCAGGGCCTCTCCATCCCGTTCTACGGGTGTGGTGAGCCGGTGCTCCTCGACAGGTGTGTGACGTCGGAGGACACGACCACCCACCGCACCGCCGTCGCGGAGTTCCACCCGTTCGGCATCCGCCAGTCTGCCTCGTGCAGCAGCCTGTCCAGGATCGACCAGAAGCGCCACGCTGAGGGTCGGCTGGACTCCACGACTGAGTGGGGGGTCGCTCGTCAACTGGCGACGGACGGTCTCGCTCTCGGTACTCCGTCCTTCGAGGACGGCGTCGACCTCGGGACCATCGCAGATGCAGACTTCGTACTGGCTGTGGCGACACTGGAGCAGGCTGCGGCTGACGCTGGCTTCGGTGCTCAGTGGTGGCTCCACGCTCCGATCAAGGCAGCGTCGTTCCTCGCGAAGGACAACCTCCTGATCGAGGAGAAGTCCCCGTCCGGCGCACCGTGGGTCGTCAGCGTCGGCTACCCGGTGCAGGGGCCGACCACCGTCCGGCTCTGGGCGACCGGCCCGGTGTGGGCGTCGGTGGACGAGCCGTTCGTCATCAGCGACCTCGACCGCCGGAACAACGAGGACGAGGCCTTCGCCCAGCGAAGCGCGATCGTGGCCTTCGACCCTTGCGTCAACTTCTTCATCGACGTCACCGTTCCCGCCAGCCCCGTCGTCGGGAGCGCGTGATGACCACAGTTCCGGCCAGCCCCAACATCGGAAGCGAGTAACACATCATGGCTGAATGCACCACGCCCGATCTGGGGCGCATCAAGAAGGTCGGCCTCTTCCTGGCTGACGACTGCCTCAACCCCATCTACGGAGCGGACGCGGGCTACCTCGACGACTGCGTCGCGAACTTCGAGTCCAGCGACAACGTCGACGACGGCGAGGAGTTCACCCGCCGCTGTGCCGACGGCTCGATCAAGCGGTACATCCCGGGCGTCAAGTCCCTCCAGTCGATCGAGGTGAACGTCGACCTCCACTGGCTCGACCCGGCCTGGATCGCGCAGGCGGGCGGGGCCACGGCCATCGAGCACGACAGCGAGGTCATCGGCTGGGCCGACGGCGTCAGCGACCGCTTCAACGTGATCGTGGTCGTCTGGCAGGAGATCCTCGGCGAGTGCGGAGACGGCGTCTCCGGTGACTTCGTCCGGATCTACCCGGTCAAGGGCGCGACGGTCACCGAGGAGGGCACCCCCGGCTCCGAGGACAACTACATCCGCATCACCGGCGAGACGACCAACAGCCACAACCTCGGCCTCGGTCCCATCCCGCTGGCGCTGGACACCGTGTCCGGCGACGCCGAGTGGTTCTCCGACCCGCTCCCCGACGGCACCCACCGCTTCCGGTTCACCGGCGCGGCTGCCCCTGACGGCTGCGGCGCGGTCGCCACGACCGACCCCGGCTCGGCCTGATCCGGAGGACACGATGACTCTCCTGAGCGAGGTCTCGTGTCCGTGGGAGGTGGATCCGGAGGCCTGCGGACTCGGAGACCTCGACGACGCAGAACTCCTCGACTCCTCCATCGCCACAGCCTCGTCGATCATGACGAGGCTGTCGGCGTACACGGTGGGACTGTGCGAGACTGAGATCCGCCCCCTGAACCTCTGCTCGGAGTGCCGGACGTGGTGCTGCGGTGGAGCCGACGCCCTGTACCTCCGGGCTCCGTACATGATGCCCGTCTGGGACGTGACCCGCGTGCGCCTCGGGGCAGACGAGTACGCGACGAACTCCTGGCGGTTCGACCGGGAGTCCCGGATGCTGTACCGGGTGCCGCCCGAGGTCTGGCCGAAGAAGGACGAGAAGTGGTCCAACGCCGGCGAGGGTGAGGCCTTCGTCGTCGACGCGGTGATCGGCACTCCGCCGGACGCGTGGGCGCTCGACGTGGTGGCTCGCCTCACGAAGGAACTCTACCTCTCCTGCAAGGGATCGAAGTGCCGTCTCCCGTCCAACGTGACCACGGTCACCAGTCAGGGCATCACGGTGCGTCTGCGGGACGACGAGGTGAACACCTTCATCCCCGAACTCGGGGCGTGGGTTCACGCTGTGAACCCCTACGGGGCTCGGTTGCCGGCGATGGTTTCTTCACCTGACCTCGCAGCGTCGCGTAGAGGCGGTCTGAGCGGTCTAGGGGGCTGCCGTGGCTAACACCCTAGCCGGGGTGGCTGCTAGCCTTCTGACGGCCGTCTCAGACGCTCTGAGCGACGACCTGCGGCCCGTGTGCAAGGTGTACCAAACCCACGGCATCCCGGTGATCTTCCAGTGCTGCGAGTGTGACGAGTCCGACCTGGAGGGGGCCAACGGAGAGATCAGCATCCACTTCCGTCGCCTCATGGATGTGGACGCGAACACTCTCGAAGAGGTGCGCCGGGTGCGTCCCTGTCGAGGGGGCGTCACCGCTGCTCAGTTCCGTCTGGTGCTGGCCCGCTGCCGCCCCATCATCAACGAACAGGGTGAGGTCCCGCCGCCCGAGGAACTCACTGAGCACACCCAGGACCAACTCCGTGATGCAGAGTTGATGTGGCAGGCTCTGGCGTGCAGTGGCCTGGACCTTCGGATCGACGACATCTCTGCTGATCTGAGCGATCCGGGCACCTGCTCGGTGATGTTCGCAGACGTCACGGTTCAGGTGTCCGTGCCCGCACTACCTACCGCGGAGTCCGCTTGATTGCTACGCTGCGGTCACCGTGGGCCGGGGGTTCTCCTCTAGGTCTCTCCGGCCCACGGCACGTCGCTAGATGAAAAGGAGAACAGCGATGACTGAAGAAGTACGCCGTGACGTAGTGAAGTTGGGCCTCGACTTCCGGGCCATCCCGGTCGACCTCGGGGACGGTATCGAGTGGGAGTTCCACCCGGACCCGTCGCCCCAGCAGTGGTCCGCTCTCGTGAACGCCCTCAAGGAGTTCACCAAGTTCGAAGACACCGATTTCGGCGGTGAGGCGTTCGAGAACGCGCTCGCCGGCTTCACGGAGTCGATGTCCAAGATGCTCGTTCGTGCCGAGCAGCAGGCCGAGTGGATCGAGAAGGGCTACGGGCTCGGCCCGCAGCAGGCGATCTCCGAGGCCCTGATGGGGATCTGGACGGGTTTTCCTACGCCGCAGCAGTCGCCATCTGGGAAGGGGTCGAAGAAAACTGGATCAGCCTCGTCACCTCGTGGAACCTGAGCGGCATCCGCTGGCGGGAGTTCTCCTTCGCAGAGATGCTCTGGATGGCTCACACCACCACCGTCCAGCGGTTGAAGGAAGACAAGCCCCATCAAGTTCGCATGTACCTCAACCAAACCAAGGACTACACTGCCCTACGTGAGTGGGACAAGTCCCAGATGAAGGATTCGACAGACAAGTAGGGAGGTGGGTTCATGGCAGGCGCGGGCGGTGTCTACACCGGAGGCGGCGCGACCGTGGTCATGAACCCGCCCTCTGTCGTGTACGTGCAGGTCTTCCACCCCGGCTCTGGTCCAGAACGGCATCTCCGCAAGAAGGCCGAGGCTGTTGCGGTTATGGCCCGCAGCCTCGTGCCGAAGCGTAGTGGTCGTCTGGCCTCGACGATCAATGCCAGTCAGAATCGAGACGAGAAGGGTCGGTACGCCTTCGGCTTCGCAGTCTCGGCGGGCACCCCCTACGGATACTTCGTTCACGAGGGGACTGGCCCGTCCCCCCGGTGGGCCGTCAACCGCAAGGTGATGAAGTTCCCTGGCTCTCGAGGCGACATCGTCTACCGCGACTTCGTCATGCACCCCGGCACGCCCGCGCAGCCGTTCCTCCAGAACGCTCTTGTAGCGATGGGAGGCTGAGATGGTAGCCCTCGGTCCCCGCGTCGGTGGGGCGCACGTCGACGTCAACATGAAGTTCGACGACAAGTCCCTGGACGCTGTCGGCAAGCGGATCCACCGGCAACTCGCTTCTATCGGTGAGCACAACCGAAACGTCTACCAGAGCATCGGTCGTGAGTCGGTCGCTGCGTGGCGAGCGGCGCTCGGTGCCACTGTCGCGTCAGCGCCGCTCATGGGTTCAGCCATCAGCGGATTGGCGGGGGCCGCGACCTTGCTCGGTGGAGCGATGTACTCGGTCGGTCAGTCGTCGGGCGCGCTGCTCCCCGTCGTGACGAGTCTCGGCATCGCCGGCCTCACCGCTTCCATCGGTATGCGGAACTTCGGCGCTGCTGTCTCGGAGACGGACCCCAAGAAACTCCAAGAGTTGCTCCGCGACATGCCGAAGTCGATGCAGGCGGCGATCATGTCGACGCGGGCGATGTCCAAGGAGATGCGGGCGGTCATCTGGGAGAAGATGTTCGTGGGGGTTGGCCCGCTCATGGCTCGCCTCCGTGAGACTGGTGTCATCCAGCGCGGTCTCGGCAAGATGGCCGAGCAGATCAACGTGGTGGCTCGGTCTGTCCTCCGCTACATCACCTCGGCCGAGGGTGTCTCCGTACTCAACAAGTTCTTCGCGAACAACGCGAGGGTGTTCGGCGCTCTGGGAGAAGCCGTGACCCCGTTCCTCAACGGGTTCCTCCGGCTTGTCAACGCCTTGACACCCTCGGCCCTTCGGTTCGCCGATGGCCTCACCGATGTCGGCAAGCGGTTCGAGTCCTGGACGAAGGGGGAAGGCTTCGCCAAGCGGATCGACGAGTCGATGAAGCGTGCCCAGAAGACGGCGGGTTTGTTCTTCGACGTGCTCGGCAACCTCGGCTCGGCGTTCCGCAACATCTTCGGCATCACGAACCCGGCCACGAACACGTTCCTCGAGATGCTGGTGGCGGTCACCCAGCGATTCGAGGACTTCACGAACAGCGCGGGCGGCAAGAACTCCATCGCGACGTGGGCCATGCAGTCTGTCGATGTGATGCGGCAGTTCGGTAAGACGATCGAGGCTGTGTTCAAGGTCGTCGCAGAACTGGCCGACCCCCGTGTCATCATCTCCTTCCTGAAGACCGTGGAAGGAGCGTTCAACTACCTCGGCAAGTTGCCGTTGGACAAACTGGTCGACGGTTTCGTCAGGATCGCCGAGGCCATCCAGCCGCTGAGTAGCCTGTTCCTCGCCGTGATCATCGGTGGTGCTGCGTTCAACATCCTCCTCGGCAGCCTGATGGGTCAACTCGGTGGGGTGTTCGCCGTGCTCGGGCGCTTCAAGGGCTTCGGTGACATCTTCAAGGGAATTGGCGGCAGCGCCGGGAAGCACTCCAAGGACGTCAGCAAGTTCACCGGGTTGCTGCGGGGCATCGGCACGGTCCTCGGTAAGGCGCTGAAGTTCGCGGGGATCGCGGGGCTGGCGGTCTATATCACCACCCTGATCCTGGAGTCCGAGAAGTTGAAGGGTAAGGTCGTTGAAGTCTTCGAGGCGTTCAAGGGTCTCTGGGAGCCACTGAAGACCGCCTTCAGTGAAATCAAGACCTCGTTGACCCCGGTGGGTAAGGGGTTGAAGCCTGTCTTCGGGTTCCTCGACAAGATCGCCAGCATCGGGATCGGCTTGATCCTCGACACCATCGTGTACGCCTTCGAGTCGCTAGGGAAGGCGATCGAGGGTGCGGGCAAGATCATCTCGGGTGTCATCGACTTCTTCGTCGGTCTCTTCACCCTCGACGGTAGCAAGATGCTGGACGGGCTGAAGAAGATGGCTTCCGGCGTTGTCCCGCTGCTCCAGGGACTCTTCGGTCTCTTCGCCACGTTCTTCGCCCCCGCACGTCTCTTCAAGTTGGCGGGCACCGCCTTCAAGGGGCTGGGGAGTGGCATCGCGAGTGCGGTGCCCGGTATCCTCAGTTTCCTGGGCCGGTTCGTCGTCAGTATCCTCAAGTTCTTCGTCGGCCTCGCACCGCGTCTGCTCCGCCTTGGCGGTCAGGCTCTCTTGTCCCTCGGGAAGGCTGTCGTCAAGGGTACCCCCGGCGTGCTGTCTAGGATCGGGAAGTTGATCACCGGCGTGATCGGTTGGGTCGCGAGGCTGCCGGGTCGTCTCCTCAGTCTCGGCGTGCAGGCGCTCTCGAAGTTGGGTGGGGCTGTGGCGAGCGGCACCCCGAAGGTCCTGTCGCTGGCCGGAAGAATCTTCGACGGCGTGGTCAAGTGGATCGCGAAGTTGCCGGGTCGCCTGCTGGAACTCGGCAAGTCGGCACTCACGAAGTTGGTCACCTCGTTCCGGAACGGCGTCACCCGCGTTACGACTGCCGCAGGCACCATCTTCAAGGCGATCTGGGATGAGATCAAGGGTCTGCCGGGCGACCTCCTCGATCTCGGCAAGGCCATGATCGGCGGGCTTATCGACGGCATCGGTGAGAAGTTGGGTGACCTAAAGGACAAGGTCGGTAGTATCGGTGGACTGATCAAGGGTGTGCTGCCCGGTTCTCCCGTCAAGTACGGCCCGCTCACCGCGTGGAACCACGGCAGCGGCGCGACGGGTGGTGGTCGCAACGTGGTCGACGCCATCACCGGGGGTCTCAAGAACACTGACCCGATTCGGAGGGCGATGGCCGACGTGGCCGACGCCGTGTCTGGTTCCTTCTCTCCAAGGGTGGGTAGCGGAACCGTGGGGTCGCGTACCGGAACCAGCGCCCCACCCGCTCTTGAAGGCGCACCGGGCGGGAACATCTACATCGGCAAGATGGAGCCCCACAACTACGGAGAGTTCGAGCGGCAGATGCGTGAGCAGAAGAGACTTGCGGCTCTCGGTGGTAGAAGGCCGGTGTCAGCATGAGTTGCGAAGTCACCGTTCTAGTCACCCTCGGACCTGAGGGCGAGGGTGCGTTGGAGATCCCCAGCACCTGTGATGTGGGGATCTCTTGGACCAAGATGGGTCTTCCCGACTGGGAGTTGCGGTACACCTACGCACCTCCATCCGCCTACGTGCCGGGGAACGTACTGCTGGCAGCCGTCCGGGACTCGGGTGCGATCCCCATGACCGTGTCGGTCGAGGGTACGTCTCTCGCTGACCTAGAGGCCAAGAAGGTGGAACTCGAGACTGCGCTCGCGGCGTGGCCGGGGCTGTTCAAGGCTGACGCTACGGACGACACGGGCACCGTGACCATCGCTGGCCCGTGGGAGACCTTCCCGACTATGCCTCGATGGGGCGACGTGCTGCCCACCGTTCTCGGTCATTACCTGCTGGAAGCCACGTTCTCACTACCCGTCAATCCCCCAGGAGCGCCCTGATGCCCATCCGCGATCGTGCGGCCATGAGTCGCAGCCTGGACAACGACTACGGGACCACCCGTGGCCCCAACGCCGCGGACTCCCACTTCCTCGCCCTCTTCGACGGGGACCCGATGGTGCCCTTGGAGGACGGCGGTGGCGAGGAGGTCGTGGGTAACGGGTACGCCCGTGTGACGGTGCTACCTGCGGACTGGTCGCCCGCCACGGACGGCTACAAGCCCCTCACGACCCCGAAGCAGTTCCCCAACACGACCGGGGAGTGGCCCACGGGCGCATCCCATTGGGCGCTCTTCGACGGCGCAGACGGCACCACGATGTGGGACTGTGGGCCATTGACCGAAGTACTGGAGGTCACCGGGGCCGGTGCTGGGCCTATGGTGTCGATAGCCGTGTTCTACGACGACGCAGTGTCTAACGACGAGGAGCCCTAACCATGCCGAACAACCTGACCGATACCGAAGAGAACCGGCTGCTCGACCTCTCCCTTCTCGACACCGACGAGATGGCGCTGATGAGCGTTCTCGGCACGGACTCCACTGCCGGGACTGAGGTCGCCGGTGGCTCCTACGACCGGCAGGTCACGACGTGGGCGGCTGCTGCTGGGGGTTCCAAGGCCACGTCGGCGGGGCTCAACTTCCCCTCGATGCCTGCTACCGATGTCCAGGGTTGGGCGATCTACGACACCGCTGGCACATCCCGGAAGTGGTACGGCCTGTTCAGCCCTCGCACCGGAACCGCTCAGAACACGGGGGACACCATCACCTCCGCGGCGCACGGTCTCGTGGACGGCACGAAGGTCGTGTTCCTCACCAACTACGCCCCTGCGGGTCTCACCGCGAACACGACCTACTTCGTGCGAGACTCCACCACGAACACCTTCAAGGTCGCCGCCACTCTGGGCGGTGTGGCTCTGGCCGTGACCGCGGACACTCTGGTGGTCGTTGTCGGCGAGGTCTTGGATGTCGTCTCCGGAGCGGCTGTCGACATCTCCTCCGGCGACGTGATCTGCTCCCTGTCCTGATGGTCACGGAGCGGAGGGTACACGATGACCTACGAATCTGAGGTCCTAGCAGACTCTCCGTTGGCGTGGTGGCGGCAGGGGGAGGCCAGCGGCACCGTCATGGCCGATTCGTCCGGCAACGGGCGTGACGCAACTTTCCTCAATACCGGCAATCTCACGTACGCACAGACCTCTCTGCTTCCACAGGTCCCCAGCGACACTGCGATCAAGTACAACTCCACGGGGCGCGCCACGCTAGCGTTCGCCTCGTGGATGTACTCCACCTCGTTCACCGTCGAGGCATGGGTCAACGTCACCACCACAAGCGGGACCCAGAACCTCCTGGCCCGTCGGACCGGGGGTGGGTCCAGCGGTGACGCATGGCAGTTCCGGATCGACGGCGGAAAGCCGCAGGTCCTCTCTTGGCACGGTGGGCTGCGAAACCTTATGGCGGCATCTGCACTCAGCCTCGGCGTACATCACTTGGTCGCGACGATCACCCCGACTCAAATCGTGATCTACGACAACGGTGCGGTCTTGACCAGCAGCACCTTCGGGAGCGCCAACCCGACGAGCAACTCCACCGAACTGTGGTTTTCGTCGTGGGGTAATGGCAACGAGCCGCTGAACAACGCCACTCTCGACGAGGTCGCGTTCTACGGAACCGCGCTCTCGGGTGCTCGTGTCCTGGCTCACTACAACGCAGGCATGTTCCCACCCGCTGGTCTCCAGGCCCGTGGGGACGCGCAGAGCGATGCCAGTGTGCAGGCCACCGTCATCATCTCTGCGGTCCCCGGTAGCCCGCGTGGCGACGCTCAGAGTGACGCCAGCGTCACGCCGGCGATCATCAACATGGGGGAGACCCACAACCGGACGGGCGGCAGATGGCGGAACGGAATCGGCACCGCCACGTGGTCCCCCACTGTGATCATTCCCCCTGCCCCAGAGATCGGGGGTGCCCGCTTGTCGGCTCTGGCTTTCAACACTCCTACCGTGGACGAGGCCACCGGACGCATCTCGTACAACGCGACTCGGGTGGAGCAGGACCGCCATGTGGATCGTGTCGTGGTGGGGAACAAGGACATCACCGTCTGGCGCGGTGTCGTCACACCCATCCCCGGCTACGGGCTGGTGGAGCCTCTGGGGTACGGCCCTGCGACGCTGGTGCTACCACAGGTCCACGCCGCTTTCGAGGTCGTCGGCGAGGGCGCTCTGCGCTTCCTCCGTCCCGGCGCTGCTGTTCAGGTGGAGCGCGTGGACCGGGAGACCGGGGAGGTGGTGGCCGTCGACTACAAGGGCATCATCGTCTCCTTCGATGTCTCTGGCGACGCCCTGACCTGTCAGGTGGGTGGAGAGGCCTCCGGGCGGGCAGCCCTGAGGGAGCGTCAGGTCCCCATCTTCTACTGGTACAAGGATCTGGGCCGCTACTTCCACGACGCGATCCGGGGTCTCGGCCTGCCCTTCTCCCCGTATCTGGGGCCGGAGGTCGGCATCCGGGTTCAGCGGTTCGGCGGCACGGGCTACCTCGACTTCATCCAGCAGTTGGTCGCGATGGGCTGGACTCGCGATGGAAATCGTTGGACCGTGATGCCGAACGAGGCCACCGGCAAGTACGAGGCCTTCCGCAAGGACACGACCGCGATTCACGCTACTGCGTACCTGGACGATCAGCGCACCGTGGGGTCTTTGGTCCGCGACATGAGCGAAGAGCCCAACAGGATCTTCCTCACTGGAGTGCAGCCTGACGGCCTCCGTGTCCGTTTCGGCGGCTATCCTGGGTTGAAGTTCACGAACCCGCCGCCGTACCCCTTCGACGACAACTCGACTTTCGGGCAGGGCACTACTGACGCCGACACGGATACCGGAGACGGCATCACCATCCTGATCAACCGGCTCTACATCACGAAGTACCTAGACCGGGAGGACCTGCCCGGAGGATACGACGCCGGTGTGACCCGGGCGATCAAGGATCTCCAGCGCGACGGCGGCATCGCTGTGACCGGCAACGTGAACGTGAAGACGTGGCGGGTGCTCTACGATCTGGACTCCACGGGCTTCTCCCTGCGCGGTGCTCGCATCCTGCCCGCCGCGCAGAAGTCTGAGGTCAAGCCGTGGAACCTCTCTCCCTCGGGTGCCAAGATCAGTCGCAACCCCGGCTTCAACCGGCGCGTGTTGCCGGTGGACCGTAACGTGGATATCGGCACCGGGTTCGAGAAAGACCAGATGCGGGAGTGGGCACGGGCCGAACTGGAGCAGGCGGTCACCAGCAACTGGACCGGGACTCTGGTGTTCAACACCGGAGCCCTGATCGCAGGGCAGCACGACCCCGGTGACCCGCTCACCACCGCAGACCTGATGCCGGCGAAGGCTCTGCGCGCTGGCATGAATATCTGGCTCCCCCTCTTCGACGGCGGCACCTTGGTTCACGTGTCGGGGATCGACGTGAGCCCCGAGGGCACCGTGACCGCCAGCGTGGACACCCGTGCCCGCGACGCCTTGGAGGTCTGGGAGGTCATCGCCCGCAACCGGGAGTCCCGTAAGTCCCTGCGGCGGGCCTGGATTCAGGAGCACCGCGCCAGCACCAACCGGAAGGACTCCATCGCACCGTGGGACGAGGTGGGTGGTGTCCTGGGTGACAAGGTGTCTGTGCCTGGAAACCGCTGGACCGTGTTCCCCGTGATCGCGGGCCAGGAGGGCATCATCCAGCGCCTGCGGGTCGACACCAACCCGAACGCCGAGTTCGTCATGGCTGTGTTCGGGCGTCGCATCGCGGCGGGTCGCCTTCGTCGCATGGTGGGCAACCCCTTGACTCGGGTGGGTTCTAAGAAGTGGGAGCGGGAGGACCTGCGGGACCGCCTGGATGCATCTAACATCCTGCTCTACGTGGCCGGTTCCGATTCCGAGCCGCTCGGCTACTGGCCCAAGAAGAAGTCGGGGCGAGACGATAACGACTCAGGTGCGGCTCCTTTGACCGGACGGTGGCAGGACGACGCCACCTTCCCCTACCGCTGCTTCCCTGCGTCGGTGCTCTGGGTCGCCATCTGGGCTGACCGAGACACCACCATCCCCCGAGGCCGGATCATGTGGCCGCAACTGGAGGCCGGTGCCTGATGCCCGTCCCAGAGGGTTGGTCCTATGAGCAGGAGTGGGCCTACCTCGTGCTCCCCGAGTACGACCACACCGTGGATTACTCCAACCCCGCTATCAGCGACGCAGAATGGCCCCGATCCACCGCACCTTTCGGTGGCCCGGACACTGTCCACCCGATCTATGGACGTCGCCCTCAGACCGTCATCCCCAAGAACTCCACCACTTGGTATCGCGCCCGCCTGAACGGCGCGGGTGCCACCGCTATCCCCTTGGACATCGACGGCAACATCGCGATGTGGTTGGACGGAGTCTTACTCTACCAAGCCGACACACCCGGCTTCTCCATCACCATCGACGTACCTCAAGGCGGAGACCTGCTCGCCGTTCGTGTCGATAATGACTTCAGCGACCCCAGCGGTGACTGGACTTGGTTCGACTTCCCGTTGCCCTCGGAGACTCCCGTGGTGCGGCGCTACCCTCGCGACGACGGACGAGGCTTGTCCGCAGCACCCCGGCTCCACCCGCTCCCTCGGTCTACCGATCGGCGAGTCGTCGGCGGCATCCAATGACCTAGCAGGTGTAACCTGCTCCTATTCGCAATAGTCCCACCTGCAACTAGAGGAGCCGATATGACTTACCGCAGACTGCCCGACGACCTGCCTCAACGCTTCCGGGAGGCGGGCCTCACCGTCGTCGAGATCGACGGCTGGCGTCTGCGCGGTCGCCCGGCCAGCACGGGGGAGTTCCGCCCCGTCGGATCTCTCAACCACCACGACGCCCGGAAGGACATCGTCGGCGATGCGGCTGACGACCTGACGTGGGCGAAGTGGATGTTCCTCACCGGGCGCCCCGGTGACGGGCTACCCGCCCCGCTCTGCCAACTCGCCCTCAGTATGGAGGGCGTCGTCTACGTGGGCGCGTCCGGCCGGGCGAACCACGCTGGAGCCGCGAGGCCGTCTGGCTCGGTGGCCGGTGGTGACGGGAACGCCCTCTACGTCGGCACGGAGTGGATGCTCTCCGGCACGCAGACGATCCCGAAGAGGATGTACGAGGCCGCGGTCAAGATGAACGGCGTCCTCATGGACGTGCTGGGCAACTCGGTCCAGACCATCTCGTGTCACTACAACACGAGCGTCACCGGCAAGTGGGACATCGGCGACCCGAACGGGGTGCCGTTCAACGGACACAAGGTCCTCAACGTGCCGAAGTTCCGCAACGACGTGAAGCGGTGGCGGGCCAGCCGTAACGCGCCAAAGCCCGAGAAGGACTTCGTGGTCGTCAAGGCGATGCACGCTTCCCTCCAGTTCAGCGATCGACCGGCTCAGAAGCAGCAGGACGTTCGAGACATCTTCAACCGGGCGAAGAAGCGCGGTGTCTGGTTCATCACCGGCACCGAGGCTGGTCCCGGCGCAGAGCCGACCGGTGAACTCCTGCTCAGCATCGGCAGGGAGGCGGGCTATCGCGTCTGGGTGCCGAGCGAGCGTGAGAGGGGCGCGGGGTCGGCGACCGACTGCTGGGTGGCCGTGGATGCCGACCGCGTCAAGAAGGGCTCGTGGGGCAAAGGGTACGAAGGTGTGATCCCCGGCTCCTCGCAACTCTACCGGGAGGCGGGCGTCGACGCCGAGTTCCCGCGCTGGGGGCCGAAGGGCATCGTGTGGGTGTCCTTCGAGAACGAGCAGATCGGGCCGGTCAGCGTGGGTTCCGCCCACTATCTCACGAAGGGCCGGAGTCGCAAGGGCCAGCCGATCAAGGGTGTCGACCACTACGAGTGGAACAAGGAACTCGCCGCTGCGATCGGGGACTGGGCTCGTGAGCACGGAAAGGGCAAGGCCCTCGCGTTCTACGGTGGTGACCAGAACATCGTGGACCGCACCGATGACACGTTCTTCGGCCAGCCGCTGACCAGCGCGTGGGACGAACTGAACAGGTACGAGAACACCGGGCACGGGAACATCGACGTGATCGCCTCGTATGATGCAGACGGTCGCGTGGAGGCGAAGGCCATCCGTGCGCTCGACGACAAGGAGTTCTTCCAGCACAGCGATCACTTCGTCGTCGAGGCCGAGTACCGCGTACAGATCCTGAAGTGATCGACACACCACTGAAAGGAAACGTGGGCGCATGGATTGGATTCCGACGGCAGTCGGTGTCGTCCTGTTCTTGGGCGCGGCCACCGTGTTTCTACGGGGCTCCAAAGACAAGGGCACTATCGAAACATTGACCAGGAACAACGCCGCGTTGACTGAACGGGTGCAGATCCTCGAAGCCTCTGATCTCGCCAAGACGACACAGATCCAAGCGTTGACAACGGCGAATAAGGTGCTTCAGAACACGGTGAACTCTTCTGAGTTGATCAACGCACTTCGTCAGGATCTCACCGAACACCACACGGCTGCGATGGAGGGGTTGGAACAAGTGCACACCGACCTCGCCGATCTACCCTTGCAACTCGCCACAGTCTTGAGAGGGAACTCGTGATCACAGTCAATGAAGAGCACGGGCGGCGCGTTGCGCGGACCACCCTGATCATTCGCTCTTTCATCGTCATCTCCACTGGCATCCTAGGTGCGATCCTCTTCTTCGTGGTGACCACTGCCGACACCACGAAGAACACCGCGCAGGATACGAAGGAGATCGTGTCCAGCATCGAGAAGCAGCAAGACTCCAACACCACCACGATCGACACCGCCCAAAAGACGCTGGACTTGATCCAGGACTGCACACAACCGGGTGGAGAGTGTTACGACGAAGGACAGAGGCGCACCGCCGCAGCGGTCGGCGACATCGGCCGCTTGTCCGTCTACGCGTCCGCGTGTGCCGCTGATCGCTCCCTGCTCGAACAGAATCTGGAACAACGGGCCGACTCGATCCAGCGGTGTGTTACTCGGCTGTTGAACAGAACCACACCACAAGGAGATAACTGATGACCCGTTTCCAAGAACTCATCCGGGAGCCGGCGCTCCTGATCGAGATCGTCAGCCTGACCGTCGTGCTGGTCGTGTCGTTCGGCATCGGCCTGAACGGTGACCAGCAGACCTACATCGTCGCGGCCTTCGTCGCGCTGATGGGACTGCTCAAGGCGTTCCTCACGCGACCCTTCGCGGTCGCCTTCCTCACGGACTTCATCCGAGCGGGCCTCATCCTGGCTGCGTCGTTCGGTGTGGCCCTGTCGGCTGACCAGATCTCGCAACTCGCGGTGCTGGTGGGCCTCATCACGACCGTCGTGATCCGCGGTCAGATCACGCCCACGCACTCCCCGGCGATCGCTCAGGGTGGCGTGGGGGCTGGCCCGGTGGTTGGGCAGGCTCCGTAGAACGCTTCAGAGCCCCGTCAGACGTCGCGGGGGTGGCGGTTGGTACCAAGTACCGGCCACCACCCCCGCGAGCGTCTGAGGGGCCTCTGAGAGCCTCTCAGAGTGGCGTGAGGGCTGCCACACCCGCCGCAAACCGGGCCAACTCGTCCGACTCCCGCTGGGCAAGGCTACCCACGCGGTCAAACGCTCGGTCACTCCAGGCCCGGTAGTCGACCTGTACCTCGGTTACAGCGCGGTCCAACTCCTCGACTGCGAACGACTTGAGGAGCCGTGCCGCCTCGCCGATTCCTTCGCGTACGTGCGGGGTGTCCACGTGAACCGAGGGGATGCCGTGCCACGCTGCTTCCAGCGCCGACATTCCGTACGTCTCGTACCGCGACGGGACCAGTAGGATGTGGGTCTCGGCCCAGAGTTTCCCCATCTCGTCGGGATGCAGGCGCGGCCAGATCTCCACGTTGGGCAACTTCTCTGCGTCCTCCCAGAACTGCGGGGAACCGTGAGTCGGGTGTGCGGGTGATTCCACGATGATGAACCGCTGGTCGGGTCGCCGCTTCGCCAACTCCAGCACGCGACTGGCCCCTTTGTTCAGGAGAGACGAGGTGGTGGTCAGCGCATCGTGCGGGCCACTCGGCATCTCGGACGGCCCACCGACAGGCGGGTGCAGCAGCCAGCCCTTCGGGTCGTTCCAGTCCTTGCGGGCGACGTTCGTGTTGTAGAGGCGCACCGTGGCCGACCCCCACGCCCGCCGTAGGTCTGTCGCGTAGCGAGGCGGAGCGTGGACAGCGAGGATGGAGGGCAGCCGCAACTTCTTCGCGGCCCGGATGGTCTCCTGTGACATGGAGGAGTGCCCGAACAGGACGCTGGCACCCACCCGCTCCGAATCGTGTGTGATGCTCTGGAGCGACGATCCGGTCATGGCCATCACCCAGACCTCGTCCAGCGTGTAGGTGTGCTCTGTCTCCGTGAATACGACAGATCCAGGTACGGCCCGGAGCGTGCGGTGCGTGGACATCTCCCCACCCATCGACCAGCGAGGCGGGTATCCGTGAAGGAACGCGGTGAGGCTCATCGCGGCTTCTCGCAATACCCGCACGCCTGCCCACCGTCAACGAGCCACGCCCAGCGATGAGGTCCGCCTGTCACCGGGCATGGACCACGAGGGGGTGTCGGTGGTTCTTCGACCACGTGGATCACGATGTCGTTCATGCTAACCGGCGCTTCCACTCACGGTTCGAGGCCCACTGGAGGTACGCCTTCCGGTCGCCCCTACGCACCTGCGAGTTCCGGCCCCCCTCGCGGTACGTGATGTCGTCGATCTCTTCACCTTGCGCCCACGGGTGAAGGTGCTGGATCTTGACGGGCACGAACACGAAGTTCTTCAGGTGCCGCCCTACGTCTCTTGCCACGTTGTCCAGGAACAGGTGGCGGATGGTGGGTGGCGCGAGGTACCCGAGACGGCGGTAGACCTCGGTCTGGGTGACGTAGTGCGTCGGCAGGTCGGGGGAGTGCTTGTCTCGTAGGCCGTCGTCCCCGTAGGCGACACCGAGGTCGTCACCCAGAGCCTCGACCAGCGCGGCATCCCAGCCGTGGTCGACCGGCACCACGTCATCGCCGAACATGCCGACGTGTGAGATGCCGTGTATCTCGGCCCGCGCTGCCAGTTCGTTCAGCGACGGACCGAAACCCACCCGCTCCCCGCTGACCACGGTGATCTGGTTCTCGTAGTGCTTCCAGTGCTCGAGAACGTCGTCGTACGCTACGACCTCCGGGTCGTCGTAGTCGAGCCGGAGGTACAGGTGCCAGTCCACCGCCGTCATCACGGTGGCCTCCAGGAAGCGGTGGAGGTTGGCGGGGCGACCGCGGGTGGGGAGCAGGATGCCGAGGGTCACGAGAACGACACCTCGACGTTGTGGGTCTTCACGTACGTGTCGACGAACGCGATCTGCCGCTCCTTGTGGAACGTGACCTCGTAGTACCGCCCGTCCGGCAGGCTGGTGGAACAGAGCGCCTTCCAGTAGCCCAGCACGTAGGCGAACCACACGACGTAGACCTCGTCGCGGGAGAATGTCGGGTGCTCGTTCAGCACGCCGAGGGTGAGGGCCTGCTCGTAGACGATGTCCTTGGCAACCTCGGGGAAGGTCTTGCCTTCGTCGTCGCTGGAGAAGGGGATGCCCTTCAGGTTGTCAGCCATGTTCTCACTCTTTCTCGTAGTTACTCGGATCGGGGAACAGGTACCGAAGCACCGGCTCCACGGTTGGGCGGAACGTGTCGTCTCCAGAAGACAGCCACGCGCCACGGGGGAACGGGTCGCTCCTCCGCATCAACTTCGGGTCGGGATGTTCCTCGCCCTCGAGACCAGCGACAGCCCCGTACAGGGTGCGAAGGTGGACGGCGTCAGCACGAACGTTCTGTGCCAGCCGCAGGGCTTCCCGCATCGGCTCCTTGTGGATGATCAGGGGGAGGTGGGCGTCGAACGACAACGCTCCGGCCAGCATCCCCCGCTTCTCCATGAAGGCGGCGGTGTCCCGCATCCCTCGTGCCCACGGTGTCTTCATCGCGGCGGTGCTGTCCAGTAGCGCCTCGAACGAACCCCGGTGGTAGACCGGCACCTCGCCTACGGGGCGCATCGCGAAGAAGTCGTCGTTCCAGAGCATGAAGGGGTCGGTGACCTCAGGGGTGTTGCAGGCTGCCTTGATGTGATCCCGAGTCGACGAGTACGGGGAGCCACCCTGTCGCCGGCGTCGGTACATGATCTCATCGCTGGTCCAGACGGGGGCACCCCCGAATATCCACACGTTGTCGTAGTTCACGTTGACTAGTGTGCGGAGGGAGTACCTCAGTTCGGGGTTGTCCCCGTCACGACTGACGTAGACGACGTCCATCAGTCGGTGTGCCCCGTGATCGTGATTTGACGGGGCGTCTGGCCGATATGAGCGGCGAGCACGAGGTCCGCGTTGTCGACACCGATCTCGACCAACTTCCGGCCCAGATGAGCCTTCTGCCATTCCGCTACAGAGAACACCTGTCGGTAGTCCAGGTCGTAGTCTGCGCGAAGGCGCGCAGCCTCCAAGATGCTGTGCGTCAGGATCACACGAGACCAGCCGGGGTACGAGTCGGTCTGCTCGCCTTCCTTGACCCACTGAACGAGGGCGTAGGTCTTACCCGCCTGACGCCCACTCACTATCACCTTCACAACAGATCCCACCCTCCTGTGGGGCACACGATCTCCCCTGTGTCTACGACTACGGCGCGGGCGATGGCCTTCCCGCTGTCGGTGACCTTCTGGACATACTTCTGGGGGTTCATCAGGTTCAGCCCTGCGTGGCCCACCCCCCATTCACCACGTTCTACGTTCCAGTACTCGATGCGAACGAAGGTGGGTACGTCGAATGTCATCTCTGGAAGCCCCGTTCCTTGACGATCACCCAGCCGACACAGAACAGCACCGCCAGCGTAATCCAGGACAGCAGGCCGACCACCACCCACTTCAGCATCAGATCACGCCCTCCAGTGCGTCTGCCTCGAACTGCTCCACGAGGCCCTCGTACTCCTCGCGGTGCCGGTCCCGCAGCGCAGCGAGCGCCTGTCGGCGGATCTTCTCTCGCTCTCGGTTCCGAGCCAGTCCGTTCTTGGCCCGGTACTCCCGGACGTACTCGTTGATCGCCTTGCGACAGGCATCGCAGGGCGGCTCGCTCTGACGACGGTGGGCGTAGTACCCACCCCTCGTTCCGTGGTTGATCATGTCAGACTCCCTCACTGTGGATGACCACACGGCCACACGTGATGATCATAGGGGCTGTATCGAACGCGAGTAAGTCTTCGTAGCCTTCTGGCAGAAGGACGACGTTGGCGCGGCTCGCGTGGTAGCGGATGGAGTTCACCATGAACGATGCGTTGTCATCCCCCTCTGCGTGGAACCCGAACGACAGCCACGTGCCGCCACCGCTTCGCAGCGTGGCACAGGTGACTTCGTCATCCCCGAGAACCACGTCGTGAAGCACGGCACCGATCGCGGCGTCGGCAACCTGGACGTGGGCGGTGTACTCATTCACAAGAGGTTCTCCATCTCGCTTGCTCGGTCTTGGTCCGCATCCCACAGGACGCGCTTCTGCTTCGTGCCACGGAACTTGTTCAAGCCCCGCCAGTCCACTTCACCCCACTCGTACTCATCCCCGTTCTTCGGGCAGACCCGCAGGTAGTTGTCCCCCATCTCGTACTGCTGGAGCATGAGGTACTCGTGCTCACTGAGGATGGCCCGGTTGTCCGCGGTGCGGATGAGTGACTTAGTCTCGTTGACCGATTCGACCCAATGCTCGAACGCGAAGGACGGCATCGTGAACGCGTCGGCTCCGGCCTGGAACAGCGTGGCGAGGAACCCCACGTCTTCACCCACGATGCCGAACTGGTCGAGGTCCAGCCGGATACCCCGCTGCTCCAGCCGCTCGAGGTCCCACACCGTCCACTGACGCGGCGTGCTGCCCCCGTTCAGCAGGTAGCGGGTCTGCTGGTTCCGGTTGTCGAACGACCGCAGCCGCTTGATCGACGTGCCGATCACCGCGTTGGGCTCTTCGTCGAACGTCATACTGGCGACCAGCCCCATCATCGCGACCGTGGCTTCCTCCAGCGCGGCCACCCCGCCGAACTCGGCGATGTCGTCCTTGTCGAAGACCCGGCTGCACGGCATCCCCGCATTCGGACCGCGGACGAAGTGGTGCTGGTACAGAGGTCGGAACTGGAGCAGGTCGTCGTCGAGCATGACGGCCCGCTGGTGCCCGTACTCCCTCGCAAGGTCGTACGCGCCCCAGCGGGCCGCTCCACATGAACCGATCTGGTCGTCGGGCAGCGGCTCGAACCGTAGAGCAGGGAAGGCCCTTCGGTACTCAGCCACCTGCGTCTCACGTACCACGACGTGGACGTGATCCAGGTTCTGCCACTCGTTCATGCGAGTCAGGGTGGGTGCGTCGTATCGGTTGTACGAGATCACCCACACGGGGATGGGGTCGTCGTGGTCCACCGAGTGGAGGTAGTGGAACATCTCATCGCGCAGCATCAGTCCGCGTCCGCCCCTCGGTACTCGTCGCCGGCCTGCTCCTTGAGCCACAGGTCACGGGCCACCGGCGTCACCACCTCCAACATGTCCGAGACGAACCCGAGCTTGTCCTCCAGTCGCTGGTCCCCGATGCTGTCGCAGTACGTGTTGAAGTCGCCCTGGATGTCGGCGAACGTGATGTCGAGCGCCCATCCCTCGGTGCTCACCGCAGCCGTCTTGTCGAGGTACAGATCGAGCGAGGTGTTCACGCTGTCCGGGCCGTCGTCGACACCCTGGAGCCACCACCCGTACTTGATCAGGTAGACCATAAGGTCGATGACCGTGTCGGCCGAACTGTCGAACTCGTCGCCGACGCCGAGGCGGTCCACCTTGCGGGCGATGTTCGCCAGGATGGACATCTGCTCGCCCCGCTTCTTCCACGAATCGCCGTACGACGCGTGCTTCACGGCGTGCAGGTTCGCGACGAAGTCGTAGAACGCCCGTGCAGGTTCGCGACGAAGTCGTAGAACGCCCGTACGGGCTCGTTGCGCTGCGGGGTGGGGCACGGGTGCCGCCGTGGTGCTGTGCGACGTCTGAGGGGCCTCTGAGAGCACGCTGGCGGGGGTGCGGGCCACCGCAACAGCCAGCGCCGTGTCGTTGAGCCTCTCCAGCCAGTGGTTCTCCCGCTGCCAGTACCACGCGATCGCCGCTGCCCACGACTTGAGCAGCGGGTCCTCGATGTGCTCGAGAGCGGCTCCGGTGGCGTGCCCTTCGCGGCAGATGGTCTCCCACTCGAACCACTGGTCGATCGCCCCGTCGAGGTCGTCGACAGTGGCGATAGCACCGTCCGGGTTGAACGGCACCGTGTCGTAGGACAGGTCCTCGAACCGGATGGTGTCCGCCTTCTTCCAGTGCGGCGCGTAGAGGTGCAGGCTGCCGACGTTGAAGATGAGGTCGCCCACCCAGATGCCGAGCATCGAGGCCACTATCTCCTGGAGCGTGCTCCACTCGAAGGAGTTGATGCCCGACCAGCCCCACATCACGTCGTTCGACCGCACGTTCACCGTGAGGTGCAGCCGCCCCTCCCTGCTCTGGAACTGGAGGAAGGTGTTGCACGCCTTGTCCTTGCCAGGAGTCGTGTCGACGACCGGATCCCAGATGGCGATGACGGCCTGCCGGGACAGTGGGTCGGCCTTCAGCGTGTCCACCACGTAGCGGAGTTGGTCCACGCCGTTCCAGTCGCGGATGCGAGGGCCGTAGCCCGCCCGCCAGTGAAGGC
>OEPS010000204.1_pt1 | contig 22303 bp, 22 predicted proteins | sample 1539411 | NCBI WGS metagenome assembly OEPS01 (sample SAMN02671747, study PRJEB22543) | soil metagenome | biome: bacteria | place: China:Hunan Province, Lengshuijiang City | collected 2012-10-15 | depth 0.08m m
GCAGCCGCTGGCTGTACATCGATGCCATCGCCGCCAGCCTGGTGATCAACCTCATCGCCCTGGCCGCGCCGCTTTTCGTCATGAACGTCTACGACCGCGTGGTACCCAACCAGGCGACCTCGACATTGTGGGTGCTGGCTATCGGTATTGCCGGTGCCTATATATTCGACTTGATCCTCAAGGGCCTGCGCAGCCTGTGCCTTGACCTTGCCGGGAAAAAGACCGACCTGATCATCTCGGCCACCCTGTTCGAGCGCATCGTCGGCATGGCGATGAAGTACCGCCCGGCGCGGGTCGGCAGCTTTGCCCAGAACATTCACGAATTCCAGGGGCTGCGCGACTTCCTCGCCTCGCTGACCCTCACCAGCCTGATCGACCTGCCGTTCACACTGCTGATTTTGCTGGTGATCGCCATCATCGGCGGGCACCTGGTGTGGATTCCGATCATTGCCTTCCCGCTGGCCCTGGGTATCGGCTATGCCCTGCAGAAGCCGCTGATGGCAACGCTGGAACAGACCATGGCCCTGGCTTCCGAGCGCCAGTCGAGCCTGATCGAGACCCTGGCCGCGCTCGATGCGGTCAAGGTCAACAATGCCGAGAGCGAACGCCAGTACATGTGGGAGCAGACCATCGGCACCCTCAGCCGCCTGGAGCTGCGGGTCAAGGTGCTGTCGGGCCTGGCGATGAACATCACCCTGCTGATCCAGCAGTTGGCAGGCGTCGCGCTGATTTGTGCCGGTGTCTACCAGATCATTGCCGGCAACCTCAGCATGGGTGGCCTGATCGCCTGCTACATGCTCAGTGGCCGTGCGCTTGGCCCGATGGGGCAGCTGTCCGGTTTGCTGACGCGCTACCAGCAGGCCAAGGTCACCATGGTTTCGACCGACCAGATGATGGAGCTGCCGCAAGAACGCAACTTTGAAGAGCGTCCGCTGAGCCGTCAGGTACTGCAGGGCGCGATCGAGTTCCGAGGCATTGACTTCACCTACCCGAACCAGCAGAACCAGGCGCTCAAGGGCGTCAACCTGACCATTCGTCCTGGCGAGAAAATCGGCATCATCGGCCGCAGTGGCTCGGGCAAGAGCTCGTTGGCCAAGTTGATTGTCGGTCTGTATGAGGCGGACAAAGGTTCGTTGTTGATCGACGGCGTGGACATCCGCCAGATCGACGTCAGCGAACTGCGCCACAACATCGGCTACGTGCCTCAGGACATTCAACTGATGGCCGGGACCCTGCGTGACAACCTGGTCAGCGGCGCGCGTTATGTCGAGGACGAACTGGTCCTGCAGGCCGCCGAGTTGTCCGGCGTGCATGAGTTTGCCCGCCTGCATCCACAAGGCTATGAATTGCAGGTCGGTGAGCGCGGCCAGAACCTTTCTGGCGGTCAGCGCCAGAACGTTGCCCTGAGTCGGGCGTTGCTGCTCAATCCACAGATCCTGCTGCTCGACGAGCCCACCAGCGCCATGGACAACACCGGTGAGGAGCGCCTCAAGCAACGTCTGCAAGCTGTGATCGAAAGCAAGACTGTAGTCCTGGTCACCCACCGGGCATCGTTGTTGTCACTGGTCGATCGCTTGATCGTCGTTGATCGGGGACAGATTGTTGCGGATGGCCCGAAAGCCGCCGTCATGGATGCGCTGAAGAAGGGGCAGATCAGTGTTGCATAAGATGGATATGGGCCAGTTCAAAGACAGCCTGCGCAAGTACTTCAAAGGTTCGGAGTCGCTCAGCGGCCAGCCGCTGCCCGAGGTCAACAAGGCCCTGATCGAAGATGCGCCTCGCATTGTGCGCCTGACCATCTGGGGCGTGATCGCTTTCTTCCTGTTCCTGGGATTGTGGGCCAACTTCGCGATCATCGACGAAGTCACCCGCGGTGAAGGCAAGGCGATTCCATCGTCAAAATTGCAGAAAATCCAGAACCTGGAAGGCGGGATCGTTGCGCAGATCTATGCCAAAGAAGGCCAGATCGTCGAAATTGGCGCCCCATTGCTGCGTCTGGACGATACCCGCTTTGTTTCCAACGTTGGCGAGACCGAAGCCGATCGCCTGGCCATGGCCCTGCGTGTGGAGCGCTTGAGCGCTGAAGTCGAAGACCGTCCGCTGAAAATCGACGAAGAGATTCGCAAGGCTGCGCCCAGCCAGGCGGCCAACGAAGAGTCGCTGTATCAGAGCCGCCGTCAGCAGTTGCAGAGCGAAATCGGTGGCCTGCAGGAGCAGTTGGTGCAGCGCCAGCAGGAGCTGCGCGAGTTCAGCTCCAAGCAGGGCCAGTACCGCAACAGCCTGCAGCTGCTGCGCCAGGAAATCAGCATGTCCGAGCCTCTGGTCGCCCAGGGCGCAATCTCCCAGGTTGAAGTGCTGCGCCTCAAGCGTGCCGAAGTGGAAAACCGCGGCCAGCTCGATGCCACCTCGTTGGCTATCCCGCGTGCCGAGTCGGCGATCAAGGAGGTCGAGCGCAAGATCGATGAGACCCGCGGCAAGTTCCGCAGTGATGCCCTCACCCAGCTCAACGAGGCGCGTACCGACCTGAGCAAGGCCCAGGCCACTGGCAAGGCCCTGGACGACCGGGTCAACCGGACCCTGGTGACCTCGCCGGTACGCGGTATTGTCAAGCAACTGCTGGTCAATACCGTTGGCGGCGTGATCCAGCCGGGCAGTGACCTGGTCGAAATCGTACCGCTGGATGACACCCTGCTGGTTGAGGCGCGTGTCCGTCCGCAGGACATCGCCTTCCTGCACCCGGGCCAGGAAGCCATGGTCAAGTTCACCGCCTATGACTTCACCATCTATGGCGGTCTGAAAGCCAAGCTGGAACAGATCGGTGCCGACACCATCACCGATGAAGATAAAAATACCTTCTACGTGATCAAGCTGCGCACTGACCGCAGCCACCTGGGTAGCGACGACAAGCCGTTGCTGATCATCCCGGGCATGGTTGCTTCAGTGGATATCATCACTGGCAAGAAAAGCGTGTTGAGCTATCTGCTCAAGCCGATCATTCGTGCCCGTGCCGAAGCCTTGCGCGAGCGTTAAGCGCAATTTTTGTAGGAGCGGATTTATCCGCGAAGGGCCGCATCGCGGCCCCAAAAAATGGGACTGCTACGCAGTCCATCGCGGATAAATCCGCTCCTACAGCGCCCCCCCGGTGGGATTGCTTGCGATGATATGCTTATTCAATAAAGATATTTAAATTATCGCTCTTATGACTTTATAGTCACTCCCCTGCGTACCTGCCGACCAATCGGCGCGCCGCACGACCGAACCAACACGGAACCCCGTGAGTTTCTGATCGATGCGCGCACCTTTGGGCGCGCTCTGCGTGGGAGTGAATCATGTCAGCGGCCTCCAGCGCCTTGTCGTCTGTCGACAGCGCACAACAACAACGCTTCGAAATTCGTCCTTTCTCCGGTGCCGTCGGTGCTGAAATCATCGGTCTGGACCTGTCCCGTGCAGTCAATGCCGAGGACTTCGCCCAGATTCACCGCGCCCACCTCGACCATCATGTCCTGGTCTTTCGCGACCAGCACATCAGCCCCGAACAACAGATTGCCTTCAGCCGCCGTTTCGGCGTGCTGCAGATCCATGTGCTCAAACAGTTTCTGCTGGCCGGCCACCCGGAAATCCTGATCGTCTCCAACATTGTCGAGAACGGCCAGAACATTGGCCTGGGCGATGCCGGCAAGTTCTGGCATTCGGATCTGTCGTACAAGGAGCTGCCGAGCCTGGGTTCGATGTTGCATGCCCAGGAGCTGCCGAGCCAAGGCGGCGACACCCTGTTCGCCGACATGCACAAGGCCTGGGACGGGCTGCCTGAAGCCCTGCGCAATGCCGTGCAAGACCGTAGCGCGGCTCACTCTTACACCGCCCGCTACAGCGAAACCAAATTCGAAGGCAACTGGCGTCCGACGCTGACTGCCGAGCAACTGGCCCAGGTGCAGGAGGTGATTCACCCGGTAGTGCGCACGCATCCGGAGAACGGCCGCAAGGCCCTGTTCGTCAGTGAAGGCTTTACCACCCGCATCGTTGGCCTGCCTGAAGACGAAAGCCGGCAGATCCTCGCCGAGCTCCATGCCCATAGCGTGCTGGAGCAGAACATCTACCGCCACCAGTGGCAGCCCCGTGACCTGGTGTTCTGGGACAACCGTTCGCTGATCCACCTGGCGGCCGGTTGCCCAGCGCACCTGCGCCGCAAGCTGTACCGCACCACCATCCAGGGCGATGCCCCGTTCTGAGCCGATTCGAGGAGTACAGCATGCGCAAGTCAATCAGCCGCCTGGCGGCCAGTATCACCCTGGGTGCCAGTTTGCTCGCCGGCAGCCTGGTAGCCCCGGCCACCGCCCAGGCCGAAGGTGAAATCCGCATCGCCGAACAGTTCGGCATCGTTTATCTGCTGCTCAATGTGGTCCGCGATCAGAACCTGATCGAAAAACACGGCAAGGAGCAGGGCATCGACATCAAGGTCGACTGGACGCAACTGTCCGGCGGCGCGGCAATCAACGATGCGTTGCTGTCCGGCTCGATCGATATCGCCGGCGCCGGTGTCGGCCCGCTGCTGACCATCTGGGACCGCACCCAGGGCCGGCAGAACGTCAAGGCCGTGGCGTCGCTGGGCAACTTCCCTTACTACCTGGTCAGCAACAATCCCAAGGTCAAGACCATCGCCGACTTCAGCGAGAAGGACCGCATTGCGCTGCCGGCCGTGGGTGTTTCGGTGCAGTCGCGCTTCCTCCAGTATGCCGCCGCCAAGCAGTGGGGCGACAAGGAGTACAACCGTCTCGACAAGTACACCCTGGCGGTTCCCCACCCTGACGCTACCGCCGCCTTGCTGGCCGGTGGAACCGAGCTGAACGCGCACTTCTCCAACCCGCCGTTCCAGGACCAGGTGCTGGCCAACAAGGACGTGCACGTGGTGCTCAACACCTACGACCTGCTCGGACCGAACTCGCCGACCGTGCTGTTTGCCACCGAGAAATTCCGCCAGGACAACCCGAAGACCTACAAAGCCTTCGTCGAGGCCCTGGCCGAAGCGGCGGACTTTGCCCAGAACGACAAGGCCGCGGCAGCCGACACCTACATTCGTGTGACCAAGGCCAAGATCGACCGCGAAGCGCTGCTCAAGATCATCGACAACCCGCAGTACGAGTTCAGCGTCACACCGAAAAACACCTACCCGCTGGCTGAGTTCCTCTACCGCGTGGGCGCGATCAAGCACAAACCCGAATCCTGGAAAGACTACTTCTTCCAGGACGAGAAACCGCTGCAAGGGAGCTGAAGCGTATGAACACCCCATTGCCAGGCCACACGGTCAGCAAGTTGAGCAGCGTCGCCACGCCGCCGCTGCTGCAGGTGGACAACGTCAGCCTGGAATACCGCACGGCGCAGCGCGTGGTGCGGGCCACTCATCAGGTCAGTTTCGAAGTGGACAAGGCGGATCGCTTTGTCCTGCTCGGCCCCTCCGGTTGTGGCAAGTCGACCTTGCTCAAGGCGGTGGCCGGTTTTATCGAGCCGCGGGAAGGGCAAATCCGCCTGCAGGGCCAGGCGGTGCACGGTCCGGGGCCGGACCGCATCGTGGTATTCCAGGAATTCGACCAGCTGCCGCCGTGGAAAACCGTCAAACAGAACGTGATGTTCCCGTTGCTGGCCTCGGGCACGCTCAAGCGCAAGGACGCCGAAGCGCGTGCGTTGCACTACCTGGAAAAAGTCGGTCTGGGCGGCTTTGCCGATGCTTACCCACACACCTTGTCCGGCGGCATGAAAGCCCGGGTTGCGATTGCCCGGGCGCTGGCCATGCAGCCGAAAATCCTGCTGATGGACGAGCCCTTCGCGGCGCTCGACGCGCTGACCCGACGCAAGATGCAGGAAGAATTGCTGCTGTTGTGGGAGGAGGTGCGTTTCACCTTGCTGTTCGTCACCCACTCCATCGAAGAAGCGCTGGTGGTGGGCAACCGCATCCTCTTGCTGTCGCCCCATCCGGGGCGAGTGCGGGCCGAGATCCACAGCCATCAGTACGACCTGCAGAGCCTTGGTGCCAGTGACTTCCAGGCCTCGGCGCGACGCATCCATCGCTTGCTGTTCAACGATGAGGCGCAGGCCGACCACCACCTGGCAGTGGATTTTGCCGACATCCGTATTGCCTACTGACCGGGAGAATTGCCATGACCTCATCTGTTACGCCGCGTCAGGAATATGAGATTGTTCTCGAACCGCTGCTCAGCGTGCCGGTCGAGCGAGAGCTGCCTTTGGGCCAACGCCTGTGGCAACAAGCCTGGCTGCGCAAGGGGTTGATCCTGGTGCTGCTGGCTGTGGCCTGGGAAGCTATCGCTCGTTACCAGGCCAACGACCTGCTGCTGCCCAGCTTCCTGCAGACTGCGGTGGCCCTGTACGACGGCCTGATCACCGGCGAATTGCCGGCCAAGGTCGGCGTTTCCCTGGTGGTGTTGCTCAAGGGTTATCTGCTGGGCATCGTCCTTGCGTTCGCTCTGACCACCCTGGCGGTCTCGACCCAATTCGGCCGTGACCTGCTCAGCACCTTGACCTCGATGTTCAACCCGTTGCCCGCCATTGCCCTGCTACCGTTGGCGTTGCTGTGGTTCGGCCTGGGTGACAACAGCCTGATTTTTGTCCTGGTGCACTCGGTACTCTGGGCCTTGGCCCTGAATACCTACGCGGGATTTCTCGGCGTGTCGGAAACCCTGCGTATGGCTGGGCGCAACTATGGTCTGCGCGGCCTGCGCCTGGTGCTGCACATTCTGATTCCGGCCGCGCTGCCGTCCATTCTTTCGGGCCTGAAGATCGGCTGGGCCTTTGCCTGGCGCACCCTGATTGCTGCCGAACTGGTGTTCGGTGCCACCAGTGGCAAGGGCGGGCTGGGTTGGTACATCTTCCAGAATCGCAACGAGCTGTACACCGACAAGGTCTTCGCCGGGCTCGCCGTGGTGATTCTTATCGGCCTGCTGGTGGAAAGCCTGGTGTTCAACAATCTGGAACGCATCACCGTTCGCCGCTGGGGCATGCAGCGCTGAAGGGATCAGGCGGTCTGGTACTGCGCTGCGGCGTTGCTCAGGGTTGTAGCAATCTGTTGGCGCAGATCCAGCGGCTGTTCGACGATCAGGCTGTCACCCTGGCTCAGTAGCCACCAGCGCAATTGCCAGCTGTTGTTCACCGTCGCACGCAAGCAGTGCCCGTGCTCCAGCGGCATGAGTCGCATGTCCGCCGCCAGTGGAGTTTCACGCAGCAAACGCGCGAGGTTTTCGCTGACCCAGGCCTGCAACTCGATCTTGTCGGTATCGTCAAACTGCTGGGTATCGCTGCGCAGATAGGCCTGCAGATCAAAGTCGCGCAGGCCCTCGGAGGCGTTATTGAGCACGCGCAGTTGCTGAAAACCGGCGTTGGCGGCCCAGTACCAGCCATAGGGAATGCTCTTGTCGTTGCGCTCCAACGGGAAAATCAGCGACAGCTCGTTCAAGTCGCGCTCGATGGTGCGTTTGCTGATGGTAAAGCCGGCGTCTTTCAGGCGGGCTACCAGCTCGGCGCTGGTGGTGCCGGGTGAACGGCTGGGCAGTTGGCGCAGCAACTCCCATTGACGGCTGAGCGTGGCACGGGTCGTAGCGGAGGGCAAAGTGTGGCGTCCTTGTCTAGGCTTGCGGTTGTAGCATGGCCCTAGCGTGATGATATGGCAATTGGCCATTTATCTATCAAATCAAGGATGAAGCAGTTGATTTGCCTCAACCGAATCGTTCGCGACAGGTTTTGTCGTGGCGTTGCGCAGAATCACGCCTCATTACACCCGCCTTCGGTTCGGAGGGTTGTTCAATGAGGATGAACATGTCAGCTGCCAGCAACATTTACCCACTGCTCGAGCGTCTGCTTCCCGAGCGCATCATTGCGGTGCCTGGCCGTTCCAACCAGCTGGAGCGGTTGTACGCCGGGGTGGGTATGCCCAGTCAGCGGGCGGCGTTGGGAGAAAGTTTCATCCTGATCAGCCGCCTGGAAGAGGCCACTGACCTGCAAGCGCTGTACGCTGATCTGCGCGACCAGGCGTTGGGCGGCAGCGTCGCGGCGCTCAACGACCTCGGCTGGATCTGGCTCAATGGCAAATATTGGCGCGCCGACCCGACCCTGGCCGGGCACCTGCTGCGCATGGCGGCCTTGCAGGGTAGCGCTGCAGCCTGGTTCAACCTGGGCCAGCAGTACTATTTCGGCAAGGGCGTGGAGGTCGCGTATGCCAGCGCGGCCGAGTATTACCAACATGCCTTCGAGCGCGGCCTGGAGCAGGCAGCCGCAGCTTTGGGTGACCTCTACGAGGAAGAAATCTGCGACAGCGATGCGCAGGCCTGGACGGTCGATCTGCACATGGCCTACCGCTGGTTCCTGCGTGGCGCCCAGCGCGGCGAAGCACGCTGCCGATTTGAAGTGGGCTATCGACTGCTGCACGGGCAGAGCGTGGCCGCCGATCCGAAGGCCGGGGTGTACTGGCTGGAGCTGGCGGCGGTGGCCGGGGTAATGCAGGCCGCTGAAGAGCTGGCGGTGCACTTCAGCGTGTCCCACAACGCCTTGCGCTACCTGTTCTGGCGTGACCAGGCCATTACCATGGGCAGCTCGCTGGCCCTGACCATGAAGCTGGAAGATCAGCTGCAACCCTGAGGGTGGCGTCCGTCAGTGGCGCTTGACGTTGGGGGCGTGGATCGCAGAATATAGATAGTTAGCAAACTATGAATATAGCGATGACCCTCCCTTCATGACTCTCGATGCACTGCAATTGAACATCAGCAGCGGTATGGTGGTGGCCGGTCGGCACTGGCGGCGGATCTGCCAGGCGACCCTGGCTGGCTACGGTATTTCCGAAGCATGCGCGATGCCGTTGCTGATGATCGTGCGCCTTGGCGATGGGGTGCACCAGGTGGCGGTGGCTCAGGCCGCCGGGCTTGAAAGCCCATCGCTGGTACGCCTGCTCGATCAATTGTGCAATGCCGGGTTTGTCTGCCGCAGCGAAGACCCTGTGGATCGCCGTGCCAAAGCCTTGAGTCTGACCAAGAGTGGCCGTGTGCTGGCCGAAACAATTGAAGGCGAGCTGGTGCGCCTGCGCCGAGAGGTGTTGCAAGGCATCGACGAGGCCGATCTGCTGGCTACCCTGCGCGTGCTGCGAGCCTTTGAACAGGCCGCGCAACGCACCCCGGGAGTGCCTTCGTGAAGGGCTTCTTCAGTTCCATGCCGCCCGCTCGCGACTGGTTTTACGGCGTGCGTACGCTCTCGGCGTCGATGATCGCCCTGTACATCGCCTTGCTCATGCAGCTGCCGCGGCCTTACTGGGCCATGGCCACGGTCTACATCGTCTCCAGCCCCTTTGTCGGCCCGACCAGTTCCAAGGCGCTGTACCGCGCCATGGGCACCTTGCTGGGCGCGGCCGGCGCAGTGTTCATGGTGCCGCTGCTGGTGCAGACGCCGGTGCTGCTGACCGTGGCCATTGCCCTGTGGACCGGCACCCTGTTGTTTTTGTCGCTGCACCTGCGCACCGCCAACAGCTATGCCCTGATGCTGGCGGGCTACACCTTGCCAATGATTGCCCTGCCGGTCGTCGATGACCCGTTGCGGGTGTTCGATATTGCCTCGTCCCGGGCCCAGGAAATCTGCCTGGGCATCGTCTGTGCGGCGGTGGTCGGGGCGATCTTCTGGCCGCGGCGCCTGACTCCGGTACTGGTTGGCGCCACTGGCAACTGGTTCAACGAAGCCATTCGCTACAGCGACACCTTCCTGGCCCGCAGCACCTCGGCCGAAGCCGTGGGTACCTCGCGAGCCTCGATGGTTGCCACCTTCAACTCACTGGAGTTGATGATTGGCCAACTGTCCCATGAGGGCGCACGCCCGCAGACGGTGAAAAATGCCCGCGAACTGCGCGGCCGGATGATCCACCTGTTGCCCGTGGTCGATGCCCTGGACGATGCCTTGCTGGCCCTGGAGGGCCGCGCGCCGGCACAGGCCAGTCAGTTGCAGCCGTTGCTGGAGCAGGCCCGTGAATGGTTGCAGAGTACCGCTAGCGACGCCTCGCCGAGCCGCTGGTCGGCACTCAAGGCACAACTTGAACACATGCAGCCCAGCGCTGCGGACCTCGATGAGCGCCCTGCATTACTGTTGTCCAACGCCCTCTACCGTCTGGCGGAGTGGGTCGACCTTTGGCAAGACTGCTGCAGCCTGCAGCACGCCATTCGCAACGAAGACCTGTCGCCCTGGCGCGCCGTGTACCGGCACTGGCGCCTGGGGCGCCTGACGCCGTTTTTCGACCGCGGGCTGATGTTGTACTCGGTGTTTTCCACCGTTACTGCAATCATCGCCGCCACTACCCTGTGGATCCTTTCGGGGTGGAACGACGGCGGCAGTGCCGTGATTCTCGCAGCCGTGGCCTGCAGCTTCTTCGCTGCGATGGACGATCCGGCACCGCAGATCTACCGGTTCTTCTTCTGGACTGCCGTATCGGTGGTGTTTGCCAGCCTCTACCTGTTCCTGGTGTTGCCGAACCTGCACGACTTCCCGATGCTGGTGCTGGCCTTTGCCGTGCCGTTCATTTGCGTTGGCACCCTGACGGTCCAGCCGCAGTTCTACCTTGGCACCTTGCTGACCATCGTCAACACGGCCTCGTTCATCAGTATCCAGGGTGCCTACGACGCCAACTTCCTCACCTTCATCAACTCCAACCTGGCCGGCCCTGTGGGGCTGCTGTTCGCCTTTATCTGGACCCTGGTGATGCGCCCGTTCGGGGTGGAGCTGGCGGCCAAGCGGCTGACGCGCTTCAGCTGGCGCGACATTGTCGGCATGACCCGGCCGGCGACCCTGGCTGAACACCGCCACCTCGGCGTGCAGATGCTCGACCGCCTGATGCAGCACCTGCCACGCCTGATCCAGACCGGCCAGGACACCGGTACCGCGCTACGCGACCTGCGCGTCGGCCTGAACCTGCTCGACTTGCTGGCGTACATGCCACGCGTCGGCGCCCGCCCTCGGCAGTTGCTCGAACGGGTGGTGGAGGAGGTGGGCGAACACTTTCAGGCGTGCCTCGATGCCCGCCGCCGCCTGCATGCGCCCGAGGTGCTGTTGCAGAGCATGGAGCGCGCTCGCCGCGCCTTGAACCTGAATGACCTGGCCGACAGTGCCGAAGCCCGGGTGCATCTGTTGCACGCCTTGAGTGGCCTGCGTCTGGCGCTGCTGCCAGGCGTCGAGGTGGTGCTCGAGCCGTCCGATGATCAGCCGCAACTGCCGTATGGCATCGATGGAGCTCCCCTGTGATCGGTGAACTGGATATCAGCGGGGTCTTCCTGCCCACGTTGCTGGTGATGATGGTCCTCACCTACCTGTTGTTCCTGGGGGTGCATGCCGTGCTTACCCGTGTGCATTTTTACCGCCTGGTCTGGCACCGGGCGTTGTTCAACGTTGCGCTCTACGCCGTGCTGCTCGGCACGGTCGACCACTTTTGCCGAAACCTGATGCTGCCATGAAAAAACCATTGTTGACCCTGGGCCGTGTGGTCCTGACCCTGCTGGTAGTGACGCTGGCGACCGTACTGGTCTGGCAGATGGTCATGTATTACATGTTCGCGCCCTGGACCCGGGACGGGCACATTCGCGCCGATGTGATCCAGATCGCACCGGACGTTTCCGGTCTGATCCAGCAGGTCGAAGTGCGCGACAACCAGGTGATCAAGCGCGGCGACGTGCTTTTCACCATCGACCAGGACCGTTTCAAATTGGCCCTGCGTCACGCTCAGGCGACCCTGGCCGAGCGCAAGGAAACCGTCGCCCAGGCCCAGCGTGAAGCGCGGCGCAACCGTGGCCTGGGCAACCTGGTAGCGCAAGAGCAGCTTGAAGAGAGCCAGTCCCGCGAGGCGCGGGCGCAGTCGGCGCTGGCCGAAGCCCAGGTGGCGGTGGACGCAGCTCAGCTCAACCTCGACCGTTCGGTGGTGCGCAGCCCGGTGGATGGCTACCTGAACGACCGTGCGCCGCGTGCCCACGAGTTTGTCAGCGCGGGCAAGCCGGTGCTGGCGGTGGTCGACAGCGCGTCTTACCACGTCGATGGCTATTTTGAAGAAACCAAACTGGGCGGCATCCAGATCGGCCAGGCCGTGGATATTCGCGTGATGGGCGACAACGCTCGCTTGCGTGGACATGTGCAAAGCTTTGCGGCGGGCATCGAAGACCGCGACCGCACCAGTGGCGCCAACCTGTTGCCTAACGTCAACCCGGCCTTCAGCTGGGTACGCCTGGCGCAGCGGATTCCGGTACGGATCGCGTTTGATGAAGTGCCGGCGGACTTTCGCATGATCGCCGGACGCACCGCGACCGTGTCGATCATCGACGGTAATGGCCAATGAAACGTCTATCGCTGCTTGGCCTGAGCCTGATGTTGTCGGCCTGCCAGATGGTCGGGCCGGATTATCAACTGCCCAAGGATGGCGCGATTCAGCGTGCCGACCTGCAGGGTGAGTTGCGCCAGGATGCCAAGAGCGTGGTGTCTGCACCGGTGCCGCAGAACTGGTGGCACCTGTATCACGATCAACGCCTCAATACCCTGGTCAGCCAGGCCCTGGAAGCCAACAGCGAACTGCGCGTCGCGGCGGCCAATATTGCCCGTGCGCGGGCTCAGGTCGAAGAGGCGCAGGCCCAGGGCGGATTCAACGGCGGGGTGAAACTGGGGGCGCAGCGTTTGCAGGAGTCCGGTGAAGCCTTCTTGCTGCCGGAGAAGGTGCCGGTGGCGAACATCGGTGAAGCGATCATCAGTGCGTCCTACCAGTTCGACCTCTGGGGCACTCTCAAACGTGGTGTCGAAGCCGCCCAGGCCAATGCCGATGCCACCCAGGCCGCCGCCGACACGGCACGGATTACCGTGGTGGCCGAGGTGGTGCGTGCCTACACCCAGGTGTGCGCGGCCAACGAGGAGTACCACATCGCCCGCGAATCGCTGGACCTGCAGGAGCAGAGCGTCACCCTGGTCCAGCGCCTGCGCGACGCGGGGCGTGGCGACGAAACCCAGGTTACCCGTTCACAGACCCAGTTCAAGTCGCTGCGTGCCGAGCTGCCGCGCTACCAGGCCGCACGCGAGGCGGGGTTGTATACCCTGTCGATGCTGCTGGCCAAGCCGCTGGCACAGTTGCCGGCCGGCACTGCGGACTGTGCCGAGCTGCCGCATATCGCCCAACTACTGCCGGTAGGCGATGGCGCCGCGCTGCTCAAGCGCCGTCCTGATATTCGTCAGGCGGAGCGCAGCCTGGCGGCGGCCACCGCAACCATCGGCGTGGCCACCGGTCAGCTCTATCCGGACATCAGCATCGGCGCCCAGGTGGGCACCATCGGTATCCTGGAGAACCTCGGCGAACCGGCGACCAACCGCTGGGGTTTCGGCCCGGCGCTGACCTGGACCGTGCCGACCAATGGTTCGCGTGCCCGCATCCGTGAGGCCGAGGCCTCGACCCAGGCGGCGCTGGCGCATTTCGACGGGGTGGTGCTCAACGCCATCCGCGAAACCCAGACCAGTCTGGCGCAGTACAGTGCGTTGCTGGAGCGGCGTGACGCCCTGGCGGACGCCGAGCGCTCGGCGCAGCAGGCGGCAGATCATACTCACCGTTTCTTCCAGGCCGGGCGCGAGTCGTTCCTGGCTGACTTGCAGGCGACGCGGACCTATACCGATATGCGTGCGCAACTGGCGATGGCCAATACCCAGGTGGCGATGGGGCAGATTGGTCTATTCCTCGCGCTAGGTGGCGGCTGGTAGGTCTGTAGGAGCGGATTTACCGGGACGCCGGACCGCCGCGATGGGGCGCGTAGCGGCCCCAAAAGATGGGACTGCTGCGCAGTCCATCGCGGATAAATCCGCTCCTACTTATCCACAAACCCCTTGAGCATTTCGATCGGCAACGGAAAGACGATAGTCGACGACTTGTCCCCGGCAATCGTGCCCAAGGTCTGCATATACCTCAGTTGCATGGCCCCCGACTGGCGCCCGAGCATTTCTGCGGCCTGCATCAGTTTCTCCGAGGCCTGCAACTCGCCTTCGGCATGAATCACCTTGGCTCGCCGTTCGCGCTCGGCTTCGGCCTGACGGGCAATGGCGCGGATCATCGACTCGTTGAGATCAACATGCTTGATTTCGACATTGGCCACTTTGATCCCCCACGCGTCGGTTTGCGCGTCCAGCACCTGGCGGATATCCAGGTTCAAACGTTCGCGTTCGGCCAGCAGTTCATCCAGCTCATGCTTGCCCAACACCGCACGCAAAGTGGTCTGCGCCAGCTGGCTGGTGGCCATGAGAAAGTCTTCGACCTGAATGATTGCCTTCTGCGGGTCGAGCACACGGAAGTACAGCACCGCATTGACCTTCACCGAGACGTTGTCACGGGTGATCACATCCTGCGGCGGTACATCCAGCACCACGGTGCGCAGGTCGACCCGGACCATCTGCTGGATGCCAGGAATCAGCAAGACCAGGCCCGGCCCCTTGACCCGCCAGAAGCGGCCGAGCTGGAACACGACGCCACGCTCGTACTCGCGCAGGATGCGAAACGCCGACAGAAGCAGCACGGCAGCAAATGCCAGCAGCGCGCCAATACCCAGTTCGAAAAACATGTTCAGTCTCCTTGCGCCACAGCGTCCGCCGCCGCGCTCACGTCCAGTAGTACGCCCTTGCGTGAGATCACCCGGACGTTTTGCCCCACCTGCAGCGGCGTCTGGCTCTGCGCCTGCCACTGTTCACCTTGCACCTGCACCGAGCCGATGTACGGATCGCTGTCGTTGACGGCCATGACCGTGGCCAGGCTGCCGACCAGCCCGGCATCGCCACTGACCAGCACACGCTTGCGCGCTTTCAAGGCCATGCCCAGCACACCGCCGAGCAGCAATGCCGAGAACAGCGCGAGGAACAGGATCAGCGGCAGCGGAATGCCGAAACCGGGGACATCGGTGTCCATCAGGATCACCGCGCCCACGACAAACGCGACGATGCCGCCAAAGCCGACCACGCCGAAGCTGGGCATGAACGCCTCGGCAATCATGAAGGCCATGCCAAGCAGAATCAGCGCCGCCCCGGCGTAGCTCACCGGCAACAACTGCAAGGCATACAGCGCCAGCAACAGGCAGATGCCGCCGATTACCCCGCCGACCCCGGAGCCTGGGCTCATGAACTCGAACATCAAACCGTAGACGCCAATCATGATCAGGATCAGCGCGACGCTGGGGTTGGTGATCACCGCCAGCAAGCGTGTGCGCCAGTCGGGCTGGCGCTCTGTCACTGGCGCGTCGGCGGTGTGCAATTGCACGGTTTTCCCCGCAGCTTCCAGGGACTTGCCGTCGAGTTGGCGGAGTAAATCGGGCAGGTCATTGGCGATCCGGTCGATCACCTTCAGGCGCAGCGCCTCACTCGCCGGCAAGCTGACGGACTCGCGCACGGCCTGTTCGGCCCAGTCGGCATTGCGCCCACGCAATTGCGCCAGGCTGCGGATATAGGCTGCGGCGTCGTTGACCTGTTTACGGGTCAAGGTGTCCTGTTCGCTTGGTGCGGGTTGCTTGTCGCCGGTCGGTGCTGCCGGTGGTGCGCCGGGGTCCTTCGGCGTGCCGGGCAGGCCGCCGATCTGCACCGGGGTGGCGGCGCCCAGGTTGGTGCCCGGGGCCATGGCCGCGACATGACTGGCGTAAAGGATATAGGTGCCGGCGCTGGCCGCCCGGGCGCCACCGGGGGCGACGTAACTGGCCACCGGCACCGGGCTGGCAAGGATCGCCTTGATGATCTCGCGCATCGAGCTGTCGAGCCCGCCCGGTGTGTCGAGGCGGATCACCACCAGCTGTGCCTGCTCGGTTTCGGCCTGGTGCAGACCACGAATCAGATAATCGGCACTGGCCGGACCGATGGCGTCGTTAATACTCAGCACCAGTACCGATTGGCCGGGCGCCGCCTGGCCAGCAGGCAGCGTGCCGAGCAAGAGCAGCAAGAGCAGATGCCGACACCAGCGAGCGATCACCTGAATTCACCCGGTTTGTGCGTGTCCAATAAGTTTAGTCGGCTGCCCGTGGCAGCACGGCCTAAACTTCAGAAGTAGGGGAGCTATCTGCGGAGGTGCAACATGCGTATGGCAAAAACCCTGCAGCAGTGCCTGGACAAGGCCGGCTGCGACTATGACATCGTTCCTCACGCGCACTCGTCTACAAGCCTTGAGTCGGCGCGCATGGCTGGAGTGCCAGCCGAACGGGTGGCCAAGTCGGTCATGCTCGACGACCGTCATGGCAACTACCTGATGGCCGTACTGCCGGCCAATCGTCATCTCGATATGAGCAAGGTCCAGGCTACCGGTCAGTGGCACATGACCTCTGAAAGCAACCTGCCTCACCTGTTCGGCGACTGTGAACGTGGCGCCATCCCGGCCATGGGCGATGCCTACTCGATCAAGATGCTGGTGGACCCGACCCTGACTCGCCAGGGTGATATCTATGTCGAGGCTGGCGATCACGACCATCTGATTCACATGAACATGACGCAGTACCTGAAACTGGTGCCGAACGCCGAAGTGCGCGAGGTGTGCTGATGACCAACCCACTGCCAGGCTGGCGTCGTGGACGACCGGTCTGGCCCTGAGGAGTGACTTATGGAAGCAACCAACCACAAGTTTTCTGAACTGTTCAAACAGCTGGGACTGCCCGACGACCCTGTCGGCATAGAGCAGTTCATCACCAGTCATTCGCCGCTCAAGGACGATGTAAGGCTGGTTGACGCGTCATTCTGGACGCCTGCGCAACGCAGGTTTCTCGAAGACAGCATTAACGAAGACAGCGATTGGGCAGTCATGTTCGACCAACTCAACGAGGCGCTGCACAACCGAAAAAATAAACGCTGAGCGGCACCAATACCGGCGATTTACGTTGCTATGCTCAGAAAAAAACAACAGGGGATAGCGCAATGAAAGATCCCTATGCCGTCGGTTTCTGGTGCTCCGTGACCGCCTTGGGCCTGCTGACCGCCGGTTATTTCTATGGCGTCAAAGAGGCCTATCTGCTCAATCAGGCCTTGGTGTTTCTCTACGCCGCAGGTGGCGTAATCGGGGCGCTGGCGCTCACGGCGCTGGCCTGGATTGCCTGGCAGCAATTGCGGGTCAGCAAACGCCAGTTGGCTCAGGGCCGTACACTGGTGGCAATCTGGAACACCAAGGTCGCCCTGCGCCGGGTCGAAACCGTATTCGACCGTTATTTCTGGGGCAGCTACTGGCAGCCGGGGCGGACCTTCCAGGAAGTCATGGGCGAGCTTGAAGGCACGCCGCTGGAGCAGAGTCTCGAAGCGCTGAAGCGTCAGTGCCGGGAGCTGGACAAGGAAACCCACGACCTGCGTCGCCATTGGCTGGACAACGCCCGTGAACTCTCCACCGTGGCCACCGCCATGGCCCGCGAACGCTATCAACTGGATTTGTGCGACTCACAGCAAAGCAGCGGCAGGGGGGCTGCGGTGCTCAATCGCGATCTGGAAGTGCTGGTCTACACCTGGTCGGCACGCTTGCGCAGCTTCGACCACCAGCTCGACGAGCTGGAGACCGAATACCGCTGAGCGAAGGCGCGGCGAGTCAATCGCCGCGAATGTACTGTTCCAGTTGCTGGATCATGTTGGCCTGTTCGGCGATGGCTTCTTTAACCAGGTCACCGATCGACAGCAGGCCCAGCAACTCGCCGTTTTCCACCACCGGCAGGTGACGCAGGTGGCTGTTGGTCATCATGTTCATGCAGTAGTCGATGTTCTGGTGCGGATCCACCGTAATCACCGGCGCGCTCATGATCGCGCTGACCGGGGTGCCCACCGACGAGCGGCCCTTGAGCACCATCTTGCGCGCATAGTCGCGCTCACTGACGATCCCCACCACCTGACCACCCTCGACCACCGGCAAGGCACCGACGTTCATATCGGCCATCAACTTCAGTGCATCGAGCACCATCTGATCCGGCGCGATGGTGTGCACCTGGTGATGCTTTTCGGCTTTGGTTTTCAGGAGTTGTGCCACGGTTTTCATAGAGGCCTCTGCGATGCTGGAAGTGGATGACGGCAGATACCTACAGAATCGTGTACAGATGGCCACAGAGCAAGGGAGAAAGCGTCATCGAGTCGATTGAAAAACGTCATGGCAGCGCTGCTCCCAGCGCAAACAAAAAAGGCCCAGGTTTTCACCTGAGCCTTTGGGTACCGAATCTAACGATCAAAGCCCGTTAGGCAAGAACCGGGTAGCACCGCTGACATCATCGATCTTCTTGATGCGGAAGGCCTTGATGCAGGTTTCGTTACGGGTGTTGGTGTCCGGGCAGTACTGTTTGACGAAAGCGCCAAAGTCCATGTCCTGACCATCAACACTGAGTACGCGCTTGAAGTACTCGCCCTGGATGCCCTGAGCCTGACGCGAGGCGGTCATGTCCTGATCAACCACCAGACGGCCATGCAGGTCGACGGTGGGAAACTTGGCTTCTTCCTTGAAGCAACCGCTCAGCAGCAGGCCAGCCGCTGCCAGCATAATCATACGTAGCATGATGTTGTCTCTGCAGAGGGTGGCCCCGGCGCATGCGCCGAGGCTGACCCGGGGATGGTTACTCGAACAGCTTGCTGGAGCGATTGACCTCGGCCTTGCCGGCATCTTCCAGCAAGGATTTGGCGCCCGAGGTGACGTTCCGCGAAGCGTCGGCGTTGGACTGGATCACGTCGGTGCGGGCGGCGCTGTCGCGCAGCTCGGCATCGATGTAGTCGTTGGCCCGTGCAACCTTGGCTTTTTTCGCTTGCAGTGCCAGGCGCCGCTCTTCCAGCTCCAGGGCGCGCAACTCGTCCTCGAAGCCTTCTTCACGGGTCTGCACGCGCTTGTGCTCGGCTGCCTGCGCTTTCTGGCGTTCGGCGGCGGCTTGCGAAGCGGCACGTTGCGCCGCAGCACGTTGCTGACGAGCCGCGGCTTCGCGGGATTCAGCGCGCTGCTGGGCAGCCGCAGCCTGACGCAGGCGCTCGGTTTCCAGGGCTGCTTCTTTCTGTTTGGTCTGCTGTTCGATCTGGTAAAGCTGATCGAACTGGCCGGCCGTGGCGGTCATGGCAGACAGTGCGAGGGCGGTGCCCAGAACAATATGCTTCATGGCCGGTTGCCTCAGCTCTTTTTAGGTTCTGGGCAGGTAGCGTTCGGCTGAATGCGGGTCTCGTTGCTCATGGTCATGACCATCAGGGAGATGCCACCGACTTCGAAGTTGCAAGGACGACCCACCTGAGCAGAGGTGTAGATCTTGCCGCTTTCGGAGTAACCGATCAGCACGCCTGGAACCAGGGTGGTGTCGTTGACCATGGAGCCAGCGAGGGCACCTGCACCACCACCGGCAACACCGCCGACAATAGCGGTGTCAGTGTTTTTGCCAGCACCCAGTGCTGCGCCACCCAGTGCACCGAGAACGCCGCCAACCATCATTGCGGCGTTTTTGTTCTTCTCGTTGCTGACTTTGATCTTGGTCGGCGAGACGGTGAGGATCTTCACGGTCTTGGCTTCTTGCTGAGTGTTCACCTGGCTGGCGTCAAACACATCGGATTCATACTGCTCGCCAGTCGCCTGGCAGCCTACGAGAGAAGCGACAACGGTCAAAGCCAGACAGTGTTTCAGCATTTTCATTCCTAAATTCCCTGGAGGGTGTGGGTAACCTTGCGCCGCAATCCATTTGGGTGGGCATATTGCCATCATTCTAAACGGATTGTTCAAACGAGGTAAAGCCAACAGGACTTACAGGGGATCTGGATAGAGCGCAGAGTAATAAAGGAAAGCATTCGCTTGGCTGGAGCAGCTGGCGAAAGGGGATCTGGAAATGTGCGAGTGGCGAAAGCGCCGGGTCTTTGCAAGCAAAGGGAGAGGAAGATGGCGCACTCGGCGGGATTCGAACCCACGACCCCTGCCTTCGGAGGGCAGTACTCTATCCAGCTGAGCTACGAGTGCAACGCGGGCGCCATGATACCCATCTAGACTGGCGGCGTCCATCGTCACAAATGGCTGTGTTCGATTTTGCACACGCAGGGGCCTATAAGTGACGTTGATCTGAAAAAGGTAGCCGCACAGCGCTTTTTGTTCTTTTTTTCGAACACCCTATTGTCCTTTTTCCTCGTTGCTCCTAGGATTCGTTTGAGATTTCAAACGCTCTCCTTTTTCTACAATCAATAATTCGCGCCGTGTCTGTACGGTGCCGTTAAGGAAGCCGACATGCAGCTTAAAGACGCCCAGTTGTTCCGCCAGCAAGCCTTCATCGATGGCGTGTGGTTGGACGCGGACAACGGTCAGACCATCAAGGTCAACAACCCGGCCACCGGCGAGATCATCGGCACTGTGCCGAAGATGGGCGCGGCCGAAACCCGTCGCGCCATCGAGGCCGCCGACAAGGCGCTGCCAGCCTGGCGCGCACTGACCGCCAAAGAGCGTGCTGGCAAGCTGCGTCGTTGGTTCGAATTGATGATCGAGCACCAGGACGACCTGGCCCGCCTGATGACCACCGAGCAGGGCAAGCCTCTGGCCGAAGCCAAGGGCGAGATCGTCTACGCCGCTTCCTTTATCGAGTGGTTCGCTGAAGAAGCCAAGCGCGTCTACGGCGACACCATTCCTGGCCACCAGCCAGACAAGCGCCTGATCGTGATCAAGCAGCCAATCGGTGTGACCGCCGCGATCACCCCGTGGAACTTCCCGGCCGCGATGATCACCCGTAAAGCCGGCCCGGCCTTGGCCGCTGGCTGCACCATGGTCCTCAAGCCTGCTTCGCAAACGCCGTACTCCGCTTTGGCCCTGGTCGAGCTGGCCGAGCGTGCCGGCATTCCGAAAGGCGTGCTCAGCGTGGTGACCGGCAGCGCCGGCGACATCGGCAGCGAGCTGACCGGCAACCCGATCGTACGCAAGCTGTCCTTCACCGGCTCGACCGAAATCGGTCGCCAGCTGATGGCTGAATGCGCCAAGGACATCAAAAAAGTTTCCCTGGAGCTGGGCGGTAACGCACCGTTCATCGTGTTCGACGACGCCGACCTGGATAAGGCCGTCGAAGGCGCGATCATCTCCAAGTACCGCAACAACGGCCAGACCTGCGTCTGCGCCAACCGTATCTACGTTCAGGACGGCGTCTACGATGCCTTCGCCGAGAAGCTCAAGGCTGCTGTGGCCAAGCTGAAAATCGGTAACGGCCTGGAAGACGGCACCACCACTGGCCCGTTAATCGACGAGAAAGCGGTCGCCAAGGTCCAGGAGCACATTGCTGACGCGATCGGCAAAGGCGCCCAGGTGCTGACCGGCGGCAAGATCATCGAAGGCAACTTCTTCGAGCCGACCGTACTGATCAACGTGCCGAAGAACGCTGCCGTGGCCAAGGAAGAAACCTTCGGTCCGCTGGCTCCACTGTTCCGTTTCAAGGACGAGGCTGAAGTCATTGCCATGTCCAACGATACCGAGTTCGGTCTGGCCTCGTACTTCTATGCCCGTGACATGAGCCGTGTGTTCCGTGTTGCCGAAGCGCTGGAGTACGGCATGGTCGGTATCAACACCGGTCTGATCTCCAACGAAGTCGCGCCGTTCGGCGGTATCAAGGCCTCGGGCCTGGGCCGCGAAGGTTCCAAGTACGGCATCGAGGACTACCTGGAAATCAAATACCTGTGCATCAGCGTCTGATCGCAGCGTAAGGCTTTACCTCTGCCAGCGGGGCGCGAGAGCGACGTCTCGCTGGCCTTTTTACACCGTACACCCAGTGGCCTGGGCCCCTGCAGCAGTCGATCAACGCATGCTGCCCGCAGTTGAATACCGGCCACTCTGACTTGAATCGCGCCACCCTTGTGTGTGGCGAATTGAGGACATTATGAGCAACAAGACCAACGAATCTTTGATGCAACGTCGTATCGCCGCTGTTCCACGCGGTGTTGGCCAGATCCACCCGATCTTCGCCGAGTCGGCAAAAAACGCCACCGTTACTGACGTCGAAGGCCGCGAGTTCATCGACTTCGCCGGCGGTATCGCGGTACTGAACACCGGTCACGTGCACCCGAAGATCATCGCTGCCGTTGAAGCCCAACTGCACAAGCTGACCCACACCTGCTTCCAGGTACTGGCCTACGAGCCTTACGTCGAGCTGTGCGAAAAGATCAACGCCAAGGTTCCAGGCGACTTCGCCAAGAAAACCCTGCTGGTCACCACCGGTTCCGAAGCCGTTGAGAACGCCATCAAGATCGCCCGTGCCGCCACTGGCCGTGCCGGTGTGATCGCGTTCACCGGCGCTTACCACGGTCGCACCATGATGACCCTGGGCCTGACCGGTAAAGTCGT
>OEPS010000205.1_pt1 | contig 22275 bp, 26 predicted proteins | sample 1539411 | NCBI WGS metagenome assembly OEPS01 (sample SAMN02671747, study PRJEB22543) | soil metagenome | biome: bacteria | place: China:Hunan Province, Lengshuijiang City | collected 2012-10-15 | depth 0.08m m
TATTTGTCCTCTGTAAGTTATTGCGAAGGCGGATCAGGTTATGTATAAATCATCCTGTTAAATATAAGAAGAGTGTACCCGATGAGTGACCAATCTCCCGTTTTCGAAAAGATCCCCGTAGGCGCCGGTGAGCAGTTTACGCTACGGGTAGATAACATAAATGATTTCAATGGAATAAACGTAATTCCCCATTTTCATATGATGGACGAACTGATGTGGTTCAGGGAATCAGGGGGCAGCTATTCGATTGGTGATGAAAAATTTACGATAAAAAACAATACTCTGGTATTTGTTCCTGCCTTACTGATTCATGAAATGACGCTACCGGCCGCCGCCAGACACAAGCGTTATCTTATGCAATTCGAAAAAGAGTGGCTTGAGGGATACGACCTGTCGCTACCCGCGGCCCACTGCGGCGCAGTCGCGTACCTTTCCGGCGAGGAAGCCGAGCGTCTGGAGCTACTGCTGAGCTGGTGCGGCGAGTTCAGCGACTTCTCCGATTCGCTGTTCCGTTCCCTGATGCAAAGCGTGCTGCTGCATGCTTTTAATAGCCTGAAAGATTCTGTCCCCATTACCGAACGAACCAACCATCGCTACCTCAGCGAGCTGATTGAACTGCTTCAATCCATTGATGAAAATGAAAATTTTGAAATGACGACCGAAGAAGCCGCCCGCCGCTGCCGGTGGTCAAAATCCTGGTTTTCCCGCACCTTTAAATCCGCCTTTGGAATCAGCTTCAAGAAATTTATGCTGCTGCGCAAACTCAATATCGCTATCAACCTGCTGACCAATACCGACCTGAAGATCAGCGATATCTCACAAAGCGCCGGCTTCACCGACAGCGCCTACTTCTGCCTAAAGTTTAAAGAGATGATGAACGATACCCCGCAGTCCTTCCGGCACAAAGTCAGAAGCACCGCAGCCGTGGGCAGTCGGGCGGACAAATAACTCTTTTTTGTGAGCAACATCACCGGATAAGTAGACGTTTATTATATAAACAGAAACAATCTATATATCTCCTGGGCTGTCGTCTATTTACAATTATCGCTATATTTTGCGCATTAAGGGTAAATACGATGATTCAGAATCCTGTGTTTAAAGGTTTTAATCCTGATCCCAGTATATGTCGCCGCGGCGATGATTATTATGTGGCGGTATCATCCTTTGAATGGTTCCCCGGCCTGCCGATTTATCACTCCAGGGATCTTAAGCATTGGCAATTACTTACCCACGTGCTTACCGATGATAATAACCCGGATTTAAAAAAGCTGCCCTCCGCCAAAGGTATTTGGGCACCAAGCCTGACCTGGTGCGAAGAAGAAAAACTATTTTACGTTATTTATGGCGTGATGAACTCTATGAATTCGCGTTATTTTGACGTTGATAATTATCTTATTACCGCCGGGGAAATAACCGGTCCCTGGAGCGAGCCTATTTATCTCCATTCCGCCGGATTCGACGCGTCAATTTTACACGACGATGATGGCAAAAAATGGATCGTCTCTCTGGAGTGGGAAACTCGCGAAGGTTACGAAAAGCCTGGCGCCATTTGCCTGGTGGAATATTCGCCGCAAGCGCAAAGCGTTATCGGTTATCCGCAGCGGATCTGGCACGGCGGTACCGATCGCGGCTGTATTGAAGCGCCGCATCTGACGCGACGCGGCGACTATTACTATCTGATGGTCGCCGAAGGCGGCACCGGCTACGGCCATGCGGTCACTATGGCGCGCGCAACGGAGGTCACCGGACCTTATCAAGGCGATCCGCAGAACCCGATCGTCACCTCCTGGCCGGAAAACTTTAACGAGCGCAAAGATGCAGGCCATCTCAAGCCGCACTATTTCAATCCGCAAACCTACCTGCAAAAAGCCGGGCACGGTAGCTATGTCGAAACTCCAACCGGCGAAGTCTGGCTAACCCATCTTTGCAGCAGGCCGTTTCGCCAAGAGCTACGCTGCCCGCTGGGCCGCGAAACGGCGATTCAAAAGATGATCTGGAGCGACGATGGCTGGCTGCGCCTGGCCGCAGGAGGCAACCTCGCTCAGCATCAGGTTGAAGAATCGAACCTGCCTGCGCATCCTTTTCCGGCGAAAGCGGATACCGATGATTTTAACGGGCAAACGCTGGATAACGCCTTTTATGCTCCAAGGATCCGTTTTCAGCGCTTTGCCAGCCTGCAGCGTAAAGCGGGCTACCTTGCCCTACGCGGCCAGGAGTCGCTGAGCTCGCTCAATAAAGTTAGTCTGCTGGCGAAAAAGCTCACCTCGGTATACGCCACCATGACTACAAAGATGGATTTTAGCCCGGAGATTTATCAGCACAGCGCCGGTCTGGCGCTCTATTACGATAACATGAACTATCTGTTTTTACACAAAACATGGGATGACGCCTCTGGCGCAGCGCAGCTGGCAATTATTTATATGGATAACGGCGAGCGCCACGACGACCCGCATAAAATCCGCCTCGCGGAAGGAGAAATCTACCTCGCGATGGCCATTAACGGCCGGGAGGTACAGTGCTCATGGTCCGTCGATGGCGAAAAATACCAAAACATCGGCGCGGTCTACGAGACATCACGTTTTTCCGATGAATACAGCCGCTACGGCGAGTTTACCGGCGCGTTTGTCGGCATGGCCTGCGTGGATAGCATGCTGCATCGGAAAGAGGCGCTGTTTGATTTCTTCAGCTATCGCGCGGTTGAAGATGTGCTCATTGAGTAACGCAGCCTTTCTGGCATCCCGCCCGCGCGGGATGCTAGAATTCGCGGCTGTTGTCGCTTAATTACGCAAACAGGCCACATGAGCACATTAACCTATCTCCAGGGCTACCCTGAATCCCTGCTGGCGCAGGTCACCGCGTTGATCGAACAGAACCGCCTCGGTGAAGTGCTGAAAAAACGCTATCCGCAAGGCCATGATATCAACAACGATAAAGCGCTGTACCAGTACACCCAGGATCTGAAAACCCGCTATCTGCGCGGAGCAGCGCCTATAAATAAAGTGATGTACGACAGTAAGATCCACGTGCTGAACAACGCGCTCGGCCTACATACCGCTATCTCCAGAGTGCAGGGAGGTAAGCTGAAGGCCAAAGCCGAAATTCGCGTCGCCACCGTCTTTCGCGATGCGCCGGAGGATTTTTTGCGGATGATCGTGGTGCACGAGCTGGCGCACCTGAAGGAAAAAGATCACAACAAGGCGTTCTACCAGCTGTGCTGCCATATGGAGCCGCAGTACCATCAGCTGGAGTTTGATACCCGCCTGTGGCTGACCCAGCTTTCGTTAGAGCGATAACTGTCGTAGCGCATTGGCCAACACATCAACCGTAGATTCCCCTGTCGCCGCCTGGACCGTCAACTCTTCCAGGCGGGCACCCTCATCAGCAATAAGATATCCATTGCGGGCAAGGAATGCCATGGTGATAAAAAATGCGGTCCTCTTATTGCCATCATTAAAAATATACCCACGCGCGATGGCGACCCAATAAGTCGCAGCCAGTTCAAAAACGTCTCTCACCCCTTCATAGTGAAAACGGTTCTGCACGCGGTAAATAATGGCTTCTGCCCGGCCAGGATCGGGCATGCCTTTAACACCAGGTAGATGGAGTAAAATCCGATCATGAAAGGCAATGACTTCGCTTGCGCTCACCCACTTCATCGATCGGTCAACGCTTTAACCGTGCGACCATGTCGCTGCATAATAAAATCAAATTCAGCATCTAATTTGGCATTCATAAACGCCTCATATTCTGCCTTACTGATCAAAACGTTAGATGTTCCATCACGCCGCGTAATTTCAACTGGTTCTCCGCTGGCGGCAGCATCCATGACGGCCGCAATGTTCTGTCTGGCCTCCGATGTACTATAAGAACGCATGATTTACTCCTGTTTTGAAGTGTACAATTCAATCGTACGCCTTGTATGTACATTAGACAATACGCGACTCTTCCTGCTTCTGCGCCATAGCGCACTGGTTTTGTCATGATGGCGTGTTACAGTGACGAAAGGTCCCTTTTATGGAGTTCATCAACGTTTATGATACGTTTCGCAGTTGTTGGCACAAACTGGATAACCAAACAGTTTGTCGATGCCGCCCATGAAACCGGTAAATATAAACTTACCGCCATTTACTCCCGCAGCCTTGAGCAAGCCCAGTCCTTCGCCAGCGATTATCCCGTCGAACATCTGTTCACCTCGCTGGACGATTTAGCGCAAAGCCCGGATGTTGACGCGGTTTATATCGCCAGCCCTAACTCACTGCACTTCCCGCAAACCCGCCTGTTTCTGAGCCACAAAAAGCATGTCATTTGCGAAAAGCCGCTGGCCTCAAACCTGCAGGAAGTGGAAGCCGCTATCAAGGTCGCGCGGGACAATAACGTGGTGCTCTTCGAAGCGTTCAAAACCGCCAGCCTGCCCAACTTTTTACTGATAAAAGAATCGCTCGATAAAATCGGCAGACTACGTAAGGCTTTTATTAATTACTGCCAGTACTCTTCCCGCTATCAACGCTATCTCGACGGTGAGAATCCAAATACCTTCAACCCGGCCTTCTCTAACGGTTCGATCATGGATATCGGCTTTTACTGCCTGGCCTCCGCAGTTGCGCTGTGGGGCGAGCCTCGCGCGGTACACGCCAGCGCCAGCCTGCTGGAGAGCGGTGTCGATGGCCAGGGCACGGTCGTCCTGAGCTACGGTGATTTTGATGTCACCCTGCACCACTCGAAGGTAAGCGATTCGGCAATCCCGAGCGAAATCCAGGGTGAAGCCGGCGCGCTGGTGATTGAGAAAATCTCTGAGTGCCAGAAGGTCTGCCTGGTCCCGCGCGGCGGCAAGTCGCAGGATCTTACCCAGCCGCAGCATATCAATACCATGCTCTATGAAGCGGAAGAGTTCGCTCGTCTGGTGGAAGGCAACGAGGTGGCTCATCCGGGTCTGGAAGTGAGCCGCATCACGGCGAAGCTGCTAAGCGAAATTCGTCGCCAGACCGGCGTGGTCTTCCCGGCGGATAGCCAGCCGGTGGCGTAAAGCTGTGTAAATGGTACGTCAAACTCCATTGACGCCATTTATAACCTGTAATACTTTGTTACGCGCAAAGGGGAGTAACTTCCTTGCCGGCCGATCGTCATTACGATGTGTGAAAAACCGCATCCGGTCGCCGGGCAACAGATTCTTGTTGTAAGTGAGACCTTGCCGGAAGGCGAGGTCTATGCATAAAAGCGCAGCGGCTGCCGTCTTCCGACGTCAGCCGTTTTGTTTTTATGTAAGGAATATCGTAATGAATACTGTCGGCACACCGTTGTTATGGGGCGGATTCGCAGTGGTCGTGGTCATCATGCTGACTATCGATCTGCTGCTGCAAGGACGGCGTGGTGCACATAGCATGACCATGAAGCAAGCCGCTGGCTGGTCAATTCTCTGGGTTACCCTCTCACTTCTGTTTAACGCCGCTTTCTGGTGGTATCTGGTGCAGACCGAAGGTCGCGCCGTGGCCGACCCGCAAGCGCTGGCGTTCCTCACCGGCTACCTGATTGAAAAAGCGCTGGCCGTGGATAACGTCTTCGTCTGGCTAATGCTGTTCAGCTACTTTGCCGTACCGCCTGCGCTACAGCGCAGAGTTCTGGTCTACGGCGTACTGGGCGCAATCGTGCTGCGTACGATAATGATCTTCGCCGGCAGCTGGTTGATTTCTCAGTTCGAGTGGCTGCTCTACGTCTTCGGCGCCTTCCTGCTGTTTACCGGGGTGAAAATGGCGCTGGCGAAAGAGGATGATTCCGGGATTGGCGATAAGCCGCTGGTACGCTGGATCCGCAGTCATCTGCGCATGACCGATAAGATTGACGGCGAACATTTCTTTCTGCGTAAAAACGGCGTGCTGTACGCCACGCCGCTGCTGCTGGTGCTGATCCTGGTCGAGCTGAGCGATGTTATCTTTGCCGTTGATAGCATTCCGGCCATCTTCGCCGTCACCACCGATCCGTTTATCGTGCTGACCTCAAACCTGTTCGCGATTCTCGGCCTGCGCGCGATGTATTTCCTGCTTGCGGGCGTCGCAGAGCGCTTCTCCATGCTGAAGTATGGTCTGTCGGTGATACTGGTGTTTATCGGCATCAAGATGCTGATTGTCGACTTCTACCATATTCCAATCGGCGTTTCGCTGGGCGTAGTCGGCGGTATTCTGGTTCTCACGCTGCTTATCAACGCCTGGGTTAACAAGCAGCACGACAGGAAAAAACAGCTGCAATAAGCCTGCATGGTCGAGTGGAAGCCAATTTCACCCGGCCAGCAACGTTTTCCGCGTCTTATTCTTACTCATGTCACAAAATAGTTAAAATCTAGTTAAAAAATAAGTCATCAGAGCGACAAACAGCATTTTACCCTTCCCCAATAGCGTTCTTTCCGTATACTCAACCAGGCAAACATCTATTTACATCCGGACATAAACGTTACAAAGAATACGTCGCCGGGACGAACTGCAACATCACAGGAAGGAATGAAGCATGGCAACACAATCACCCCGATCGACCCTGCTAAGGCGGCTGGCACAGGGCAGCCTGGTCAAACAAATTTTAGTCGGTCTGGTACTCGGCGTACTGCTGGCGACGGTCTCAAAGCCGGCCGCCGTAGCGGTTGGGCTGCTGGGTACCCTGTTCGTCGGCGCGCTGAAAGCGGTAGCGCCGGTGCTGGTACTGATGCTGGTTATGGCCTCCATCGCCAACCATCAGAAGGGGCAAAAAACCAGCATTCGTCCAATTCTGTTCCTTTATCTGCTGGGAACGTTTGCCGCCGCGTTAACCGCGGTACTGTTTAGCTTTATCTTTCCGTCAACGCTGCATCTGAACGCCGCGGCAGATAGCATCACCCCGCCGTCAGGGATCGTCGAAGTCCTGCGCGGGCTGTTGATGAGCATGGTCTCTAACCCGATCGACGCGCTGCTGAACGCCAACTATATCGGGATTCTGGTATGGGCCGTCGGTTTAGGATTCGCGCTGCGCCACGGGAATGAAACCACTAAAAATCTGATTAACGATATGTCCCACGCGGTGACCTTTATCGTTAAGGTAGTGATTCGCTTTGCGCCGCTGGGTATCTTCGGCCTGGTTGCCTCAACGCTGGCTACCACCGGCTTTGAGACCCTGTGGGGCTACGCCCAGCTGCTGCTGGTGCTGGTTGGCTGCATGCTGCTGGTGGCGCTGGTCATTAACCCGCTGCTGGTGTTCTGGAAAATCCGCCGTAATCCGTATCCGCTGGTGCTGCTCTGCCTGCGCGAAAGCGGAGTTTACGCCTTTTTCACCCGCAGCTCCGCCGCCAACATTCCGGTGAATATGGCGCTGAGTGAAAAGCTAAACCTGGATCGCGATACTTATTCCGTTTCCATACCGCTGGGCGCCACCATCAATATGGCCGGGGCAGCGATTACTATTACGGTGCTCACTCTGGCGGCAGTACATACCCTGAATGTCCCGGTGGACCTGCCGACCGCGCTGCTGCTGAGCGTCGTGGCTTCGCTGTGCGCCTGCGGCGCTTCCGGCGTGGCGGGCGGTTCGCTGCTGCTGATCCCGCTGGCCTGTAATATGTTTGGTATTCCAAACGATGTTGCCATGCAGGTTGTTGCCGTCGGCTTTATTATCGGGGTATTGCAGGATTCCTGCGAAACCGCGCTGAACTCCTCTACCGATGTTCTGTTTACTGCCGCGGCCTGTATCGCGGAAGACGAACAGATTGCCAGGAACGCCGTGCGTAACTAATCTCGCCCTTCCCCTCCGCTAACGCGCGGAGGGGCTCTCTTCCTGTACCGCCTTTTCCACTCTGAACGGATCGATACCGCGCTTTTGCATCCGCCGGAAGCGGATGATGTTCAGACCGTTCATCAGCAAAAAGCTGCCTTCAATCAGGGTGCCGCCAATCGAGCCCAGCCAGAAGTTGTGGATCACCCAGCAGGCGGTCGCGCACCACATGACGCAGCGGACGGTTAATCCCGAGCAGCGAAAGAGCGCCCAGGTGCTGGCCAGGGTGCCAATAATCGGCAACAGTTCCATAGCATGCTGCAGTTTCGCCAGCCCCAGCACCAGCGTGAGCAGAATAAACACCGTCATCACCCACAGCCTGCGGGTGCGCATTGAAACAAGGGTTCTGACGGTATTGAGCTCGGCGCTCATTCCCGCCGGCCAGGCCCCCATCAAAAAGAAATGTACGCCAATGGTGGCGCTATAGACCGCCAGCTGCAGTTTAAAGCGTCGCTCATCGCGATTGAAAAAGGTCGTAATACCGATCAGAAAGGCGATAACGCCAACGCCCTGGGCAAGCCAATACGCGGTCATGAAAAGTCCTTATAAAACAAAACGGCGCATCATTATCTGAAACGCCGCTTCCGGAATACCGCCCTTTTATTACTCAAAAGATTTCACACCGCAATCACGGCGTGAAAGATAACGAGTCATTAGAGAGTGACGCCGCTTTTGAATATCGCCAGTTCGCGGAAATCATTACGTTCGTTGCAGGTCTGCTTACCATTAGCAAACGCGACAATGGTATCGACAAACTCTTCCAGCAGCTGCGGCATCGCTTTGCCATGAATCAGCTGACCGGCATCGAAGTCGATCCAGTGTTTTTTCTTCGCCGCCAGCTCGCTGTTGGTGGCAATTTTTACCGTCGGCACGAAACCGCCGTAAGGCGTGCCGCGGCCGGTGCTGAAGAGCACCATATGGCAACCGGCACCGGCCAGGGCGCTGGTGGCTACCGCGTCGTTGCCCGGCGCGCTCAGCAGATTGAGACCGTGCACTTTCAGCCGCTCGCCGTAGCGCAAAACATCGACCACCTGGCTGGAGCCCGCTTTTTGCGTGCAGCCCAGCGACTTATCCTCAAGCGTAGTGATGCCGCCCGCTTTGTTGCCCGGCGACGGGTTCTCATAAATCGGCTGGTCGTGGGCGATAAAGTACTGTTTGAAATCATTGACCATTGTAACCAGCTTGCCAAAGGTCTCTTCGTCGCGGCAGTGGCTCATCAGTAGCTGCTCGGCGCCGAACATTTCCGGCACTTCGGTCAGCACGGTGGTACCGCCGTTGGCAATCAGATAATCCGAGAAGCGGCCCAGCATCGGGTTAGCGGTGATGCCGGACAGACCGTCAGAGCCGCCGCACTCAAGGCCAAACTTCAGCTCGCTCAGTTTACCCGGCTCGCGCCTGTCGTGACGCATAACCTCGTACAGCTGACGCAGATGCTCCAGCCCCGCCTCCACTTCGTCGTCCTGGTGCTGGCAGATCATAAAGTGAACGCGGTCGGGATCATACTCGCCCAGCGTTTCGCGGAAGGCATCAACCTGATTGTTTTCGCAGCCCAGCCCCACAACCAGCACCGCCCCCGCGTTCGGGTGACGCACCATATTTTGCAGCATGGTGCGGGTGTTAATATGATCGTCCCCAAGCTGCGAACAGCCGTAGGTATGGCTGAAGAGATGAACGCCGTCGATACCCTCCGCATCGTTAGTCTCTTTCAGAAAACGGTTCTGCATCTGGCGGGCCATGGCGTTGACGCAGCCGACGGTCGGCAGGATCCACAGCTCGTTGCGCACCCCGACTTCGCCGTTAGCCCGACGGTAAATCTCGATATCGCGATCCGCCGGCTGGGCGGCGGGTTCGATAAGATCGGGTTGATAGCTATACGCGTCGAGGTCGCTTAAGTTAGTGCGCGTATTGTGGGAGTGAATATGTTCCCCCGGCGCAATATCCGCCAGCGCATGTCCTATCGGCAGACCATACTTAATGACGTTGTCTCCCTTCGCAATGGCGCGCAGCGCAAACTTATGTCCGCGCGCGATCTCCTGAGCCAACGTGACCGTATCGCCATCAATGGTGACTACCGTGCCTGCCGCCATATCCGCCAACGCTACCGCGACGTTATCCTGCGAATGGATTTTAATGTATTGCATATCAACCGACCTCTGGTCTTAGTTCAGTTCAATGGCGAAGTAGTCACGCGCATTGTTAAAGCAAATGTTTTTCACCATCTCGCCCAGCAGCTGAATATCCGCCGGGGCCTCTCCCGCTTCGACCCAACGGCCAATCATCTGGCACAGAATGCGACGGAAGTATTCATGGCGGGTGTAGGAGAGGAAGCTGCGGCTGTCGGTCAGCATACCGACAAAGCGGCTCAGCAGACCAAGCTGCGCCAGTTGGGTCATCTGACGCTCCATACCGTCTTTCTGATCGTTAAACCACCAGCCGGAACCGAACTGCATCTTGCCCGGCATACCTTCGCCCTGGAAGTTACCGATCATGGTACCCAGCACTTCGTTATCGCGCGGATTCAGGCAGTAGAGGATGGTTTTCGGCAGCAGATTCTCTTCGTTCTGCTTGCTGAGCAGCCTGGACAGCTCTTCCGCCATCGGACGGTCGTTGATGGAGTCAAAACCAACATCCGGCCCTAACAGTTTGAACTGACGCAGGTTGTTGTTACGCAGCGCGCCAATGTGATACTGCTGTACCCAGCCGCGGCGGGCGTATTCCGCGCCGAGGAACACCAGCACAGCGGTTTTGAACTGCGCAACTTCATGTTCGCTGAGCGCTTCACCGGCCAGACGACGCGCCAGGATGCTATCCAGTTCGCTGTCGTTGGCTTCCGCAAACAGCACCACGTCCAGCGCGTGATCGGAAACTTTACAGCCGTGAGCGGCGAAGTGATCCAGACGTTTGATCAGCGCGGACTGCAGGTCGGCAAAGCGGCGGATATCGGTGTCAGACACTTCACCCAGCTTCGCCATGTAGTCGTTGAAGGTCGCCTGTTCGATATTGAAGGCTTTGTCCGGGCGCCAGCTTGGCAGCACTTTGACGGTGAAAGAGCTGTCTTTAGCGACGGAAGCGTGATGTTCCAGCGAATCGACAGGATCGTCGGTAGTACCGACCATTTTCACGTTCATCTGCTGCATGATGCCGCGAGCCGAGAAGCTGTCCTGCGCCAGCAAATCGTTACATTGATTCCAGATCTCGTCCGCCGTGGCCGGAGAGAGGACCTTACCTGTAATACCAAAAGGACGACGCAGTTCAAGATGCGTCCAGTGGTATAACGGATTTCCGATGGTATGCGGCACGGTAGCCGCCCAGGCGTCGAATTTCTCGCGATCGGAGGCATCTCCTGTGCATAAACGCTCGGCCACGCCGTTGGTACGCATCGCACGCCACTTATAGTGATCGCCTTTCAGCCAGATGTCATACAAATTCTTAAAGCGGTAGTTTTCCGCGATTTGCTGCGGGGGAAGGTGGCAATGGTAGTCGAAAATCGGCTGGTCTTTCGCGTAATCGTGGTACAGGCGGCGGGCAAACTCGGTATCAAGCAGAAAATCTTCGGTCATAAACGGTGTCATTTTCGTGTCCTCTTCGCCCCCTGGGGAGCCCATCAGATGATTGACTATAATGCTGACAAAGTTATCACACCAATTTCCACTGACCGAAGTATTTTTCGTGAGTTAGATCAATAAACGTCGACAAAAAAAGTACTCTGAAAGGATTAAACAGCCCGCCAGAGCGCGCCAGCTCTGGCGTTTCCAGCAAGAACAAATGCCCACATAAACTTTCCTACTTTTGTGACGTCACTCAACTTTTGAAGTTGTATGACAAGTTATCTTGCTGCCGTCAAAACATATAAACCGACGGAATGTTTTACCGACGCATTATCAGGTCGGATTTACCGGTATGGACACCGAATCAGATACAACAATTGATGGCAAGGTTCGGGACATATGAGGTTTCCTCTCTTGTGCCCCCCCCGTTTCACCGTCTCCGCCTCAGTAACAGGGCTGGAAAATAACCGCACCCGCTGCGGATATAAAATAAACGATGAGGTTTACATGCGTAAAATTAAAGGGTTACGTTGGTATATGATCGCACTGGTGACTCTGGGCACCGTGCTGGGGTACCTGACGCGTAACACTGTCGCTGCCGCTGCGCCGACTTTGATGGAAGAGTTACACATCTCCACTCAACAGTACTCCTATATCATCGCTGCCTATTCCGCTGCCTATACTGTTATGCAGCCGGTAGCCGGCTACGTACTGGACGTTCTGGGCACCAAGATCGGCTATGCGTTTTTCGCTATCGCCTGGGCTGTCTTCTGCGGCTCGACGGCGCTCGCGGGAAGCTGGGGCGGCCTGGCGCTGGCGCGCGGTGCGGTCGGCGCCGCTGAAGCAGCAATGATCCCTGCGGGTCTGAAAGCCAGCTCGGAATGGTTTCCGGCAAAAGAGCGTTCTATCGCCGTGGGCTACTTTAACGTCGGCTCTTCCATCGGCGCGATGATTGCTCCGCCGCTGGTGGTGTGGGCTATCGTCATGCACAGCTGGCAGATGGCGTTTATCATCTCCGGCGTTCTGAGCTTTGTCTGGGCAATGGCCTGGCTGGTTTTCTACAAACACCCGCGCGATCAGAAAAAATTAACCGAAGAAGAACGCGATTACATTATTGGTGGCCAGGAATCTCAGCATCAGACCAATAACGGCAAGAAAATGTCACCGTGGCAGATTCTGCGTAACCGTCAGTTCTGGGGGATCGCCCTGCCGCGTTTCCTTGCCGAGCCGGCATGGGGTACCTTTAACGCGTGGATCCCGCTATTCATGTTTAAAGTCTACGGCTTTAACCTGAAAGAGATCGCCATGTTTGCCTGGATGCCGATGCTGTTCGCCGACCTCGGCTGCATCATCGGTGGTTATCTGCCGCCGCTGTTCCAGCGCTGGTTTGGCGTGAACCTGATCGTTTCGCGTAAAATGGTGGTAACCATGGGCGCGGTGCTGATGATTGGCCCGGGGATGATCGGTCTGTTTACCAGCCCGTTCGTCGCTATCGCCCTGCTGTGCGTCGGCGGTTTCGCGCACCAGGCGCTGTCCGGTGCGTTAATCACCCTCTCTTCCGACGTATTTGGTCGTAACGAAGTCGCAACGGCCAACGGTATGACCGGTATGGCCGCATGGCTGGCGAGCACCATGTTTGCCCTCGTGGTTGGCGCTCTGGCGGACACGATCGGCTTTAGCCCGCTGTTCGCCGTACTGGCAATCTTCGATGTCCTCGGCGCGGTGGTTATCTGGACCGTGCTGAAAAATAAATCAGCGAATGACGACAGTCCGCCGCTGGAAACAGCCAATCCAGCCACCCAAAGCTAGATAGACGCGGGTTGATTTACCCCCCAGGCCGCCTTGATAAGGCGGCTTTTTCGTCTCTTCTTGTGGTGACAAACGCCTAAAAGTGGTATAACAAATCCAATATTGTCGCCATCTCCCGGGAGCGAATATGGAAATCATTGAATCGCGTCGCTTGTACCAGCAGCTTGCCGCTGAGCTTAAGACGCGCATTGAACAAGGTGTCTACCTTGTAGGCGATAAGCTACCCGCAGAGCGGTTTATCGCTGACGAAAAAAGCGTGAGTCGCACCGTGGTTCGCGAAGCCATCATTATGCTGGAAGTAGAAGGCTACGTTGAAGTGCGTAAAGGTTCCGGCATTCACGTTATCTCTAACCATCCTAAACACCAGCAAATTACCGACGATTCGCTGGAGTTCGCCAATTATGGCCCTTTTGAGCTCTTGCAGGCCCGTCAGCTGATAGAAAGCAATATTGCCGAGTTTGCCGCCACTCAGGTGACCAAGCAGGACATCATGAAGCTGATGGAAATCCAGGAAAAAGCGCGCAAAGAGAAATGCTTTCGCGATTCGGAATGGGATCTCCAGTTCCATGTTCAGGTGGCTCTGGCGACGCAAAATACCGCTCTGGCCGCCATCGTAGAAAAAATGTGGACCCAGCGCGTGCATAATCCCTACTGGAAAAAATTGCACGATCATATCGACTCGCGGACCGTTGATAACTGGTGCGACGATCACGATCAAATCCTCAAGGCTCTGATTCGCAAAGACCCGCATGCAGCTAAGCTGGCCATGTGGCAGCATCTGGAAAACACCAAGCTGATGTTGTTCAATGAAACCAGCGATGACTTTGAATTCAATGCCGATCGTTATCTCTTTGCTGATAATCCAGTGGTTCATCTCGATACAGCCACTAACGGCGCAAAATAGACAGTTATCTCTACACCGGGTGGCAATGCCTCTGCTGCCCGCAAAGCCCTCAGGGTAAGCAAAGCATATATAGTGTCAGCCTGTGTAAATACACTCGCCACCCTCCCTCGCAATCAGCAAAATCAGAATGCAACAAACTGCAATTTCTCTGACGTAAAGTCAGCGGGTTTGTTACAATTAGATGCATTTCGTCGTTCTGAGAGTTAGCTTTTGCTGACTTCACTTTTAAACAGGGAACAGTTCAGAGCGCAGTAGCGACCATAATCTAATAAGAAACGATGTCGCCATGCATAATACCGCGTTCAGACGTGCCGTTAACCGATGTACCAGGAATCGTGAATGGAACTATTAACCCAATTATTGAATGCCTTGTGGGCTCAGGATTACGAAACCCTCGCTAATCCCTCCATGATTGGCATGCTGTACTTTGTCTTATTTATGATTTTGTTCCTTGAGAACGGTTTACTGCCCGCCGCCTTTTTACCGGGCGATAGCCTGCTGGTACTGGTCGGCGTCCTGATTGCTAAAGGCGCGATGGGCTTTCCGCAAACGCTGCTGTTGCTTACCGCTGCGGCAAGTCTTGGCTGCTGGCTAAGCTATATCCAGGGCCGATGGCTGGGCAATACGCGAATAGTACAAAACTGGCTATCGCATCTCCCCTCGCACTACCATCAGCGCGCGCATCACATGTTCCATAAGCACGGGCTTTCCGCACTGCTGATTGGCCGCTTTATCGCCTTTGTTCGTACGCTGCTGCCAACCATTGCCGGCCTATCAGGCCTCAGTAGCGCACGCTTCCAGTTTTTCAACTGGATGAGCGGTCTGCTGTGGGTCCTGATTCTGACCTCGCTGGGATACCTGTTGGGGAAAACGCCGGTCTTCCTGAAGTATGAAGATCAGCTAATGTCCTGCCTGATGCTGCTACCCGTCGCGCTGCTGGTATTCGGCCTGATTGGCTCACTGATTGTTCTGTGGAAGAAAAAACACCGGAGCCGGGGCTAACCATGGCGATGCAACGACCCTCTCTGCGTCAGATAAGATGGGTGCTGGGCGGTTCGCTACTCCTGTGCGGTCTGTTCTGGCTTTGGCTTACCGTGCAGCATCAGGAATCCACCCTGGCTATTCGTCCCGTGAGCCAGGGTATCAGCATGCCGGACGGTTTTTCCGTCTGGCACCACCTTGATGCCAACGGCATCCGCTTTAAAAGCATTACGCCGCAAAAAGACGGCTTGCTCATCAAGTTTGACTCCAGCGCTCAGGGCGCCGCGGCAAAAGAAGTTCTGGGCCGCGCCCTGCCACATGGTTATATTATCGCTCTACTGGAAGACGATGATTCACCAACTGCCTGGATTTCGCGCCTACGCGATACCCCGCACAGATTCGGGTAATCACCGAAAATTCCGAATATATTCACCCTGTTTGGTGATTTCCCGTTTTACTTACTATCATTAAGTTTGCGGGAGTCACCAGGCTCACGTTAATCAACTGGATCGGATATATCCTTAAGATATGTCCTCACACAATGGAAGGTAGTATCCATGAAACACCGCATCGCTTTGATCCTGGTTCTGACTTCGCTTAGCGCCAGCGCCTTTGCCATCTCCCCTTGTCAGGAAAAAGAGCAGGATATTCAGCGGGAGATCAGCTACGCAGAAAAACATCAAAATCAGCATCGTATTGATGGTCTGAAGCGGGCGCTCAGCGAAGTTAAAGATAACTGCAGCGACAGCAAGCTCAAAGCCGATCACCAGCAAAAAATAGCTAAACAGCAGGAAGAAATTGCCGAACGCCAGAGCGACCTGCGCGAAGCTGAGCAGAAAGGTGATGCTGACAAAATCAGCAAGCGCCAACGTAAACTCGACGAAGCGCAGCAAGAACTGAAAGAGCTGCAGTCTCGCGAGTACTGATTTAAGCAAGACCAATATGGACCACTTTAACAGGAGATAAACATGGCTAAAGATAACGTTGCAGAAGACCTGCGTGCGGAACTGAAGACGCTGGCTGACACCCTGGAAGAAGTGCTGAACTCCTCCACGGACAAGTCGAAAGAAGAGATCGGTAAGCTGCGCAGTAAAGCCGAAAGTGCGCTGAAAGAAAGTCGTGCTCGCCTGGGCGAAACCAGCGACGCCATTTTGAAGCAAACGCGTGAAACCGCTGCACGTGCTGATGAATACGTCCGTGAAAATCCGTGGACCGGGGTAGGGATCGGCGCAGCCGTCGGGCTGGTGCTGGGTGTCCTGCTGACGCGCCGCTAATTATGGCGAATTCTCAACACACTCAAGGGCCCGGACAAAGCATTTTCGGCATCGGTCAGCGGATAGTCACTTTGCTGGTTGAGATGGTGGAAACGCGCCTGCGCCTGGTAGTCGTGGAGCTGGAGGAGGAGAAAGCCAATCTCTTCCAGCTATTCCTGATGCTTGGACTGACGCTGCTGTTTGCCGCGTTTGGCCTGATGAGCCTGCTGGTCCTGATTATTTGGGCCGTTGATGCTCAGTATCGCCTGAACGTAATGCTCGCCACGACGGTGACGCTCCTGCTGGCAGCGTTGATAGGCGGTATCTGGACGTTACGCAAGGCTCGTCGTTCAACGTTCCTGCGCTTTACGCGCCAGGAGCTGGCAAACGACCGCGCATTGCTGGAGGACGATAAGCCATGAGCCGCGAGCAGAAGGAACGTGAAAGACAAAAAGCGCTTTTGCTCCGCCTGATCCAACAGCAGCGGCTGGACCTTAGCGCCAGCCACCGCCGCTGGCTTGAAGCGACCGCCCCCATTGACCGGGGCTGGAACACCCTGCTGAATCTGCGTTCATGGGCGATGGTCGGTAGCGGCATCGTGGCAGTATGGTCAGTTCGCCATCCGCGTTTTTTACTGCGCTGGGCAAAACGCAGCCTCGGTATCTGGAGTACCTGGCGTATGGCCCGCAATCTGCTGCGCCAGACCTCATCTCGCTGAAAGTGACTGGCTGAGTCTGAACTACTCTACAGACCGGTCAGTCGTCAGTCGCACTAACATCAACGCACAATATCTATCAGATTTACCCTCCTTCTTTCTCATTCAACTACCTGAAACATTCAGCCAGCGCCCTGCTTTTCGCGCCGTTGTATCCCTCTTTCTATTCATCTAATTTATCTAAAATCACTCAGATTCTTTGAAGAAGATCTACAGTTTTCCTTGCTAACAATTAGGTCACGGCCTCGCTAATATTCACTCCATCGACAGCAACTCCGCGCCACACGCCGGATTGCGTCTGAAAACAAAAATCGCCGCCCTTTGGGTTTTCTGGAGTAGGAAATGAAAAAATTAGAAGATGTTGGTGTACTGGTAGCGCGCATTCTGATGCCCATTCTGTTTATTACCGCAGGTTGGGGCAAAATCACCGGTTATGCGGGTACTCAACAGTATATGGAAGCCATGGGCGTCCCTGGGTTTATGCTGCCGCTGGTTATTCTGCTTGAATTTGGTGGCGGTCTGGCAGTCCTGGTCGGTTTCCTGACTCGTACTACCGCGCTGTTCACCGCCGGTTTCACCGTGCTGACCGCATTCCTGTTCCACAGCAACTTTGCTGAAGGCGTAAACTCGCTGATGTTCATGAAAAACCTGACCATCGCAGGCGGCTTCCTGCTGCTGGCTATCACTGGCCCTGGCGCGTTTAGCATCGACCGCGTCCTGAATAAAAAGTGGTAAGCGAACTATACTAATGAATAAAAATAGCGAGGGGATATCTCCTCGCTTTTGCTATCTATAGCCGAAATAATTCGGGTTGCAGGACATAACGGATAACCGTTTTGAACATCGCTTGCGCGGGTCCTGAAGGGGCGAAGACAAGGATGGGGCGAGTTATGCAACTTGAAGTATGACGGGTATAAAGGAGGAAATGATGGGACAATTAATTGACGGCGTCTGGCACGATACCTGGTATGACACCAAATCCACCGGTGGAAGATTCAAGCGTTCCGTTTCCGCCTTTCGCAGCTGGCTGACCGCCGACGGTGCGCCGGGACCAAGCGGAGAAGCCGGGTTCGCCGCCGAAAAAGACCGTTATCATCTGTACGTTTCTCTGGCCTGTCCATGGGCGCATCGCACCTTGATTCTGCGCAGCCTGAAAGGGCTGGAGCCGTTCATTTCCGTTTCCGTGGTCAACCCCTTGATGTTCGAAAATGGCTGGACTTTCGACGACAGCTTTCCGGCAGCCACGGGCGATACGCTTTATCAGCACGAATATCTTTATCAGCTTTATCTGCATGCCGATCCGCACTACAGCGGACGCGTTACGGTGCCGGTACTGTGGGACAAAAAGCAGCACACCATCGTCAGCAATGAATCGGCGGAAATCATCCGCATGTTTAATACCGCGTTTGATGGACTTGGTGCTCGCGCAGGCGATTACTACCCGCCTGAACTGCGCGCTCAAATTGATGAGCTGAACGGTTGGATCTATGACAACGTCAACAACGGTGTTTACAAAGCCGGATTCGCGACCAGCCAGCAGGCCTATGATGAAGCCGTCGATGGGGTATTTACCTCGCTGGAGCGTCTGGAGCAAATCCTTGGTCAACATCGCTTCCTGACAGGTAACCAGCTGACCGAAGCCGACATCCGCCTGTGGACTACGTTGGTACGCTTCGACCCGGTATACGTGACCCATTTCAAATGCGACAAACGCCGCATCAGCGATTATCTCAATCTTTATGGCTTCCTGCGCGATATCTACCAGATGCCGGGCATTGCTGATACGGTAGACTTTGCTCATATCCGCAACCATTACTACCGTAGCCATAAAACCATCAATCCTACCGGAATTATCTCCGCTGGCTCGCAGCAGGATCTCAACGAACCGCACGGCCGCGATCTTCTTTTCCGCTAAAATCCTGGGCGCGACCTTCCGCGCCCAATAATTCACGAAACAAATATTTGCCATCATTACATTCGCGTCTATTCTTATTTCAATCGCTTTAAAAACAAGTGATTGACGGCTAATTGAGGCGTAAAAATGGACTGGTATCTTAAAGTATTAAAAAACTATATTGGATTTGGCGGTCGCGCCCGGCGCAAAGAGTACTGGATGTTTATTCTGGTCAATATCATCCTGACCGGCGTCCTCAGCATCATCGATAAGATGCTCGGATGGCAGCGAGCAGGAGGTGAAGGTATTCTGACCACCATTTATGGCGTGCTGATATTTTTACCGTGGTGGGCGGTACAGTTTCGTCGCCTGCACGATACTGACCGCTCGGCATGGTGGCTGTTATTACTGCTGATACCGATTATCGGCTGGCTGGTGATTCTGGCTTTCAACTGCCAGAGCGGCACTCCCGGTAATAACCGCTTCGGGCCCGATCCAAAACCAACCTCTTACTAAACGATGCGCCCCTCATTAAAAAGGGGCGTATTTTTTTATCTTCCCGAAAACAGTTTCGGGATTTCCCGCAGGCACCACGATTTTGCTTCACCCATACTATCGCGACGCCAGGCCATAATAATATCGACCTCGTTGCTGTACTCCGGGCTGACCACCCGAAGACGCCCTTCGGCAATATCCTGCTCAACCAACGGATAAGGCATGGTGGCAACCCCCAGTCCTGCCAGCAGCGCCAGACGTTTATCTTCAATCGTACTTACGGTTAAACGCGGCTGTTTGTCGAGCAGCTGTACCGTCAGCACCGGACGTTCACGGGCGGTATCCGCCACCGCCACGCCGCGATACTTAACGCGCGTGACTTCAGAAAGAGGCTCCGGCTCCTGGTGAATGGGGTGATCCGGCGCAGCAACGTAGACGCTCATCAACGAATAGAGTTTGCGGGAGTTAATTTCCGAGGAGGAGCGAAAATGCATATCCGGCGCAACAACAATATCCGCCCGTCCCTGCTCAAGACGCTCCCAGGCTCCGGCCAGCACTTCGGTAATAATCGACAGCTGAGTATTCGATTTGGTCGCCAGCTTTTCAATTAACGGAAACAGATTTGTCGTCGGAATCAGCGCCTCGGTGACGATCGTCAAGTGCGTTTCCCAGCCGCGAGATAGCGCTTCGGCATCGGTGGTCAGCTTATCCGCAGCCTCCAGCAGAACGCGCCCGCGCTCCAGCAACATTCGACCAACGTTGGTGAATTTTGTTCGGTGACCTGAACGGTCAAACAGAACGACATCCAGCTCCTCTTCCAGCTTTTGCATGGTATAGCTCAGCGCTGAAGGCACTCGACCAAGCTCATCTGCCGCCGCCGCAAAGCTTCCGCGTCGGTCAATCGCATCCATTACGCGCAACGCTTCCAGCGTTAATGCTCTCTCTTTAGCCATCGCACTCTCATTCAGTAAATTTGAACATACCGGGCAGAATATCTGGCTAACAATACAGCGTCCATACCTTTACCATTGATTAAGTGTAAAGAGAGGTCAAGAAGATGATTACAACACGAACAGCCAAACAGTGTGGTCAAGCAGACTTCGGCTGGCTGCAGGCCCGCTACACCTTTTCCTTTGGCCACTACTTCGACCCGAAACTGCTGGGCTACGCGTCGCTGCGCGTGCTCAACCAGGAAGTTCTGGCTCCTGGCGCATCTTTCCAGCCGCGTACCTACCCGAAAGTCGACATTCTGAACCTGATTCTGGAAGGGGAAGCGGAATACCGCGACAGCGATGGCAACCACATCCAGGCCAAAACTGGTGAAGCGCTGCTTATCTCGACTCAACCCGGCGTTAGCTACAGCGAGCACAATCTGAGTAAAGAGAATTCGCTGACGCGGATGCAGCTGTGGCTGGATGCCTGCCCACAGCATGAAAACCCGCTGGTACAAAAAATCGCTATTGGCGCAGGACCGCAGCAGCTGCTGGCTTCGCCGGACGGCAGCCAGCAAAGTCTTCAGCTGCGTCAGCAGGTATGGATCCACCATATTGAACTGGCTAAAGGCGAGCAGCTTAATGTGCAGCTTCACGGCCCGCGCGCCTACCTGCAGTCAATTCACGGGACGATACTCGCCCTGGTGAAGGAAGATGAGAAGCAGGCGTTAACCTGCGGTGATGGCGCATTTATTCGTGATGAAGCTAACATTACCCTCGTCGCCGATACGCCGCTGCGCGCTTTGCTGATAGATTTACCTGTGTAACAACGGCGGTAAGGGAGTTTGCCTGTGAGCAAAAAGAAAACAAAAAAAGTAGCGGCATCGATGCAGCAGCCGCAGCCAGAAACCATCACGATGGTTAGCTTTGGTTATGAAGAGATGTTGAGCGAACTGGAAGCGATCGTCGCGGAAGCGGAGATCCGGCTCCAGGATGAAGAGAGCGTCGCCTGACGCCGGTATCGGCCCCTGCCGGGGCCGATGGCTTTACTCACTCAATTCCTGCGCCAAATCTTTTTGCACCTGCTTACGCTGCTCTGGCGTCAGCACCTGATTTACATCGAAATAGTACTTTACGCGATAGTAACGAACCTGCTGTTCCACTTTGCTAAACGCCGCCAGCTGATCTTTGACCGCCTGCTCATTCCATTTTCCGGAATCAATCACCTCAAACAGTGCGCCGTCTTTAATCTCTTTTTGCGAAATCTGCTGAACGCTTTTCTCCAGCTGCTGATGCAGGCTTTTAATTTTCGCCACCTGATCGTTGGTCAGCTTTAAGTGCTGGACAATCGGATCCTGCGCCGGGGCGGGCGCAGCGTTAACATCCGCAGCCTGAGCCGCCATTGAGAATCCAGTGGCGAGAACGGCAGTAAATGCAATGCGGGTCATTAATTTCATTGTTTTATCCTGAATAATTATCACCGATTTAGCGAGCTATTATTTTTCAGAAGCAGATGACGAAATGTAATAAATAGTACGTATGAATGTAGTTAAGATCGGCGATTTATAATTAATATGAATACTTTAAACAAACCAATTTATTTAAAGTATACAAAATAACTATTCTTTATCTTATGAGTCATGTTGAAGCTGATAACAAATCAGTTTTACGCATCGTGCCCGCGTTTTTGTCAGGTTGCGGCTGACGCCTTACCTGACCTACTACACCCGCGCCCGTATGCCCGCTAAGGCGCTACTCGCCACTGGGCAATTAAAGCAGCGAACGTTGCCTACCCTCGCAATTACTGGCGTTTCTGATAGGGGTTGTCGTTGGATAAACCTGAGGCCATAAGCAAAAACCCCCGCCATTGCTGGCGAGGGTTTTCGTTGAATGAGGAAGCTGACCGTTAAGCCGGGTTCTGTCGTGGACAGTCATTCATCTAGGCCAGCAATCGCTCACTGG
>OEPS010000206.1_pt1 | contig 22264 bp, 19 predicted proteins | sample 1539411 | NCBI WGS metagenome assembly OEPS01 (sample SAMN02671747, study PRJEB22543) | soil metagenome | biome: bacteria | place: China:Hunan Province, Lengshuijiang City | collected 2012-10-15 | depth 0.08m m
GTGCGCCTCATGATCTGCTTAGCGGGTCTGCTTCTGGCAGTCCCTCTACAGCGGAATCTGGATTCTTCTTTTTCGGCGCGCGCAAGTCAAGAAAAATTATTGCCAATTTCGCGCAAGGACGATCCATGACCACCACGATTGCCAATGACTGCAGCAGAAAAACAAACAATACAAACAAAAAGAGCCACAATCTGTGGCTCCAAGGGTGAAAAGAGGGAAATTCAGGCAGAAGGACTGATCAATTGGTCAAACTCTGCTAGCAGCCTGCGTAGCTCGCGGCTTTCGTCCGGACGATCGGCGTAAACCGTTTCAGCCATGACCAGAATGCCGGAGGCGTTAGGCAGCGCCAGGCCCTTCTCGAGAATCTCTTTCATTTTCGGCAGGAAAATCCACTGCAGCCACTGATCGAAGTTCATGCTGTCGACCGCAAAAGGCACGGTGCTGGCCAGCGCCTGAGCACTGGGCGAGATCTCGCTCCACCATCCTTGCGCGTGCAGTTCGTGCTCGATCAGCAACAGGTGATCGGCAATATCGAGAATGCGCTGATCCATTACAGGTTGACCTGGGCTTTCTGCCGCGCCAGCGCTGCACCGGCCGAATCACCCTGCTTTTCACGCGCTTGGGCAATGATGCCCCACAGGCCTGCTTGCAGGTCTGGACGGCCATTGGCATAAGTCAGGGCACGACGGGCCAGTTGCTCGGATTGCGCCGCATCACCCTGAGCCAGGCGCACCTGGGCCAAACGGTAGAGCACTTGTGGCTCGCGCGGGGCGATGCGCTGGGCACGCTCCAGGCTCGACGAGGCGCCGTTGTAGTCACCGCTGCCCTGCTGTTGCTGGGCAGTTGTCAGCAGCGCCAGCACCGGGCCGTCGAGCTGTTCGTCGGCCGACAGGCCGCCACTGGCGGCAGCGCTGCGCGGAATGCCGCTAGGTGCGCTGGGGGCAGTAGTGCTTGGCATGACGTAGCTGCCCGCATTGGTCGAACCGCTCTCGAACGGTGCCGAACTGCTTGGCCCCGGCGTGATCGGGCCGGTGCTGATCGGCGCAGCGCCAGTCGACGCCGGGAAGGTCTGGATCGGCGCCGCGCCGGCACCTTGCGGGACCATCACGGTGACACCGGAGTCCTGCGGCACAGCCTGGGCCTGGCGGGTACCGGTATTGACCTGGGCACCACGGCTGGCCGTGACCCGCTCGCTGTTGGACACGCGCGTGCTTGAGTCGACGACAGGAATTGAGCCGCGTTGAACGCTGGCGCAACCGTTGAGCAAAGCCAGTGCCGTCAAGGCAGGAAACCACCACTTGTTCACTTCACACCCTCTTTGCTTAATTCATCCAGCCCTTGACCCAATCCATCACGGATTCGGCCGGGTCCTGCATGCCGCCACAGGCGGCCCCAGCAGGTGGCTCACTGCCGCGAATATACGGCATCTGTACCGCGCCCGGGCAACTGCTGTCAGAGCCCTGTCCGGTGTGTGGGTCAATCCAGGCCTGGACAACGTTGTCGGGCAACGGCATGTCCAGCGGCAACGGGTCGGCCTTGCGCATGAAACTGGTCCACACCTGCAGCGCACCGGTAGCACCGGTGAACGGCGTCTTGCCGTTGTCGTCACGCCCGAGCCAGACCACCGCCAACAGGTCCTGACTGAAACCTGCGAACCAGCTATCGCGCGAATCGTTACTGGTACCGGTCTTACCCGCCAGGTTCAGCGAGCTTGGTAACACACTGTAGACCGAGCGGCCGGTACCTTCGCGCATCACCCGCTGCATAGCGTTCTGTACCAGATAGATGGCCCCCGGATCGAAGGTCTGCTGGATCTGGAATGGATAACGCTTGAGCGGTTCGCCCTCGGCGGTCAGTACGCTGCGAATACCGCGCATCGGCGTGTTGAAGCCACCGTTGGCAAGAGTCTGATACATGGTCGCAACCTGCATCGGCGACATACCACCGGCTCCCAGCATCATCGACGGGAAAGCCGGCCAATCAACATTTACCCCAAGGCGCCCAATAGTTTTGAGCACGTTTGGCACACCCAGTTCCAGGCCGAGCTTGGCAGTCGACAAGTTGTAGGAGTTGGCCAGGCCCTGGTACAGGTAGATGGTGCCGTGGGAGCGGCGGTCATAGTTCTGTGGCCGCCAGACCTGACCATCCGCGCCTTTGACCGAGAACGGCTCATCCTGCACCCAACTGGTCAGGGTGTATTTGCTCGGCTTTTCCAGGGCGGTCAGGTAAACCGCCGGTTTGACCAGCGAGCCGATTGGCCGCACCGCGTCGATGGCCCGGTTGAAGCCGGCAAAGCCTGCCTGGCGGCTACCGATCAGCGCCTGCACCTCACCGGTTTCAGGATTGGTCACCACCATTGCCGCCTCGACCTCATCGGCGCCTTTACGCCCGGCCAGACGTTTGAAGGTGTCGGCCATGGCCGACTCGGACTTCATCTGCAAGATCGGATCGAAGCTGGTAAAGATCCGCAGGCCTTCTTCGGTCAAGTCTTCGTCACGGTAATCCTGGCGCAACTGGCGCTTGACCAGATCGAGGAAGCCGGGGAACGAGCTGTCCGCCAGGCTGCCGCGTTTGGTCACACCCAGCGGCATTTTCTTCGCCGCGGCGACGGCTTCCGGCGTGGCCACGCCCTGCTCGGCCAACAGGTCGAGCACCAGGTTACGACGCACCGTGGCGCGGTCCGGATAACGGCGCGGGTTGTAGTAGGAAGGTCCTTTGACCATGCCCACCAGCAATGCCACCTGATGCAGTTTCAGTTCGGACAGCGGCTGGCTGAAGAAGAACTGACTGGCCAGACCAAAACCGTGCACCGCCCGCTGGCCATCCTGACCGACGAACACCTCGTTGAGGTAGGCCTCGAGGATCTCGCGCTTGTCGTAGTGCAGTTCAAGCAGCAAGGCCATCATCGCCTCGGTGAGCTTACGGCTCAGGCTGCGCTCGTTGGTCAGGTAGAAGTTCTTGACCAGCTGCTGGGTCAGGGTACTGCCGCCCTGGCGCATGGCACCCGACGAAGTGTTGACCCAGACCGCACGGGCGATCGACTTCGGCGACACGCCAAAGTGGCTATAGAAGTCGCGGTCTTCCACGGCCACCAGGGTTTCGAGCAAATACGGCGGCACCTGGTCGAGTTTGATCAGGATGCGGTCTTCCAGGTTCTTCGGATACAGGCCGCCGATCAGCAACGGTTCCAGTCGCACTACATCGAGCTTGGAGCCATTGATACCACTCAGGCCAGCCACATAGTCACCGGAAAAACGCACCCGCACCGCTTGCGCCTGCTCCATGCCTTCATAGAACTGGAAGCCACGGGTATTGAGGTCGACAGTATTGCCGTTGACGGCAGCGGCACCCGGGCCGTTGGCAACGCTTTCGCGGCGATAGCCCAGGGCATCGAGTTCGATAAGGAAGTCGCTCTTGCTCAGCTTCTGTCCGACGAACAGCTCCAGCGGCCGCGCATACACCTTGGCCGGGATGGTCCAGCGCTTGCCGGAGAACTTCTCCTGGACCACAGCATCGAGATAGATCGCAACCCCGGCCAGCGCTACAAGACCGACCAGGCTGAGCTTGATGGCCCAGCCCAGCCAGGCACGCGAGCGGCCAGACGGGCGTTTTTTCGGGGTACGGGGGGATCGGGTACGAGTCATGGCGGCGGATTATACGCACTTTATTGATCATCGACAGGCGCCCTCCGGCGGTTTGCACCAGCCGCGCTTGCCGCCATAATGGCCGACTCGAAATCACCCAGACCCACAAGGATCGCCCGTGAGCCAAGTCTTGATCGCCGCGCTGCAGAACCCCGCCCTGTTCCCTCACCCGGTGAAGGAGTTTCAGCTCATCGAGACACACATCTCCTGGGTGCTGTTGACGGGTGACTATGCCTACAAGATCAAGAAGCCGATGAATTTCGGTTTCCTGGATTTCACCGACCTGGCCAAGCGCGCGCACTTCTGTGCCGAGGAACTGCGCCTCAACCAGCGCCTGACCGAAGGGCTGTACCTGGAAGTACTGCCGATTACCGGCAGTGCCGAAGCCCCGCAACTGGGTGGCGAAGGCGAACCGATCGAGTTCGCGCTGAAAATGCGTCAGTTCCCACAAAATCAGATGCTCAGCACCCTGCAAGCCAACGGTGAGCTGACCGCCGAACACATCGACCAGATGGCGCGGCAGATCGCCGAGTTCCACCTGCAGGCACCCAAGGTCTCGGTGGAGCATCCACTGGGTACGCCGGACAGCGTCATGGCGCCGGTGGAGCAGAATTTCGAGCAGATCCGTCCGTTCCTCACCGACAAGGCTGACCTGCAGCAGCTCGATGCTCTGCAAGCCTGGGCCCAAGACAGCTTCAAGCGCCTTCACGGCCTGCTCGAAGCACGCAAGGCAGAAGGCTACATTCGTGAGTGCCACGGCGACATTCACTTGGGCAACGCCACCCTGATCGACGGCAAGGTGGTGATCTTCGATTGCATCGAGTTCAACGAACCCTTCCGCTTGACCGACGTTTACGCCGACGCCGGGTTCCTGGCCATGGACCTGGAAGACCGCGGTCTGAAATCGCTGTCGCGCCGTTTCATTAGCCAGTACCTGGAGCTGACCGGCGACTACGCCGGCCTGGAACTGCTGAACTTCTACAAGGCCTACCGCGCACTGGTACGCGCCAAGGTCGCCCTGTTCAGCATGCCGGCCAACGCCGATGCCGTACAGCGCGCCACTACCCTGCGTACCTACCGCAACTATGCCAACCTGGCGGAAAGCTACAGTGCCATCCCGTCGCGCTTCCTGGCCATCACCCACGGCGTTTCCGCAGTCGGCAAGAGCCACGTCGCCATGCGCCTGGTCGATGCCCTGGGCGCTATCCGTCTGCGCTCGGACGTGGAACGCAAGCGTATGTTCGGTGAGCAGGTAGACAGCAAAGCCGGTCAGCTGCAAGCCGGTATCTACAGCACTGACGCCAGCCAGGCTACTTACGAGCGTTTGCACCAATTGGCCGAAACCGTCCTGCGCGCCGGTTTCCCTGTGGTCATCGATGCCACCTACCTCAAGCAGGGGCAGCGCCAGGCGGCAGCTGAGGTAGCCAGCGAGACCGGGGTGCCCTTCCTGATCCTCGACTGCAACGCACCACAAGCGGTAATTGCCAGCTGGCTGGCGCAACGTCAGGCCGACAAAAACGACCCTTCCGACGCAACGATGGAAGTGGTCGAAGCCCAGCTGGCCAGCCGTGATCCACTGAGCGCCGAAGAGCTGCTGCAAAGCAAGCGCGTCGAAACCAACGAAAGCGGTAGCCTCGACCTGCTGGTCAAGCAAATCCGCCAGCGCCTGCCCGGGCTCTGATCCGCCTCAGGACGTGAAGCAGTCGACACTTCACACCTGATCTCCGGCGCCTCCGCAATGATGGCACTATAGTGTCACCATAAGTGCAAACAAGGAGGCGCCTTCATGAATCAGCCACGGCAACTGGACAGCGCACTCTATGCGCTGGTGCATGACGAACAGATCGCCAGTTTCAATCGCGAAAAGCCCAAGGACGCCAGCATCGATTTTCGCGGTGGCGATTTCCGCGGCCTCGACCTGCGTGAGCTGGACACCAGCGGTATCGATTTCACCGATGCCTATTTCCGCGCCGCCGACCTGCGTGGCCTGGACCTGCGTCACAACGGCCTGGAAGGCGCCAGCCTGGCCCATGCGCAGATTTCCGGCACCTACTTCCCCAGCGAACTGAGCGCCGACGAGATTCTCATGTCGGTCAATTTCGGCACTCGACTGCGCTATCGCACCCGCTGATAGTTTCGGTCATCGTCAGTGGGAGCGGGCTTGCCCCGCGATGCGATTTGACTGATACACCGCAATCGCGGGGCAAGCCCGCTCCCACAGAGACCGTTTTCCAGCTTCGATGGCAAAACGCCGCGTATTTTCCAAGTGCCGCTACACTGCTCATTGACCCGCCAGCGATTCCTTCTGAAGACCCGTTCAGCCGTCGCAAGGAGGCTTGATGAACGATGAACTCCAGCATCTGAAAAACCTTGGCAAGACTTCTGCGCAGTGGCTGCATGCGGTCGGCATCCACAGCGCTTCGGATTTACGCCGTCTGGGGGCGGTAAATGCCTACAAGGCGGTGCGCACCCGCGGCTTCCGGGCCTCGAAGGTGCTGCTCTATGCGATTGAAGGCGCCTTGCTCGACGTACACTGGAATGACATTCCGGCCGAACGCAAGGAAGCCCTGAACCAACAGCTCGACGCAAAAGCCGTTCAGAAAAATAATTGAGAATATTGAGTCACGGCAGTTGACACCGTAATGAGAATCGTTATGATTATCACAACTGGTCGCGAGACTGGTTGGATAACCTGAAAGCCCCTGGTTCGGACTCTCAGATTATCTCCTCATCAGGCTAATCACGGTTATTGACCCGGCTCTTTGCCGGGTCTTTTTTTGCCCGGAGTTGGTATCGTTTGATAGCGTCAAACCAACAGTGACTCCAGGTAACTCCCCGCTATGCATTTTCTCTGCTCATCTGACCAATTAGGCGAAGGCCGCAGCCGTGGCTTCAGCGTTGACGACAGCGCCGTGTTTGCCGTGCGCCGCGCGGGTCGTGTTTACCTGTACCGCAACCGCTGCCCTCACCGCGGCATCCCGCTGAACTGGGAGCCCGACCAGTTTCTCGACAGCAGCGCCAGCCTGATCAGCTGTGGTCGGCACGGTGCATTGTTTCTGATCGAATCGGGTGAATGTGTGGCCGGACCTTGCGAAGGTGAACAACTGGATGCCCTGGACTGCCTTGAAGACAGCCAGGGCATCTGGCTCATTCCCTAAGCAGTACCGGCAACGCCCGATCGACGTAGACCTGCTCGCCATCTATCCGCGTGCCGTAGGCCAGTACTTCGACGCCGTCCGCTACCGCAGCTCGCAATGCCTGCGCATACGCGGCATCGATCTCCTCGGCAGGCCGCACGGCCTCGATTCCGCTGAGATTTACACAGTACAGCTGTACCGCCCGAACGCCTTGCCGGGCCAGTGCCGCCAGTTCGCGCAGGTGCTTGGCGCCGCGCTGGGTAACCGCATCGGGAAAGGCCGCGACGGTCGAGCCGTCAAAGCCCAGGGTTACGCTCTTGACCTCGACGTAAGCAGGCCCATCGGCGAACTCCAGGCGAAAGTCCACGCGGCTGCGCTCCTCGCCGTAGGCTACTTCGCGCTTCAACCCGGTAAAACCGGCAAGCTCGCGGATAACCCCAGCCCGCAGGGCTTCCTCGACCAAAGCATTGGCCCGCCCGGTATTCACACAGGCCAGGCGGCCCTGCGGCGTTTCACTGATTTCCCAGGTCCCCGGCAACTTGCGCTTGGGGTCATTGGAACGGCTGAACCAGACCTGCCCGCCTTCGACCATGCAATTGAGCATTGAGCCGGTATTGGGACAATGGATGGTGATCTGCTCGCCACTGGCCAGTTCAATGTCGGCCAGAAAGCGCTTGTAGCGGCGCAGTAGACGTGCGGTTTCTAGCGTTGGAGAAAAATGCATCAGCCTTGCCAGCTCCGTAGACCACGGGCAATTCGCTCCACCGCTTGCTGCAAGCGCGGCAGGCTTTGGGTGTAGGCAAAACGAACGTGGTGCCCGGCCTGGTAGCGGCCGAAGTCCAGGCCCGGGGTGAAGGCTACATGCTCGGTTTCGAGAAAGTGCTGACAGAACGCGAAGGCATCACCACCAAAGGCGCTGACATCGGCGTACAGGTAAAAGGCACCCTGCGGCTCCACGGCAATCTTGAAGCCCAGCTCACGCAAGGCGGGCAAGAGGAAATCGCGACGACGGGCAAACTCGGCACGGCGCTCTTCCAGAATCGCCAGCGTTTGCGGCTGGAAACAGGCCAGCGCGGCGTGTTGCGCCATGCTCGGTGCACTGATGTAGAGGTTCTGCGCCAACTTTTCCAGGTCACCTACCGCTGCCGGTGGTGCCACCAGCCAACCCAGACGCCAGCCGGTCATTCCGAAATACTTGGAAAAACTATTCAGGACGAAGGCCTGGTCATCGACCTCCAGCACGCTGGCGGCCTCCATCCCGTAGGTCAGCCCGTGATAGATCTCATCGACCACCAGATGGCCATTGTGAGCACGGGTCGCCGCCGACAGACCGGCTAACTCGCTACGGTCGAGCACCGTGCCGGTCGGGTTGGCCGGGGACGCCACCAATGCGCCGACGGTGTCCTGATCCCAGTGACGCTCAACCAGGTCCGCGGTGAGTTGATAGTTGACCTCAGGGCCTACGGGTACCAGTTGCGCACCGCCTTCGACCAGGCGCAGAAAGTGCCGGTTGCAGGGATAGCCGGGATCCGCCAATAGCCAGTGCTTGCCCGGGTCAACCAACAGACTGCTGGCCAACAGCAAGGCGCCCGAACCACCTGGGGTAATGAGGATTCGCTCAGGATCGATGCTCAGGCCATAGCGCTGCTGATAAAAACCGGCAATGGCTTCACGCAGTGCCGGCAAACCGCGGGCGGCCGTGTAGCGGGTGTGCCCGGCAGCCAGTGCAGCCTGGCCAGCTTCAACGATCGGTGCGGCTGTAGTGAAGTCCGGCTCGCCGATTTCCAGGTGAATCACATCATGGCCGCTAGCCTGCAGCTCGTTGGCGCGTGCCAGCAGGGCCATGACGTGGAAGGGTTCTATGGCGCGGCTGCGCGCACTGTAGGACTGGGCCATCAACCTTCTCTCAAATGGGTCTAGAATAATGATTCTACCCGTGTGCCGAGGCGAACGTGTGGCTAAACCTGCTGTCAACCACGAAGACAACCAGGAGTAGCGCGCCCCGATTCGATCTGGTAAGTTCGGCGGCTCGCAGTCGCAGGGCCGGCGGGCGCCGGAGATGGAGCAGCCTGCGCAATGGATTAGAAAAGTGAGAGGCGGTCTATTCATGTCCACCCAAGAAAAGCAACAAAGCAAACCACTTGTCCCCGGTTTCGAGCCCTACAAAGAATCCAAGGGCGAGGAGTACATGGGTGCCCCCATGCGAAAGCACTTCACCAACCTCCTCACGAAATGGAAGCGAGAGTTGATGGAGGGTGTGGACAAGACTGTGGACCACATGAAAGACGAGGCAGCCAACTTCCCTGACCCGGCCGATCGCGCCAGCCAGGAAGAAGAGTTCGCCCTTGAGCTGCGTAATCGCGACCGCGAACGCAAGCTAATCAAGAAGATCGACAAAACCCTGCAACTGATCGAAGACGAAGAGTACGGCTGGTGCGAAAGCTGCGGCGTGGAAATTGGTATTCGCCGCCTCGAAGCACGTCCTACCGCAGACCTGTGCTACGACTGCAAAACCCTGGCGGAAATCAAGGAAAAGCAGGTCGGCAAAGCCTGATCTGACCAGAACGGGGCGCTCAAGGCGCCCCGCTTCATTTATAGCTGTGACGATTGCCCAGTACCTGCCTCCATGAGCACGAACAACCCTCGCTACATCGGGCGCTTCGCCCCCACCCCCAGCGGATTCCTGCACTTCGGCTCATTGGTCGCGGCACTCGCCTCCTGGCTTGATGCCCGAGCGGTCGGCGGCCAGTGGCTGCTGCGCACGGAAGATATCGACCCACCCCGTGAAGCTCCGGGCGCTCAGGCGGCGATCCTGCACACCCTGGAAAGCTATGGCCTGGAGTGGGATGGCGAGGTGGTTTATCAGAGCCAACGCCACGCTGCCTACGCCGAAGTGGTCGAACGCCTGTTCCGCCAGGGTCTGGCCTACGCCTGTACCTGTTCGCGCAAACAACTGGAAGGCTACAACGGGATTTATCCCGGCCTCTGCCGCAATGCCGGCCATGCCCAACAGGATGCCGCCATTCGCCTGCGCGTGCCGGAACTGACCTACCGCTTCGAAGACCGGGTCCAAGGGCATTTCGAGCAGCACCTGGGGCGTGAAGTCGGCGATTTCGTTATCCGCCGACGCGATGGCCTGTATGCCTATCAACTGGCGGTCGTGCTGGACGATGCCTGGCAAGGCGTGACGGACATCGTGCGCGGCGCCGACCTGCTGGATAACACCCCGCGTCAGCTTTACCTGCAGGAACTGCTGGGCCTGTCGCAACCGCGGTACCTGCACGTCCCGCTGATTACCCAGCCCGATGGCCACAAGTTGGGCAAAAGTTACCGCTCCGCGCCGTTACCCTCCGAGCAAGCCACCCCGCTGCTCCTGCGGGCCCTGCGTGCCCTGGGACAACCGACCGAGGCGAGCATGCTGCAAGGGACGCCGACAGAAGTGCTGGCGCATGCGGCATCGCACTGGAACCCAGACGCTATCCCCCGGCGCCTGAGCGTACCTGAAGCCGACCTGCACTGACGCTAGTTGTAGGAGCGGATTCATCCGCGATGGACTGCGTAGCAGTCCCGGCAATTCGGGGCCGCGCTGCGCCCCATCGCGGATAAATCCGCTCCTACCACAGACCTCACCCAAAGCAGTTGCCCCTGCCCGGAAAGCTCAATAAATTCAATTCTTTGGCAAAAACGCACAAGCCCGTTACCATCGCCGCAGCCATTTGCGCCAATAATAAGTTCAAGCCGCAGCGCCCTAACCTTTGAGGCCAGCATGTATATCTATCGTTTGGTCCTGCTTCTGGTCGTGGGGATCTATCTGTTCTCCCCGGCCATCATGGACTGGTGGATCGAGCCAACCGGTGCCTGGTATCGCCCGTACCTGCTCTGGCTGATCCTGATCGTCGTGACCTTTATCCTGCAGAGCCAACGTGATGCCGATGAGCTTTAGCCTGACCCAGATGATCCTGATCAGCGCCGCCTACCTGCTGGTGCTGTTCGGCGTGGCCTGGGTCAGCGAACGCGGCATGATCCCGCGCTCGATCATCCGCCACCCCCTGACCTACACCTTGTCGCTGGGTGTCTACGCCAGTGCCTGGGCCTTCTATGGCTCGGTCGGCCTGGCGTACCAGTACGGTTACGGATTTCTTGCCTGTTACCTGGGTGTATCCGGAGCCTTCCTGCTGGCGCCGGTACTGCTTTACCCGATTCTCAAAATCACCCGCACCTATCAACTGTCGTCGCTGGCCGATCTGATCGCCTTTCGCTTTCGCAGTACCTGGGCCGGCGCGCTGACCACCATCTTCATGCTGATCGGTGTGCTGCCGTTGCTGGCCCTGCAGATCCAGGCGGTGGCCGACTCGATCAGCATCCTCACCGGCGAGCCGGTCAAGGCCCGTGTCGCCTTGGCGTTCTGTGCCCTGATTACCCTGTTCACCATCTTCTTCGGCTCCCGGCATATCGCTACCCGGGAAAAACACGAGGGGCTGGTGTTTGCCATCGCCTTCGAGTCGGTGATCAAGCTGCTGGCCCTGGGTGGCATTGGTTTGTATGCCCTGTACGGCGTGTTCGGCGGGCCGCATCAACTGGAAGTCTGGCTGCTGCAGAACCAGACCGCCCTGGCCGCCCTGCATACACCATTGCAGGAAGGCCCATGGCGCACCTTGCTGCTGGTGTTCTTCGCCTCGGCCATCGTCATGCCGCACATGTACCACATGGCCTTCACCGAAAACCTCAACCCGCGCTCGCTGGTCAGCGCCAGCTGGGGCCTGCCGTTGTTCCTGCTGTTGATGAGCCTGGCCGTACCGCTGATTCTCTGGGCGGGCCTGAAGATGGGCGCCAGCACCAGCCCCGAATACTTCACTCTGGGCCTGGGAATCGCCGCCAACAACCAGGCGCTGGCGCTACTGGCCTATGTCGGTGGGCTGTCGGCCTCAAGTGGCCTGATCATTGTGACCACCCTGGCCCTCTCGGGCATGGCCCTGAACCACCTGGTGCTGCCGCTGTATCAGCCACCGGCCGAGGGCAATATCTATCGTTGGCTGAAGTGGACCCGGCGTGCGCTGATTGTCGCCATCATCGCTGCTGGCTTCGGCTTCTACCTGACCCTTGGCAGCCAGCAAGACCTGGCCAACCTCGGCATCGTCGCCTTCGTCGCCACCTTGCAGTTCCTCCCAGGCGTGCTCTCGGTGCTGTACTGGCCGACCGCCAACCGCCGCGGTTTCATTGCCGGTTTGCTGGCCGGGATCCTGGTATGGATGGTGACCATGTTGTTGCCACTGGTAGGCAACCTGCAGGGTTTCTACATCCCGCTGCTGAACATGATCTACGTGCTCGACGACACCAGTTGGCACATGGCAGCGATTGCCTCACTGGCGGCAAACGTATTGTTGTTCACCCTGATTTCGCTGTTCACCAACGCCAGCACCGAAGAAGTCAGTGCCGCCGAAGCCTGTGCGGTGGACAACGTGCGCCGCCCGCAACGGCGCGAACTGCATGCCGCCTCACCACAGGAATTTGCCACGCAGCTGGCCAAGCCCCTGGGTGCCAAGGCTGCGCAAAAAGAAGTGGAACAGGCCCTGCGTGATCTGTATCTACCGTTCGACGAGCGCCGCCCCTACGCCTTGCGCCGCCTGCGCGACCGGATTGAAGCCAACCTGTCGGGATTGATGGGGCCAAGCGTGGCCCAGGACATGGTCGAGACCTTCCTGCCCTACAAGTCCGGGAATGAAAACTACGTCACCGAAGACATCCACTTCATCGAAAGCCGCCTTGAAGACTATCACTCGCGCCTGACCGGTCTTGCCGCCGAGCTCGACGCCCTGCGCCGCTACCACCGCCAGACCCTGCAGGAGCTGCCCATGGGCGTCTGTTCGCTGGCCAAGGATCAGGAAATCCTGATGTGGAACAAGGCCATGGAAGAGCTCACCGGCATTCCCGCCAAACGCGTGGTCGGCTCACGCCTGACCACCATCAGCGAACCCTGGCGCGGGCTGTTGCTGGGCTTTACCAACATCCCCGACGAACACCTGCACAAGCAACGTCTTGGCCTGGATGGCCAGACCCGCTGGCTGAATCTGCACAAGGCGGCCATCGACGAGCCTCTGGCACCGGGTAACAGCGGTTTGGTGGTACTGGTCGAAGACCTCACCGAAACCCAGGCGCTGGAAGACAAGCTAGTGCACTCCGAACGCCTGGCCAGTATCGGCCGCCTGGCTGCCGGTGTGGCCCACGAGATCGGCAACCCGGTTACCGGCATCGCCTGCCTGGCGCAGAACCTGCGCGAAGAGCGTGAGGATGATGGCGAGATCACCGAACTGAGCAGCCAGATTCTGGAGCAGACCAAGCGCATTTCACGCATCGTCCAGTCGCTGATGAGCTTTGCCCACGCCGGCAGCCATCAGCACAGCGACGAGCCGGTGTGCCTGGCCGAGGTGGCGCAGGACGCCATCGGTCTGCTGGCCTTGAACCGGCGCAATTTCGAAGTACAGTTCTTCAACCTGTGCGACCCCGAGCACTGGGTCGATGGCGACCCACAACGCCTGGCCCAGGTCTTGATCAACTTGCTGTCCAACGCCCGCGACGCTTCTCCGCCCGGCAGCGCCGTGCGGGTCAAGAGCGAAGCGAGCGAGCATACCGTCGACCTGATCGTCGAAGACGAAGGCAGCGGTATTCCGAAAAACATCATGGATCGTCTGTTCGAACCTTTCTTCACTACCAAGGACCCGGGCGAAGGTACCGGACTGGGGCTTGCTCTGGTCTATTCCATCGTGGAAGAGCATTATGGACAAATCACCATCGACAGCCCGGCCGATACCCAGAGCCAGCGTGGCACCCGGATCCGAGTGACCCTGCCACGTCATGTCGTAGCGACGTCCGCTGTGAACTGAGACCGTCGAGAGAATTGAATCAATGCCGCACATTCTGATCGTCGAAGACGAAACCATCATCCGCTCGGCACTGCGTCGACTACTGGAACGGAACCAGTATCAGGTCAGCGAAGCCGGTTCGGTGCAGGAAGCACAGGAGCGCTTCAGCATTGCCACCTTCGACTTGATAGTCAGTGACCTGCGCCTGCCAGGCGCTCCGGGTACCGAACTGATCAAGCTCGGCCAGGGTACGCCGGTGCTGATCATGACCAGCTACGCCAGCCTGCGCTCTGCCGTCGACTCAATGAAGATGGGCGCAGTGGACTACATCGCCAAGCCTTTCGATCATGACGAAATGCTCCAGGCCGTGGCGCGCATCCTGCGTGACCGCCAGAACGCGCCTGCAGCCCCCGCCGAAGCACGCGGTAACGGCAAGAGCGGCGCAGCAGATAAAGGCAGCAGCAACGCCGCCAATGGCGAGATCGGCATCATCGGCTCCTGCCCGCCGATGCAGGATCTGTACGGCAAGATCCGCAAAGTAGCGCCGACGGACTCGAATGTACTGATCCAGGGCGAATCAGGCACCGGCAAGGAGCTGGTTGCCCGTGCCCTGCACAATCTCTCGCGCCGCGCCAAGGCACCGATGATCTCGGTGAACTGCGCAGCCATTCCGGAAACCCTGATCGAGTCGGAACTGTTCGGCCACGAAAAAGGTGCGTTCACCGGTGCCAGCGCCGGTCGTGCCGGCCTGGTCGAAGCCGCTGACGGCGGTACCCTGTTCCTCGACGAGATCGGTGAACTGCCGCTGGAAGCACAGGCTCGGCTGTTGCGTGTGCTGCAGGAAGGCGAGATCCGACGAGTAGGCTCGGTGCAGTCGCAGAAAGTCGACGTACGCCTGATCGCCGCCACCCACCGTGACTTGAAGAACCTGGCCAAGGTCGGCCAGTTCCGTGAAGACCTTTATTACCGCCTGCACGTTATCGCCCTCAAGCTGCCTGCCCTGCGCGAGCGCGGCGCCGACGTCAACGAAATCGCCAATGCCTTCCTCGCCCGCCAAAGTGCACGCGTGGGTCGTAACGACCTGCGTTTTGGCCACGATGCCGAGCAGGCCATCCGTCACTACTCTTGGCCGGGTAACGTCCGCGAGCTGGAAAACGCCGTTGAGCGTGCCGTGATTCTCTGCGAGAGCCCGGAAATTTCCGCCGACCTGCTGGGCATCGATATCGAACTGAGCGACCTGGATGACGACGAACCGTTCGCCAGCCTGTCGGGCAATGGCAGCACGGCCAGTAACACCAGCCATGAGCCGACTGAAGACCTGTCCCTGGAAGACTACTTCCAGCACTTCGTGCTCGAGCATCAGGACCACATGACCGAGACCGAACTGGCACGCAAACTCGGGGTCAGCCGCAAGTGCCTGTGGGAGCGTCGCCAACGCCTGGGCATCCCGCGGCGCAAGAGCGGCGCCACCAGCGACAGCTGATCCCTTTCAGCTGTCACCGAGGGTCGAAGCGGTAACACGGGCAAATGTGAAAAAACTGTTACCTCGCCACAATCTCGTAACAAAAACCGGGGCTTACGGTAACGAAGCCCCGGTTTTTTTTCGCCCCTCGAAGCCCTCAGAATCGCTCCAAGCCCTTGTTTTACTGGGGTTTGCAAAAGTTGGCACGGCACCTGCTATATGTTTGGTACAAGAACAATAACAAGCACTGCAAAAGACAATAAAAATAAGACGTATCGGCTCACGCACAATAAGAACAAGACGGCGGAGGCGCAGCTAACTGATTCTTTTGGAGAGGAGTTGTATTTGGGGCTTGCCCCACAACCAGGCAGAGAATAATAAAAACTGCACTCAAGCAGGGCCTGAACTGGTTGGATCGCATGATCATTGCAACCTCAGCGACCAAAGCAATCCGTTTGCTCTTGAATCCCGGTTAGGGAGATCGTCCACAAGCTTTGCGTTTTGTGGATAGGGCACTCAACAAAAACAAGAAGCCCGGCAAAAAAACAATAAGAGCACGCAACTACTTCTTGGGGAGCTTCGGCTCCCCTTGTAGTTTCTCCCCTCCCGCATCACCCCTCTTCGCTAGCGCCTACACCATCCCCCCAGTAAATGCTAGAATCCCCGCCCATCATGCGGCCATTCTTCGTTTTTGGCCGAACATTCCTTCAAACAGTGCATCCCATGCTGAAGAAGCTGTTCCAGTCGTTCCGTCCTCCCGTACGTGGTCCGCACCACAAGCGCACCACGCCTGAAGTGATCAATAGCGGTCAACATTCGCTGCAACGTGGCCAGTTCAGTCGTCATGCGGTGAGCATCGTTGAGCGCCTGCAAAATGCTGGCTACCAGGCCTACCTGGTCGGCGGCTGCGTGCGTGACCAACTCCTGGGCATCACCCCCAAGGACTTTGACGTCGCCACCAGCGCCACCCCCGAGCAAGTTCGTGCCGAATTTCGCAATGCGCGCATCATCGGTCGCCGCTTCAAGCTGGTTCACATCCATTTCGGTCGTGAAATCATCGAAGTCGCCACCTTCCGCGCCAACCACCCGGAAAGTGAAGCCGAAGATACTCACACCTCGTCACGTAACGAGAGTGGGCGGATCCTGCGCGACAATGTCTATGGCACCCTGGAAGAAGACGCGCAGCGCCGCGACTTCACCATCAACGCCCTTTACTACGATCCGGTCAGCGAGCGCATCCTCGACTACGCCAACGGCGTACACGACATCCGCAATCGTTTGATCCGTCTGATCGGTGACCCGACCCAGCGCTACCAGGAAGACCCGGTGCGGATGCTGCGTGCCGTGCGTTTCGCCGCCAAGCTGAACTTCGGCATCGAGAAGCACACGGTGCAGCCGATTCGCCAGCTGGCGCCGATGCTGCGCGAGATCCCGTCGGCCCGCCTGTTCGAAGAGTCGCTCAAGCTGTTCCTTTCCGGGCATGCCGCCGACACCTTCGAAATGCTCGTCGACCTGGAGCTGTTCGATCCGCTGTTCCCGGCCAGTGCCGAAGCCCTGGAAGAACATCCGACCTACACCCATACCTTGATCAGCCAGGCATTGATCAACACCGATCTGCGCATCAAGCAGGGCAAGCCGGTAACGCCTGCGTTCCTGTTTGCCGCGCTGCTCTGGCCGGCCCTGCCGGGTCGCGCTCTGCGCCTGCAAAGCCGCGGCATGCCGCCGATTCCGGCGATGAACGAAGCCGCCCATGAGCTGATCAGCGAACAATGCCAGCGCATTGCGATCCCGAAACGCTTCACCCTGCCGATCCGCGAGATCTGGGACATGCAGGAGCGCCTGCCACGTCGTAGCGGCAAGCGTGCCGACCTGTTGCTCGACAACCCGCGTTTCCGTGCCGGTTATGACTTCCTGCTGCTGCGTGAAAGCGCTGGCGAGGAGACCGATGGCCTGGGCCAGTGGTGGACCGACTATCAAGACTGCAATGACAGCGAACGGCGCGACATGATCCGTGACCTGGGCAGCCGCGACGAAGGCACCGGTGCCGGCCCGCGCAAACGCAAGCGTAGCCCGAGCAAGCGCAAGCGTGCTGATGGCGGCGCAGGCGAATAAACATGGAACGCGTGTACATCGGCCTGGGCAGTAACCTGGATGAACCGCAAGAGCAGCTGCACAGCGCTATCAATGCGCTGCGCGAGCTGCCCGGTACAACATTGACGGCGGTTTCTGCGTTCTACAGCAGCGAATCGCTGTCACCTGGCCAGCCACGCTACACCAATGCCGTAGCCGCTCTGGACACAGAACTGGCGCCCCTTGACCTGCTCGACAACCTGCAGGCCATCGAGGCTGCTCAGGGCCGTGAACGCAAGGAGCGCTGGGGGCCGCGCACCCTGGATCTGGATATCCTCCTGTATGGTGATCAGCTGATCGACATCCCGCGCCTCAAGGTCCCGCATTACCACATGCACGCGCGACCGTTCGTCCTTTACCCATTGGCCGAACTGGTCCCGGACAGCTTCCTGCTGGCCGACCAGCGCAGCCTTGCCCAGTTACTGGCAGATTGCCCGTTCGTCGGCCTGGAACGCCTGTAAACCGGGCGTTCCCCCATTCGGTAACGCTTGTAACCGCGCAATCGTAACAATGCGGTAACAGGGTAATTGACTTCAGCCCCCTCCCTCACGACTATAGGCGTCCGACGGCGCCTGTGCGCCGTAAAAAAGGCGTATATAGGCCTGGAACAGGTCGTAACTAAAACACCACGATCGATGATGTGCTGTTCCAGAAGATGAATACACGCGTTGTACGCAGTCGTTTTTCACAGCGCCTGAATGAGGATTCCTTTTCATGCCAGATGTAACCCTGACCACCCTGCAGAGCCTCAAGGCCAAGGGTGAGAAAATAGCCATGCTGACCTGCTACGACGCCACCTTCGCCCAGGCTGCCAGTCGTGCCGGCGTGGAAATCCTGCTGGTGGGTGACTCCCTGGGCATGGTCCTGCAGGGTCACGACAGTACCTTGCCGGTGACCAATGCCGAGATGGCCTACCACACCGCCTGCGTCAAACGTGGTAACGAAGGCGCTCTGATTCTCGCCGACCTGCCGTTCATGGCCTGCGCCACCATCGAGCAGGCTTTCGCCAACAGCGGCGCCCTGATGCAAGCAGGCGCACACATGGTCAAAGTCGAAGGCGCCGCCTGGCTCGCAGACACCATCCGTCTCCTGGCCGAACGCGGCGTTCCGGTTTGCGCACATATGGGCCTGACCCCGCAGACCGTGAATATTCTCGGCGGCTACAAGGTCCAGGGTCGCCAGGAAAACCAGGCGCGGCAAATGCGTGCCGACGCTATCGCCCTGGAGCAGGCTGGCGCCGCCATGCTGTTGCTCGAATGCGTGCCCAGCGAGCTTGCCGCTGAAATCACCCAGGCAGTGAGCATTCCAGTAATCGGTATCGGTGCCGGCAGCGCCACCGACGGTCAGGTCCTGGTACTGCACGACATGCTCGGCTTGTCGCTGACCGGACGCGTACCGAAGTTCGTGAAAAACTTCATGGCCGGCCAGAGCGACATCCAGGGCGCCCTCAAGGCTTACGTAACAGCGGTCAAGGACGTCAGCTTCCCAGGCAGCGAACACGGGTTCAGTGCATGAATACAGTCAAGACCGTCCGCGAACTGCGCGCTGCCGTAGCGCGGGCGCGCAGTGAAGGCAAACGCATCGGCTTCGTGCCGACCATGGGCAACCTGCACAGCGGCCACGCCGCCCTGGTGACCAAGGCTGCTCAGCGCGTCGATTTCGTCGTTGCGAGCATCTTCGTCAACCCACTGCAGTTCGGCCCCAGCGAAGACCTCGACAAATACCCGCGGACCCTCGCCGCCGACCAGGAGAAACTGCTCCAGGCTGGCTGCCATCTGTTGTTCGCTCCGACTGTCGAAGAGATGTACCCCGACGGTATGGACGGCCAGACCCGCGTCAACGTTGCCCAGCTGTCCGAAGGCCTTTGCGGCGCCAGCCGTCCAGGCCATTTCGAAGGCGTGGCGACGGTGGTCAGCAAGCTGTTCAACATGGTCCAGCCGGACCTGGCCGTGTTCGGCCAGAAAGACTTTCAGCAGCTGGCCGTGATTCGCGCCCTGGTGCGCGACCTGAACATGCCGATCCAGATCATTGGCGAGCCGACCGTACGCGCCGAAGACGGCCTCGCACTGTCCTCGCGCAACGGCTACCTGAGCGAAGAACAACGGGCCATCGCGCCAGCGCTGTATCGCTTGTTGAGCCAGATGGCCAACGCCATCGAGCACGGCGAGCGTGACTACCCGACGCTGATCGCCAATGCCCAACAACAGCTGGAGCAGGCCGGTTTTCGTCCGGACTACCTGGAAATTCGCCAGGCCTTGAACCTGCGTCCGGCGACGGCCGACGACCGTGATCTGGTGATTCTGGTCGCTGCCTTCCTCGGCGCTACCCGCCTGATCGACAACCTGCACCTGAATCTCGACGAGAAGTAATCAGGTCGCCAGCGGAGTCCACTCCCTGTAACCCAGGCTGCATGCCTATAATTGGCATCAGCCTGCTAACAGCGCGCTGTTTTCAGTGTCCAAGGCAGTTCACGCAATAAGGAAACCTGCAGCGATGGCGTATTACCGCACCCCTCATGATGTTACTGCCCTGCCCTCCTGGCAGGCGCTCCAGCAGCACCGCGAAGCCATGCAGGACTTCAGCATGCGCGACGCATTCGCTGCCGAGCCACAACGCTTTGAACAGTTTTCCCTGAGCACCTGTGGCCTGTTCCTTGATTACTCGAAAAACCTGATCAATGGCCAGACCCGCAACCTGCTGGTCAACCTGGCCAATGAAGTCGGCCTGCAAGAAGCGATCAAGGCCTTGTTCGCCGGCGAGATTCTCAATGCCTCCGAAGGCCGCCCGGCCCTGCACACCGCACTGCGCCGCCCGGTAGGCGACAAGTTGAGCGTCAACGGCGTCAACGTCATGCCGGAGGTGCACAAGGTGCTCAACCAGGTCACTGAACTGGTTGGCCGCATCCATGACGGCCTGTGGCGCGGCTACAGCGAAAAGCCGATCACCGACGTGGTGAACATCGGCATCGGCGGCTCGTTTCTCGGCCCCGAGCTGGTCTCCGAGGCTTTGCTGCCCTACGCCCAGCGCGGCGTGCGCTGCCATTACCTGGCCAATATCGACGGCAGCGAGTTCCATGAGCTGTCGGCCAAACTGCGTGCCGAAACCACGCTGTTCATTGTCTCGTCGAAATCCTTCAACACCCTCGAGACCCTGAAGAACGCCCAGGCCGCTCGCGGCTGGTACCTGGCCCAGGGTGGCTCGGAAGCCGAGCTGTACAAGCACTTCATTGCCGTGTCGAGCAACAAGGCCGCCGCCGTGGCCTTCGGTATTCGCGAAGAAAACATCTTCCCGATGTGGGACTGGGTTGGCGGGCGTTATTCGCTGTGGTCGGCTATCGGCTTGCCGATCGCATTGGCCATCGGCACCGCGAACTTCAAGGAGTTGCTGTCCGGCGCCTACACCATGGACCAGCATTTCCAGAACGCACCGTTCGAACAGAACATGCCGGTGCTGCTGGGCCTGCTCGGTGTCTGGTACGGCAATTTCTGGGGCGCGCAAAGCCACGCGATCCTGCCGTACGACCACTACCTGCGCAACATCACCAAGCACCTGCAGCAGCTGGACATGGAGTCCAACGGCAAGAGCGTTCGCCAGGACGGCACACCGGTAAATCACGACACCGGCCCAGTGATCTGGGGTGGCGTCGGTTGCAACGGTCAGCATGCCTACCACCAGCTGCTGCACCAGGGCACCCAACTGATTCCGGCGGACTTCATCGTTCCGGTGGTCAGCTTCAACCCGGTTGCCGACCATCACCAGTGGCTGTACGCCAACTGCCTGTCGCAGAGCCAGGCCCTGATGCTCGGTAAGACCCGCGCAGAGGCCGAAGCAGAGCTGCAACAGAAGGGCCTGAGCGACGCCGAGATCCAAAAACTCGCCCCGCACAAGGTGATCCCGGGCAACCGTCCGAGCAACACGCTTGTGGTCGAGCGCATCAGCCCGCGGCGCCTTGGCGCGCTGGTGGCGATGTATGAACACAAGGTGTTCGTACAGAGCGTGATCTGGGGCATCAATGCCTTCGATCAGTGGGGCGTGGAACTGGGCAAAGAGCTCGGCAAAGGCGTCTATCAGCGCCTGACCGGCGGCATCGAAGACGCGGCCGAAGATCCATCGACCCAGGGCCTGATCAACTTCTTCCGCAGTCGTCACCGCGGTTGATCGCCTGCGCTACCCCTGGCTCAACGAACGCAGCCGGGGGTAGCGGCTACACTGTCCTGACAAAAACAATCAGGACAGGACCCCACCATGTTCGATATCAGCGCCTATCCCCATGCCGATGCCATCAGCAAAGCGGCGCAACTGAGCCAGGCCGAATACCAGCGCCTGTACCGCCAGTCGATTGAAGCCCCCGACACCTTCTGGGCCGAACAGGCCAAAGCGCTGGACTGGATCAAGCCCTGGAGCAGCATTCAGCAAAGCGACATGAAAACCGGCCAGGCCGTCTGGTTCAAAGACGCGCGACTCAACGTCAGCTACAACTGCATCGACCGCCACCTGGCCACGCGAGGCGAGCAGCCGGCGATCATCCGCGAAGGCGACAACCCTGACGATTCCAGCGTCATTACCTACCGTGAACTGCACCAGCAGGTTTGCCGCCTGGCCAATGTCCTCAAGCAACGCGGGGTAAAAAAAGGTGACCGCGTGTGTATCTACATGCCCATGGTCCCGGAGGCCGCCTTCGCCATGCTCGCCTGCAGCCGCATCGGCGCGATTCATTCGGTTGTGTTCGGCGGTTTTTCGCCCGACGCCCTGCGTGACCGCATCCTCGATGCCGATTGCCGTACCGTAATCACTGCCGATGAAGGCATTCGCGGCGCCAAGACCGTGCCGCTGAAGAACAACGTCGACAAAGCCCTGCTCAGTTGCCCTGCAGTCAGCAGCGTGGTGGTGATCAAGCGCACGGGAGGCAAGATCGACTGGAGTGAAAGCCGCGACCTCTGGTACCACGAAGCGATCAATCAGGTCAGCGATGACTGTCCGCCCGAGCCGATGGACGCTGAAGATCCGCTGTTCATCCTCTACACCTCCGGC
>OEPS010000207.1_pt1 | contig 22182 bp, 23 predicted proteins | sample 1539411 | NCBI WGS metagenome assembly OEPS01 (sample SAMN02671747, study PRJEB22543) | soil metagenome | biome: bacteria | place: China:Hunan Province, Lengshuijiang City | collected 2012-10-15 | depth 0.08m m
GCGACGTAGCGCCTGGCGAAGCGGTGTATATCACCGAAAAAGGCCAGCTGTTTACTCGCCAGTGCGCAGAGAACCCGGTCAGCAACCCGTGCCTGTTCGAGTACGTCTACTTTGCGCGTCCGGACTCATTTATCGACAAAATCTCCGTCTACAGCGCCCGCGTCAATATGGGCACGAAGCTTGGCGAGAAGATTGCCCGTGAGTGGGAAGATCTGGATATCGACGTGGTTATTCCTATTCCGGAAACCTCCTGCGATATCGCGCTGGAAATTGCCCGTATCCTCGACAAGCCGTATCGCCAGGGTTTTGTTAAAAACCGCTACGTTGGCCGCACCTTTATCATGCCGGGTCAGCAGCTGCGCCGTAAGTCCGTGCGCCGTAAGCTGAACGCCAACCGCGCCGAGTTTCGCGATAAGAACGTGCTGCTGGTGGACGACTCCATCGTCCGCGGCACTACTTCTGAGCAGATTATCGAAATGGCGCGCGAAGCCGGAGCGAAGAAAGTGTATCTGGCTTCCGCTGCGCCGGAAATTCGCTTCCCGAACGTGTATGGCATCGATATGCCGACCGCTAACGAGCTGATTGCTCACGGGCGTGAAGTCGATGAGATTCGCCAGATCATCGGTGCAGATGGCCTGATTTTCCAGGATCTGGACGATCTGATTGACGCGGTTCGCGCTGAGAATCCGGATATTCAGCAGTTTGAGTGCTCGGTGTTCAACGGTATCTACGTGACTAAAGATGTCGATCAGCAGTATCTGGACTATCTCGACTCCCTGCGTAACGACGATGCGAAAGCGGTTCAGCTGCAGAACGAAGTCGAAAATTTAGAGATGCACAACGAAGGGTAATCCTTTGATTTGTTAAAAGCCCGCGGTCTGATGGCCGCGGGCTTTTTGTTTATAGAGGTCAGGCCTCGTTGAGCCAAATCCGCATTTCGCCTTCGCCACGGTTGGCCCAGCTGAACCATGGAATAAAGGTTAAGGTCTGTTTCTCCACCTCCGTCTGGCGCTGGTCGAAGCTGTACAGCGGTTTATCCTGCTGCGCGGTCAGCAGGCGAAGTCCCTCCGCCTGCAGCACTATTTTGTCCTTCAGTAAGCCTGTGCCCCGGGTTGCATGCAATACGCTCTCTTTCGGCAGCGACAGATTGTGCAGTTCGGCGCCGTTATCCGCCTCTTCCAGGCAGTAAACCAGCGGTCCGCGCTGAATGGCGACTTTACCCGCATTGTGGCGTACCAGCGGGTTAGCGTAGACCCGGCGAATAGTCATCGGCAGACGCAGCGTAATAGCGTCTCCCTGTCGCCACTGGCGTGTAATATGCAGATAGCCTTTCAGCATTTCGCCCTGTGCGGCATCCCCGTTGACGAGCACCTGCGGGGCTTCGCACCACTCCGGCAGACGCAGCGCCAGCGTATGCTGAACGGCCTGCGGGTGGCTGAATGTGATGTTAACCTCGTCATCCCACGGATAGTTACCGCTGATTTTTAGCATCAACCGCTGGTCGTTAATGGTGAACTGCGCTTCGCTCCCGGCGTAGAAATTGATAAACAGCGCGTCACGGCGTGGCGTAAACAGGTAGTGACCGATTGCCACCAGCGTGCGCGCGATGTTTGGCGGACAGCAGGCGCAGCCAAACCAGCGCTGGCGAACCGGTTTGATATGGTCATAAATATGATTATGCGGGATGCTTTTCGGGTAAGTTTCCAGCGGGTTAACATAAAAAAAGTGTTTACCGTCCAGCGCCATCCCGCCGAGTACCGTATTGTAAAAAGCGCGTTCCATCACGTCGGCATAGTGCGAATCGCCTTCCATTTCCAGCATCCGACGGGCGAACATCATCAGGCCAATTGATGCGCAGCTCTCGCCGTAGGCAGTATCGTTGGGTAAATCGTAGTCGCTGGTAAAAGCTTCGCCGATCCCCTGTGAGCCGATTCCTCCGGTGATATACATCCGCCGCTGTACCATGTTGTTCCAGACTCGCAGGCAGGTCTGTCGTTTCTCTTCGTCACGCGTCATGCGGGCGATATGCGCCAGGCCGGTCATCAGGTAGACCGAACGTACGGCATGGCCGACCGCTTGGTGCTGTTCGGAGAGCGGTTTGTGCGCATGAGTGTAAGTTTTATCTTTTATCATTCCCGGCCAGGCGTCGCCCCAGCCGATCCAGTGCCGGGTGCCGCCGCGTTTTTCGAACTCAATATCGTAATAGTAGGGCTGCTTGCCACGCTCCTCGACGAAGAAGCAGGCCAGCGCCTGATAGCGGGGTTCCCGGGTGACTTCATACAAGCGCATCAGCGCCAGTTCGATTTCCGGGTGTCCGGGATAGCCGCGAAGCTGTCCGGGATTAGGCCCGAAGACGGTAGCAATGTAGTCGGCAAAGCTGCAGGCAATTTCCAGCAAACGTCGTTTACCGGTGGCGTTGTAAAAAGCGACCGCGGCTTCAAAAAGATGCCCGGCGCAGTAGAGCTCATGGCATTCCGCAAGGTTAGTCCAGCGCTGACCCGGTTCTTTGACGGTGTACCACGTATTTAAGTAGCCATCTTCGCACTGCGCTTGCGCCAGTAGTTCAATCACTTCGTCAGCGGTCTGTTCCAGAGTTGCGTCAGGTTTTTGGCTTAACGACCAGGCAACCGCCTCCAGCCATTTAGTGACATCACTATCCTGAAAAACCATACCGTAAAATTGGCCATCCTCTAACCCCGCGGCAATGCGGTAGTTGGCCAGCGCGTGGCTTGGCTCCGCATCGGGAATGTTGTCGTTCAGCGCTTGCCACTGATAAGGAATGACGACATCGCGAATCAGACGCTGATACTCCCCCAGGAAAGGGTCGGTCACGGTAATTCGGTTCAGGTCGGCTTCAATTACATCGGACTGCATCATGTTTACCTCAGGAGATTTGGCTATGTCTTTGGTTAAGATCGGTAGAGATACGTTTCATCATTGGGCCGTTCAGTCGGCACTTCAGCAGGCACAGAGCCAGAATCAGATGGAAAATCGCGGGTACGACGCTTTGCAGCAGGGTGATGGCCTGAATCGAAGCGGCGGTCTGGTTTTCCAGGCCTGGACGGTAGGCGACCAGCAGCAATAGCAGGCTGATAATGCCGCCGGATGAGGCCCAGGAGAGCTTGATAAAAAAGAGATTAAAGGCGAAGTTCATACCTGAAGAGCGCACGCCGTTCTTCCATTCGCCGTAATCATCGGCGAAGGCCATGATTGAAAAGTGCAGCGGTAGGGTGAAACCCAGCACAATGTTGTTGGTAAGGATACAGACCAGCCAGAGCGTCTGGTGCTGCGGACCGGTGGGCAGGAACCACATCGCCAGACCAAAAACAACCAGAACCAGGTTGGTGTGGAAGTAGAGCTTGACCATATCGACGCGGCGGGAAAGCGGGTTAACGATTACCGCGCCGATAATCGCAGCCAGCGTGACGATGGCAAAAAACAGCGACATAAAGCCTGCGCTCCCCTGTAGAGCGTAGGAGATAAAGTACATGTAGCCGCCGCCGCGAATACACAGAATATTAACCAGCAGAAAGGACATCACCAGCATCAGCAGTAGCTGGTCGTTCTTACGCAGTCCTTGCAGATGCTGGCGCAGGGTGAATTTTCCGGCAAGCGATAGAGGGATCCGCTCTTTAACCCAGAAGAAGCACAGTAAAAACATAATCATGCCAATGGCGCAGAGCACGGCCACGCCGTACTGATAGCCCTTAGCCAGATTACCCTGGCCAAAAAATTCAACCATCCACGGCAGCCCAACGGAGACCAGGAAGCCGGCGATACCGCTTAAGACGAAGCGCCAGGACTGGCAGGACATCACCTGATCGTGACGGTTGGTCATGGCGTTAATAAGCGCGCAGTAGGGGACGTTGTTGGCAGTATAGCCCACGGAGAGCAGGAAGTAGGTGCCGAAGGCCCAGGCGATTTTCATATTTGGGCTCATTTCCGGGACGGTAAACGTCAGGATGCCGATAACCGCGAGCGGAGCGGCAGTCCATAGCTGCCACGGTCGAAAGCGGCCCCAGCGGCTACGGGTTCTGTCAGCGATAACGCCCATAACCGGGTCTGATACCGCATCAACAATTCTTAAGGTAAAAAACATCGTACCGACGATGGCCGGGCTTAGACCGAACACATCGGTGTAGAAAAAAAGCAGAAAGCCGCTGATCAAATCTGAGATGCAATGCCCGCCGGCATCTCCCAGCCCATAGCCTATTTTTTCGCGGGTGGAGAGCGTTTCGCCCGCATCAACTATCTGCACATCAGTGTCCAGATTATCGACTGTAGCCATAACCAATCCTTCTTTGCTTAGCAGGGTCTAAGGGATCAAAATTCATTACGACGTATTTTGATTTTTTTTAGTAAACGTATAGCGATGGAAAGATTAGATCTGAACGCTTTTTGAGGTACATGCTTCATTTCATCATGTGTGATTTCGATCTTTATTTTTACTAAAAATAAATTTTTAATGTCGATTTAAGTCACATTTATTTGTTGTGGCAACAATGCCAGCGCCTGTTATTGAATAAAGTAAACGTGCTTTTTACGAGAAAAAGTTAGACGAGAATGCCTTCACGAGTAGAGGTTGGCGGTACTTACATTGAGGGCGTTCCGCTGAGCAGAGCGGGGGAGTTTGGTCCGTGTGACGCCGAAAGCGAGCGTTGAACTCTTCTTACAGGCCATCAGAAGTGAAATTTTGCGTGTGCAGAATGGTCCGGTAGAGGTCCGGTATGGTTTTTTCCCGCAAATATTAATTTTTTTTAGTAAAAAAAGATATTCAGATTGTGAATGGGTATCTATTGCGAGATATTCTTAGTGAATAATCGTTAATGCGCTCGAGCCGAATGTGTTTGTGCCCGGTGGACATTTTTCAGGCGTTGACAAGCGAGATAGCGATCTTGCGGCTGCGATGGCAAAGTACTTACTCGACATACGCGGCGCGGGCTGGCGATCGGGTACTGTATGGATAATTGGTATAAATCCCCGTACATCAGGTGAAAACGAACGGAATGGTAAAAAAGACCAGAATTAAAGATATTGCAGCGGCCTGCGGTGTGTCGATTGCCGCGGTCTCAAGGGCATTGAAAGGACAGCCGGGGCTGAGCGAAGAGACTCGCCAGCGGATACTGTCAATAGCGGAAGCCGAAGGTTATGATTTCAGCCGCTTACGCAGCGGGCGTATTAAGCGACTGCTTTTTTTAATGCACCGGGAACACAATATCGCCAGCGCGCTACCGTTCTATTCGAGCGTGATGCTCGGCGTTGCCGATGCCTGTAGAGAACATGAAATTGCCATGAGCTTCCAGCCCGTAGGGCCGGGGGATTCAGTTGGCGAGTTAATTACCCTTCACCAGCCTGATGCGCTTATTGGCGCCGGTTATCTGGAAGCGGAGGTTCTGGCGGAGCTGAGCAAAACGGCGCTACCCGTTGCGCTGGTTGATCTGTGGGCGGCCGATTTTCCCTGCGTCAATCCCGACAACTATCACGGCGGTTTTATCGCCACCCGTCATCTGCTTGAACAGGGAAGAAAGCGCATAGCATTACTTGGCCATTCACAGCGTCATTACAGTATTCGTCAGCGTACAGAAGGGTACCAGCAAGCGCTGTTTGATGCAGGAATCACTCTTTCTGCGGATTATAAGGTTGAGGTTCCGCCGGTTAAGGAGATAGAACAGGCGCTGATCGAGGGAATGGATAAACTGCTGGCGTTGCCACAGCCGCCGGATGCTATCTTTGCTTATAACGATATGGCGGCGCTGGTGGCTATGCGGGTTTGTATGCGTAAAGGTATTAAGGTTCCCGACGAGATGGCGATTGTTGGTTTTGACGACATTGAGGCCGCTGCCTGGGCCTGGCCGCCGTTAACTACAGTGGCGATTGATAAGCGTGAGCTTGGTCGCGATGCGTTCCGCCTCTTGCTAAGCGATGAGGGGGAGCGAAATTTGTTGCTGCCGGTGCGGCTGGTGGTGCGTGAAAGTTCGTTGCGGTTGCGCCCGGAGGCATAATCCGGCAAAGTCTGCGCCATTGTGTAAGGGGGCAATTATCGTGAAGCGACTCATTATTGGGATTTCTGGCGCCAGCGGCGCAATTTACGGGGTACGCTTGCTCCAGGTCTTGCGCGATGTCCCTGATGTCGAAACCCATCTTATTTTAAGCCAGGCGGCGCGACAGACGCTGGCGCTGGAGACGGATTTTTCGCTGCGCGAGGTGCAGGGGTTAGCCGATGTGGTGCACGATGCGCGTGACATCGCCGCCAGCATCTCTTCCGGTTCTTTTAAAACCGCCGGAATGGTCATTTTACCGTGCTCAATGAAGACCCTTTCAGGCATTGTTCATAGCTATACCGATGGGCTGCTAACCAGGGCGGCAGACGTGGTGCTTAAAGAGCGCCGTCCGCTGGTACTTTGCGTCAGGGAGACGCCGTTCCACCTTGGCCATTTGCGTCTATTGGTTCAGGCGGCAGAAATGGGCGCGGTGATTATGCCGCCGGTTCCTGCCTTCTATCATCGCCCACAGACCCTTGATGATGTGATTAATCAGACGGTCAATCGCGTTATCGATCAGTTCGATATTTCCCTTCCGCAAGAGCTCTTTACCCGCTGGCAGGGGGCGTAGGGCGCACTAACATAGTGCGCTTTATTCACATCTGCGCTCCCGCAGTGCAATTTTGTCGCCTCGATCAAATCCTCAACATTTAATTTGTTTTTTTGCGTTCCGGCACTGCGGTTTATCCGTTATTGCTGGTATCTTCCCTCTTAAGACAAACTTGCAACCTTTATTTAACAAATTTAACGCCGTTTCCAGCACGCACTGAGAAAATGGCATAAAAGATGCAGCACAAAACGGGCAAGCTTTGTCGGCAGTACACATAACAAGACAACGCACCACATAACAACATCACGACACTTAAGGGTAACCTATGAAGAAGACGGTTCTGGCTCTCTCTTTAATGATGGGAATTTGCAGCACATCCAGCGCCTTCGCCGCGCTGCCGCAGAGTATTCGCATTGGTACCGATGCCACCTACGCGCCATTCTCTTCTAAGGATGCGAAAGGGGATTTTGTGGGTTTTGATATTGATTTAGGCAACGAGCTTTGTTCGCGTATCAAAGTGAAATGTACCTGGGTCGGTAGCGATTTCGATTCGTTGATCCCGTCGCTGAAGGCTAAGAAAATCGACGCCATCATCTCTTCGCTGTCGATTACTGAAAAACGCCAGCAGGAAATTGCGTTCTCTGACAGGCTTTACGCGGCTGATTCCCGTCTTATCGCCGCCAAGGGCTCGCCAATTCAACCGACCCTGGAGTCCCTGAAGGGTAAACACGTCGGCGTGCTCCAGGGCTCCACCCAGGAAGCCTATGGTAACGAGCGCTGGCGTAGCCACGGCGTGGATGTTGTGGCTTATCAGAACCAGGATTTAATCTACTCAGACCTCGCCGCTGGTCGTCTGGACGCCGCATTGCAGGATGAAGTGGCGGCGAGCGAAGGTTTCCTCAAGCAACCCGCCGGTAAAGATTTTGCGTTTGCCGGTCCTTCCGTTAAAGACAAAAAATTCTTCGGTGATGGTACCGGCATCGGCCTGCGTAAGGACGAGAGCGAGCTGAAAGCCGCTTTTGATAAAGCGCTGGCTGAAGTTCGTAAAGACGGCACCTATGACAAAATGGCGAAGAAATACTTCGACTTCAACGTTTACGGTGATTAAGACGCCCGTGGCCCGGACTCCGGGCCACGCGTATGTATTGCTGCACATTATTGGTGCAGCCGCGTTTTTTATGGATCAATTTGGTGCAAGAAAGCCCGTGCGGCACGATAAAAACTGCATAGTTAAGCGTTTCTGATGCGAGAAAATTTGCTTTCCAGCGTAGAATGTTTTGCCTTTCCGGGGCTAATAATGGCACGATAACTGCCGTAAGTACTTCTAATAAATCCGTTAGAATGACAGTCTGTTGAGGATAGTTATGAAAAAACTGGCGTTGTCTCTCTCTTTAGCGCTGGCCCTTTCCAGCGTTTCCACAGTATTCGCAGCAATTCCGCAAAAAATCCGCATCGGTACCGATCCTACTTATGCTCCGTTCGAATCGAAGAATGCACAGGGTGAATTGGTTGGTTTTGACATCGAACTGGCGAAAGAGCTATGTAAGCGTATCAATACACAATGTACCTTCATTGAGAACCCGCTCGATGCGCTGATCCCATCTTTAAAAGCGAAGAAAATCGACGCCATTATGTCTTCGCTGTCGATTACTGAAAAACGCCAGCAGGAAATTGCTTTCACCGACAAACTTTACGCGGCTGATTCTCGTCTGGTGGTGAAAAAAGGCAGCGACATCACGTCAGACCTTGCGAAGCTGAAAGGTAAACGCGTTGGCGTTCTGCAGGGGACGACTCAGGAAACCTACGGTAATGAACACTGGGCGCCGAAGGGGATTGAAATCGTTTCTTATCAGGGGCAGGACAATATCTATTCCGACCTGACCGCCGGACGTATTGATGCAGCCTTTCAGGATGAAGTTGCCGCCAGCGAAGGTTTCCTCAAACAGCCGATCGGCAAAGATTATCAGTTCGGCGGTCCGTCGATTAAAGACGTGAAGCTGTTTGGCGTCGGCACCGGTATGGGGCTGCGCAAAGAAGACAACGAGCTGCGTGAAGCATTGAATAAAGCCTTTGCCGAGATGCGCCAGGACGGCACTTACGACAAACTGGCGAAGAAATATTTCGATTTTAACGTGTACGGCGACTAATCATCACGCGTACCCCATTGCGCGTCACTCGGCGCGCGATGGCAGATGACAGACAGGGCAGACAGCATGCTGTACGGGTTTTCACAGGTTATTTTTCAGGGCGCGCTGGTCACCCTTGAGCTGGCGTTAAGCTCGGTCGTTCTGGCGGTGCTTATCGGCCTGGCGGGCGCCGGGGCGAAACTTTCCAGCAATCGTCTTTTAGCGTTGATTTTTGAAGGTTACACCACCTTAATCCGCGGCGTACCCGATCTGGTGCTGATGCTGCTGATTTTCTACGGGCTGCAGATTGCGCTTAACGGCGTGACCGATGCGCTTGGCCTGGCGCAGTTCGATATCGACCCAATGGTGGCGGGGATCATCACGCTGGGCTTTATTTATGGCGCCTACTTCACCGAAACTTTCCGTGGAGCTTTCCTGGCGGTGCCGAAGGGGCATATTGAAGCGGCTACGGCTTTTGGTTTCAGCGGCGGGCAAACCTTTCGTCGCATTCTGTTCCCGGCAATGATGCGCTACGCGCTGCCAGGAATAGGCAACAACTGGCAGGTTATCCTCAAAGCGACCGCGCTGGTCTCACTGCTGGGGCTGGAAGATGTGGTGAAGGCAACCCAGCTGGCGGGTAAAAGCACCTGGGAGCCGTTCTACTTCGCTATCGTCTGCGGCCTGATTTATCTCGTATTTACCACGGTTTCCAATGGTGTGCTGCTCATGCTCGAACGCCGTTATTCTGTAGGCGTGAAGAGGGCTGACCTGTGATTGAAATTATTCAGGAGTACTGGAAATCTCTGCTGTGGACCGACGGCTACCGCTTTACCGGGGTGGCGATTACGCTCTGGCTGCTGATCTCTTCAGTGGTGATGGGCGGCATACTCGCGGTTTTTCTGGCGATAGGCCGGGTATCGAGCAATAAATTTATCCAGTTTCCAATCTGGCTTTTTACCTACGTCTTTCGCGGCACGCCGCTGTATGTGCAGCTGCTGGTGTTCTATTCCGGGATGTACACGCTGGAAGTCGTCAAGGGGACTGAACTGCTGAACGCTTTCTTCCGCAGCGGCCTGAACTGTACCGTGCTGGCGCTGACGCTGAATACCTGCGCTTATACCACGGAGATTTTCGCCGGCGCGATTCGTTCGGTGCCGGCCGGAGAGATTGAGGCCGCGCGGGCGTACGGCTTTTCATCGGTGAAAATGTATCGCTGCATTATTTTGCCTTCCGCGTTGCGTATTGCTCTACCTGCGTACAGTAATGAAGTGATTTTGATGCTGCACTCCACCGCGCTGGCTTTTACCGCCACGGTGCCGGATCTGCTGAAAATTGCCCGCGATATTAACTCGGCAACCTACCAGCCGTTTACCGCCTTTGGTATTGCCGCAGTACTCTATTTAATTATTTCGTATGTGTTGATTAGCCTGTTCCGCAGGGCGGAAAAGCGCTGGCTGCAGCATATCAAACCTTCTTCGACGCACTGAGAACGCCATGTCCGACAATAAATTAAATGTAATCGATCTGCATAAACGCTACGGCGAGCATGAGGTACTGAAAGGCGTCTCACTGCGGGCGAAAGCCGGAGATGTGATCAGTATTATTGGCTCATCCGGTTCCGGGAAAAGCACCTTTTTGCGCTGCATTAACTTTCTTGAAAAACCCAGCGAAGGGACGATTGTTGTTAATGGGCAAAACATTGGCCTGGTCCGCGATAAAGACGGTCAGTTAAAGGTGTCTGATAAGAACCAGCTGCGTCTGTTGCGCACTCGTCTGACGATGGTGTTCCAGCATTTCAACCTGTGGAGCCACATGACGGTGCTGGAAAACGTGATGGAAGCGCCAATTCAGGTGCTGGGGCTGAGCAAACCGGAAGCGCGCGAACGGGCGGAAAAATACCTGGCGAAGGTGGGTATTGACGAACGCCAGCAGATTAAATATCCGGTGCATCTCTCCGGCGGCCAGCAGCAGCGCGTTTCCATTGCCCGCGCGCTGGCAATGGAACCTGATGTACTGCTGTTTGATGAGCCCACCTCGGCGCTTGATCCTGAACTGGTTGGCGAGGTTCTGCGTATTATGCAGCAGCTGGCGGAGGAGGGGAAAACCATGGTTGTGGTCACCCATGAGATGGGCTTTGCCCGCCACGTCTCTTCGCACGTGATCTTCCTGCATCAGGGGAAGATAGAAGAAGAAGGGCACCCTGACGACGTCTTCGGCAATCCAAAAAGTCAGCGCCTGCAGCAGTTCCTGAAAGGCTCTTTGAAGTAAAAGCTGCCCATGTCCCGGCGGAACATCCGCCGCCGGGAAGGCTAACGTTCCAGCCGGTATACCCAGTCGTCATAATCCACTCCATTCAGATGATAAGCTTTTTCAAGCACCTGAATGCGAATGAAACCGTGTTTTTCCAGCAGTCGGGAAGAGCCGAGGTTGTTGCCCAGCACCCAGGCGTTTATCGCGTGAACGCCGAGCTGACTAAAGCCGTAGTCGCAAACCGCCTTCAGCGCTTCGCTGGCGTATCCCATTCCCTGAGCCTCGGGCAGAAGGGCGTATCCAACATCCGCCTCGTAGGGATTTTTACTGCTGATACGCAGGCCGATATCGCCAATCGCCGCGCCGCTGGCGTCACGCAGTACGAATACGCCAGAGTCGGCACAGCGTAGCTCAAATAGCGCCCGCAGCGCTGACTCGTCAAGAACCTCGCCCATGTAACGCATGACTTCCGGATCTCGCCGTAAGCGCAGAAAAAAAGGCCAGTCGGATGCGTTAAACGGCGAGAGGCGCAGACGCGGGGTGGTAAGCGTAATCATAAAGCAGGCCATAAAGATGAATTGTTTAGCCACCTTAACACCATAAGGCACCGGGTTGTATGGCCTCAGAAAACAGGGTTAGCCAGCCGTCAGCGAAGACTGCTGCTGATTTTCGAGCCCGTGAAGATAATGCAGCACGGTTTTGCTCTGTCGCGTAGCCCTCAGCTGCAGCGCCAGATTGAGCTCGTCCAGCACTTCGGCGTGGGCCACCAGCGGTGAGTCTTCGGCAAGCCGTCCCTCCGTTACCAGCCAGCCAACGATGGTTTTCCAGCGCCACAGCGGCGAATTGCCTTTTACGCGCTGCACCGGCCCCGGAAACTGGCCCGATCCTCGTGCGCCATCTTTCAATAAGGCGACGGCCTGTCGCGTCAGGCCGGTGAGTTCAGCAATATCGCTTAACCCTACCAGCGCGGAATCGACGGATTCGACTCGCGCATTCAGAGCCGGAGTGGATTCGATATCAGCAATGGCTGACAGAATAGCCTGCTCAAGAGAGTCGCTTTCGCGATCGAACTCCAGATAGACCGCCGTTCCGTAAAAACAGACCAGGGCGTCAGAGCAGCCTGCGGCATATAGCGCATCTTCCAGACCCACGGTACGAGCAGTAACGCCGGAGAGGGTGAGCGTAAAATTATACAGCGCCATCGTTTAATCCTTCTTGTGGTTAATCTGACCTGAGGCAGGCGGCTGGCAGCGGTCGACCATTCTGATAATTTGCCTGGCGTGGTTAATGGGTACCGCAGGCGTTGACCAGATGCTCATCATATGTTCCCGGTGCCGGGCCGTCCCGCACATCAACCTGCCAAAACAGTGAGCGCTTTTGCCGCCAGTGATAAAAATCCAGCCTCGTGCCAGCGCGTAGTCAATAGCTGCTCTGATATGTTTATCCGGATGTTCCTTCATCAATTAGTCCTGGTAATATGAATAGATCGTTGACGAATGTCAACGGTTTGATGATGTTAAATTACACACAGGGGTTATGGCAGAGTGAAAGGCATATCACTGGAATGAGATTCACAGTTAAGGCGACACAGGATGGGGAATTGGCGAGCGTTGCGAGGCGGGTTCCACATCTTAATAAATCAGGGAGATCGCTACGATCTCCCTGCTGGATCTGAACTACTTGAGTACATCCGCAAGCGCTTCTTCCAGGTCATACCACCGAAAGCCAAAGCCGGCGGCTTCCAGCCTTTTTGGCAGCGCGCGCTGGCCGCCGAGTACCAGAACGGAAGACTCGCCCATCAGCAGGCGAATCGCCGCCGCCGGGACGCGAAAAATAGCAGGACGATTGAGCGCATGGCCCAGCGCGTGGGCGAACTGCTCGTTGCGCACCGGATAAGGGGAGACCATATTAAACGGCCCGCGCAGGTCGTTATCCAGCAGCCACAGAATGCCGTTGACCATGTCGTCGATATGGATCCAGGGCAGATACTGCCTGCCGCTGCTAATAGGGCCGCCGAGACCAAGTTTAAACGCCGGCGTCATTTTGGCCAGGATACCGCCTCGCGGAGCAAGCACCACCCCGGTTCGCAGCAGGCAAACGCGGGTGCGTTCGCTCTGCGCTTCGCAGGCAATTTGCTCCCAGCGGGCACAAAGTTTGTGGGTAAACTCGTTATGCGGCGGTTCTTCCTCGGTGACCACGACCTCGCCGGAATCGCCATAATAGCCGGTGGCGGAACCGCTAATCAGCACCGAGGGTGGATTATCGCTGGCGTTGATTAGCTTGACCAGCCTTTGGGTGATATCCCAGCGGCTGTGGCAAAGGCGCTGTTTCTGCTCTACCGTCCAGCGTTTGTCGGCGATGGGCTCGCCTGCGAGGTTAATGACGACGTCAAAGCCATTAAGATTTGCCTGATGCTCGAAATCGCGCCACAGAGTGACGCGAGAGTCGAGGCGGGTTTTTGCCTTTTCAGGGCTGCGCGTCGAAACCGTAACATGATGCCCCAGTTCAAGTAGCCGGGGTATCAAATGTCGGCCAATCAGGCCGGTACCGCCAGTAAGCAGAACGTTCATCGCGCCTCCCTAAGATGCGTCTAACGCCTCCAGCTCATGGTCATGGATACTGAATCGGCGTAGCGCAGTGCATGTAGTTTATCGATCTCTACTTCAGCATATGTGACCCAGTGATGTTCGCGTGCGATGTCGAGCACATCCTGAGTTAATTTTTCCAGTAGAGAGAAACGGTTATTCTCAATATGGCTAATAATGCGTTTGGTGATGGTGCGGTAGTTCAGCGCGTCGTTAATATCTTCGCTGTTGCGTGATTTCTCCGCCGGATAGTGGATAGCGACGTTGACCACCACGTCCTGGCGGTTGGCGATCTCTTCCTCTTTAATTCCGATAAAAGTACGCAGGCGCAGGTTCTTAATTCGAATAATAGCGTCTGGTTGTGACATGGCAGGCTTCCTCCGTGTAATTATTTCCGCAATCATACATCAAAGCTTCCCGGGCGAGCAGGGGGTTAATGAGCTTCAGTTTTCAGCAGCGCCTCAACGGTGGCCGGGCGCTGGCGAATGCGTTCAAACCAGTTGTGTACCGCCGGATACAGAGCCAGATCGATGCGCTGGCGCTGATGCGCATTAACCCACGGCCAGCAGGCGATATCGGCGATGCTGTAATGGTTTCCGCCAAGCCAGGGGCTCTCGCCAAGGCGCCGATTGAGGACGCCATAAAGACGCTGTGTTTCTACCTGATAGCGCTCAATGGCGTAGGGAACCGCCTGCGGAGCGAAATGATTGAAATGGTGATTCTGACCGAGCATCGGACCTAGCCCACTAACCTGCCAGAACAACCACTGCAACGTCATGTGGCGCTCACGGAATTCACCACTCAGTAGCTGGCCGGTTTTTTCTGCCAGATACAGCAGGATCTCCCCGGATTCAAACAGTTTTAACGGGCCGCCGCCGTCAATCGGATCATGGTCAACGATCGCCGGGATCTTGTTATTCGGTGAGATGGCGAGAAACTGCGGTTGAAACTGCTCTCCTTTACCGATGTCGACGCGGAGTAGACGGTAGGCCAGCTGTACCTCTTCAAGGAAAAGCGTAATTTTGTGGCCGTTAGGGGTGGGTGCGTAGTAAAGATCGATCATGGAATCTCCCGCCATCACAGGTCGCAAACCTTTTGAGTATAGGTGAAGCTGGACGATTCGCAGTTTGGCTCGCCGTGAGATGGCTTTTTTCCGGTAAAACCTGCAGCTTAAGAGAAATGCAAAATCCCATGGCGGCGGCAAGTGACTTCACCGAAAAGACAGGATATGTTGACTCATCGCCCCATTACCTTAGCCATTGAGGAAGCTATGAGCCAGCCCGCTATTACCCTGTGGTCCGATGCCGATTTTTTCTCGCCGTATGTGATGTCCGTTTACGTTGCCCTGCAGGAAAAGAGCCTGCCTTTTAGCCTGAAAACCGTCAACCTCGACCGCAGCGAGCATCTGCAAGATGTCTGGAAAGGCTACAGCGCGACGCGACGCGTGCCGTTGCTGGAGATTGGCGAGTTCTCCCTGAGTGAATCTTCCGCGATTACTGAATATCTCGATGAGCGCTTTGCGCTGCCGGAGTGGGAGAGGCTTTATCCACATGACCTGCAAAAGCGCGCGCGGGCGCGTCAGATACAGGCGTGGCTGCGTAGCGATTTGATGCCGATTCGGGAAGAGCGCTCAACAGACGTGGTCTTTGGCGGAGCAAAGAAACCTCAGCTTAGCGAATCCGGGCAAAAAAGCGCCGCGAAACTGTTTGAAATCGCTGGCGTGCTGCTGTCCCATGGCGGGCAGAATTTATTTGGCGAGTGGTCTATTGCCGATACCGACCTGGCGTTAATGATCAATCGACTTGTGCTTAACGGCGATGAGGTCCCCGCGGCGCTGGCGGATTACGCTACTTTTCAGTGGCAGCGCGCATCGGTTCAGCGCTACGTCGCACTCTCAGCCAAACGAGCGGGCTGATAACCCTCAGCGCTTCCGTTATCATAGGCATCTCGTTATGCGTGGAGATGAAATGTATGAAGCTGATGTTTGCCTCGGATATCCACGGTTCGCTGCCCGCCACCGAACGCGTTCTTGAACTGTTCGCACGGAGTGGGGCGCAGTGGCTGGTTGTCCTTGGCGATGTACTCAATCACGGGCCGCGCAACGCCCTTCCCGAAGGCTATGCTCCTGCCCAGGTTGCTGAGAAGCTAAATAGCGTGGCGGAGCGGGTGATTGCCGTACGCGGCAACTGCGACAGCGAGGTCGATCAGATGCTGCTCCATTTCCCCATCACCGCTCCCTGGCAGCAGGTTTTGCTCGAGCGAGCCCGCCTGTTTTTGACCCACGGACATCTGTACAGCCCTGAGAATTTGCCTCCGCTTGCCGCTGGCGATGTGCTGGCTTACGGCCATACTCATATTCCGGTAGCCGAGAAACGCGGCGAGATTTTTCTCTTCAACCCCGGCTCGGTCAGTATCCCTAAAGGGGGATATACCGCCAGCTACGGGCTTCTGAACGGTGGGCAATTGCAGGTTTTAGCACTTGATGATCATCAGGTTATTGCAGAGGTCGCAATTTACCCGTAATTTACCCCTCAACCGAATATACGCGCCGCGAGAGCGCTTTAAAAAAGTAAGGTTTCCTGATGGCGGAACAGAATCATTTGGCAAGCACAGAATGGGTCGATATTGTTAATGAAAACAATGAGGTGATAGCACAATCCAGCCGCGAACAGATGCGTGCTGAGTGTTTGCGTCATCGCGCGACCTACATTGTTGTTCATGATGGGATGGGCAAAATCCTGGTGCAGCGTCGTACCGAAACTAAAGATTTCCATCCGGGAATGCTGGACGCTACCGCCGGCGGCGTAGTACAGGCTGATGAGCAAATGCTGGAGTCTGCGCGCCGTGAAGCGGAAGAGGAGCTCGGTATTGCCGGAGTGCCGTTCGCTGACCACGGGCAATTCTACTACGAAGATAAGCATTGCCGCGTCTGGGGCAGTCTGTTCAGCTGCGTATCGCACGGGCCGTTTGCTCTGCAGGAAGAAGAGGTGAGCGAAGTGTGCTGGCTGACGCCGGAAGAGATCACCGCCCGCTGCGATGAGTTCACCCCTGATTCACTGAAAGCGCTGGCCCTGTGGATGACCCGCAATGCCAATAATGAGTCGGCAAAAACCGAAAAAGAGGAAGAGGCGGAGTAGCTTTTAGCAGCTATCCCGCATACATAAGCTGGAGGCGATAGGCCTTCTGTCGCTCCAGTTTCCCTCATTAAGACGCTCCAGAAGGGCCCGACCGGCTTCGATGCCAATCTTCTGGTGCGGGACCGCCATTGTGGTTAACGGCGGCTGGCAGACCCGGCTCACATCACTGTCCCCAAAGCCGACGACGGCTAAATCATCAGGCACTTTAATGCGCCGACGCTGGCATTCATACAGCGCTCCGCATGCCAGCTCATCGGAAACGCAAACCAGAGCATCCAGTTCCGGCCAGGCCAGCAAAAACTCCGGCAGCTGTGAAGCGCCGGTAGAAAAGTTGGCAGGCAGCGCGGCGTTAATTACCCGGTTAGGCGACATATGATGGCGCAGCATGGCTTTGTACCAACCCTGTAAATGCTGCTGAAAAATCCACTGTTCCTGATTAGCGCACAGCAGGCCAATATTCTGATAGCCACGGTGGATGAGCATCTCCGTCAGTTCGAACATCGCCGCCACGTTATCAATGCCGATATTCATGTCGATGGGGTCGGCGCGCATCGCGCCCATCTCCACTACCGGAATCGAGGCGTTCTTAAGCCAGTTTCGTACGGTATCGCTGTGTTCAACGCTCAGCAGAATGGCGGCCGCAATATTAGAGGCGAGCAGCGTTTCCAGCAGTTTTTCTTCCTGCTCCAGACGGTGCTGCGATTCCGCCAGCATGATTTGATAACCCGCTGGTTGTAGGATCTGCTGAAGTCCGGCAAACATCGCCGAACAGCCCGCTTCGGCAAGATTCGGTACCACCATGGCGATGGTTCTTGACGAGGCAGACGCCAGCGCGCTGGCGGCGAGATTAGGCATGTAGCCTAGCTCCTGCACCGCCGCTTCGATTTTTTCACGTAGCTTCTCGGAAACCTGCTCCGGCGTGCGAAGCGCGCGGGACACGGTCATCGTACCGACACCAGCCAGCTGGGCAACATCGGCGATCGTGACTTTGCCGGTACTACGTCGTTTTCGGGTAAGAGACATACATGTTCCTGCTAAACAGACGTTTTTTATTATCATCCATTACTTCACGTGTCAGGGAGTATACGCCTTAAAAGGGGTTTTTTGCTGCGTTTTCATATGATGATTACGAATTGATAGCGCTATCACAAATCTCAATGTTATCTATTGATAGCGCTATCTTTGTGATCGCTCTCGCAGATAACTCTTGGCTGCTTGCATAAAGTTTGCCCATCTTTTGCTAACAGAAGAGGGACAAAATGCTCAACACATGGCTATCTGACGCCACCATCGCGCTGCGACAGAATGTCGAAACCTGGCAACAGGCGCTGGATATCTGTGCTCGACCGCTGCTTGAGGCTGGCGTGATTAAACCTGAATACGTCAAAGCTATCGTGGAGCAGCACCACCGGCTGGGGGCGTACTATGTGCTGGCTCCGGGTCTGGCGATGCCGCATGCGCGGCCAGAGGAGGGGGCGAAGGGCTTAGGGCTATCGTTGTTGAAACTGGAACAGGGCGTGGCCTTTGGCGCTGAGGAGTTCGACCCGGTTGATATTATCATTATGCTTGCGGCGCCGGATAAACATAGCCATATCGAAATGATCTCTGCGCTGGCGGAATTATTTTCCAGCGACGAAGATATGAATAAATTACATCAGGCTTTAAGCCTCGAGGAGATTAAAACAATCATCGCACGTTTCTGATTCAATTTTATTATCCGACTAATAACACATTACGCGTCAGCGTAATGCGGACGTACTCTACCCAAAAAAGGTGATAACAATGAAAATTATGGCAATTTGCGGTTCTGGCCTGGGCAGTAGTTTTATGGTTGAGATGAATATTAAAAAGGTGCTTAAAAAACTTGATATTGAGGCCGAGGTGGAGCACTCCGATCTATCATCGGCGACCCCTGGCGCGGCAGATTTATTTGTGATGGCAAAAGATATTGCCGCCAGCGCCAGCGTACCGGAAAGCCAGCTGGTGGTGATTACCAACATCATCGATATTAATGAACTCGAAGCGCAGCTGCGCGCGTGGTTCGCCAGACAATAACTATTTATAGCGAGGCGGATATGTTTATCCTTGAAACGCTGAATTTTGTTGTTGATATTCTAAAAGTACCTTCTGTGCTGGTCGGTTTAATTGCATTGATTGGCCTGGTGGCGCAAAAGAAATCATTTTCCGATGTTGTCAAAGGAACGATTAAAACTATTCTCGGCTTTATTGTTCTAGGCGGTGGTGCGACGGTATTAGTTGGCTCGCTAAACCCGCTGGGCGGAATGTTTGAGCACGCTTTTAATATTCAGGGAATTATTCCTAATAACGAAGCGATTGTTTCTATTGCGCTGGAAAAATATGGTGCTTCAACCGCGCTGATTATGGCGTTTGGCATGGTAGCAAATATTCTGGTCGCCCGGTTTACGCGCCTTAAGTACATCTTCCTGACCGGCCATCATACTTTTTACATGGCCTGTATGATTGGCGTGATTCTTACCGTGGCGGGCTTTGAAGGCATTGGGCTGGTCTTTACCGGCTCCCTGATCCTCGGGCTGGTGATGGCGTTTTTCCCGGCGCTGGCCCAGCGCTATATGAAGCGTATTACCGGTACCGATGATATCGCTTTCGGCCACTTCGGTACCCTGGGATATGTGCTTTCGGGGTGGATTGGTAGCGTCTGCGGTAAAGGTTCTCGTTCAACCGAAGAGATGAACCTGCCTAAAAATCTGAGCTTCCTGCGCGACAGTTCCATCTCTATTTCGCTGACCATGATGATTATCTACCTGATTATGGCGGTAAGCGCTGGCCGGGAATACGTTGAGAGCACCTTCAGCGGCGGTCAGAACTACCTGGTTTACGCCATCATTATGGCGATTACCTTCGCGGCCGGGGTATTTATCATTCTGCAAGGGGTACGTCTGATCCTCGCGGAGATCGTACCGGCCTTTACCGGATTTTCGGAAAAGCTGGTGCCTAATGCCCGTCCGGCGCTGGACTGTCCGGTGGTGTATCCCTATGCGCCAAATGCGGTGCTGATTGGCTTCCTGTTTAGCTTCCTTGGTGGCCTGGTCGGATTATTTCTCTGCGGGCAGTTTAAGTGGGTGCTGATTCTGCCGGGCGTGGTGCCGCATTTCTTTACCGGGGCGACCGCAGGCGTGTTCGGCAATGCCACTGGTGGACGGCGCGGGGCGATGATCGGCGCGTTTGCTAATGGTCTGCTGATCACCTTCCTGCCGGTGCTCCTGCTGCCGGTGCTGGGAGCGATTGGCTTTGCCAACACCACTTTCTCGGATGCTGATTTTGGCGCCGTCGGTATCGTGCTGGGCAACCTGGCTCGCTATCTGTCGCCGTATGCGATTACCGGACTTATTGTGGCGTTGTTCGTGCTGTTGGTGGCGTACAACGTTTTTGCAAAAAAGAAATCTGTGGGCGGTGGCGCGCAGGAGAACAGCGGAGCTAAATCATGAATGTGCAAGAAGTGACCAGACTGGCGCGCGATATCCGCATCGCCACTCTTAAATCGCTGACCAATCTTGGTTTTGGTCACTACGGCGGCAGCATGTCGGTGGTGGAAACGCTGGCGGTGCTGTACGGCGCGGTGATGAAAATTGACCCCGCAGACCCGGACTGGCCGGATCGAGACTACTTTGTGCTGTCGAAAGGCCATGCCGGCCCGGCGCTGTACAGCACATTAGCGATTAAGGGATATTTTCCGGTAGAGGAGCTGAATACGCTGAACCAGAACGGTACGCGGCTGCCAAGCCACCCGGACCGACTGAAAACGCGCGGCGTGGACGCCACTACCGGCTCGCTGGGGCAGGGGATTTCTATCGCCGCCGGGATGGCGCTGTCGCATAAGCTGGCGGGACGTGCGAATCGCGTATTCTGCATCGTTGGCGACGGTGAGCTGAATGAAGGCCAGTGCTGGGAGGCATTCCAGTTTATTGCCCATCATCGCCTGAATAACCTGACCGTGTTTGTTGACTGGAACAAGCTCCAGCTTGACGGCAAGCTGGACGAAATCATTCGCGCTTTCAATCTGGAAGATAAATTCCGCGCCTTTGGTTTTGACGCCGTTACCGTAAAAGGCGATGACATTGCCGGGCTGCTGGCTGCGGTACAGCCCGTTCCGCCCGCCGATGCGCGGCCGCGGGTAGTCATTCTCGATAGCGTGAAAGGCCAGGGCGTGGCGTATCTCGAAAATCTCGGCAACAACCACCATTTGCGCCTGACGGACGAAATGAAAGAGACGCTAAACGAGGCTATTCGCCAACTGGAGGCCGAACATGATTAAGGTTGCACCCGCAGGACAAAAAGACGCTATTGAGATGCGCAAAGTGTATGCCGGATTTGTGGCGCAGCAGATTGCCGACGGGAGTCCGATTATCGCCCTGGAAGCGGACCTGATGAGCTCTATGGCGATGGATAGCGTGGCGCGGGAGTATCCCCAACACGTCATCAACTGCGGCATTATGGAAGCCAACGTGGTTGGCACCGCCGCCGGACTATCGTTGACCGGACGCAAGCCGTTTGTGCACACCTTTACCGCGTTTGCCAGCCGTCGCTGTTTCGACCAGCTGTTTATGTCACTGGATTATCAGCGCAATAACGTCAAGGTGATTGCCTCTGACGCGGGGATTACCGCCTGCCATAACGGCGGAACCCATATGTCGTTTGAAGATATGGGGATTGTACGCGGTCTGGCGCATTCGATAGTGCTGGAAGTGACCGATGCGGTGATGTTTGAGGATATTCTCCGTCAGCTTATCGATCTCGAGGGTTTCTACTGGGTACGTACGATCCGCAAACAGGCGCCGAGCGTCTATGCCGAAGGCTCAACGTTTACCATTGGCAAAGGTAATGTGCTGCGCGAAGGTGAAGATATCACGCTGATTGCCAACGGGATTATGGTAACGGAAGCACTGGAGGCGGCCCGTCAGCTTGAGCAAGAAGGAGTCAGCGCGGCGGTAATTGATATGTTTACCCTGAAGCCTATAGATCGCATGCTGGTGAAGAACTATGCCGAAAAAACCGGGCGTATTGTGACCTGCGAAAACCACAGTATTCATAACGGACTCGGCTCTGCGGTGGCGGAGGTGCTGGTGGAAAGCTGTCCGGTACCGATGCGTCGCGTGGGGGTAAAAGAGCGTTACGGTCAGGTGGGAACGCAGGATTTCTTGCAGAAGGAGTATGGCCTGACGGCGCATGACATTGTGTCGGCGGCGCGGGAACTGCTGTAAATAAAAAGGCGACCATCTGGTCGCCTTTTTTCACGCTACAGGCAGATTATGCTTGTTGCTGAGAAGACTGAATCGCGGTCAGGGCGATGGTATAGACGATATCGTCAACCAGCGCGCCGCGGGACAGGTCGTTCACCGGCTTACGCATTCCTTGCAGCATCGGCCCGATGGAGATCAGGTCGGCAGAGCGCTGTACGGCTTTGTAAGTGGTGTTACCGGTGTTCAGATCCGGGAAGATGAACACGGTAGCGCG
>OEPS010000208.1_pt1 | contig 22081 bp, 17 predicted proteins | sample 1539411 | NCBI WGS metagenome assembly OEPS01 (sample SAMN02671747, study PRJEB22543) | soil metagenome | biome: bacteria | place: China:Hunan Province, Lengshuijiang City | collected 2012-10-15 | depth 0.08m m
GTGACGAACTCGGCGATCTTGTCCATCTCGTTGGCGTCCCAGTGCTGCTGCAGCGTCTGGAAGTGGTTACGGGCTGCGGCCAGGAAGCTTTGCTCGTTGAACCAGGCCGGCGCATTGATGACCGGACGGGCAGCAGCGGCAGGCGCGGCGGAGCCACCGAAGATCGACGGTTGGGCAGCCGGCTGGTGGGCTTCACGCTGGAACGGCGCGTGACCGGCGGCAGCCATTTGTGGCTGCTGCTTGCGGCGACGGGCGGCAATGAAGCGGAACACCAGGAAGGCGATCAGCGCCATGATCAGGATGTCGAAGATCTGCATGCCGTCGAAGCCATCACCCATGAACATCGAGGCCAACAGGCCACCGGCGGCGAGACCGGCCAGTGGGCCGAGCCATTTCGATGCGCCGCTGGCGGCTGCAGGTGCACGACCTGGCGCGGTTGGCGTAGCACCCGGGGTGGTCGGGGTTGCCTGGCGGGTCTGGTGCATTGGCGCGGCGCCTGAGCTTTTGCCGCCGCCCATGCGTTTGGCGTTGGCGTCGAGGCTCATCGTCAGGCCGATGCACAACGCCAGGGCGATGCTAAGAAAACGTTGCATAGAAGGGTATTCCCGTTTTGTGGATTGCACGCGCGTCATGGTGCACAGGTTGTAGGACACATGACCAGCGCCAAGATGTTTCCATCTTTTGCTTGTAAGTCAGGGCCACTGTTCTGTGGGAACGGGCTTGCCCCGCGATACGATGTAACTGACACACCGCAATCGCCGGGCAAGCCTGCTCCCACAGCAAGCCCCATCATCCTTGCCTACAGGGCTTCGAGCTTGGCGTAGCCGAGCATCAGCCATTTGCTGCCTTCGGCGAAGTTGACCTGCACCCGGGCCTGGGCGCCGGAGCCTTCGAAGTTGAGGATCACTCCTTCGCCAAACACCGCATGCTGCACGCGCTGGCCAAGGTTGAAGGCGGTTTGTGGAATGTTTGCATTGGCAAACAGGCTGCTGCTGTTTTGTTGCTGCCCAGAGCCGAAAGGGCGGCTGACGCTGTTGGACAAGCGTACTTCCTGAATCAGTCCTGCCGGAATCTCGCGTACGAAACGGGAAACCTTGTTGTAGGTTTCACTGCCATAAAGGCGTCGGGTTTCGGCGTAGGTCATCACCAGCTGTTGCATGGCGCGGGTGATACCGACATAGGCCAGCCGGCGCTCTTCCGCCAGACGACCCGGCTCTTCCAGGCTCATCTTGTGCGGGAACAGACCTTCTTCCATGCCGACCAGGAATACATGGGGGAATTCCAGGCCTTTGGCACTGTGCAGGGTCATCAGCTGAATGCTGTCTTCGTGTTCATCAGCCTGGGCATCGCCAGCTTCCAGCGAAGCATGGCCAAGGAATGCGGCCAGAGGGGAAAGCTCGGCGTCTTCTTCGCTGGTTTCGAAGTTGCGCGCGGCGCTGACCAGTTCCTCAAGGTTTTCTACCCGTGCCTGACCCTTCTCACCCTTTTCTTCCTGGTGATAGATGATCAGCCCGGACTGCTCGATGACCGTCTGGGTCATCAGGTGCAGCGGCATTTCCATAACCTTGGCGGCGAGGTTTTCAATCAGTTCGATGAACGCGGCCAGGGCACTGGCTGCGCGGCCTTTGAGGGCTTTATTGGCGATCAGCAGGCTCATCGATTCCCACATCGACACTTCGGCGTGGCGGGCGTGGTCGCGAATTGCTTCGACGGTCTTCTCGCCGATACCCCGCGGTGGCACGTTGATCACCCGCTCAAGCGCTGCATCGTTGCCGCGCCCTTCGAGCAGGCGCAGGTACGCCATGGCGTTCTTGATCTCGGCACGTTCGAAGAAGCGCTGGCCACCGTAGATGCGGTAGGGGATGCGCTCGCGCAGCAAAGCCTCTTCAAGCACCCGCGATTGGGCGTTGGAACGGTACAGGATGGCAATGTCGCTACGGGCCAGACCGGTCTTGAGCACGCTCTCGATGGTTTCGACCACATAGCGTGCTTCATCGTGCTCGTTGAAGGCCGCGTACAGGCTCAAGGGCTCGCCATCGCCGCCGTCGGTCCACAGTTCCTTGCCCAGGCGATCACTGTTGTTGGCGATCAGGGCGTTGGCAGCCTTGAGGATGCCGGCGGTGGAGCGATAGTTCTGCTCCAGACGGATCATCTCGGCATCTGGGAAGTCGGCGCTGTACTGGTGGATGTTCTCGATCTTGGCACCCCGCCAGCCGTAAATGGACTGGTCGTCGTCGCCTACCACCATCAGGCTGTCGCCACCTTTGCACAGCAGCCGCAACCAGGCGTACTGCACGGCGTTGGTATCCTGGAACTCGTCCACCAGCACGTGGCGGAAGCGCCGTTGGTAGTGTTCGAGCAGGCCCGGATGATCACGCCACAGGTCCAGGGCGCGCAGCAGCAGTTCGGAGAAGTCGATGACCCCGGCGCGCTGGCAAGCCGCCTCGTAGGCCTCATAGATGCTGCGCATGGTCGCCAGGTACAGATCGCCGCTGGCCTGAATGTGCTGTGGGCGCAAGCCTTCGTCTTTCTGCCCGTTAATGAACCATTGGGCCTGGCGCGCGGGCCAGCGCTGCTCATCGAGACCCAGTTCACGGATCACCCGCTTGACCAGGCGTTGCTGGTCATCGCTGTCGAGGATCTGGAAGTTCTGGTTCAGACCGGCTTCTTGCCAATGGGCACGCAGCAGGCGATGGGCCAGGCCGTGGAAGGTGCCTACCCACATACCGGCGGGATTGATGCCCATCAACTGCTCGATGCGCTGGCGCATCTCGGCAGCGGCCTTGTTGGTGAAGGTCACCGACAGGATCGAGTGCGGTGAGGCCTGCTCGACCTGGATCAACCAGGCGATGCGGTGCACCAGCACACGGGTCTTGCCGGAGCCGGCACCGGCCAGGACCAACTGACGACCGACGGGGGCCGCTACGGCCTGGCGTTGGGCGTCGTTGAGAGAGTTCAACAGGAGAGAGAGATCATCGCGCATCTGGCCATTTTAGGGGCGCAGACAACCCTTGGGCAAATATACAGTAGAAAAACTTGCCACCGATGACCCGACGGTCATTGGCCTGTAGCCCAAGGCCTGCGCGCTTGAGCGCTTTTCGTCGGAAAACCGGGCATCAGAATAATGATCCAGAGCAGTTTGGCGTAGGCACTTGCTTGTGTATGCTCCGTGCACGTTTAGGGCTAACCATTACAAGAACACTGCCTATGACATCTGGTTCCGGCTCCGTCGGCGTGCCACTGCAGACACGCGGGAGTATTCGCAAGCAATTCGCAACGCAACTGGCGGTGGAGCGCACTCGTCTGCTCTATCAAGGCTCGTTGCTGCCCACCTTGTTCATGCTGCTCAACGGTCTGGTCTGTGCCTGGCTGCTCTGGAGCCCTGTGCGCTACCTGCAGATAAGCGTCTGGGTGGTCTGGTTGATGGCGCTGGTTGCTCTGAGGGTTATCCAGGTGGCGGCGTTTGATTCCGCCATGCCGGAGCGCCAGGCTCAGTCGACCTGGCGACGAATGTTTCTGTTGGGCTCGGCATTCAGTGGCTTGACCCTGGGTAGTGCCGCGATTGCTTTGGTCCCTGTGGATAACTTTGCTCAGCAGGCCTGGGTGTTTGGCCTGCTGGGTGCGGCTACCCTGTCTGCCAGTATCGCCTATGCCGTCAGTCTGCCGGCTTTTCTCAGTTTTACCTTGCCCTGTCTGTTGCCACCTATCGCCTTTCTGTTCTGGGGGAGTGACGAGCAACAGTGGGGCTGGGGCTGGCTTGGACTGATTGTGCTGGGTGCTTTGTCGGTGGTGGCCTGGCAGGTCAACCGGTTGATCGAAGACGGCCTGCTCAAGCGCTTCCAGAACCAGGCACTGATCGAACACCTGCAGATGGCCCAGCGCCGCAGCGAGCGCCTTAATCAGGCGCTCGCTGGCGAAGTAGAGCAGCGGCGACTGATCGAGGAGCAATTGCGCGAAGCGCAGGTCGGCCTGGAGTCGCGGGTGGCCGAGCGCGGACGCGCGCTGGACCAGGCCAACCACGCACTGAGCAAGAGCGAACAGCGCCTGGCCCTGGCCCTGCAAGCCAGTGAACTGGGACTGTGGGACTGGAACCTGGAGAGCGATGAGGTCCACCACACTCAGCTACAAGCGTTGTTTGGCCTCGATTCGAGTCAGGTTCGCAGTGTTCGCAACGACCTCAAGCCGCGGCTGCATCCGGATGATCTGCCGCTGTTGCGACGCACTCTGGTCGAACACCTGAAGGGCCGTACCGAGGATTACCGAGTCGAGTACCGTGTGCGCCATAGCCAGGGGCACTGGTGCTGGATTGAAGACCGTGGCCGGGCAGTGGAGCACGGTGCCAATGGCAAGGTCCTGCGTATGCTGGGCACGCGCCGCGACGTGTCCGCGCAGAAGGCTCAAGAGGAACAGCAACGTCTGGCGGCAACGGTATTTGAGGCGGCTAGCGAAGGCATCGCCATTCTGAACCCGGACTTCGAACTGCTCGCGGTCAATCAGGCGTTCTGCGACGTCACCGGCTATTGCCGTGAAGAGTTGCTATCGCGCAACGCACTGGAGTTGCCTTGCAGCCGCGATGCGCGACGCCATAGCCTGGCCATCGAGCAGGCCCTGGACCAGCAGGGACGCTGGCAGGGTGAGCTGGTTGAAGCGCGCAAGAATGGAGATCTGTACCCGCAATGGTTGCAACTCAACGGGGTTCGCGACGCCCGCGGCAGCATCAGCAATATTGTCGGCTTCTTCACCGACCTGTCGGCACGTCGTGAGTCGGAAGAACGCCTGCGCTACCTGGCCCATTATGATGACCTGACCGGACTGGCCAACCGTGCGCTGTTCCGCCTGCGTCTGCACGATGCGGGTCAGCGTGTTCGGCTCAATGGGCGCAGTCTGGCGTTGCTGCACATCGACCTGGATCGCTTCAAATTGCTCAATGAAAGCCTCGGTCATGAGCTGGCGGACCAGTTGCTCAAGAAGATGGCCCAGCGCATTGCCAACGCTGTCCCCGAAGCCGATACCGTGGCGCGTTTGTCCGGTGACGAGTTTGCGGTGTTGTTCGATGGCTACACCAACCTGTCCAGCCTGGTGAGGGTAACCACGCGCCTGCTGGACAAGCTGCGCGTACCGCAACGCCTGGACGGTCACGAGGTGGTGATCAGTGCTTCAGTGGGTATCAGCCTGTTGTCAGAGGCCACCTTCGATGTGAGTGCCCTGGTCAGCCAGGCAGACATGGCCAAGCAGCACGCCAAGCATCTGGGGGGCGACAGCTTCCAGTTCTATACCGAGAACCTGCGAGCCAGCACCCTTGAGCGCCTGCAGCTGGAAAACCACTTGCGCAAGGCCATCGAGGAGCGGCAGTTGCTGGTCTACTACCAGCCCAAGCTGTGCCTGCGCCAGGGACGGCTGCTGGCGGCCGAAGCCCTGGTGCGCTGGCAGCATCCGCAATGGGGCATGGTTCCACCGAGTGAATTCATCGGCCTGGCTGAAGAAACCGGGATGATCGCGCCGATTGGAGAGTTTGTCCTGCGCCAGGCGTGCTGGCAGGCCTGCGAATGGCAGCGCCAGGGACTGGCACCAATCCGGGTTTCGGTGAACCTGTCGGTGCACCAGTTGCGTCAGGGCAAACTGGTTAGCCTGGTGCGTCAGGTTCTGGAGGAAAGCGGTCTGGCGCCGCACCTGCTGGAACTGGAGCTGACCGAGAGCCAATTACTCGACAGCGTCGAGCACATCATCACCACCTTTGAGCAACTGCATGAACTGGGGGTCAAGCTGGCGATCGATGATTTCGGCACGGGTTATTCATCGCTGAGCTACCTCAAGCGTTTCCCGGTGGACTACGTCAAAATCGATCAAGCCTTTATTCGTGGCCTGCACGAAGGCAGTGAAGACGCCGCCATTACCCGGGCAATCATCGCCATGGCCAAGAGCCTGGAGCTGAAAGTGGTTGCCGAGGGGGTGGAAACGCTGGAGCAGCTGACCTTGTTGCGTGAACAGGGGTGCGACGAAGTGCAGGGGTACCTGATCAGCAAACCGGTGGATGCCAGTGCATTCGAGGTGCTACTGGGGCGTAGCATGACGGGCTTTATCGGATAGCAGACCTTGCCGGAGCAAGGTCTGCAGTCGGGCGCATCAACTGGTCGTGATGATTTTGTCGACCATGCCCAGGTGCTCCCCCTCATGCAGCACGTTCACCCATGGGATATCGCTGTGATCACCGGGCATCTCGAAGCAGACCTCTTTTGCGGTCTGCACCTGCATGAACATGCCGTCTTCCTGTATCAGTTTGAGTTCCAGGTTCAACGCCATGGATCTGTCCTGCATCCTGGCCTTTTCCAGGACGGGAGTGATACCTGGGTTGGCGACAGTGAAAGTGCCTCGTACCCGAAAGGTTCCACCGCTGCCGGGCATCCGGTCATTTTGAATGTACCAGTCTTTGATTTCGCTCTTCATGTCTTGATTCCTCGATAAGGGCTTGCAACGCCTGTTGCATGCCCATCTTCTTGATACCGAGGCAATCAATGGAGCAGGAAAGCCTTCAACCGTGCCAGGCGCTACCTTGGCGCGCCAGCAGGCTATGAGCCTGTTCCGGACCGTTGGACCCGGCAGGGTAGGGCCGGGGTGCCTGGAAGTGTTCCTGCCAACCGTTGAGGATCGGATCGATCCAGGCCCAGGCCGCTTCGACCTCGTCACGGCGCATGAAGAGCGTCGAGTCGCCGTCAAGCACGTCCAGCAGCAGGCGCTCATAGGCTTCCCAGCGACGGGTCTGGCTGAATACCTGAGCCAGGTTCAGGTTCAGTTCCACCGGCTCCAGACGCATACCCTTTCCGGGTGTTTTGGTCATCATCTGCAGGCTGATGCGCTCATCAGGCTGGAGCTGGATCAATAGCTGGTTAGCCTGATCACCCTCGAACAGGCGATGCGGAACGGGCTTGAACTGGATGACAATCTGCGAGGAGCGCTTGCCCAGGCGTTTGCCTGTGCGCAGGTAAAAGGGCACACCGGCCCAGCGCCAGTTGTCGATATAGGCTTCAACGGCGACGAAGGTCTCGGTATCGCTGTCGTTATCGACATCTTTCTCGAAATAGTAGGCGGGCACTTCCTGGCCGCCGATCTTGCCAGCGCTGTATTGACCGCGCACGGTCTTGTCCTGCACGTCCTGGCCACTGATGGGCTTGAGGGCCTTGAGGATCTTCACCTTTTCGTCGCGTACCGCCTCTGCCTCGAATTGCGCAGGCGGCTCCATGGCCACCAGACAGAGCAGTTGCAACAGGTGGTTCTGCAACATATCGCGGGTGGCGCCAGCACGATCGTAGTAGGCGCCACGATTCTCCACGCCAAGGGTTTCACAGACGCTGATCTGTACGTGATCGATCTGGTTGTTACGCCACACCGGCTCCAGCAGGGCATTGGCAAAGCGCAGGGCCATGAGGTTCTGCACGGTTTCCTTGCCCAGGTAGTGGTCGATGCGAAACACCTGCGACTCGTCGAACACTGCGCCGATGGCCTGGTTGATTGCGGTGGCCGACTCCAGCGAATGACCGATGGGTTTTTCCAAGACAATGCGCGCTTCGCTCTCCGCCAGGCCTGCAACTTTCAGGTGGTTGGCGATGGGGACGAAGAGGTTCGGCGCGGTCGCCAGGTAATAGACGCGGGTCAGGCCACCGGGTTCGCCAAGAAAGCGTGCCAGGCGACCAAAATCGGCGCTTTGCGCGGCATCCATGGAGAAGTAGTCCAGCCGTGCAGAGAATCGTGCCCAGACATCTTCGTCGAAGTCGTTGCGGGCGATCTGGGCGCGACAGCGGCGTTCGGCGAGCTTGAGATATTCACTGCGTGGCAGGTTGCGCCGGGCCAGGGCAATAATGCGCACGGCAATATGCAGACGGCCCTCGCGATACAGGTGATAGAGCGCCGGAAGCAGTTTATGCAGGGCCAGATCACCGGTGCCGCCGAACACCATAATGTCGCAAGGGATAGTCAATACCACCACTCTCCTAGTTCGTTTAGCTGGGCGGGTCGCTGGTCATGTAGTATAACTACAAGAAAGCTACAACCCGGTCAGTCGATCATAACCGAGTCCTGCCCTTGAATCTGTTGCAACACATCGCCCAGTCGCGCCATCTGCTACGCAAATCGGAACTGAAAGTTGCCGATCACGTGCTGCTGGATCCCGCAGCCGTCATGCACAGCTCCATGGCCGATCTTGCCCACAGCGTGGGTATCAGCGAGCCGACCATCGTGCGCTTCTGCCGAGCCATTGGTTGCTCCGGGTTCCAGGACCTCAAGCTGAAGCTGGCGCAGAGCCTGGCGGCCGGTGCCAGCTTTGGCCAGTTCGCCATTCATGAAGACGACTCGGTCGCCGACTACAGCCTGAAGATTTTCGACACCACCCTGCACACCCTGATGGAAGTGCGCGAGCACCTCGATCCTCAGGCCTTGCAGCGCGCGGTGTCGGCCATGGCCCAGGCGCAGCGCGTCGAGTTCTATGGCTTTGGCGCTTCCGGTGCGGTAGCAGCTGATGCCCAGCACAAGTTCTTTCGCCTGCTGCTGACCGCGGCGGCGTATTCCGACCCGCACATGCAGGCGATGTCGGCGGTAACCCTCAAGCCCGGTGATGTGGCGATCTGTATTTCCCAGTCGGGGCGCTCCAAGGACCTGCTGATCACTGCCAACCTGGTGCGTGAAAGCGGGGCCACGCTGATTACCCTGTGTCCGAGTCAGACGCCGTTGGCCGAGCTGTCGACGGTCAACCTGGCGATCGACGTGCATGAAGACACCGAAATCTACACTCCCCTGACATCGCGTATCGCTCACCTGGTGGTGATCGATGTGCTCGCCATGGGCGTAGCCATGGCCCGTGGCCCGAGCCTGGTCAATCACCTCAAGAGCGTCAAACGCAGCTTGCGCAGCCTGCGCCTGTCGCCCAAGTCGATCAAGGCGATGGACGACTGATACTCGGCACCTGTTGGAGAGGGCTTACTGTGGGAGCGGGCTTGCCCCGCGATGCGATTTACCTGACACACCGCAATCGCGGGGCAAGCCCGCTCCCACAGCTGTTTCATCGATTTGTCATTGGTGCGCCGCTAAATCGTAACGCCGCGTAGTCAGGCTGAAACTCCCGCACTCGATCAGGGAGATATGCAATGGCTCGTGAACTCGATGGCTCGTACCAACCCAACGCCAAGTCCCGCAAGCAGCAGGAGAAAGATCAGCGCCGCATGGAGTACCGCCGCGCGATCGAAAGCTACTCCGAGCAACGCCGCCTGCTTCAGGAAATTGCCGATTACCCCGAGTTGCAGGCTATCAGCGTGTGGCAGGTATCGGCGGTAAACTCCCCGAAAAACGCTCAACAAGCGCGCTGATTTGCGTTCGTTCGCTACGGATGAATGCAAGAAAGGCCAAGGCCACCGGCGATTGCCGCTTGGCCTTGGCCTGCACCACACACCAGCTGCGGTACAGTGGCAGTTCTTCAACCGGTAACTCGCGCAGCACGCCGGTGGCCAGTTCCAGGTTCAGCGCATGGCGGGTCAGCAGGGCAATGCCCAGCCCGGCAATCACACACTCACGCTGGGCATCGGCCGAGGCGACCTCAAGGGTCTGGGTGAAGTGCACACGCTTGTCCTTGAAGTACTCCTCGCAGGCTTTGCGGGTGCCCGAACCTTGTTCGCGAACCAGCAGGGTGTGCGGTTCCAGGTCCTGCAGGCGCAGCTTCTCCAGTTTGCACAACGGATGGTCGGGCGGTGCCACGGCAACAATCGGATTGTTGAGGAACGGCAGGAACTCCAGGCCCATGTCCTGGGGCACCATGGACATGATGATCAGGTCGTCACGGTTGTCCGAGAGGCGACGGATGGCCTGGGCCCGGTTGACCACGGTGAGGGTAAGATTGACCTCAGGGTGCTGGCGCTTGAAGGCGGCGAACAGGTGCGGGACGAAGTATTTGGCGCTGGATTCCACTGCCAGTTTCAACTGCCCTTGCAACGAGCCTTGCATGTCGGACAGCTGCATATCCAGGCTTTCCAGGCGGCCGAAAATGTCTCGGCTGGCGCGCTGCAAGGCTTCGGCAGCCTCGGTCAGGTAGAGTTTTTTGCCGACGTACTCGAACAGCGGCTGACCCACCAGCTCTTCAAGTTGACGGATCTGTAGACTAACGGCGGGTTGCGTCAGGTTCATCTCCTCGGCCGCGCGGCTGTAGGAACGCAAATCGCAGACCTCATTGAAGATCTGCAATTGACGCAATGTCATACGCATCAATGACTTACGCATTTTTTTCTTATCTCGGCAAAACCTTGTAACAGCACTATAAGCTTTTGCTAATGCACGCCCTAATAAATATTGATTTTTGTTTATCCAGAGACAGCGCTAGGGTAAAGATGCGACTGGCCAGCGACGATTGGTCACGCGCCGACCGGCGGTGCCGGCTCGTTTGTTCTAGCGGCCTTGGGAATACTCCAGTGATAAAAAAAATCCTGATCGCCAACAGGGGTGAAATCGCAGTTCGGATCGTGCGTGCCTGCGCCGAGATGGGCATTCGCTCCGTGGCGATCTACTCCGACGCCGACCGCCATGCCTTGCACGTCAAACGTGCAGACGAGGCCCACAGCATTGGTGCCGAGCCCCTGGCCGGCTACCTGAACCCGCGCAAACTGGTGAACCTGGCCGTGGAAACCGGATGTGATGCGCTGCATCCCGGTTATGGTTTTCTGTCCGAGAACGCTGAACTTGCGGACATCTGTGCTGAACGCGGGATCAAGTTCATTGGTCCGGCAGCCGAAGTCATTCGCCGCATGGGCGACAAGACCGAAGCCCGGCGCAGCATGATCAAGGCCGGTGTCCCGGTAACTCCGGGCACTGAAGGCAACGTCGCCGACATTCATGAAGCGCTGGAAGAAGGCGATCGCATCGGCTATCCGGTGATGCTCAAGGCCACCTCCGGTGGCGGCGGTCGCGGCATTCGTCGCTGCAACAGCCGCGAAGAGCTGGAACAGGCATTCCCGCGAGTCATTTCCGAAGCGACCAAGGCCTTTGGTTCGGCGGAAGTGTTCCTGGAAAAATGCATCGTCAACCCGAAACATATCGAGGCGCAGATCCTCGGTGACAGCTTCGGCAACGTTGTGCACCTGTTCGAGCGCGATTGCTCGATCCAGCGCCGCAACCAGAAGCTCATCGAAATCGCCCCAAGCCCGCAACTGACCCCTGAACAGCGCGCCTATATCGGTGATCTGTCGGTGCGCGCAGCCAAGGCTGTGGGTTACGAGAACGCCGGTACCGTGGAGTTCCTGCTCGCCGATGGCGAGGTGTACTTCATGGAGATGAACACCCGGGTGCAGGTGGAACACACCATCACCGAAGAAATCACCGGTATCGACATCGTTCGCGAGCAGATCCGCATTGCTTCGGGCCTGCCACTGTCGGTGAAGCAGGAAGACATCCAGCACCGCGGCTTTGCCCTGCAGTTCCGGATCAATGCTGAAGATCCGAAGAACAACTTCCTGCCCAGCTTCGGCAAGATCACCCGTTATTACGCACCCGGCGGCCCCGGCGTACGGACCGATACGGCGATCTATACCGGCTACACCATTCCGCCGTTCTACGACTCCATGTGCCTGAAACTGGTGGTCTGGGCGCTGACCTGGGAAGAGGCCATGGACCGCGGCCTGCGGGCCTTGGACGACATGCGCGTGCAAGGGGTGAAGACCACCGCCGCCTATTACCAGGAAATCCTGCGCAATCCGGAATTTCGCAGCGGTCAGTTCAACACCAGCTTCGTTGAAGCTCATCCAGAGCTGACCAATTACTCGATCAAGCGCAAACCCGAAGAGCTGGCCCTGGCCATCGCTGCTGCCATTGCCGCCCACGCAGGCCTGTGAGGAATCCCATAATGTCCAAGAAAATCTTTGTAACCGACACAATCCTGCGCGACGCCCACCAGTCCCTGCTGGCCACCCGCATGCGTACCGACGACATGCTGCCGATCTGCGACAAGCTCGACAAGGTTGGCTACTGGTCGCTGGAAGTCTGGGGCGGCGCAACCTTCGACGCCTGCGTACGCTTCCTCAAGGAAGACCCGTGGGAGCGCCTGCGCAAACTGCGTGCAGCGCTGCCTAACACCCGTTTGCAGATGCTTTTGCGCGGTCAGAACCTGCTCGGCTACCGCCATTACAGCGACGACGTGGTCAAAGCCTTCGTGGCCAAGGCTGCCGTCAACGGCATCGACGTGTTCCGCATCTTCGATGCCATGAACGACGTGCGTAACCTGCGCGTGGCTATCGAGGCGGTCAAGGCGGCCGGCAAGCACGCCCAGGGCACCATTGCCTACACCACCAGCCCGGTGCACACCATTGACGCTTTCGTGGCCCAGGCCAAACAGATGGAAGCCATGGGTTGCGACTCGGTGGCGATCAAGGACATGGCCGGCCTGCTGACCCCGTACGCCACGGGCGAACTGGTCAAGGCGCTGAAGGCCGAGCAGTCGCTGCCGGTGTTCATCCACTCCCACGACACCGCTGGCCTGGCTGCCATGTGCCAGCTCAAAGCCATCGAGAACGGTGCCGATCACATCGACACCGCAATCTCCAGCTTCGCTTGGGGCACCAGCCATCCGGGTACCGAGTCGATGGTTGCGGCACTCAAGGGCAGCGAATTCGACACTGGCCTGGATCTGGAACTGCTGCAGGAAATCGGCCTGTACTTCTATGCCGTGCGCAAGAAGTACCACCAGTTCGAAAGCGAGTTCACTTCCGTGGACACCCGCGTGCAAGTGAACCAGGTACCGGGCGGGATGATTTCCAACCTGGCCAACCAGCTCAAAGAGCAGGGCGCGCTCAACCGCATGAGCGAAGTGCTGGCTGAAATCCCGCGCGTGCGTGAAGACCTCGGCTTCCCGCCGCTGGTGACCCCGACCTCGCAGATTGTTGGCACCCAGGCGTTCTTCAACGTACTGGCCGGCGAGCGCTACAAGACCATCACCAACGAAGTGAAGCTGTACCTGCAAGGCGGTTACGGCAAGGCCCCGGGTGTGGTCGACGAGAACCTGCGTCGTCAGGCCATTGGCAGCGAAGAAGTCATCGACGTGCGTCCGGCAGACCTGCTCAAGCCGGAAATGACCAAGCTGCGTGCCGATATCGGCAACCTGGCCAAGTCCGAAGAAGACGTGCTGACCTTCGCCATGTTCCCGGATATCGGGCGCAAGTTCCTCGAAGAACGTGAAGCCGGAACCCTGACCCCGGAAGTGCTGCTGCCGATTCCGGAAGCTGGCAAGGTGGCCTCGGCTGGTGGTGAAGGCGTGCCGACCGAGTTCGTCATCGACGTCCACGGCGAAACCTACCGCGTCGACATCACCGGTGTCGGCGTCAAGGCCGAAGGCAAGCGTCACTTCTACCTGTCCATCGACGGCATGCCGGAAGAAGTGGTGTTCGAACCGCTCAACGAATTCGTCGGCGGTGGCAGCAGCAAGCGCAAGCAGGCCAGCGCTCCGGGCCACGTCAGCACCACCATGCCGGGCAACATCGTCGATGTGCTGGTCAAGGAAGGCGACGTGGTCAAGGCTGGGCAGCCGGTGCTGATCACCGAAGCCATGAAGATGGAAACCGAAGTCCAGGCGGACATCGCCGGCAAGGTCACCGCCATCCATGTAGCCAAGGGCGACCGGGTCAACCCGGGCGAGATTCTGATCGAGATCGAAGGCTGATTTTCAGGCCTTCATCTACAAGCGGTTAACCTCTGGGGAGCAAATGCTCCCCTTTTTTTTGCGCGCTCGGTGAGGACCGGTGGGAGCGGGCTTGCCCCGCGATTGCTGGCTGTCAGTCACATCGCATCGCGGGTCAAACCTGCGCCAACCGGCACGCCTCAAGGGTTCGCAGCTGGCCATCAGGCTTTTGGTTATCGCTGCTCAACCAGCGCTCAAACCCCGCCGCAATCGCTGGCCATTCATCATCGGTAATCGAGAACCACGCGGTATCGCGGTTACGGTCCTTGATTACCATATGCTTGCGGAACACCCCTTCGAAGCGGAAGCCGAAGCGTTCAGCGGCTCTTTTCGAACGGGCGTTGTCGTTGTTGCACTTCCACTCCAGGCGACGGTTGCCCAGCTCGAATGCCAGCTTGCCCAGCAGGTACACCGCTTCGGTCCCTTTGGGGGTGCGTTGCATGGCGGCGCCGAAGGCAATGTGGCCAATTTCGATACGGCCCTGCTCAGGCACGATCGACATCAGGCTGAGAATGCCCTGAGTCTGGCCGCTGGCGCTGTCGATGACGCTGTAGAACAGCGGATCGCTGCTGGCCGCATTGCTGTCGAGCCAGTGGTCGAAGTCTTCACGCTCGGTGAACGGCCCGTAGGCCAGGTAATCCCAGAGTTTCTGGTCGGCATCGGGGCCCTGGAACACCTGCCAGAGGTCTTCGCGGTCACGACGCGGATCGAGTTTTTCCAGGCGAATGAAGCGCCCGGCCAGGGTTGTCGGGTGTGGGCGCTTGGCCGGGTGCCAGTTCAACGATTCACTCATGTAATGGCTCCTGGGATTACAGCGGTTTGCGAAACTGGATGAAACCAGGCCGCTCGGCGACTTGTTCATACAGGCTGATCGCTGTGGCATTGGTTTCATGGGTCAACCAGTGCACCTTGGCGCAGCCTGCTTCCTTCGCCGTAGCGTAGACGTATTCGATCAACTGGCGGCCGATACCCAGGCCACGTTGTTCACTCTGAACATAGAGGTCCTGCAGGTAGCAGGAGTTCTCGATGCTCCAGTTGGAGCGGTGATAGATCCAGTGGACCATGCCTGCCGCCTTGCCGTCGACCCAGGCCAGCGCGGCATTGGTCGGCTCATTGGGGTCGAGCATGCGCTGCCAGGCCACGGCGGTCACCTCATCGGCAATGCGGGTCTCGTAGAAGCGTTGATAGGCTTGCCACAGAGGCAGCCAGGCGCTGTGGTCATCGGCAGTTACCGGGCGGATCGTAACGCTGGGCATGAGAGATTCCTTCACGATTGGCGCATTACTGCGGCCAGTTGGTTGTCCAGGGGATCGGTGCTGTTGGCCAGGCTTGTACGCACACCTTCGATATCGATGGCCGAACGGTTCTGGCTGAGTTTGCGGGTGCCTTGCAGGCGCTCGATGGGCAGGGCAAAACCGACGATGGCCTTGAGCATCCCGGCCATGTAATCGGCGGGCGCCTCATCCACCGACCAAGGCTTGGCCTGAGTCTGTTCATGCTGGTCGCTCAGACGCCGGACGATGTCCAGCAGCCGCTCGGCATCGTGGTAGACCTGGGCCTTGCCCCAGGCATGTACGGCTACGTAGTTCCACGTCGGTACCGTACGCGGATCTTCGGCCTTGCTGGGATAGTAGCCGGCGCTGACATAGGCGTCGGGCCCGGCAAACACCACCAGGGCTTCGGCACCGTTTTCCAGTTCCTGCCATTGCCGGTTGGCGCGGGCGAAGTGACCGTAGAGGGTGCCGTTGCTGCCTTGGCTGCGGTCCAGCAGCAGCGGCAGGTGGCTGGCCTGCAGCCCTTGTTCACCCTGAGTGACCAGCACGGCCAGACGGGTCTGCTCAATCTGCTGCTGCAGTTGGCTGAGGTCGGTTTCCTTGTAGCTCGAAGGTGTGAACATGGGAATTGTCCTTGGCGAATGGTTCCATCCTAGGCAGGCTATTGGTCTATGGTAAGAGCCATTCCTAGCTAATTTGATAGGTCCATTGTCATGAGCGTGCGTCCTTTCACCCTGCCATTCGACCCAACCGGCATTGTTCTTGATCGCCGCCAGGGGCTGAGCCGCCAGCTATACCAGGCACTGCGTCTGCGCGTGCTGGATGGTCGCTTGAGTAGCGGCACCCGTTTGCCGGCCACCCGCGACATGGCTGCAGCATTGGCACTGTCGCGCAACAGCGTGGTGCGCGCCTATGACCAGCTGTATGCCGAAGGCTTTATCGAAAGCCGGGTAGGTGACGGGACTTACGTGAGTCAGCTGCCAAAACTATCCACAAAAGTATCCACAGGGTTATCCCTGGGTTTTTCCACAGGGTTATCCACAAAATCGCCTGAAAATACTGAGTTTTTATCCAGTAAAGTTATCCACAGTGGTCCTCTGGATAGACTCGAGAAGCATTATTTACCGGTGCCCAAAAGCGGTCCGCCGCGCGCTTTTCGCGTCGGTTTGCCGGCGCTGGATCTGTTTCCTTTCGACGTCTGGGCCAAGCTGCAAGCGGGATTCTGGCGTAATCCGGATCCAGCGGCGCTCGGTTACGGCGACCCTGCGGGTGAACCGCAACTTCGTGAGCTGATTGCCACCTATTTGCGTCGATCACGGGGGCTTTCCTGCACGGCTGAACAAATTGTGATCACCAGTGGCGCACAGCAGGCCATTAGCCTTTGTGCACAGTTGCTGCTGGAGGCGGGGGATGTGGTGGCTGTGGAAAACCCCGGCTATCGCGCCGCCGGAAATGCCTTTGCGTTAACCGGTGCGCACGTACGGGGTATTGCCGTAGATAACGAGGGTCTGAACTGCGCGGCCCTGTATGACCTGCCGGACTGTCGCCTGAGTTATGTAACGCCCTCGCATCAGTACCCCAGCGGCGTCACCATGAGCCTCGCCCGGCGCCTGGAGTTGCTGGACTGGGCCCAGCGCAAGGATGGCTGGATCATCGAGGACGATTACGACGGTGAATACCGCTACAGCGGTGCGCCGCTGGCCCCGCTGGCGGCACTGGACCGTAGTGGGCGGGTGTTGTACATCGGCACCTTTGGCAAGATTGCCTTTCCCGCGTTGCGTCTGGGTTATTTGGTGCTGCCGCAACAGTTGGTACAAGCCTTCTCGCGTTGTCGGGCACTGGCCGTGAGGCATTCGGAGGTCGGAACACAGGCGGTAATGGCGCAGTTCATGGCACTGGGGCATTTTCAGCGGCACATTCGCCGGGTGCGCCGTGCCGCCCTGAGCCGGCGCAATGCTCTGCAGCAGGGTTGGCCAGTGGATATCCCTGGCCTCGGGCCGATGCCTGAGGTTGCGGCAGGGTTACACGTAAAGATCGACGTGGACAGTTATGCCCGCGAACAGACATTGATCGCCCAGGCCGAAGCCGTTGGGGTCGAACTCAATGCTCTGAGCGATTATTGGTTGCCGGACTCGGCCACTCCTGTGGATAACCGCGCAGGGCTGGTGCTGGGCTTCGCCGCAGTGGACGAAGCCCGGATTGCCGACGCCCTGGCACGCTTGCAGCGTGCCTGGCGTGGTTGACGATCAGGTCCCGGCCTTGATCTTGGTCCAGGCCCTTGTACGCGCACGTTCTGCGTCGCGAGCCAGGGGCTGCAGGGTATAAAGCTTGGCCATGGCCGCTTCGGTCGGGTAGAGGTTGGGGTTGTCGCGAATCGCCGGAGCGACTAACCCGGTCGCGTCCTTGTTAGGGTTCGGGTAACCGACAAAGTCGCTGATCGGCGCAATCACCTTCGGCTGCAGCAGATAGTTGATGAAGGTGTAGGCATCTTCCGGGTTGGCTGCACCTTTGGGGATTGCCAGCATGTCGAACCAGATTGGCGCGCCTTCCTTGGGCAGGCGCATATCCACGACCACGCCGTTCTTCGCCTCCTTGGCGCGGTTGGCCGCCTGGGAGAAGCTGCCCGAGTAGCCTACGGCCACGCAGATATCGCCGTTGGCGATGTCGGCCATGTATTTGGAAGAGTGGAAGTAGGTGATATGAGGCCTGATCTTGAGCATCAGCGCTTCAGCCTGCTTGTAGTCGGCCGGTTTGTCGCTGTTGGGCGGCAAGCCCAGGTACTGCAGGGCCAAGGGCAGGATCTCTGAGGGCGAGTCGAGCAGGGCAACGCCGCACTGCTTGAGCTTGGCGATGTTTTCTTCCTTGAAGATCAAGTCCCAGCTGTCGACGGGGGCATTCTCGCCCAGTACTGCCTTGACCTTGTCCGGGTTGAAGCCGATCAGCACGGTACCGTACATGTAAGGCACGGCAAATTTGTTGCCGGGATCGTTGGCCTCGATCAGCTTCATCAACTTGGGGTCCAGGTGTTGCCAGTTCGGCAGCTTGCTGCGGTCCAGTGGCTGGAACACCCCGGCTTCGATCTGCTTGGCGAGGAACACGTTGGAGGGCACGACGACGTCGTAGCCGGAATTGCCGGTCAGCAGCTTGGCTTCGAGGGCTTCATTGGTGTCGAAGATGTCATAGATCAGCTTGACCTGGCTGTCCTTCTGGAAGTCCACCAGGGTTTGCGGGGTGATGTAGTCGAACCAGTTGTAGACGCGCAGCGTGCGCTGTTCGGCTGCCTCGAGGCTGCCGACGAGCAGAGCGCTACAGAGCAGCGGGGCGAACAAGCGCTTGAAGCGATTCATGCTTGAGTCTCCTGATACGCGCGTTCAAAGCCTTCCAGGACGTTCACGGCATTGATACCGATTTCTTCCACCGCATAGCCGCCTTCCATCACGAACAGTGTCGGTTTACCAAGACGCGCGATGCGTTCGCCCATCTGCAGGTAATCGGGGCTGTCCAGTTTGAACTGGGAGATCGGGTCGTCCTTGAAGGTATCCACCCCGAGCGATACTACGATCACATCCGCGCCATAGCTGGCGATGCGCTCGCAGGCCTGATCCAGGGCGTTGCTCCAGGTTGCCCAGTCACTGCCGGCTGGCAGCGGGTAGTTGACGTTGTAACCCAGGCCTTCACCTTCGCCTTGTTCGTCAGCGTAGCCGAGGAAGAACGGAAACTCGGCCTGTGGATCGCCATGAATCGAGGCGAAGAACACGTCACTGCGCTGGTAGAAAATTTCCTGGGTGCCGTTGCCGTGGTGGTAATCCACATCCAGGATCGCGACTTTGCGATGGCCCTGGTCGAGAAACGCCTGGGCTGCAATGGCGGCGTTGTTCAGGTAGCAGTAGCCGCCCATCACATCGCTGGCGGCGTGGTGTCCAGGTGGACGGCACAGGGCAAAGGCACTGTGGGCGCCGGCTTGCACCGCAGCCTGGGCGGTGAGCGCCACTTGTGCTGCGCTGTAGGCGGCCTGCCAGGTACCAGCGGTAATTGGCGCGCCAGCGTCGAAACTGTAGTAGCCCAGTTCACCATGCAAGCCGCGGGGTTTGACGCTGCGCAAGGTGCGCGCCGGCCAGGTAAAGGGCAGCAGGTCGCCTTCGTGGCCGAGACTGGCCCAACGCTGCCAGGCTCCCTCGAAGAAGTTCAGGTAATCGGCGCTGTGCACGCGTAGTAGCGGCGCACGGCCAAAATCCGCAGGGCCTTGTACCGGACCCAGTTCACAGCTCTTGACCCGTTCCAGCACATGGTCCGCGCGTGAGGGCATTTCGAAGCAAGGCATCAATTGCCCGTCGATCAGCTCGCAGCGGCCGTGATGCAGGCGATGGTCATCGGAATATATTGTCAGCATTTGTTGTTCTCCGGGTTCACTGGCATTGATCCATTGTTGATGGAGCAGCCTTGGTTCAGAACGGCGGAAACGGCCAAAAGGGGATCGATATGGCCAGTCTGAGTGTCCGTATTTCGCCCCCAGGCAGAGCGTCGGCTCAGGCGCGGAAATGGCTGGGTGCGACCCCGCTCCAGCGCAAAAATGCATGGCGAAAGCTGGCGGTCTCGCTGAAGCCCAGTGCTTCTGCAATTTGATAGATCGGCACTTGGTCATCGGCCAGCAATTGCTTGGCCCGCTCGAATCGTAGTTCATCGAGCAACTGCTGGTAGCTGCTGCCCAGTTCCTGCAGGTGTCGGCGCAGGGTGCGCGATGAGCAATTCATCTGTTTTGCCAGCCCTTCCAGCCCGGGTGCGGCATCCAGTTGGTCGAGCAGCAGCTGACGGATACGTCCCAGCCACGCCTGGCGACCGGTGAACTCCAGGTTCTGCCGCCGGCAGCGTTCATTCATGGCCCGGTGGGTGACCTGGTCAGCCAACGGCAAGGGCGCGTCCAGCCAGCGGCGCTCAAAGGCAAAGGCGTTATCACTGGCCTCGAAATGCAGCGGGCAGTCGAAGGTGTCAGCGTACAACGCCTGGTAATCCGGAGCGTTGTGGGCAAAGCGTGTCGCCAGCAGTGGCAGTGGTTGGCCAAGCAGGTCATCACAAATGACTTTCAAGGAGGTCAGGCAAAACTCGGCGTTGAAGGCTGCCAGGTGCGGATCTTCGCGATAATTGCTGGCGCTGAACCAGACGCGTTCCCCGTCTTCAATCAGGCGTAGCTGGAAAAGTGTTCCCAGCAGCGCCGGATACTGCATGGCCAGGCGCAAAGCGTCACCTAAGGTGGCACTGGAGAGCAGGGCGTAACCGAGCATGCCATAGCAGGAAACATGCATGCGCCGACCCAGCTCCAGGCCCACTTCACGGCGCCGCGCCACGGCGTTGGCACAGACCATCAGCTCCTGGCGCGTGGTAATGCGCGAGTCAGCGCGGCCCAGGTCCGCCGGGCTGATGCCGCTACCCTCGAGGAGCGCTGCAGCCTCTACGCCATCGTCCTGGAAGGCCTGCAGAACCAAGGACACAGCGTTGAGGGTAGTGAGGTGTGAGTGGAGCATGTCGGGCTTCCTGCTGAAGGGCTGCCTGCAAACGAGCAATATGCGTGCCTTGCCGGGGTCAGCGCAGCTCTCCACAGAGGTCCAGTTCAATCAGGCGTCGTACTTCTGCCATTGGCAAGCCTGCGCCAAGCAGCAGCTGCAACTTGCCGAACGCCGCTTCGCGGGTCATCCCGCCACCGGACAACACCCCGACCTGACGCAGGCGGCTGCCGGCTTCGTACACATCCAGTTCGACCCCGCCTTCATGGCACTGGGTGATTGCCACCACCACGATGCCTCGGGTCTGCGCCAGGGCCAACGCGTCGAGAAAGTCTGCATTGTCAGCCGGCCCGGTACCGCTGCCGAAGCATTCCAGGATCAAGCCTTGTGCACCGCTGTCGAGCGCCGCTCGCAGCAACGCGGCGCCAAAGCCGGGTACCAGTGGCAGTACGGCGACCGTGGCGATCTGTTTTAGCTGGCGATAATCCAGTTCGGTTGGTAACGGCTGCAGCCTGGCTGCACCGCCAAAACGCTTGAGCGTAACGAACGGATGCCGCCCGAAGCTGCGCACCTTGGCGGTGCGGTTGGGTTCAAGCAGCTCGCCGTGAAAATACAGCTGCACACCGCCAGCAACGCCTTGGGCCAATACCTGCAAGGCGCCGACCAGGTTTTCCCAGGCATCGCTGTCGGCAACCCCGGCCGGCAGCATGGAGCCGGTGAACAGTACCGGTGCTTGCAGGCCAAGGAGCTGGAAGCTCATGGCGGCGGCGCTGTAGGCGAGGGTATCGGTGCCGTGCAGGATCAGCACGGCATCGCAGCCTTGAACATCGACGGCCTCGATCACTGCTTCGCGCAGGTGCTGCCAGTACTGGGGGGTCATGTTGGCGCTGTCGATCAGCGGCTGCATTTCGCGAAACCGCCATTGCGGGATATCGGCAAGCCCGCTCAGTTGCTCGCGCATCCGCTGTTCGAACCCCGAGGCCGGGGCCAGGCCATTGGCGCTGGCTTGCATGCCGATGGTGCCACCGGTGTACAGCACCATGATGTTGCGAGCGGGGTGGGCGGTGGCCATGGGGCTGTCTCCGTGAGCGGCTTATAGTTAGCTGCCCACAGTACGCCATGCTGTCAACGATGCGCCACTGGTGGGAGCGGGCTTGCCCCGCGATTGCAGTCTTCCAGTCACATCGTATCGCGGGGCAAGCCCGCTCCTACAGAAGCCCTTTCCAGTAGGCATAAAAAAAGGGCCCGGGGAGTGATCCCAGGGCCCTCAAAAGGTGAGAGGTGTCTAGTCCCTCGACCTGGTGAGCGGTGTTACAGCATCGGTTAGCCTTTCAGCGGAACCAGACGCGGAGCAATCATGTTTTCCGGACGCAGGATGTCGGTGAGCATCTCTTCGTCCAGCAGGCCTTCCTCGCGAACCAGTTCCAGCACACCACGGCCGCTTTCCAGGGCAATGGCAGCGATACGGGTCGCGTTTTCGTAGCCGATGTACGGGTTTAGGGCGGTGACCAGGCCGATCGAGTGTTCGACCAGTTCACGGCAGCGCTGTTCGTTTGCGGTGATGCCGACGATGCAGTGCTCGCGCAGCATGTCCATGGCGCGTTGCAGCA
>OEPS010000210.1_pt1 | contig 22029 bp, 16 predicted proteins | sample 1539411 | NCBI WGS metagenome assembly OEPS01 (sample SAMN02671747, study PRJEB22543) | soil metagenome | biome: bacteria | place: China:Hunan Province, Lengshuijiang City | collected 2012-10-15 | depth 0.08m m
TTTTAAAGTCGTGCATAACGTTTTTCTTATGCGAATAAACCGTTTTATAGTTAATTTTTAATTCATGGGCTATTTCCATTTGATTGAGTCCAAGGCTAAGGGCATGAACAACTTTTGACTGGGCATGCGTAATCGATTTGCAGGGACAGTTAATACAACTGATCGTTTCTGCAGCTATGGCCTCTTCATTCTCTGTCGCTCTGAACTCATTAATGTGAGCATTAATTTTATTTCTGATTGCCGGGATAGAGTCGGCTTTGTATATAAAAAAGCAATTTTTTGTGCAGTTGGTTAGCTCCGTCGGTAAATATTCATTTTTCTTCTCCTGGAGAATAAATAACAGACTTTTATTGGTTCTGTATTTTAACTCGTCGTGACACAAAAATATTTCCCCAGGCTCCATTTCAGTAAAGATAATATGGGCCTGAGCAATGTTGTATTGAGTGTAGCTGTCTTGAAAGCTAATATCTTCATCTGTGGCAACAGACTCCAGAACCAGCTGTTTTATAGCATGTTTAGAGTAGACGTTTTTAGTATTAATTAAAATATTTATCATATGCACGGATTCACACGGTTATAAATGAAAGTACTCTGATTTCAAATAACGCCAGGGCGCAGAGAGACTCATGCTTAAAGTAAATGGTTAATAGTGACAGATGGTTTAAAGGCTTTAAATAAGATATTGTAGGTCTTCAAAAAAAGCAACATTTGTGTGCAAAATAAGACCCTGGACATTTTTTGTGAGAAAATTCTTAATTTTCATAAACCTATTTGTAATTCTTTGGGTTTTTTATTATGGAAATTTTATTTATTTTTATTCTGCACAAAAAGCTTAGTGTAAAAATCGGTTTGCTGATAAAATATTGGCGGCTAATGGTTTGCTAAGGATATTATCTCAGGAAATGAGGAACTCTGCCTTTAATGAAATAGTAGAGTGGATTGAGGCCCATCTGGCAATTAATCCGTCGGTTGCTGATATCGCCAGTGGAGTAGGGTGTTCTCGCCGTACTGTTTATAATGTATTTTATGAATATGCCGGTATTCCCGTCGGCAAATATATCCGAATGCGCAGAATGACCTATGCCGCTGGCAGGTTAAAACTGACCCGACAATCCATTTCATCCATCGCCTGTCAGTTGCATTTCGACTCACCTCAAACATTTTCCCGAGAGTTTAAAAAGAATTTTGGTCGTTGTCCCGGTGAGTACCGGCATTCAACATATTGGGATTTGTCTTTATTACATCAGAAAGTTACCTCCCATGACTGCCGGTTTCCTGAACCTTATCTTTGTTTACTTGAAGAGCAGATATTCGCCGGATATGGATTCAACTACACGCTGTCGCTGAGCGATGATATTGCTTCAAGGAAAAATATCACCCGCAGGAAAATTACCACCAGCATGTTCGGTGACGATCGTGACATTTTTATTCTCTCTGACTTTTTTCCTGCGGCCAACAATGCATATAAAACGATGATCAATGCATTTATTGGCACGCCTTTGAATTTGCGAAATGACGCTTGCCGGGAGATAAGGATAGCGAAACGCGGATGGTATCTTGGTCTGGACTTTAGCGGCTCATGGGAAGAATTTACGTTACTGTCAAATCATGTTTATATGAAATATCTTCCTGAGTTAGGGCTATATCGTCGGCAGGGCTACGATATCGAACGTTTTGTTCCCTTGAAAAGGGCTGGTATTGAAAACACGCGTTCGATTTATACCATTCAGTATTTTGTACCGGTAGCTTACATTTAACCCACCTGTAGCGATGTTTCCCGCCGTTGTTTACCCGTGCGCGCAGTCGTAAGCTCAACTCCTTGCCACAAGCGCGAGGATGTCCATGACCGGTTAAGCGCGCCAGGCGCGGCGCCAAAAAAAGCCCGCACAGGTGCGGGCAAAATACTGGAAGCAATGTGAGCAATGTCGTACCGAATACCTGACTCGTTTGCTCAACTATTCGGTATTGAGAAAGATAATATTTCTCATTTAAAATATCAACCCTATCTTTTGTGCAGAAGTGATTTTTTATCGACGATGGAAACGGTACGTTTCTGGCTGTCGTTCTGCATCCAGGGCTCGCCAATCGCGAATGCGCTCAGGGACGTAGCTGATGAATGAAGTACTGCCTGACTGGAGGTAAGCGGGTGTAGTGGCGTTGTTTCGCCTGACGCGTAAATATGCTGAGAAATAGCCGCCCGGCGGAGAACCGGGCGGGAGAAGCGCTTAAGCGGCTCTGGTGGCGGCTTTAAGCCCCTGGGCAAAGGCTTTCAGTTCATCCAGCATCGCCTGCGGATCGTTAACGTTGCGCTCGATAATTTTAACGATAGCGGAGCCGGAAATCGCGCCTGCTGCGCCTGCGTCAATCGCGGCGGTAACCTGCTCTGGCGCGGAGATACCAAAGCCCTGCAGCGGCGGCGCGGCATGGTACTCGGCCAGCTTCTCGATCAGATGATGCAGCGGCAGGGCGGCACGATTTTCTGCCCCGGTAACGCCTGCGCGTGAGAGCAGATAGGTGTAGCCGCGACCGTGAGAGGCAATCTGGCGCAGCAGCTCGTCATCGGCATTTGGCGGGCAGATGAAAATCGGCGCGATGTTGTGGCGCAGCGCGGCCTGGCGGAACGGGGCGGACTCTTCGACGGGAACATCGGCTACCAGCACGGAATCAACGCCTGCGCGCTCGCAGGCGGCGTAGAATTCATCAATGCCGGGGCTGAACACCAGATTAGCGTACATCAGCAGGCCGATTGGGATAGTCGGGTGCTTTTGACGAATCGCCGCCAGCATTTCAAAGCACTGGGTGGGCGTGACGCCTGCGGCGAAAGCGCGCAGAGTTGCGTTCTGAATCGTCGGACCGTCCGCCAGCGGGTCGGAGAAAGGAATGCCCAGCTCCAGCGCGTCAGCGCCCGCTTCAATCAGCGTATCGATAATTTTCAACGATTGCCCCGGATTAGGGTCGCCGAGGGTTACGAAGGGAACAAATACGCCTTCCTGGCGGGCTTTCAGTTGTGCAAACAGCGTCTCGTAACGTTCCATCAGATTTCCCCTCGCGCTTTCAAAATATCGTGTACGGTGAAGATGTCTTTATCGCCGCGGCCGGAGAGGTTAACCACCAGCAGCTGCTCTTTTTGCGGGTTTTCGCGCATCATTTTCAGCGCGTGCGCCAGGGCGTGGGAGGACTCCAGCGCCGGGATAATCCCTTCATGGCGAGAAAGCTCTTTAAAGGCATCCAGCGCTTCATCATCGGTAATTGAGACGTAATCGGCGCGGCCAATGCTGTTTAAATAAGCGTGCTGAGGGCCCACTGACGGGAAGTCGAGTCCGGCAGAGATAGAGTAGGACTCCTCAATTTGCCCCTCGGCGGTCTGCATCATCGGCGATTTCATACCGAAGTAGATACCCACGCGGCCGTGCTTCAGCGGCGCGCCGTGTTCGCCAGACTCAATCCCGTGACCGGCTGGCTCTACGCCAATCAGGCCAACTGAAGTTTCGTCGATAAAATCGGCGAACATACCGATGGCGTTAGAACCGCCGCCGACGCAGGCGATAACCGCATCCGGCAGGCGTCCTTCTTTCTCCAGAATCTGGGCCTTGGTTTCTTCGCCAATCATACGCTGGAATTCACGCACGATGGTCGGGAACGGATGCGGGCCAGCGGCGGTGCCGAGCATATAGTGAGCCTTTTCGTAGCTGCCGGACCAGTCGCGCAGCGCTTCGTTGCAGGCATCTTTCAGCGTTGAGGAGCCGCTATGTACCGGGATCACTTCCGCCCCCATCAGGCGCATCCGAAAGACGTTCGGCGACTGACGTTCGATATCTTTAGCACCCATATAGATACGGCACTTCAGGCCGAGCAGGGCGCTGGCGAGTGCTGAGGCTACGCCGTGCTGACCGGCGCCGGTTTCGGCGATAATTTCCGTTTTGCCCATACGTTTTGCCAGCAGCGCCTGACCGAGCACCTGGTTGGTTTTATGCGCGCCGCCGTGCAGCAGGTCTTCACGCTTGAGATATAGCGTGGTGCGGGTACCTTCGGTAAGGTTGCGGCATCTGGTCAGCGCCGTCGGGCGACCGGCGTAATTTTTCAGCAGATCGGTAAATTCAGCCTGGAATGCCGGATCTTTTTGCGCGCTAACGAAGGCTTCCTCCAGCTGGCGCAGGGCGGGCATCAGGATCTGCGGAACGTACATCCCGCCGAATTCGCCAAAATAGGGGTTCAGTAAAGTACTCATTGTTGCTCCTTAATATGCGCGCAGCGTTTGAAACACCGAGGCCAGTTTGCTGGCATCTTTAATACCCGGCTGCGACTCTACGCCTGAATTAAAATCGAGTCCGGCACAGCCGCTTTTGGCGGCTTCCACACAATTATCGGCGCCGAGGCCGCCTGCCAGCAGGACGTTACGCAGGTCCTGACCTTGCAGCAGGGACCAGTCGAAGCGCTGGCCGGTGCCGCCCTGGCCGTTATCGAAAACATATTTGTCAACATGGTTCAAATTACGCTGCGGTAATGTTTCGCCAACGCTGAGGGCTTTCCAGATTTGCACGTTGCCCGGGAGTTCGGCACGCAGGGTATCTATATAAGCCTGGTCTTCGCTGCCGTGCAGCTGGACTGCGGCTAAGTTCAGACTTTCAACGCGGGCGACAACTTCCGCCACCGGCGCATTGCGGAACACGCCGACGTAGCTCAAAGGGGCGCTTTCAATTACCGCTTGCGCCTGAGCCTCATTCACCGCACGCGGCGAGGTCGGGACGAAAATCAGGCCGCCGTAGACGGCGCCGGATTCATACGCCGCCCGGGCATCCTGAGGACGGGTCAGGCCGCAGACTTTATTCTCGCCGAGCAGCACGCGCTTCACGGCGGCGTTCAAATCGGCGTGTTCCATCAGCGCCGAGCCAATCAGAAAGCCATTGGCGAAGTGGCTGAGTTCGCGTACTTCGGCATAGGTATGGATACCGGACTCGCTGATCACCGTGACGCCATGACCGAGCTTAGGCGCCAGGGTGCGGGTACGGTTGAGGTCAATCGACATATCGCGCAGATCGCGGTTGTTGATGCCCACTACTCTCGCTTTCAGCGCGATGGCGCGTTCCAGCTCTTCTTCGTTGCTCACTTCGGTCAGCACGCCCATGTTCAGGCTGTGCGCAACGGCAGAGAGCTGGCGATACTGCTCGTCATCCAGCACCGAAAGCATCAACAGGCATGCGTCGGCCTGATAGTAGCGCGCCAGGTAGATCTGGTAAGGATCGATGGTGAAGTCCTTACACAGAATCGGCTGCGGCGCGACCTTGCTGACGATTGGCAGAAAGTCGAAGCTGCCCTGGAAATACTTCTCATCGCACAGCACCGAGATAGCCGAGGCGTAGTGCTTGTAGACGCCGGCGATGGCCGCCGGATCAAAATCATCGCGAATCAGGCCCTTTGAAGGAGAGGCCTTTTTGCACTCGAGAATAAACGCGGTACGAGTGCCGGCAAGGGCATCATAAAAATTGCGCTGCGTCGGTACCACTTCATTTTGAAAACTGGCTAACGGTTGTTGTTGTTTGCGGGCTTCTACCCAAATCGCTTTGTCGGCCACGATTTTTGCTAAAACGGTCTGCATTTTTTATCCTCTTGCCGCCAGGGCGGTCACTCTGTCATAGGCCGCTCCGCTGCGCAGCACATCAATGACCTGCTTCGCATTGGCCTTCAGATCCTCATGTCCATGTAAACGCATCAACATGGCGACGTTGGCGGCAACGGCGGCTTCGTGAGCGGCATCACCTTTACCTTGTAGCAAGCGCGTAAGAATGTCACGGTTTTCTTCCGGCGTGCCGCCTGCCAGCTGCTCCTGATGATAAGGCGTCAGGCCAAAATCGGCGGCGGTCAGCTGGTAGCTCTTGATTTCGCCATTGCTTAATTCCGCGACCACCGTCGGCGCGTGTAGCGACACTTCATCCATCCCGCCGCTATGGACCACCGCGGCGCGCTGGTAGCCCAGCACGCGCAGGGTTTCCGCAATCGGCAGGACCAGTTCCGGGCTGTAGACGCCAATCAGCGCCAGCGGCGGATGCGCCGGGTTAATCAGCGGCCCGAGCACGTTGAACAGGGTACGGGTTTTAAGCTGCTGGCGTACCGGCATCGCGTGACGGAAACCGGTGTGGTACTTCGGCGCAAACAGGAAGCACACGCCCAGTTCATCCAGCGCCTGGCGAGATTTATCGGCATTCATATCCAGATTGATACCGAATGCTGCCAGCAGGTCGGAAGAACCGGACTTGCTCGACACGCTGCGGTTGCCGTGTTTGGCGACCTTCAGGCCGCAGGCGGCGGCAACAAAGGCGCTGGCGGTCGAAATATTGATACTGTTGCTGCCGTCGCCGCCGGTACCTACGATGTCGGCAAACAGATAGTCCGGGCGCGGGAACGGCGCGGCGTTTTCCAGCAGGGCGGTAGCGGCGCCGGCAATTTCCTGTGGATGCTCGCCGCGCACCTTCATGCTCACCAGCGCGGCGGCCAGCTGCTCAGGCTTCACTTCACCACGCACGACCGCCGAGAACAGCTGGTGGCTCTCCTGCTGGCTCAGGGTTTCTGCCTGATACAGTTTTTCCAGAATCGGCTGCAGGGTATTGGTCTGTTCCAGCTTCTGCAGCGCCCAGGCCAGCGTTTGCTCAAGCAGACGCGCGCCCTGGGTAGTCAGAATTGATTCCGGATGGAACTGGAAGCCGCAGACGCGATCCGCGTCGTGACGTACCGCCATGACCATGCCGTTAAAGTGGGCGTTGATGGTTAATCCCGCCGGAATGTTGCTGCCCACCAGCGAGTGGTAGCGGGCGACCGGCAGCGGATTGCTCAGCCCAGAAAACATAGCCTGGCCGTCGTGTTCAATGCTTGAAGCCTTACCGTGGAGGATTTCCCCGGCCTGGCCGACGTAGCCGCCGTAGGCTTCAACAATTGCCTGATGGCCAAGACAGATACCGATAATCGGCAGCTTGCCGCGCATGCGGGTCAGCAGCTCCGGCATACAGCCAGCTTCGCTCGGGGTTCCCGGCCCCGGCGAGAGCATCAGTACCGGATTTTTCATGGTGCCGATGCGCTCAATCAGCGCCTGCGCCGGGACGGAGTTGCGGTAAATCACCACGTTATGGCCGTTCGAACGCAGCTGGTCTGCCAGGTTATAGGTAAAAGAGTCGATATTATCGAGCAGCAGAATGTCGGCCATTAGAAAGTCTCCTTCGCGTGGTGGGCCTGAGCGATAGCGCGCAGCACCGCGCGAGCTTTATTACGGGTTTCATCGGCTTCTGATTGGGGAACGGAATCAAGCACGATACCGGCCCCGGCCTGAACCGTAGCGATTCCATCCTGTACGTAGGCAGAACGAATCACGATGCAGGTATCGAGGTCGCCGTGGGCGGTAAAGTAGCCCACCGCGCCGCCGTAGCTGCCGCGGCGCTTGCCTTCAGCGGCCGCGATAAGCTGCATGGCGCGTACTTTCGGCGCACCGCTGAGGGTGCCCATGTTCATACAGGCGCGATAGGCATGCAGAACGTCGAGATCGCTGCGCAGTTCGCCAACCACGCGGGAGACGAGGTGCATCACGAAAGAGTAACGGTCGACTTTGGTCAGGTCGGCGACGTAGCGGCTACCGGGAGTACAGATGCGCGCAAGGTCGTTACGCGCCAGGTCAACCAGCATCAGATGTTCGGAAAGCTCTTTATGGTCGGTGCGCATCTCCAGTTCGATACGGCTGTCGAGATCGCGATCCAGCGAACCATCGGCGCGGCGGCCGCGCGGACGGGTACCGGCGATCGGGTAGATTTCAATCTGGCGATTGGTGGCATCGTACTTGAGAGAGCTCTCCGGCGACGCGCCGAACAGGGTAAAGTCGTTATCCTGCATAAAGAACATATACGGGCTCGGATTGCTCTTCTTCAGCACATCATAAGCAGCCAGCGGCGACGGGCAGGGCAGCGAGAAGCGGCGCGAAGGTACGACCTGGAAGATCTCTCCCGCCCGGATAGCGCGCTGCATTTTACGTACCACGGCACCGTACTCTTCGTCGCTTTGATCGCAATCGCAGCGCATCTCGGCCACCGTGGTTACCGGAAGCGGCGCCGGCGGTTCGTTCAGCTGCTGACGGAGCTGAGCAAGACGCTGTAAGAGACGCTGTTTTTCGCTTTCCAGCGGGGTGAACAGGCTCGCCTGGATGCGGGTGTTTTTGGTCTGATGGTCAATAACCAGCAGCGTTTCCGCGAGATAAAAGCAGTAATCCGGGCAGGCAGTATCGCTTTCCAGCGGCGGCAGTTCTTCAAAACCGGCAACCAGGTCATAGGCGAACAGGCCACCGAAGAACATCGCTTCGCGCTCATCCTGCGGAACGGTAATCAGCTCCTGCAGCAGGCGGAATGCGTCAAATACCGATAACGAACACAGGCGGGCGTCTTCATCTAACAGCGAGCTGACCGGCGGGAAGGTTAAGACCCGGCTATCAGGCTGACGCTGATTATTAATGCCTGAAGGTAAAGCGTTATCCAGCAGATCCAGCAGCGCCGTACCGTTGGCGGAAAATGACTGAATAGTGACGGTGTCACCTAACGCGGTAATGCGCAGCGCGCTATCAACCAGCAGCAGGCTCTTTAAATCATCCTTACTGTCGATATCAGCGGATTCCAGCAGCAGGGTGGCCGGACGCGCGCCGCAGAGCTGGTGGAATAACGCCGTGGGGTTTTCCCGATAGATGGCGTCGCTGGTGAGAAGCTCGAGTGCCGGTTTTGATGTTTGCATTATTGTTCTCGCCTGTTCGGTATAATAATTTGTCCAATAAAAAGCCCGCTCATTGGCGGGCCGGGTATCTGTATGCTGAGTGCAAAACGCGATCACGCCGCCCGATAACAGGAGGTGCGCCACCAGCCGTGCAGAGTGATAAATTGCGTTTTCATCGTTGATACCCCTTCATGTGAACTTGCGTACTAGTTAACTAGTTCGAGAGATTAAAGTCAACCCCTGTTTGCAGATTTTCTCTATCAGTCGGTATGATGATGCGCTTATTAATATCCTTAATCCCTTAAGCTGCAGAACTACAGTTAATCTGCCTGTGACTTAAAAGTATGACGGGTACAGGTTCATGTCCAGCAGGAGTCATCTTGAGCAATACCAATTACGCAGTGATTTACGACCTGCACAGCCATACCATCGCCTCTGACGGGCGACTGACTCCAGAAGAACTTGTCCATCGCGCTCACCAGATGCGCGTCGGTACCCTGGCGATAACCGACCATGATACCGTGGCGGCAATCCCTGCCGCCCGGGCGGAAATCGAGCGAGCCGCTTTACCGTTGACGCTGATTACCGGGGTGGAAATTTCCACGCTGTGGGAAAACCACGAAATTCACATAGTCGGGCTGAATATCGATATTGCCCATCCGGCGATGACCACGCTGCTTGATGAACAGAAAGCGCGTCGCCAGGCGCGAGGTCAGCAGATTGCCGAGCGGCTGGAAAAAGCGCGCATCCCGGGCGCCTGGGAAGGGGCGCTGAAGCTGGCGGACGGCGGTGCGGTGACGCGCGGTCATTTTGCCCGTTTTCTGGTGGAAGCCGGCTACGCAACCAACATGGCAGACGTCTTTAAGAAATATCTCGCGCGAGGGAAAACAGGTTATGTTCCGCCCCAGTGGTGTACAATAAAACAAGCAATTGATGTCATTCATCATTCTGGCGGTAAAGCGGTTATTGCCCACCCCGGGCGCTATGACCTCTCGGCGAAGTGGTTGAAACGACTATTGGCCCACTTTAGCGAACAGGGCGGCGATGCGATGGAGGTGGCGCAGTGTCAGCAGGCGCCGCACGAGCGGGCTCAGCTTGCCGCCTACGCCGTACAGTACGGCCTTCACGCTTCGCAGGGGTCTGATTTTCATCAGCCTTGTCCATGGATCGAACTGGGCCGCAAACTTTGGCTACCCGCTGGTGTAGAAGGGATCTGGCGCAGTTGGGAAGTGGCTGTAGAACAAAATTGAGAGGGAAGTATGAGCCAGTTTTTTTATATCCATCCGGAAAACCCGCAGGCGCGGTTGATTAACCAGGCGGTGGACATTGTGCGTAAAGGCGGGGTTATCGTCTATCCGACGGATTCCGGCTACGCCTTAGGCTGCAAAATTGAAGATAAAGGTGCGATGGAGCGGATTTGCCGGATTCGTAATCTGCCAAACGGCCACAACTTTACGCTGATGTGCCGCGACCTTTCCGAACTGTCGACCTATTCATTCGTCGATAACGTGGCCTTTCGTCTGATCAAAAACAACACGCCGGGCAACTACACTTTTATTCTTAAAGGAACCAAAGAGGTACCGCGTCGCTTGTTGCAGGATAAGCGTAAGACCATCGGGATGCGCGTGCCGTCAAACCCGATTGCGCAGATGCTGCTGGAAGCATTGGGAGAGCCGATGCTGTCGACGTCGCTGATGCTGCCGGGAAGCGATTTTACCGAATCGGACCCGGAAGAGATCAAAGATCGCCTGGAGAAGCAGGTGGACCTGATTATTCACGGCGGCTATCTGGGCCAGCAGCCGACGACGGTTATCGATCTCACTGAAGATACCCCGGTTGTGGTTCGTGAAGGTGTCGGTGATGTGAAGCCGTTCCTGTAATTACTGATGTTATTCCACGGAAGGAATAGTTATGAGATGGACATGGATCTGTCGATTTTTTCTTTTGCTGTGGCTGTTCAGCGTTCCGTTCAGCCATGCGCGTTCTGACCATTTATCCCCTGCAGAAGAAGCGATTGCGCTGTTTGACGTTCAGGCCTTCATGCGTCCTGACGGGGTGCTGGATGTGCAAGAAAACATTCACTTTCAGGCGCGCAACAGGCAGATTAAACACGGTTTTTTTCGCGAACTTCCGCGCATGTGGCTGCGGCCAGATGGTAACGCGGCCCTGTTGACGTATCATGTTATTGGCGTGACCCGTGACGGAAAACCTGAACCCTGGCATCTGCTCTGGCGCAGGGGGACCATGAGAATCGTCGTGGGTGATGAACAGACTCTTCTGCCGGAAGGCGATTATCGCTACCAGGTGCACTATCAGGTCAGCAACGCGTTTATCCGCGATGGCGATGATGACGTGCTTATCTGGAACGTCACCGGCGATAGCTGGTCGTTCAAAATATACCAGGTTCGCTTCGCCCTGCAGCTGGCGGAGGCTCAAGGAGATCCGTTTAAGCATATCGACTTTTTTACCGGCGATTATGGCGAAAGGTTAAAAAATGGTCACCTTCTGCCGGACGGGCGCATTGAGTCCCGCGAACCCTTCTACCAGCAGGATTTTACCGTACTCTATCGCTGGCCTCGGGCGCTGTTGCCTGATGCCGCAGAGCCGCAGGCGACTCATCTTCTCCCGCATCTTTTTATCCCCACGCGATTGTCGTTGATCGTCTGGATCCCCTGCGGGTTGATGGCGGGTTATTTCTTGCTTTTATGGCTACGCAGGCCGCGCTTTACCCCGGTTGACGTGCCGGTGCTGACGTCAATGTCCACGGAGTTTTCACCCGGCTATCTGCGTATGGCGGCGCAGCAGACCTACGACGATAAAGGTTTTTGCGCCGATGTGACCCACCTGATTGTGAAAGGGCGGGTGGCGCTGGAGAGCATGTCGGGTGACAAAACGCAGCAATGTCTGGTGAGGGTTCACTCGGGGGCGAGCAGAAAAAGCGATATACCGACCCGGGAAGAGCAACTCTTGATGGATCTGTTGTTCCGCAAGGGCGATAAGGTGGTACTTAAGGGGCGCTACAATAGAACGCTGCGTAAAGCTTTTACGCGGATGGAAAAGCACTATCGTCAGCAGCATAAGGGCGCGGGGTATCGGCCTTTGAGCTTCGTGCTGTTTGGGATTGTGGCGATGTTTGCGACCCAGGCTCTGGCTAATGCGGAGAGTCTGGGCTGGACGGCCAGAACCTTAACTGCGGATTGGTTTGTGGGCCTTTTCTTCGTTCTTCCGCTTCTCTTTAGCTGCGTGAGCCTGGTGGTTGACAGCGATCTCGGCAAACCGATTCGCAAGAGTTTACTGGCGACGTTGTTCTTTCCGCTTATCGGTGGTGGCCTGATTTTTCTGTTTCTATGGGCAAATATGGGTTTTTCGCTCTTTCAATGGTATATGCCCGCCGGATACTTCAGCGCATGGTGCCTGACCGGTTATATCACCGCGCTGGGCTTTTGCTTCCTTCCACAGCTTACGCAATCAGGCCAGCAGCGCTTAGCCCAGGCCAGGGGGATAATCCACTATCTGGAACGTCTGGAGGCAGCGACGCACAGCGGACAACGGCGCAAAGGTGAATCCCGTTACCTGGATATTTCATTGCTTAGCTGGGCGGTAGCCGCAGGGTTGGGTAAGGAGTGGGCCAATCGCCTGGCTCCATCCCTGGCGGCAGCGATTAAGGCGCCGGAAATAGCCAGATCCGGGGTGTTATTGTCCTTGCAGGCGCATTTGAGCATCGGGGCCTCCAGCGCTTCTGGTTTCGGCAGCGGCGGAGGATTTTCAGGCGGCGGTGCCGGAGGTGGCGGCGGAGGCGGATGGTGAGTTGTGCTATGCTCATCACAGCAAAGAAGCATTCATCTTAAAGTTCGTGTACCATGTTCGCCCACGCGAGAAGGCGTATTGCTGATGTGCCGCTTATTGCGGTACATCAAGTTACACGTTTTAATGCAAAACTATTTACAGAACAGGGTGTTAGGTTTTTTCTTTCTCGGCCCTGTTTTTCGAAGTATACCAGACGCCTGGGAAGGCGACACCTTAAGGAAGCTCAATGAGCGAGAAATTACAAAAAGTGCTGGCCCGCGCTGGCCACGGCTCCCGCCGTGAAATTGAAGCCAAAATCGAAGCTGGCCGCGTCAGCGTAGATGGCAAAATCGCCACCCTTGGCGATCGCGTTGAAGTGGTCCCCGGTTTAAAAATTCGCATCGACGGTCACCTTGTCTCAGTGAAAGAGTCTGCGGAACAGATTTGTCGCGTGCTGGCCTACTACAAGCCGGAAGGCGAACTCTGTACCCGTAACGATCCGGAAGGGCGTCCAACGGTATTCGATCGTCTGCCAAAGCTGCGCGGCGCGCGCTGGATTGCCGTCGGTCGTCTTGATGTCAATACCTGTGGATTGCTGCTGTTCACTACCGACGGCGAACTGGCTAACCGCCTGATGCACCCGAGCCGCGAAGTAGAGCGTGAATATGCGGTGCGCGTATTTGGCCAGATAGATGATGACAAGCTGCGTCAGCTGTCTCGCGGCGTACAGCTGGAAGATGGCCCGGCGGCGTTTAAAACCATTAAGTTCACCGGTGGTGAAGGTATCAACCAGTGGTACAACGTCACGCTGACCGAAGGCCGCAACCGCGAGGTTCGCCGCCTGTGGGAAGCCGTTGGCGTGCAGGTCAGCCGCCTGATCCGCGTGCGCTATGGCGATATTCTGCTGCCGAAAGGCCTGCCTCGCGGCGGCTATACCGAGCTGGACCTGGCGCAAACGAACTACCTGCGTGAGCTGGTGGAGCTGACGCCGGAAACCACCTCTAAGGTTGCGGTCGAAAAAGATCGTCGTCGCATGAAAGCGAATCAGATTCGCCGTGCGGTTAAGCGCCATAGCCAGGTGAGCAATAATAATAACCGTCGTTCCAGCAGCCGTAATAACGGCAACGGTTAATACTTTCAGTTCCGGCGGGTACCGCCGGAATCCTTTCTCCTGTGATACCTTTCACAGTTCTGTATAAAGACAAAAAACAGGAAATCCCCGGACAAATAACGCAAAGTGGTGCGTCAGGCCACGCCATATACTGACGGCACTAATTACATAAACAGGTAGCCTAAAATGGATACAGCAGGAAAACTATCGGCAAGCTATGTGGTTATCGGCGTTAAAGAAAAAATAGGTTATGGTTTTGGTGATTTTGCCTCTAATTTATCATTCGGTTTTGTTTCTCTTTTTTTGCTTTTCTTCTATACCAATATCTACGGTATCAGCGCCGTACAGGCCAGCCTGATCTTTGTTATTGCCCGTGTCATTGATGCTGTTTTTAATATTCTGATTGGTTTTGCGATCGATAAAACTCACAGCCGTTACGGAAAATTACGCCCGTGGTTGTTGTACGGTTCAGTTCCGCTTGGTTTTCTCACGGTTCTCTGTTTTGTCCCCTTTGGCGGTGAGGCAAAATTCTATTTTGCACTGATCTCCTATACTATTTATTGCCTGGCATATACGGCGGTGAATACGCCATATTCGGCGCTGACCAACCGTTTAACGCAGCATGAAGCCTCCCGATCGTCGCTGTCGGTATATCGCTTTGTGCTGGCTATTGTCGGCTATCTGATAGTGTCCACCACTGCGGATATGTTGATCTCACCGTTTAGTGATAAACAGCTCGGCTACGTCTTTGCCGTCTCTTGTTTTGCACTGCTGGCAACGTTTTTGTTCCTTGCCTGTTTCGGGATGACCAAAGAGCGGGTTGGCGAAGAAGAAGATACCCCGGCTCCGACGTTGCGGGAAATGTTGAAGGCGGTGGCAGGCAATGCGCCGTTAATTAACCTCTCATTGTTTACCGTCTTTTTTTATATTGCCTATACCGTGTGGATGGCTATCGCCATTTACTTTATTAAATATATTATTGGCAGCGAAGGTTTTACCTCTACCTTCTTTATGATTCAATCGGCAGCTTATATTGTCGGTACCGTTATTTCGGAAAAAATCATTGCGCTGACAGGTAAAAAGAAGATGACGCTGATAGCGCTATTGATTGGCGTGGTTGGGGTACTGATGCAGTATTTTATCGCTGGCGATAATATCTGGCTCATAATGACCGGAGTTTGTTTGTACAGCATTACGCTGGGGATGGGTTTTGTTTCTATGTGGTCAATGATTGCTGATACCGTCGAATATGCCGAATGGCACCATGGAGTACGAACCGAAGGCGCAATTTACGGCTTCTTTAATTTCATCACTAAACTAGCGATGGCCATTGGCGGCGGCTGCGCCGGGTGGATGCTGGACTATTATCACTATGACGCGGGCAATATTACCGCCAGCGCGATTAACGGCATTAACGTTCTGATGACGCTATTCCCCGGAGCGATGTTTGCGCTCAGCGCCATTTTTGTCGCCTGCTATTCGCTGGATGAAAAAACCTATCGCGATATTGTGCAAAAAATTAGCCTGCGTAAACAGAACGCGCTTTAACCTCAGGGAGCCAGAGAGATGAATAACGATTTTGACACCATCCTTGCCGCGATGAGCGCGGAAGAAAAAGTGGCGCTGTTGACCGGCAGCGGCTTGTGGCGCACGGCTTCCCTGCCGCAGCATGATATTGAAGATATCATTATGACCGACGGTACCTACGGCGTGCGCTACAGCAGCGCGCAGATTGATGGTCGGGAAAAGTGGAGTATGGATGACTTTATCTCGGTCATCACTCAAACCGCGGATCGGGCCAGCGCTGAAGAGCCCGTTGCGAAAGGAGGAAGTGAAGCGCTGTTCAGCACTTCGCTACCGGCGACCTGCTTTCCCAATGGCTCCAGCCTGGCCTGCTGCTGGGACGTTGAGCTGGTGCATCAAATGGGGCAGGCGCTGGGGAGAGAGTGTCAGCAGATGGGCGTTGGGATCCTGCTTGGGCCCGGCATTAATATTCGCCGCACGCCTCTGGCCGGTCGCGGTTATGAATATTACGCTGAAGATCCGGTAGTGAGCGGCGACATCGCCGCAGCGCTGATTAACGGCCTGCAGCAGGAGGGCGTTGGCGCCAGCCTGAAACACTTTGCCGCGAACAACTCCGAGTACCGCCGCACGGAAATGGATTCGATCATTGAAGAACGGGCGCTGCGGGAAATTTACCTGGCGGGTTTCCAGCGGGCGATTGCAAAATCCCGGCCGTGGACGGTGATGTCCTCCTATAACCGTCTTAACGGCGTACAAACTTCGCAGGATCCGTTTTTACTCACTCAGGTATTGCGCGATGAGTGGGGATATGACGGCCTGGTGATGTCCGACTGGTATGGAATTAAAGATCGCCCGGCATCGCTGATGGCGGGTAACGATCTGGCAATGCCGGAAACCCGACGCGATAAACAAACCCTGCTGGCGGCCATTGAAGCCGGCGAAGTCCCGATGGCGGTGGTAGACCGCGCCTGCCAACGGATGCTGGCGCTGCTGGATAAGGTCCAGCGCCATCGCCGCCCGCAAACGCGAGCTGACTTTTCGGCCCACCATGAGCTGGCGCAGCGGCTTGCCGGCGAATCGATTGTGTTATTAAAAAACGAAGACGATCTGCTGCCGCTACGCCCGGAGAAAACCCCGCGCATCGCGGTGCTGGGTAAACCGGCGCAGGAGCCGGTGATTCAGGGGTCCGGATGCGCTACTACGGTACCGTATCTCCTCGACCGCCCGCTGGATGAAATTTTCGATCTCGCCGGTGACGATTTTAGCGTCTCCTGGGCCGTGGGGGCACCGGATGATTTACGCGACGATGAACAGGCGCTGGCGCAGGCCAGTCGCATTGCGCAAGAGGCTGATGTGGCGGTTATATTTGTCAGTACCGCCGTTGGCGAAGATGGTGAAAACGGCGATCGTCAGGATCTGAATATTCTGCCGGTGCATAAAAGGTTGATTCGTGAGGTGGCGGCGGTCCAGCCAAACATTGTTGTGGTATTGGCTAACAGCGATGCGGTGGTTATGCCGTGGCTGGGTGAATGCAAAGCGCTGCTGGAAACGTTTTTTGCCGGGCAGGGAATGGGGCGCGCAGTGGCGGAAATTCTCTTCGGCAGACGTAACCCCTGCGGCAAACTGACGGTGACGGTCCCTAATTCACTGGAGGAAACGCCCGCATGGTTGCACTACCCGGGTGAAAATCTGCGCCACCATTATGGAGAAGGGCTTTTTGTTGGCTATCGCTATTACGATAAGCGTTGCCTGACGCCGCGTTTTCCGTTTGGCTTTGGTCTAAGCTATACCCGGTTTGCTTACGATAATATCGCGCTTTCAGCCTCCCGTTTAGGCGCTGATGAGACGCTTACCGTCTCGGTTGAACTGACCAACTGCGGAGAGTATGCGGGCAAAGAGATTGTCCAGCTGTACGTCAGCGCGCCGCAGGGGGAACTGATTCGTGAAGTGCAGTCGTTAAAAGCGTTCAGTAAAGTTGCGCTGGCCGCCGGAGAGTCACGCCGCGTAAGCCTGCAGCTGCCTATTGCTGAACTGGCCTGCTATCATCCGGGCCTCGGCGAGTGGGTGGTGACGCCGGGAACCTGGCAGATTCGCGTCGGCGCCTCATCCCGGGAGTTACCGTTAACTGCGGAAATTGAAGTGGATTGTCCGCCGCGGTTTGTACCACTACGCGACGATAACTCGCTGCAGCAGCTGATTCAGCAGCCAGAGGCTTTTGCCCGGGTTGTCAAGCTGATTGCCGATAAGAGCCAGATGCCAGAGGATCAGGTACGAGAAAAGCTCATTCGCCTGGCGCCGGACCTGTTTTGCGGACTGTTGATTGCGCTGACCGAATTCCTGGCGCTGGATATTGAGCGCGATGAGCTTAATAGCGTGCTGGCCGGGCGCTGATTGTTGCTAGTGACAGGAGATTGCGCATGTTCCCTTTTTCAGTGACTCACCCTCGTTCGGTCACCCAGAGCGGACGACAAACGGCGAACAGCGGCTATGAGCTGATTGCCTTTGACGCGGAAAAGCTGAATGTGTTTGCCGCAGAGGTTCGCTACTGTGAACCTCACTGGCATCCAGCACCGGAGCTGATTACCGTACTGACGGGGCGTTTTACGCTAACCGTCGGCCAGCGTAGCCTGGAGCTGGCGCAGGGGGACATGCTGTATATCAATGCGGAAGAAGTTCATTCGCTTTGCGCGGAAGCGCCAGGCAGTCAATTAGTCACCGTACAGTTTTCCCCCGGCCTGTTTGACGAGCTGCACCCCTCACCGATGCTGGACTGGAGCATGTGCGGACGGTCTTACTCGGAGGTGGACGGCGAGGTGCGACAACGACTGGTGTGGCTACTGGAACAGCTGATCGACAATCATGCGCCGTTTCAGCGTATCGCGGCGATTTATCTGCTGCTGGATGCGTTAGTCTGTGCCGGAAAACCAACGCAGCGCGCCGAAAGCTCGCTGCGTGAAGAGGCGATGATTAAGAAAGGGATTGATTTTATTAATCAGAACTTTGACCAGCCGCTGACGCTGAGTGAGGTCGCCTGCCACAGCGGAATGAGCTACTCCTGGTTTTCGCGGCTGTTCAAAAAGGTGAGTCGGTATAATTTTAAGGAGTATCTGACGCTGGTGCGGCTAAACAAAGCCCGCACGCTGCTGCGCGATACTCGTACGCCAATCACTGAGATTAGCCACAGCTGCGGTTTTCAGGAACATAAATACCTGATCGCCGCTTTTAATAAGTACTGTGGCGTCACGCCAACCGAGTACCGCAAGCGTTTCGTCTCGCGGCAGAATATTCCCGAAAGCGAGCTGGCCTTGGGTGAGGATTGCCTGTGTCTGCCGCTTACTCATGCGCTACTCGAGCAACTGATGGCTAGTAATCAATCCCCATCTGCGCTTTGATTCCGGAATCAAACGCGTGCTTTACCGGACGTAGCTCGCTGACGGTATCCGCCAGCTCGGTAATTTCACGGTGGCAGCCGCGGCCGGTAATAATAACCGACTGATGTGGCGGACGGTTGCGCAGAGCGGTAAGCACTTCTTCGAGCGGCAGGTAGTCGTAGGCCACCATGTAGGTGAGTTCGTCCAGCAACACCAGATCGAGGCTTTCATCGGCCAGCATTCTGCGCCCGTGCTCCCAGACCGCGAGGCAAGCGGCGGTATCGCTTTCGCGATCCTGCGTATTCCAGGTAAAACCGGTAGCCATCACCTGAAACTCAACGCCGTGCGGCTCGAGCAGGTTGCGTTCGCCGTTCGGCCAGGTACCTTTGATAAACTGCACGACGCCGGCTTTTTTTCCATGTCCGACGGCACGGGTGACGGTACCGAAAGCAGCTGTCGTTTTGCCTTTACCGTTGCCGGTAAAAACGATCACGATTCCGCGCTCTTCCTGCGCGGCGGCAACGCGGGCATCGACCTTATCTTTTACCCGCTGCTGGCGCTCGCGGTAGCGTTCATCACTCATTGTGCAATTCCTGGTTTACGGCCCGGCTGGGCGTCAAAAGTCATTCCCGTTTTGCGACGGCTGTCGTCGCCCATCAGCCACAGATAGACCGGCATGATATCAGCGGGGGTTTTCAATTTTTGCGGATCTTCCGTGGGGAACGCATTGGCGCGCATCCTGGTACGCGTGCCGCCTGGGTTGATACAGTTTACCCGCAGATGGCGGTTTTGATACTCCTCGGCCAGTACCTGCATCATGCCTTCGGTAGCGAATTTAGATGCGGCATAAGCCCCCCAGTTGGCGCGCCCCTGGCGGCCGACGCTGGATGAGGTGAAGACCAGCGATCCCGATTCTGATTTCAGTAATAAAGGAAGCAGCGCCTGGGTGAGCATAAAAGTACCGTTAACGTTTACCTGCATAACCTGCTGCCATACTTCCGGTTTCTGCTGATCCATCGGGCAGACGTCGCCAAGCAGGCCCGCGTTGTGCAGTACGCCGTCAAGGCGCGGGTAGTGGATGGCAATCTTCTGCGCCAGCTGCTGGCACTCCTGCGGCGTGCAGGTTAACAGGTCCAGGGTAAACCAGCGGGCGGGTATTCCGCCAGCTTGCTGAATTTCTTGCGCGACGGCGCGCAGCTTTTCTTCATTGCGACCGACCAGGATAACGCTGGCGCTGTAGCGGGAATAGGTCAGGGCTGCTTCACGGCCAATGCCGTCGCTGGCGCCGGTAACCAGGATGATGCGGTCCTGTAGCAGATGACGTTGCGGTTGATAATGCACGGCGACTCCTCGGGCGATCTGCTGGCGATCGCGCTTGTTATTTGGTATCTCACTTTTGCGCTTTTTGCCTGAAAGTGTATGTAAAATTTAATTATTAAAATCAATGAATTACAAACTTAAATTCAAAGTAACTCATTCCCATCTCAATCCGTCCCATTCACGCTCTCTGTTGCCAGGGGACTTTTCTGTCATCCTGCCTGATCTATGCCTCAACAGATGCTGTGCAAAACTATCACCAACCTGTTTACCGTACAACCTCGCAAACAGGCTTCGCGGCGCGTGAAAATTCGCACGCTTTTCAGAAAATGTCATCCCGGAACATGTTTCCCTTCAGAAGCGTCATCATTCTGGCTAATAGCTTTCTGTCTGGTCGTTGTTTCGGCAATAGGAATATCCTGCATTCGTTCTTTTATTGCGCTTAATTGATTTGTATAGGCATAGTTCAGGCTCGAGAGGTGACTACACCCCGTATCGTAGCGTTCCAGCCATAAATGGAGCGTTAAGAATGCTGTTTGGCTGAGTCAAGCGCTCAGGGATATGAGCTGTGTCGCCAGGCGGCTCAATATTAGCTGATGTCCCCACCTGAAGACGATTGTAAAGGCTTATAAAAGCCCTTTTGAAGGGCTTCAATTATATTTTCTGAAAAGATGTTTGAGCAGAATATTAAAATAGTTCATCTCGCATGTTGACGACACCATTCATGTTAAACTTATGCAGCCCATGGTTTATTTCAACACTTGCATCCAGAAAGACCATTTGATGCTTTTCATAGCGATCTTTGAAACTTTCGATTTTGGATTTAACCTCAATATCCTGCGTGAAAACGGGTTTTAAAAACTGTAATTCACTTTTAGCTATGAGAATTCTTTTGCTTAACTCGTATAAAGAACAGTCTTGCAATGGAGTGAAGATCCCATCATGATTGTTGCGAATGAGGTGGATGAAGAAAGCACAAAGATGATTGATCGCCAACATGTATGTATCAGTTCCATGAACAATAAATTTGCTTTCAGGATCTGGTCGTCTTTCATAATTTACATGATAGTTTTGAATAAACTCGAGCCCATTAATTGATGTTGAAACAGATGAGAAGGTGAATCGATCAAACCAGTCTTTGTTTAATTCTGCAATGACATTATTGATATCCATAGCGGTGCACCTCAGTGAAAAGCCTCACATACAGATTAGACCAAATTCGCAGATGCATAATATTTGATATTTTTTACCTACACGTCGGGGTCCTGATTTGCCCTTCAGTATTCGATGCAACTTAATTCGTTGGCTACTGGCGATACCCCCAAATCCTTCAATCAGATAGATTTGGATCATCCGGAGGAAGGAGCGGAAGTGGGGCAGTCACCTGCCTTTTCCTGCGGTCTGAGTCAGGCACTCAGGTCGTTAAAATGATAAATGCGGTAAGCTTGTGGTAAATGCATTCACAGGGTAAAAGTCACCAGAGATGCCGGAAACCAAATCGCTAACGTTCGCGCGCTGGTACAGTGATGCACATAGATTACTGCGCGTCAGCAGCCAGACGCAGAGACTCATAATACTATCACTTTAATTGACTGCAATGTGAGTCAGCTGTGGGCGAGAAGCCGACTTCGGTCAGAAAATGCGAATGAGCCACGATTTATGATAATGAAATTTGAATTATGAATCGCACATAATTAAATTAGTCAGCGACATTCACAGGACCTAAGGAAATTAAAATGGACCAACAAAATGCTGGATATACAGTAGTTGACGTAGACCAATGGCACCGAAAGGAACATTTTCATGCATTTCAGTCAGTTGCTCAGTGTACCTTTAGTCAAACCGTGCAGCTGGATATTACAGCTTTATTAAGAGCTGTAAAGAAAAATGGGTATAAGCTCTATCCAACATTTATATACATCATTACCCGCCTGATGAATGAACATGCTGAATTCCGTATGGCGATGAAAGACGATGAGTTGATAATATGGGATATTATCCATCCTGGATATACCATTTTCCATGAAGATACAGAAACTTTTTCATCTCTATGGAGTTACTACCATAATGACATCACACATTTCTTTCAATCGTATTCAGAAGATGTGGCGCAGTATCGTGATAATAAGGCATACTTCCCTAAAGGAGTTATCGAGAACATGTTTTTCATATCAGCTAATCCGT
>OEPS010000211.1_pt1 | contig 21855 bp, 22 predicted proteins | sample 1539411 | NCBI WGS metagenome assembly OEPS01 (sample SAMN02671747, study PRJEB22543) | soil metagenome | biome: bacteria | place: China:Hunan Province, Lengshuijiang City | collected 2012-10-15 | depth 0.08m m
CGAACCGGACTAGACGGATTTGCAATCCGCTACATAACCGCTTTGCTAACGCGCCTTAATGCTTTAACACCCGCGAATGCCGATGTTTTAAACTGGAGCGGGAAACGAGACTCGAACTCGCGACCCCGACCTTGGCAAGGTCGTGCTCTACCAACTGAGCTATTCCCGCATCATCAAGCTAATTTGCTAATTAGTTGATTTTGTTATCGTCTGCCAGACTATGCTGCCGTTCGATGCGTTGCATTCTACTTACCTGGCGCAATGAGTCAACGATATTTTTTAAAACCTTGTGTTATTTGCTGAAAATTACGCCGAAACGATCACTGTTCAAGCAAATCGCCGCGCGCCGCGTTCAAATATTGCAGCATGGACCACAAAGTCAGTACCGCCGCCACGAGAAACAGACCAATCCCGGCCCACTCAACCCAGATATTTGGCCGCCACAGCATCCACACCAGCGCCGCCATTTGCGCTGTGGTTTTGACTTTACCTATCCAGGATACCGCTACGCTGCTGCGCTTACCCAGTTCCGCCATCCACTCTCGCAGGGCGGAGATAATAATTTCCCGGGCAATCATCGTTGCGGCCGGTAACGTCACCCACCAGGTATGATAATGCTCGGCAACCAGTACCATGGCGATAGCAACCATAACTTTATCCGCTACCGGATCGAGGAAAGCACCGAAACGGGTGCTTTGATTCCAGCGACGAGCCAGGTAGCCATCGAACCAGTCGGTCACGGCGGCAACAAAAAAAATCAGCGCGCAGACAAAAGGAGCCCAAGCAAACGGCAGATAAAACGCCAGCACAAAGAATGGGATAAGAATGACGCGAAACAGAGTAAGCAACGTAGGGATATTAAATTGCATAGTAACGGGTAACTATCTGTTGTAAGTAAAAATTAGCCCTATGTTGCTACAGAGCCCCTAATGTTTCAACGAGTAGAAGATCTTTTCTGCCAGACCGTGAGATATACCCGGTACTTTGGCAATTTCTTCGACGCTGGCTTTCTGCAATCCTTGCAGACCGCCCATATATTTGAGCAGCATTTGTCGACGTTTGGGTCCGACTCCTTCAATAGTTTCCAGCGTACTGGTGCTTTTTACTTTTGCCCGTTTTTTACGGTGGCCGGTAATCGCATGATCGTGCGACTCGTCGCGAATATGTTGAATCACATGCAGCGCGGGAGAATCCGGGGGCAGGCTAAAACCCTCACCTTCCGGTTCGAAGAATAACGTCTCCAGCCCGGCCTTACGATCGCTGCCTTTCGCCACGCCTAATAAAAGGGGATGGCTTTTATCCCACGGCACATCCAGCTCAGCAAAAACCGTTTTCGCCTGGCCAAGCTGACCTTTGCCGCCGTCTATCAGGATGACGTCGGGAATCTTACTCTCTTCTATCGCCTTGCCGTAGCGACGACGCAGAACCTGATTCATCGCCGCGTAGTCATCTCCCGGCGTAATACCGTCGATATTATAGCGGCGATACTCAGCCCGCAGTGGCCCGTTACTATCAAAAACAACGCACGATGCGACCGTCTGTTCGCCCATCGTATGGCTGATATCAAAGCACTCCATCCGCTTGACGGCTGGAAGCTTAAGTAGTGTGGCAAGCGCCTGCAGGCGTTGAGTTATGGTTGAATGCTGGGAAAGTTTAGTGGTCAGCGCCGTCGCGGCGTTAGTTCGCGCCAGCTTCAGGTAACGGGCGCGGTCGCCTCGGGGCTTAGTCTGTACATTAACCCGGCGTCCGGCCAATTCGGATAAGGAATCCGCCAGCAGGGTTTTATCGCCGAGGTTAAAATCGAGCAGGATCTCGCTCGGCAGCGTGCGCATCTGGCTGCCCTGTAAATAGAACTGGCCGACAAAGGTCTCCACCACTTCGCCCAGCTCCGTGCCATTGGGCACCTTGGGGAAATAGCTGCGGCTACCCAGTACTTTACCCTGACGTATAAAAAGGACATGCACACAGGCCATACCCGCATCAAACGCCACGCCGATAACATCCAGATCGTCACCGGTGTTAGAGACAAACTGCTTCTCGGTCACCCGGCGTACGGCCTGAATCTGGTCGCGTATCCGCGCGGCCTCTTCAAACTCCAGCGCCTGGCTGGCTTTTTCCATGCGGGCTATCAGCTGAGTGAGTACCTGATCATCTTTACCCGCAAGAAACAGGCGTACGTAATCGACCTGTTGCGCATACTCTTCCTCACTCACCAGTCCGGCGACGCACGGCCCCAGGCAGCGGCCGATTTGATACTGCAGGCACGGTCGCGAGCGGTTGCGATAAACGCTGTTCTCACACTGGCGGATAGGGAAGATTTTTTGCAGCAGGGCTAACGTCTCACGAACCGCATAGCCGTTTGGGAACGGGCCAAAATACTCGCCTTTCGCGTGCTTCGCTCCGCGATGCGTCGCCAGCCGAGGATGGGTATCACCGCTCAGGAAAATAAAGGGATAAGATTTATCATCGCGCAGCAGCACGTTGTAACGCGGCTGGTATAGCTTGATGTAGTTATGCTCAAGCAGCAGCGCTTCCGTTTCGGTATGGGTCACGGTGACGTCAATCTGCGCGATCAGCGCAACCAGCGCCTCAGTTTTACGCGAAGCCAGGTTGCTGCGAAAATAGCTGCTAAGCCGCTTTTTCAGATCTTTTGCTTTGCCGACATAGATAACAGTACCGCCAGCATCGTACATACGGTAGACACCCGGCTGGCTGGTTACTGTTTTCAGGAAAGCTTTTGCATCAAAAACATCACTCACTGATTTGCTAACGACTCCGCATTGCACAGGCCATGGCGAATTGCCAGGTGCGTCAGCTCCACGTCACCATGAATGTTCAATTTACTGAACATACGGTAACGGTAGCTATTCACGGTCTTAGGACTCAGATTTAACTGCTCTGAGATCTCATTGACCTTCTGACCTTTAGTGATCATTAGCATAATCTGCAATTCTCGCTCAGACAAACTGGCAAACGGCGACTCCGCCTTTTCCGGTTCGATCTGGCTTAGCGCCATCTGTTGGGCGATATCAGATGCAATGTAACGCTGACCTGAAGCCACGCAGCGAATAGCATTAACGACCTCCTGCGGCGCAGCGCCTTTACTAAGGTAGCCAGCAGCGCCGGCCTGCATGACTTTCGCAGGCAGCGGATTTTCCGTATGGACGGTAAGCATAATCACTTTGGCATCAGCAACAGAACGGGCAATTTTTCGGGTAGCCTCAAGGCCACCGATACCCGGCATGTTCATATCCATCAGGACTACATCTACAGGATTCGCGCGGCACCATTTCACGGCATCTTCACCGCAGCAGGCCTCGCCAACAACTTTAATCCCTTTAATATCTTCCAGAATGCGTCGTATCCCTGCGCGCACTAGTTCGTGGTCATCAACAAGAAGGACGTTGATCAAAGGAATATTCTCCAGAATTAGGGATAACGCTACTGATAGCTTATCAATCACATATTACCGGGTTTTATCGTAATTTTAAAAGCCAAAAAATGTTCTGTGAAAAATTTCTTACGCTGTAATGGAAATTTGCCTGCACACTTACTGGAAAGCCATACATAACATAGAGTTGTGTAATGGGTGTTTTTTAACATTCATCATACAGATTACGTAAAAACACAACACATGGCGTAGAAAATAAATATACGCCTGAATATGTAACAATTATTAACAGTAAATAGTCACCATGGAAAAATTAACATACGTAGAGCTAATGATTACGTATTATTCAGTCCATTAAACTATTCACGACTCAAATGAGAGAACATAAATCAAGCACTCCTTTTTTTTGCTTTGCTTGTGGTATACTGCGCCGCCTTCACTTTTAGTCATGCGCATTTGCGCAGAAAGCAAACGAGGATATAGATGAGCACACCAGATTTTTCCACTGCGGAAAATAATCAAGAACTGGCACAGGAAGTATCGTGTCTGAAAGCGATAATGACGCTGATGCTTCAGGCGATGGGTCAGGCTGATGCGGGCCGAGTAATTATAAAAATGGAAAGGCAAATCGCGCAGATGGAAGACGAGGCTCAGGCTGCCGTATTCTCCAGCACCGTTAAGCAAATTAAGCAGGCATACCGTCAGTAAACATTTGCCGGCTGAAGGGATGACTTACAGCCGGTCTTTAGTCTGTCACGCAGAACGCTAATTTAGTTCAAATTAATCCCGTTGCAACCGCGTAGCAGGCAATTTGCGTCTTGTTAGGCGCATTGAATTTTCGTTGCATATTCTTCTGATGGAAGTTGACGGTATTTTCTGAGATAGACAGAATCATTGCGACCTCAGCCGAGGTTTTCCCTTCCGCCGTCCACTTCAAAATCTCCAGTTCGCGCCGACTGAATTTCATTTCTGGCGGCATAACCATCTCGTCCTCCAGTCGTAATAGCGTCAGCAGACTCAACTCGGTCAGCGTCTTTAAACGCATTTCCATTTCATCTTCCGCAAAAGGCCCCTGGTGCTGGCTCTGGCCTGAAACGGACAAGAAGCCATAAGCATGATTTGGCAGCGTCAGGCACTGCGTCACGCCCTTGCGTAATCCATGATCGCGCGCGCCATCCCACAATTCAGGCGTGTCGTGGAAAAGCTTATCGTTCCAGGGGAGATGTCCGCGAATGAAATTCTCTTTACGCAATACCGGGTCGATCGCAAAATAATTCTCTGCCTGATAATGTGTCATCCAGGCCTGAGGATAGGTCGATCGCAGAGTGACCCTTGGGCGAGTGAAAGGCACGGGATGCCGTACGCAAAGCGCGAAGTAGTCATATTCCAGTCCTTTTGCCTCCTGCTGTAGAAGATTATAAACCTCCTTCCCTGCAGATACTGACTGAAATTGTTGCAGCATTTCCCGCCGCCAGCTGAAAAAATCATTGTCCCTCATAACTGACCAAATTACTCCCAGGTGATAATCAATATTATAAATACATAAAACTAACACATAAACATTACTTATATGTGTAAAATATCGCATCCATCGCATTTATTAGATTGCGATTGGTAAAAGTGCCGGATTCGTTAGAGAGTATGCCAATTTTTATGGCATAAAACCTTGACAGAGCTATCGGTGTTGATCATAGCCAAGAGCAAAACATTCATTTTTTTGATGAAAATCGATAATTTGATAGATGGCTGACCGTATCCGCCGACATGAAACTTAAGCGGAAAACGGTCAGCGCAATGATATTACTGCATCAGGAATTTTTCGAGGAACTGCCGGGTTCGCGGCTGCTGAGGATTGGCGAACAGTGATTTCGCTTCACCCTGCTCAACGATACGTCCTTGATCCATGAAAATAGCGCGGTCCGCCACGTCGCGGGCAAAGCTCATCTCATGCGTCACGATGACCATCGTGCGTTTCTCCTGCGCCAGCTGGCGAATAGTATTAAGTACTTCCCCTACCAGTTCGGGATCTAACGCCGACGTTGGCTCATCAAAAAGGATGACATCCGGACGCATCGCCAGCGCGCGAGCAATCGCTACGCGCTGCTGCTGCCCGCCGGATAAACGACGCGGATAGCTATTTTCTTTACCGGTAAGGCCAACCTTTGTTAACAGCTCGCGCGCGCGGACGATGGACTCATTTTTATCCTCCCCTTTGACGATAACCGGCCCTTCAATAATGTTTTCAATCACCGTACGGTGCGGGAAAAGGTTAAAGTTTTGAAATACAAAGCCAACATGCTGGCGCAGACGGCGAATAGCCGCTTTCTGCTGATTGATGCTGCGCGCGGTATCGATAGTCACTTCACCGACGCGAATGGTGCCGCTTTCCGGCTGTTCCAGAAGATTAATACTGCGGAGCAGAGTGGTTTTACCCGAGCCGCTGGGGCCGATAATCGCCACCACTTCCCCCTCCTGAACCTCAAGGTCGATGCCATGGAGCACCGTTTGACCATGAAATTTTTTCACCAGGTTTTTTACTTCTATCGCACTCATTTTGGATCACGCTCCTGGCGGTTCAGCTGATTTTCAAAGTAGTTTTGCAGCGTGGAGAGTACCGTTGCCATTATCCAGTAAATAAGCGAAGCGGCCAGGTACATGGTGAAAACCTCAAGCGTACGCGAGGTAATCAACTGCGCCTGCCGGAACAGCTCAGGCACCTGGATAGTCGCGGCCAGCGAGGTATCTTTCACCAGGCTGATAAAACTGTTGGAGAGCGGCGGTAGCGCGACGCGCGCGGCCTGTGGAAGAATCGCCCGACGCATCGCCTGCCAGCGCGTCATTCCAATACTGGCAGCTGCTTCCCACTGCCCTTTATCTATAGAGGCAATTGCCGCGCGCAGCGTTTCCGCCGCATAGGCCGCGGTGTTCAGCGACAGCCCTATCATCGCTGCGGGAACAGGATCCAGCTCAATGCCGAACTGCGGCAAGCCGTAATAGATCATAAACAGCTGCGCGATCAGCGGCGTTCCACGAAAAATGGAGATGTACATTCGCGCCAGCCATTTTACTGGCCAGACGGGCGACATCCGCATTAGCGCCAGAATAAACCCCAGCACCAGACCAAAAAACATGCCGCCGATGCTGAGCTGGAGCGTAAATACCGCCCCCTTCAGCAGAAAAGGCGCGGAATCAATAACCAGTTGGATACTCTCTTGCATTCTATGTGTTCTGCATTAGATATGGGGATGATAGGCGAATAGCGCAGGCGCGCCGCCGGTATGAACAAATAGTATTGGACCTTCATCCTTAAAGCGCTTCTGATTGATACCATCAATCAGCCCGGCCATCGCTTTACCGGTATAAACCGGATCCAGCAGAATGCCTTCGAGCTGCGCCAGCAGCTTCACCGCCGCCATTCCTTCATCGTTCGGCGTCCCGTAACCCGGCGCAAAGTAATCGTCCCAAAGCTGAATGCCGGCCCTGGCCTCAAGTTCCAGGCTATTTGCCACCGCCTGCTGTAGCGCAACGACTTTAGGCAGTTGGTCGACGACTTTACGCGACACGGTAACGCCAATTAACTCGGTATTTGGCATCAGTTGCTCAAGGCCCACCGCGAGGCCCGCATGCGTGCCTGCGCTGCCGGATGCGACAACGACGGAAGAGAGTTCCACCGCCCCTTCGCACTGCTGCGCAATTTCCAGCGCGCTCTCGACGTAACCAAGCGCGCCAAGCGCGTTCGACCCGCCCACCGGGATGACATACGGACGGTAACCCTGAGCTTCAATTCGGGTCGCCAGTTCTTCCAGCTGCGCATTCGGATCGGTCAACGCATCGCACATCTCGACCTGGGTATTAAACAGGTCAAGCAGCAGTCGGTTACCATTAGTCAGGTAGTTCTCAGCCCGGGTACCAATTGGATTTTCCAGCAGCGCCACGCAGTGCAGACCCAGCTTTGCCGCCACTGCCGCCGTCTGGCGAACATGGTTAGACTGGATAGCTCCTGCGGTTATCAACGTATCGGCGCCTTCACGCAGCGCATCAGCTGCCAGAAACTCCAGCTTGCGTAGCTTGTTGCCGCCCATCGCAAGCGGTGTCACGTCATCGCGCTTAATGAAGATTTCACGGCCAAGGTAATCGGACAAACGCGGCAGATATTCAAGCGGCGTCGGCGCGCCAATCAGCTCCAGGCGCGGAAATAGGGTTAAATTTTGCAGTGACATTGGACCTCCTGACTAAGTTATCCTTATTATGCACGCTGTTACGTACGAAATAAAAAAAGGCGCTATTGAGAGCGCCTTTTTTTCATCGCCAACCGTTACCTGGTCACGTCAGCGCCAAACCATTTTTCGGACAGTGCCTTCAGGCTGCCGTCTTTTTGCATATCGGCAATGGCGCCGTCAACCGCTTTCAGCAGGTCTTCGTTGCCTTTACGCAGCGCTACGCCGGACTCCTGACGGGAGAAGGCTTCACCGGTGACAGCAAGGGTATCGCCGGTTTTCTTCACCAGATCCAGCGCGGCCAGACGGTCAACCAGAATCGCGTCGATACGACCTACGCGCAGGTCCTGATATTTCGTCGGGTCATCATCATAAGTGCGAATATCGACGCCCTGAACGTTCTGGCGCAGCCACTCTTCATAGTTGGTGCCCAGACCTACGCCAACCTTCTTACCTTTCAGGTCAGCTGCGGTTTTAATGACCCCTTCGTTGCCTTTCTTCACCAGCGCCTGAATGCCGGAAACGGTGTATGGCGTCGAGAAGTCATATTTTTTCTTACGCTCATCGGAAATGGTTACCTGGTTTATCACCACATCGATACGCTTAGAGTCCAGCGAAGCGAGCATACCGTCCCACTTTGTAGGCTTGAGGTCTGCTTTCACTCCTAAATGTTTCGCCAGCTCATTGGCAAAATCCACCTCGAAACCGGTTAACTTGCCATCATCGCCCTGGTAGCTAAAAGGCGGATAGGTTCCTTCAAGGCCAACACGTAAAGCGCCGCGCTCTTTAACCTGGCTAAGCAGATTTTCAGCCGCGAAGGTTTGTGTGCTGACGCCAGCCATCAAAACTACGGCCATTGCGCCCATCAGCGCCTGACGACCCAACAATGCAAGTTTCATAGATACCCCTGGCAGATTATATTTTTGAGGAGTGTAAAGCAGTTAGCAGCAACACCCAACATCATTACGCTACATCATATGCCAAATTATTATATATGATGCTTTTTGGTACAGAGTGAAAAGGTAGCCATAACGGCTGCATTTTGCCGGATATCTCTCATACTGCAATAGTCAGCTTGATGACGTCTGGAGCATGGAAGATGAAAAACCCCACGTTACTGCAGTGCTTTCACTGGTACTATCCCACCGGCGGCGAATTATGGCGTGAAGTAGAAGCCCTCGCGCCAAACCTCAACGAAATCGGCATCAATATGATTTGGTTGCCTCCAGCCTATAAAGGAGCTTCCGGAGGATACTCCGTTGGTTACGATAGCTACGATCTGTTTGACCTCGGCGAGTTCGATCAAAAAGGCTCTGTCGCCACTAAATATGGCGATAAAGCTGAGCTCCTGGCTGCCATATCCGCGCTCCGCCAGCACGATATCGCCGTGCTGCTTGATGTCGTGGTTAACCACAAAATGGGAGCTGATGAAAAAGAGGCAGTGCGTATTCAACGTGTCGATCAAAACGACCGCACACAAATTGCCGAAGAGATAGTTGAATGTGAAGCGTGGACGCGTTACACCTTCCCGGTTCGCGCCGGCAAGTACTCCGAATTTATCTGGGACTATAAGTGTTTTAGCGGTATCGACCATATTGAGAACCCAGATGAAGATGGCGTGTTTAAAATCGTCAATGACTATACCGGAGAGGGCTGGAACGATCAGGTTGATGATGAGATGGGGAACTTCGACTACCTGATGGGCGAAAATATCGACTTTCGCAATCGGGCGGTGACGGAAGAGATTAAGTACTGGGCACGCTGGGTAATGGAACAGACAGGCTGCGATGGTTTCCGCCTCGATGCGGTTAAGCATATCCCTGCCTGGTTTTATAAAGAATGGATCGACCACGTGCAGGAAGTCGCGACTAAACCGCTGTTTATCGTCGCGGAATACTGGTCACATGAAGTCGATAAGCTGCAGCAGTATATCTCCATGGTTGACGGCAAAACGCTGCTGTTCGATGCCCCTCTACAGATGAAGTTTCACGAAGCCTCACGGCAGGGTCGCGATTACGACATGAGCCAGATTTTCAGCGGCACCCTGGTGGAAGCCGATCCGTTCCATGCCGTGACCCTGGTGACCAATCATGACACCCAGCCGCTACAGGCGCTGGAAGCGCCGGTAGAGGCCTGGTTCAAGCCGCTGGCTTATGCCCTGATTTTATTACGTGAAAATGGCGTGCCATCGGTATTTTATGCGGACCTGTTCGGCGCCAGCTATGAGGATACCGGCGGCGATGGTGAAACCTACGCCATTGAGATGCCGGTTATCGAGCAGCTACATGAACTGATCGATGCCCGCCAGCGTTTTGCCCACGGCGTACAAACGCTATGGTTCGATCATCCGAATTGCATCGCCTTCAGCCGAAGCGGGACCGAAGAGGATCCCGGCTGCGTGGTCGTGCTATCCAACGGTGACGATGGTGAAAAAACGCTGCCTTTGGGCGAGAACTACGGTAATAAACGCTGGCGGGATTTTCTCGGCAACCGCGAGGAAGTCATTGAAACCGACGATGAAGGAAACGGTGTGTTTACCTGCAACGGTGGCAGCGTAAGCGTCTGGGTTATTGAAGAGGTGCTGTAGAAAACTGAGGCAGACGCGGGCTGACAAGGATGCAGCCCGCCAAACAATCACTGCCCGTTTGCAGGCGCTGTAGCTTTTTTCCAGGCCTGTTCACACTCCGGAGTGAGGCGATCGACCCGCTTGAGCGACATCCGGTCGTAGCTTAGCGTATCCCCTTCCCGCTCAATCGGATACACATCCACAGCGGAGGTTACATTATATACTGCGTCATTACGCTTCATTAATTTACCCGGCATAACGATAACCCGCTGCCACTGTCGGCAATCAAGCGTATCGCCGTCTTTAGTCACGATCAGAGTTGCAATCGCTTCCGGGCTCATCATTTCACGCTGCGGGCCTGCCGACTGCCAGTACCCCTCCAGCCCTGCAGGCGCCGGTGCTTTAACAACATCGTTGTAGCTATCAACCTGAACACACCCGGCGAGGGCCAGCAGTGCGCCAGCAAACACTATCTTTTTCATCATCCATCCTACCAACCGATAAAAAAACATTGTGGCATTAAAGCATTAAGCTCGCCACTCCTGCCAATCAGGCAACAGAAAGACTCAGAGAGAGTCGGCCTCACGCGATGCAGGTAACAGACTTATGCTTGTATGATAAATTATTCTAACCCATCGAATTAAAACCTTAACCTTGAAGCTGTTATTTTAGCCACTCAATATAAGGATAATCCTATTTTAAAAACCCTCAAAAATGGCAACCTTATACAGGACGGGTATTTATTACTTTTTATTTCCTTCACATAGCGATCGCTAGCCTTTACTTTGCCAATATTCCTGGCAAATTATGGGGTTTCTGACTAAATAGTTCAGGCTGCCTAATGGTTCGAGGGCAGCAGTCATTTTTTATTGCTAACAAAATGGACTTCATCGCTCTTAATTGGCGAGGGATAAATTATCGTTACGTGTTGGTTGAGGATGGGTCATGTCAACGATTATCATGGATTTGTGTAGCTTCACCCGGCTGGGGTTAACCGGGTACCTGACCAGCAGAGGCGTCAGGAAACGCGATATCACGGAAGTCCATAATGCGCCAAACCTGAAAGCTATCTGTGAGACCAGCCGCCCAACTGTAGTATTTATTAATGAGGATTGCTTTATCCACCACGAAGAGAGCAATCAGCATATGCGGCAAATCATTAGCCAGTATCCCGCAACGCTATTTGTTATCTTTATGTCGCTGGCGAATATCCATTTCGACCACTACCTGCTGGTACGCAAAAACTTACTTATTTGCTCTAAATCACTGACCGAAAAAGATCTTGATGATATTCTCGCCAACCGCCTTAAATATGAGAACTATCGTCCTACCCGGCTTAATATACCAACCCTTTCCTTAAGCCAGACAGAATCAAATATGCTTCAGATGTGGATGGCCGGACACGGGACCTCGCACATATCAGCACAGATGAACATAAAGGCCAAGACAGTGTCATCGCACAAAGGCAATATTAAAAAGAAAATTCAAACCCACAATAAGCAGGTGATTTATCACATCGTGAGGTTGACTGAAAACATCACTACCGGAATTCATGTCAACCTGCGTTGAAAGCTGGCGGCGCTGCCGCCAGTTACCTGAAGCGAATCACTCGTCTCGCTCAACGAAAATTCCGTCAGGATGCCCGTTCTCGTTAAAAAACCAGATCCCCAGGGGATAATCTTCCAGCGAAACCAGATACATTACCCCTTCGCTAAACGACTCTATTGCCAGCACAACACCCGGTCGACGTGGGCCGCCATCGGTCTTTACCGTGACACGATCGTTTACCTGCATAACTCATCTCCTCTATTTTTCAGCCAGTGTAGAACAAAACTGCCGATCGCGCAGTGTTCGGCCGGGTAACTGCTGATTTTGTAGACCGTCTATACTTAAAAAGCCCTGTCTTAGTTAAGCGAGGTAGTCGAAATGAACACCGCCAAAGAAAATAAAGGTGTGGGAAACGTTGATGTTGACGCCCTGCTGGCGGCGATTAATGAGATCAGCGAAAGTGAAGTGCAGCGCACGCGGGACGATCCTTATCGCGTCAGTATTGATGGTCGGGACTACCATACCTGGCGTGAACTGGCTGAAGCCTTTGAACTTGATATCCATGACTTTAGCGTCACAGAAGCCAATCGCTGAATTTTGAGCGAAAAAAATCCCGACTCGCAGGAGTCGGGATCAAACTTGCTAATGCAAGAAGCACTTGAAAATTCGTTACACCAGGAAATCCGATGCGCCACAAACATTACCCTCAATTATTTTGCATGACAAGAATCATTCTCGATATAAATCATTGAAAAACGAACCTCGAAGACACCATTAGTCCTGAAAAGCTCACCAGACAAGGAGTTAAGTCATTCGTTCTTCCACGAACGTCCAGAGGACGCCGGATACCTTTTAAGATTAATCCCATAAACATAAAGGATACAGATGATTAAATTATGATCTATCCACAAAAAGAATATCTCAACCTTCAGCACAGACCTGATTACGCCCGTTCTGCTTGGCCAGATACAAACGATGATCGGCTATCGACTGCAGATTTTCAAAGTTATACTCGCTGGAATCCTCGCTACAGCTCACGCCAAACGAAGCAGTAATACGCAAAGACGTGCTGTTGCCCAGTAAAATTTCGCGGCTATTAATTCGTATACGAATGCGTTCGGCAATCACCTTCGCATCTTTTAACCCCGTGTTGGGCAGCACTATGCAAAACTCCTCCCCACCAACCCTTCCGGCGAGATCGTCTTCACGAATATGGCTGGAGATAGTACTGGCCACCAGCGACAGCACACGGTCCCCCGCATGATGGCCATGCCGGTCATTAACGCTTTTGAAGTAATCCAGGTCGAGCTGAATCACCGCAATCGGGCGCTTCTGGCGCTCGCTCAGGCGGGTCGCGGCAGTTGCGCGCTCAAACAGGGCTCCGCGGTTTAATAACCGGGTCAATGCATCATGCCAGGCCTGCCATTCCAGGGAAGTCTGCAGCACGCTCATGTTGCGCACCATTCGACGAATAACCCACCAGGAGAGCATTAGCATCAGGGTGAACATCAGCCACATCAGCATCAGAGCAATAGTGATGCTACCAAAATCACCGCGTACGCCTTCCCGGATGGTATGAATACGGATCAGCACCCCATCGAAATTGCGTAATTTTTCCCAACTGATATAACGCGTGACCAGGCGAATCCCTCCGCGATTATCCTGGGCAAACGCGCCGCTCAACAGTTCCTGTTCCGGCGGAGAGAGCGGCGTCAGCACGTTGCCCGGCGCAGAAGATGCAATCAGGTTAAGCCGATTATCATAAAGCTGATATTCACCTTCCTGACCCGTTTTTATCGCATTGACCAGAAACGCTTTCATTTCTTGTACTGAGAAATCCATTGCCAGAACGCCGAGCCAATAGCGCTGGAAATCAAGCGGAATAGAGGCCGTTACTACCTGCATTTCTCGCTGCGATTTGTCGTCGGGAAATGTTTGCCATATGATGCCGCGCGCAGGATTATTACGCTGCGTTTGTCGGATAAACCACGAGTCGCTCGTTGATCGAGAATAAAGCGCCAGCGCCTGCGTTGCATTTTTTGGCTGCTCGGTGGTGGTAAAAAACCCGCTGCGCGATACGTACAGCATACGCTTGGCAAAACCGCGGTTGTTATTGGCTAAACGCAGCATATAACCAAGCTCAAGGGTTGCCATTAGCTCGTTACCGGAATAGGGATTATCGCGAGTAAGAAGCTCGTCGCCGTCGACAAAGGCATCGGCAACGCCATAGACCGGCAGCGTCCGTCGATTGTGAATCTCAACGGACCATATTGGATCATGTCGCTTTGCTAAATAATCTTCCTCAGCCTTGCGCAGCACGGAAAAATCCAGCGGCGTTCCCAGCGCTGACTGCATGCCGTTACGAAAAAAAATCATTCTGTCGATATTAAACTGCAGCAAGCTATCGAAATCATGAGCAACATTTTCAAGATTGTTGCGCTGGTTTGCGACGTAGGCCTCTTCCAGAACCTTGATCTCACGCCATATCAGCAGCGTGGAAAAACAGAAGACGAAAAAAAAACAGAGATTCACCACATATCCGGGGCTTAAAATCTGGCGCAGTTTTTTCACCCACATCGGCTTATCCATCGTTTTCTCGCAGCACGGTTAAAGAAGCAAACGTCATCCACGCTCCCTGTTTATAAAACAATCAATAATATGAAAACGCCCGACTAGTGCCGGGCGTTTATGAAGGGTCAGGCGTGATTTAGCTTCCCTCCCCCTCCGCGTATGAGTTCATCCTCACGAAAGGCCTCACGTTTTACGCCGTAACCGTCATACCAGCGACATTCAACCATGCCGCAGGCAAACCCGGTAACAACCATGCGCGGGCCACCGTTTTTCCGTCTAACTTCATCACTGACCAACAAGACCATTTTTGCCTCCGGTATCAGGAAGAAACAGATTTACCTTAGACGAAGCTGAACCACTTTGCATGCCCTGGAGCACATTTACTCCGCCGAACGACGAAGACCGGCTATCGCTTTCACTCCGGCCAGCACGATCGCGCCAATAATAAATCCCAACACCAGGTTTGCAGCCGTTGGCAACAACGAGGCAATCACGCCATTTTGCCCGTGCGCCAGGTTTTCGATGGCATGATGCAATGGTGTAATCCCATGAACGACGATACCGCCGCCGACCAGGAACATCGCCAGCGTGCCCACCACGGATAACACTTTCATCAGGCGGGGAGCTATCGCCAACAAAGCCTTACCTGACCACTGGGCCAGCGCGCTGGTTTTATCTACCAGCCAGTAGCCCATATCATCAAGCTTGACGATAATTCCCACCAGACCATACACCCCAACCGTCACCAGTAACGCAATGCCGGACAAAATCAGGATCTGATTCAGCAACGGCGCTTCGGCGACAATCCCAAGCGTGATAGCGACAATTTCCGCAGACAGAATAAAATCTGTCCGTACCGCGCCTTTTACCTTGTCCCGTTCAAATGCCATGGGGTCTTGATTTGCCAGGGCTTCAAGCCGCTGCTGACGAACCTGCGGGTCTTCTTTGTGTTTACGCGCCTGTAGGCTGTGCAGCACCTTCTCGACGCCTTCAAAACACAGAAATGCGCCCCCCAGCATCAGCAGCGGCGTAATCGCCCACGGGATAAAAGCGCTGATCAACAACGCCAACGGCACCAGAATCACTTTATTGAAAAGTGAACCTTTGGCTACGCCCCAGACGACCGGTAGTTCACGATTGGCCCGCACGCCGGTAACCTGCTGAGCATTAAGCGATAAATCATCTCCCAGTACGCCAGCCGTTTTTTTTGCTGCCAGTTTCCCCATGACCGAAATATCATCAAGTAAAGTGGCAATATCATCCAATAAGGTTAAAAGACTACTTCCCGCCAAAATTGCATTCCTTCATTTTATGGTTGTTCCTGATGAAGTATGAAGCAAAAGCGCTTTTTCGCCCACAGGAGTCCGTAGTCAACAAAAATTTAACCATAGCAGACGAATTAAAACGCTCGCCAGCCTGATAGTTTTCACGTTTACTATACGTCCCCTTTCTATCTCTGCTCCATCGTGAGGAAGTATGTCTACCCGTCAGCTGTTACCGCTCATCGGGGCGTTGTTCGCGTTGTATATCATCTGGGGTTCAACCTATTTCGCTATCGCCATTGGCGTCGCCAGCTGGCCTCCTCTGATGATGGCTGGCGTGCGCTTTCTTTCCGCAGGCGCGGTGCTGACCGCCTGGCTGCTCGCCACCGGCCATAAGCTCCCTGCGCGAAGACCGCTGCTCAATGCGGCGCTAATTGGTATTTTGCTGCTGGCAGTGGGTAACGGTTTTGTCACGCTTGCCGAACACCAGCACGTTCCCTCAGGTATTGCGGCGGTGATGGTTGCGACGGTGCCGCTGTTCACCCTATGTTTTAGCCGTTTTTTTGGTATTGCGACCCGTAAACTTGAGTGGCTGGGTATCGCCATTGGTCTGGCAGGTATCGTCTTGCTCAACAGCGGCGGCAATCTGAATGGTAATCCCTGGGGAGCGCTGCTGATTCTGATCGGCTCTATGAGCTGGGCTTTTGGTTCCGTCTACGGCTCGCGAATTGAACTCCCGACGGGCATGATGGCGGGCGCAATAGAGATGCTGGCAGCGGGGCTCGTGCTGATGATAGCCTCCGCGCTGACCGGAGAAAAATTAACCCAAATGCCATCCTGGTCCGGCATTTTTGCCGTTGCCTATCTGGCTATCTTCGGTTCGCTTATTGCCATCAATGCCTATATGTATTTGATTCGTAACGTCACCCCGGCCGTAGCAACCAGCTATGCCTACGTTAACCCGGTGGTCGCCGTTCTGCTGGGCACCGGTTTTGCCGGGGAAAGTTTGTCTTCCGTAGAGTGGCTGGCGCTCGGAATCATTATCTTCGCGGTCATTCTGGTGACGCTTGGCAAATACCTGTTCCCTGCACGCCGTGAAATCATCTCCTGTAAGGAACAGAAGTAACGTCTAGCAGACCTATGCCTTGAGTATCGATCTGCGCGCACTGGTCGCCGCCGCAGATCCACTCTTCCAGACGCTCGCCCAGCGCTTCATCATTAAGCTTCTTTCGCCCGCGCAGCGCGCACTCCCAGACCACCAGCACCCGCCATCCCTGCTCTACCAGTAACCCAATGTCCCGGCGATCCCGTGCCACGTTTTTGGCTATCTTATCCAGCCAGAATTCGGTTCGCGTCGCGGGAACCTTAAACAGATAGCAATCGTGATGATGCCAGAAGCAACCGTGGGTAAAAATAACGCACTGATAGTCTGCCACTACAAAATCCGGGCGTCCCGGTAAAGAGGCATCCTGTACGGTAAAGGAAAATCCAGAACGCGCCAGCAGCCCCGCAAGCCGCTTCTCAATTGCCGTATCGCGGGTGCCGATCGCGCGCATATTTTTACTACGGGTGGCTTTATCGTGCACGTCAGCCATGGAAAGTCTCTTGTTGACGATGAGCCACTGCCTTTTCAATCCGCGTCTTCAGCAGCTTTGCCACCGCCGCAAACACCGGCACGACCACTGAATTGCCAAACTGACGGTAGGCCTGAGTATCCGAGACCGGAATGCGAAAACGATATCCCTGCGGCGCCTCAAAACCCATCAGCCGCGCGCACTCGCGCGGCGTCAGCCTGCGTGGACGTCGAATCTGGTTCTCCGGATCATCAAAATGCTTTTCGCCTAAAGCCCGATCCCAGCCGCGGTCAATGAGGATCTCCGCGCCATCTTTGTAATACCGGGCCGATAGCGTACGCGCCACGCTATGGGGATTTGTCGGGTCAACGAGTCCGTAGCCAAAACCATTCCCTCGCTCCTGATGCTTGCGCGCATAGCGATAGAGATACTTCCATAGCACCCTGGTGAGGATAAACTTGTCGTCAACGATAGGTTCCAGCAGCTCAGCAAACGTTGGTCGATTCGCAGGAAATAGCCTGGCAATATCGCGCAGGCTAAAACCATCGTGCAGCTGGAGGTCGCGGCGGAAACCCACCAGCACAATGCGTTCCCGGTGTTGAGGTAAAAAATGACGTCCGTCAATCACTTTAGGGTCATCCGCTCCGCTATGAGCCGCGTCGGCAACCTCATAACCCAGCTCGTCCAGCGTCTGCATTATGATCCGAAACGTCCGCCCTTTATCGTGGCTCTTCAGATTCTTGACGTTTTCCAGGACAAAAATCGGCGGCTGGCGGGCGGCGATAATTCTGACCACGTCAAAAAACAACGTTCCTTGCGTTTCACAGGCAAAACCATGAGCACGGCCAAGAGCGTTTTTCTTTGAAACACCTGCCAGCGAAAAAGGCTGGCATGGGAAGCCGGCCAGCAAAACATCATGCTGCGGGATGGTCTGGCGAATGTGCTGCGCCGCTTCTTCATCGCCCACCTCGGGGCGATGGCTCAGCGTGACATCGCGGATATCTTCATTAAATCGATGCTGCTCAGGATCGCAGTACCAGTTGGCTTTATAGGTGCGCACCGCGTGTTTATTCCACTCGCTGGTAAACACGCACTGCCCGCCAATCGCCTCAAAGCCGTGACGAATACCGCCGATACCGGCAAACAGATCGACGAAGCGGAACCCGTAGTGGGGATGATGGGCTGGCGGTTGCGGAAGGAGAGTGCGCAGGTGGGCTTGCTCCTGGGCACTTATGCGACCTGCCGCGCGCGTTACCATCGCAACGCGCTTGAGGATAGCCGGACTCCAGTGCTGCTCGCCAACGGCAATCAGCTGTGCCACCAGCGTTTTGACATCATATATTGCCATCAGCTGGCGCAATAACGCCTGCGCGTCTTCTCCGGTATATTCAACCTTTAAAGACGGGGGATTTTCCTTGGATAAATTTTGCGCCATAACCTCAACCAGCCCGACTATTTTTGCAGAGGTTACCATAAATAGCACAGGCAGTTTTAAGCCTGTGGATTAAAGCGTTGCAAAACCGCATCATCAAGAGCCATAGGGTCTCCACGAAGCTCGGCGCTGAGCTTGGCCATAAACTGCACCAGAAAGCGCGCATTATGTCGCGCCATCGCCCTGCCCTTTACTGTCTGCATTGTTTCCGGCAAACGCAGCAATTTGCACTGGAAATGATCCAGCGCGTACTTTTTGTCATCTAATTCACGGCGTTCGGCAAAGGGATCGTTGGCGTCAAATAAGATATTGTTTAGCGCGCCGGATACCGCGAATACGCGCGCCAGGCCGATTGCGCCTAAAGCTTCAAGCCGATCGGCATCCTGGACTATCTTAGCTTCTTCACTTTGCGGTGCAATGTCCGCGCTAAAACTGTGCGCTTCAATAGCGTGCAGAACCGCCGCACAGCGCTCCGCCGGGAAATCAGGAAAAGATGATTGAAGGATTGCCCGCGTTTTTTCAGCTGCCATCACGGAAGAGCGGCTACGCTCAGGATGGTTTTTCGCCAGGCTGACAATGTCATGAAAATAGCAGGCAGTCAGGATTACCAGGCGATCTGCATCAGTGTCTTCGGCCAGCAGCTGCGCGGTGGCCCATACCCGGCGAAAATGCGAAATATCGTGAGCAGCATCGCCTTGCGAGTGATGTTTGCGAAACCAGGCTTCAAATCGCTGCTGCCAGTGTAAAAGATCCATGCGCGTTCCTTTGAGATAAGATCGGCAACGAGCATAGCAACTTTAATCGTGATGTTCATACATCTGCGGGTTGGGACGGGTATACCAGGCGATGGCGCCGAGAATAACGCCGACGATGCCTAAAACCAGAAATCCCAACAGTGCGCCGATCCACTTCCCGGCCGTTGAACCAAGCTCACCATCCATCGTTGCGCCGGGTATGCTCTGAATCTGCCCAACGACCCACCAGTAACGCGCCATCGCCCAAAGGAAATAGCCACAAAAAGCATAAAATGCCCACAGAGCCAGTTTGCCGCCGGGACTTCTTTTCGCTTTCTCTTCCATTCGTTTGCTCTCCATATACTGAACAAGCAACATCACTCGCCAGTCAAAAATCGTGACATTCATCACATTATATAGTGAAAATTCTTGCAAGCCAGCATATCTCGCTACTTGAATCGTTCGAGTGCGCGAGTTTTGTTCATTGCAACGACCTCTGTCGCATGTACTTAATAAATTAGTTACTTTTTTGAATAATACAAATTAACGAATAAAAATAAACTCCTTCACTTTTTACACTCGCCCTCCCTGTTCCTGAGGGGGATGTGGTTTATATTTACCTGCATCTGCCAATACACTTTAATTTTGCTGAGCACGACAATTAACAAACTCATTAAAAATAAAAATATAATCAAAAAGCACATAAATTCCATGAAGCTTATTTGTAACATCAATAGTAAATAAAAAACCATAACTAACTGTTATTATTAACCATAATTAACACACATGACTTATGACAGAACAATAAAATTTAAATATAAAGAATATAACAGAAACATTTTGCAATATTAGATATAACTTACTTACATATTTAATTTAAAGAAAAATGAACTTGATCGCTAGTATCAAATAGTCATCCCGGAGGGGATGACATAATTCATATTATTTATAATTAAAAGGGAATATATAATGAAAAGAAAAGTACTGGCAATTCTGGTTCCAGCTTTATTAGCTGCAGGCGCCGCTAATGCAGCTGAAATCTATAATAAGAACGGCAACAAACTGGATTTTTACGGCAAAATGGTTGGCGAGCACATCATGACCCATGATGGCGACAACAATAACTCCGACGATACCTCCTATGCGCGTTTCGGTGTTAAAGGTGAAACCCAGATTAACAGTGAACTGACCGGTTACGGCCAGTTTGAATACAACATCAAAGCAGATAAGCCAGAAGGTGCACAGGGTAGCTCTACTCGTCTGGCATTCGCTGGTCTGAAATACAGCGACTACGGTTCATTTGACTACGGCCGTAACTATGGCGTGGTTTATGACGCTGCAGGCTACACTGATATGCTGGTTGAATGGGGCGGTGATGGCTTGATCGCAACAGACAATTTCATGACTCAGCGTACAAATGGTGTTGCAACCTATCGCAACTACGATTTCTTCGGCATGGTCGATGGCCTGAACTTTGCTCTGCAGTATCAGGGTAAAAACAACGACGCTTTAGCTAAAAAATCAAACGGCGATGGCTTCGGTTTTTCCGTTAACTACAACTTTGACGGCTTCGGCTTCGTCGGCGCATACAGCAATTCTGACCGTACTGACGAACAAGCTGCAGACCGTAAAGGCGAAAACGCTGAAGTCTGGAGCCTCGCCACTAAGTATGATGCCAATAACGTTTATGCATCTGTCATGTACGGAGAGTCCCATAACATGACTCATATGGAACTTGGTGGTTTTGCTAATAAGACCCAGAATATTGAAGCTGTTGTTCAATATCAGTTCGACTTCGGTCTGCGTCCATCCCTGGGCTACGTTTACGCCAAAGGAAAAGATCTCTACGGCAACCGCGATGCTGATATCATGAATTACGTTGAACTGGGTACCTGGTACTACTTCAATAAAAACTTCAATATTTACACTGCGTACAAATTCAACCTGGTGGATGACGAAGATTCTGATATCACAGGCGCAGCTACTGACGATCAGTTCGCTGTAGGTATCACCTACCAGTTCTAAGATTTTTTACTCAATCTAAGCCCGCCTCGCGCGGGCTTTTTTCGTTTTTGCCGCCGGAGAAGCATTTTTTGTACACAGGATATAGCAATACGACAGAATACAAGACATTGTGAACTATTAAAGGTTGCTAATGTAATAAACCAGGAAGATGAAGATTTTAGCCCGCTAAAGGCTCAGTACCATTTGTGACGAGAGTCGTTGAAAGGAAATTACGTAAGTGCTTGAATAGTGGCGGAGAGAGGGGGATTTGAACCCCCGGTAGAGTTGCCCCTACTCCGGTTTTCGAGACCGGTTCGGAAAGCATAAATATCAATGAGTTAGTCTTTCTAGCTGGTATTTAAAAATAATTTCTCATCAAGAAATTTCATGAAGTTACGAACATTCTTAAACTTAATATACCAACACTTTAGGATGTCAAACAGGACTATCATCATTCCTCACATCGTTAATAACGTGAGTCGCCACGCCGAGCACCTCAATATCATCCAACGCCTCACCTTCGATACTCTCTCCCTCGATCGTTATAAACGACTGT
>OEPS010000212.1_pt1 | contig 21774 bp, 14 predicted proteins | sample 1539411 | NCBI WGS metagenome assembly OEPS01 (sample SAMN02671747, study PRJEB22543) | soil metagenome | biome: bacteria | place: China:Hunan Province, Lengshuijiang City | collected 2012-10-15 | depth 0.08m m
ACTGGTGATGCGGTCGGCACCTTGCACATCGTTGGTCAGCACATTGCCGGTCAGGATTACTTGTGCTTCGGTGGCTGGCGTCGTGTTGAGATCATCGACGGCGTTCGGTGTGTCATCGACGATTTTCACATCAATCGAACCCGAGGCACTGCTGCCGTCGGTGTCGGTGGCCACTACCGTGAAACTCTCACCCAAGGTCGTGCCATTGCCGGTGGTATGCGCTTCGTTGTCGAGCAAGGTGTAGGTCACCACGCCAGTGCTGGGGTTGTAACCGGTGATGGTCAGGGTATTGCCTTCCGGAGTGGCCGCCGACTGCGGGAAACCCACCGCGCTGCCGCCGCTCACCACGGTAATGCCGCCAACGGTCAGGGTTTGCAGGCCATCCGGCGCGGTTACCGTGAAGCTGCCGCCCTGAGTCAGGGCCGCGCCGTTCGGGTTGCTACCATCGCCGAGGTTTTTCTCATAGACGGTCAGCTCGCCCCCTTCGATATCGAGACCGTTGAGGGTTACCGGATCGTTGAGGTTGCTGACATTGAGCACCAGGTTGGCGGTCGAGCTATCGCCATCGGCATCCTTGAGCGTGTAGGTAAAGGTCTCGATGCCGTTACCACCCCCCTTCAGGTTGATGAAGTCCGGATCGCTGGTGTTCAGCGTGTAGGTGTAGGAACCGTCGGCCGCCAGCACCAGGGTGCCGTATTTGCCGGTGATGGATTGCGGGGTAATCGGGCCGCTGGTGATGCGGTCGGCGCCCTGGGTGTCGTTGGTCAGGACGTTGCCGGTCAAGGTCAGCTGGTTCTCAGTGGCGGTGACCGCATTACTGTCCGCATTTGCCACCGGCGCATCGTCGATTATTTTCACATCAATCGAGCCCGAGGCACTGCTGCCATCGGTGTCGGTGGCGACTACCGTGAAACTCTCGCCCAAGGTCGTGCCGTTGCCCGTGGTATGCGCTTCGTTGTCGAGCAGCGTGTAGGTGTAGGTCACCACGCCAGTGCTGGGGTTGTACCCGGTGATGGTCAGGGTATTGCCTTCCGGGGTGGCCGCCGACTGCGGGAAACCCACCGCGCTGCCGCCGCTCACCACGGTAATGCCGCCAACGGTCAGGGTTTGCAGGCCATCCGGCGCGGTTACCGTGAAGCTGCCGCCCTGAGTCAGGGCCGCGCCGTTCGGGTTGCTACCATCGCCGAGGTTTTTCTCATAGACGGTCAGCTCGCCCCCTTCGATATCGAGACCGTTGAGGGTTACCGGATCGTTGAGGTTGCTGACATTGAGCACCAGGTTGGCGGTCGAACTATCGCCATCGGCATCCTTGAGCGTGTAGGTGAAGGTCTCGATGCCGTTACCACCACCCTTGAGGTTGATGAAGTCCGGATCGCTGGTGTTCAGCGTGTAAGTGTAGGAACCGTCGGCCGCCAGCACCAGGGTGCCGTATTTACCGGTGATGGATTGCGGGGTGATCGGACCGCTGGCAATGCGGTCGGCGCCCTGCACATCATTGCTCAGCACATTGCCGGTCAACGTCAGTTGCGCTTCCGTGGCAGGCGTCGTGTTGAGATCGTCGACGGCGTTCGGCGCGTCATCGACGATGTTCACATTGATCGAACCCGTGGCGCTGCTGCCATCGGTGTCGGTGGCCACCACTGTGAAGCTCTCGCCGAGGCTGGTGCCATTACCCGTGCTATGCGCTTCGCTGTTGAGCAGGGTGTAGATATACGACACCACACCGGTACTGGCGTTGTAGCCGGTAATGGTCAGGGTGTTGCCTTCCGGGGTGACTGCCGACTGCGGGAAGCCGACCGCGCTGCCGCCGGCCACCACAGTAATGCCGCCCACGGTCAGGGTTTGCAGACCATCCGCTGCCTGCACCGTGAAGCTACCACCCTGGGTCAACGCCGGATTATCGGGGCTGCTGCCGTCACCGAGGTGCTTCTCATAAACGGTCAGCTCACCGCCTTCGAGATTGAGGCCATTGAGCGTGACTGGATCATTCAGGTTGCTGACATTGATCTTCAGCGTCGCCGTGCTGCTGTCGCCGTCGGCGTCTTTGAGGGTGTAGGTGAACAGTTCGACACCGCTGCCGCCACCGTGCAGGTTGATGAAGTCCGGATCAGCAGTATTCAGCGTATAGGTGTAGGAACCGTCAGCCGCCAGCACCAGGGTGCCGTAGGTACCCGTGATGGTTTGCGGGGTGATGGGTCCACTGGTGATACGGTCAGCGCCCTGGCTGTCGTTGACCAGAACGTTGCCGGTCAGGGTCAGCTGAGCCTCGGTGGCAGGCGTGGCATTGAGATCGTCGACGGCGTTCGGCGCGTCATCGACGATGTTCACATCAATCGAACCCGTGGCTTTGCTGCCATCGCTGTCGGTGACCACCACCGTGAAGCTCTCGCCCAGGCTGGTGCCATTACCCGTGTCATGCGTATCGGCACCGGTCAGGGTGTAGCTGTAGCTGACCACACCGGTCGCAGCATCGTAGCCGGTAATGGTCAAAACATTACCAAACCCGGTGGTGATGGATTGGCCAACACCGGTCACCACACCGGCAGTGACGACGTTAATGCCACCGACATTCAGGTTGAACACCCCATCCTCGGCGACCACGGTAAAGCTGCCAGTCTGGGTCAGGGCCGCTGGGTCACTGGCCGAGCCCTGCGCCAGATTGGCTTCATTCAGGGACAGCTCGCCCCCCTTTACCCCCAGCCCTTCGAGACTGACCGGGTTGTCCACCACCGGTGGCAGTGGCGGCACAGCATCGTTGTTGTTGATCTCACCGAGATCAGGTTCGCGCAACTCGGCAAAGCCGTTGAAGCCTGCAGTCGGGAAACCGATAACCGGATCAACCCGACCGGCCACTTCGTCAAGCAGCACAAAAGAGTGACCACCACCCAGCGCCCCCGAAGAACCGCCACTGCCCGGACCAGCCGCCGTCGGATCGGCGTCCTGGCTCGGGTCGGCACCGGCAGCGATGGCTTGCTGGAGTTTTTCCACATCGGTCAGTTGCGCCTGACTCGGGGCCTGAGCTTCGGGCGCATCGACATGCGGCGCCTGGCTGGCAAGCAGCTGCGGCGAGAGTGCCAGGCTGCTGTCACGGCCCAGGGTTAACTCGGCGCCATTTTGCAGATGGACCGCGATTGCCCCCGCAGCCCCCGTCTGCAATTGCTCGCCGGCAAACAGCCGGTCACCTTCGACCAGCGCCCGACGGGTTCCGTCGCTGGCGACTGCGAAGACCTCTCCGACTACTTTGCTGACAACACCGATTAACTTGGCCATGAGCGCTCTCCTCCGCTGCGGAACGGTTTTTCGCAGAAAAGCACTCTGAATCTCGCGTGATTGGCCCGCTGCGCCTGCCTTGAACGACTACCTGACAAACGCTAAAGGCGAAGGTGGATTTCAATGAAATCAACACCTTCGCATTCCAGACTCCCAGTGAACGTGGAAAACGACCTGGCCACTTGGCATCTGCCAAAAATTTGTCGCCAAATCTGATCTTCCTCCATCCCCTCCGCTACATCCGTGCCCTTTGCCGCAAAAAATACTGAACTTGTTTCCGACGCCCGAAAAATGCACCCCAGCGCACAATCAACGGTCGCCTTGATATGAACAATGTCGTGGATTCCTTAGACCGCATAAGTTTTTTTTCGCATAACCCTTATGAAAATTTCTTCTTAGCTCGCCTTATAAATGTTCTTAGCTCTGTTGTTACAAGCCTGAAACGGTTTGCTCTTAAAAGTTCGTCATTTTTTTGACGACAGCAATACATAAATTAGAAATCAGGGAGAAGTACCCCATGCGCGTTTTGACCCCCATCACCGGCGCAATTCTATTGGCCATGGCGTGTGCCAATGCCCAGGCGATGTCGATTACGGAAGCTGTACAAAGCGCCGTGGACCAACATCCTGAAATCAATGCCAGCCGCAACAATCGCTTGTCCGCCGACGAAGACGTCAATGTTGCCAAAGGCGGTTGGTACCCTCGCGTCGACCTGGTGGCCGGCTACGGTCGGCAGAAGTCGGATAACACCAACACGCGCTTCACCAATCCCGACGGCACCTCCAATCACAACAAGGAAACACTGAACTACACACAGTCCGACCTGCGCTTGCGGCAGATGCTGTTCGATGGTTTCAACACCCCGAACGAGGTCGCTCGCACTGAAGCGGTGGTCAACTCCCGTGCCTACTACACCCAGGCAACCGCGCAGAGCATCGCCCTGCGCGCTATCGAGGTTTACCTGGAAGTGCTCAAGCGGCGAGAACTGGTGACCCTGGCCAAGAACAACCTGCAAGCCCACCTGCGCGTCAACGACCAGATCGGCTTGCGCAGCGAGCGCGGTGTGGGCAGCACTGCCGACCTTGATCAGTCGACTGCGCGTCGCGCGCTGGCGGAAAACAACCTGTACACCGCCGAAGTCGACCTGGCAGACGCCGAGGCCAATTTCTACAGCGTTATCGGACGCGTTCCCGATGAGCTGGAAACACCGGTCACCATCAAGGGCGAAATGCCTGCGAGCCTGCTGGACGCGCGCCAGGACATGCTTGAACACAACCCCTACCTGAAGTCGGCCCAGGCTGACGTGCAAGCCGCCGAGCAACAGTACGAAGTAGCCAAGTCGCCGTTCTATCCACGTCTGGATGCAGTGTTGGCCACCGGTGCCAACAACAACACGGCGGGCCAGGTCGGTCACGACAACAATGACTGGCAAGCCGGCGTCGAGCTGAGCTACAACCTGTTCCGCGGCGGCAGCGACAAGGCCCGCCTGCAGTCGGACGCGCACAAAATCAACCAGGCGATGGACATCCGCAACAATGCCTTGCGCACCCTCAACGAGGACCTGGCCCTGTCCTGGAACGCCATGACCAACGCGCGCAAACAAACCCCGACCGCTCGCGAATACGCCGACACCACCACCCGCGTGCGCGCGGCCTACCAGGATCAGTTCGGTCTCGGCCAACGGACCCTGCTCGACCTGCTCGACAGTGAAAACGAGCTGTACAACGCCAACCGCCGTTACACCGAAGTGCGTTACACCGAGGAGTTCTCGATGTACCGCGTGCTGTCCAACATGGGCGAGTTGCTGAACAAGCAGCGGATCTCGTTACCGCCTGAAGCCATTGCAAAGAGTGAAGTGAGAAGCGAAGCACGTTTGCCCGATATGCGCTAAGCCTCAACCCTCTGCAGGAGTAGGCCATTGTGACCAGCATGCAAGCTGCGAGCTCGACTGTAGATCCGCGTCTGAGTTTCGATGATCCGCTACTCGATGGTTTACTGATCCTTTGCAAGCTGCACGGCTGCACGGTCAGTCGCGCCGGCCTCAGTGCCGGCCTGCCCTTGGCCCAGCAGCGCCTGAGCCTTGACCTGCTACCGCGGGCAGCCGCTCGCGCCGGTTTACAGGCTCGTGTGCTGCGCCGGGAGCTGAGCGCAATTTCGGCGCTCAACCTGCCAGTGTTGTTGCTGCTCAAGGAAGGACGCTGCGCCGTGCTACGGCGCTGGGGCGATGACGGCAAGGCACTGATCCTGCCCAGCGAGGCCGAAGGCGGTGAGCAGTGGGTCAGCCGTGAGGAGTTGACCGAAGCCTACAGCGGCGAGGCATTGTTTGCCCGCCCCCGGCATGAACTCGAAGACCTGCGTGCGCCGTTGATGCCACGGGTCAATGCCTGGTTTCGCGACACCCTGAAGCTGTCGCGCTGGCTGTACAGCGATGCGGTCCTGGCCAGTTTGTTGATCAACCTGCTCGGTCTGATGGTGCCACTGTTCGTCATGCAGACCTACGACCGGGTGGTGCCCAACCAGGCGATCTCAACCTTGTGGGTACTGGTGGTCGGCCTGTTGATCGGCACCCTGTTCGAACTGATTCTGCGCGTAGTACGCGCCCATCTGCTGGATCAGGCCGGGAAAAAGACCGACCTGATTCTCTCGGCCACGCTGTTCGAGCGCATCACCGGGATGTCGATGAAGGCCCGCCCGGCCACCGTCGGCGGTTTTGCACAGAGCATCCATGACTTCCAGGGCCTGCGCGAGTTTCTTACCGCCGTGACCCTGACCAGCGTCATCGATCTGCCGTTCGTGGTGCTGATGCTGCTGGTGATCGGCCTGCTCGGGGGCTGGCTGGTGGTGATTCCGCTGATCGCCTTCCCGGTCACGATCATGTTTGCCCTGTTCATTCAGGTGCGCCTGCGTGACACCGTGCAAAAAAGCCTGGCCCTGGGTGCGGTGCGCCAGGCTTTGCTGATCGAAACCCTGGGTGGCCTGGAAACTCTCAAAGCCTGCAGCGCCGAGAGTGAGCGCCAGTACCAATGGGAAAGCACCCACGGCGCGCTGACCCGCCTCGACGCCCATGCTCGCAACCTGTCGGCCCTGGCCACCAACGGTACCTTGTTCATCCAGCAATTCTGCGGCATGGCCACCATTGTCGCCGGGGTCTACAGCATCATTGCCGGCAACCTCAGTGTCGGCGCCCTGGTCGCCAGCTACATGCTCGGCAGCCGGGTGCTGGCACCGCTGGGCCAGATCGCCGGGCTGATCACCCGCTATCAGCAAGCGCAACTGACCATGCGCAGTACCGATGCGCTGATGGCGTTGCCGCAGGAACGCCAGGCGGGCCAGCAACCACTGGAACGTACCCAGCTGCAGGGCGCGCTTGAGGTCAGCCATGTCAGTTTTCGTTATGCCGGGCAGAACGCTGCGGCACTCAATAGCGTGAGCTTCAGCGTCAAGCCCGGCGAGCGTATCGGCATCATCGGTCGCAGCGGCTCGGGCAAAAGCACCCTGGCCCGCCTGCTGATGGGCTTTTACGAGCCTGACGAAGGGCAGATCCTGCTCGACAATCTCGACCTGCGCCAACTCGACATCGCCGACTTGCGTCACCAATTGGGCTACGTCGCCCATGACCTGCCGCTGCTGGCGGGCAGCCTGCGCGACAACCTCACCCTCGGTGCCCGTTATGTCAGCGATGCACGCATGCTCGAAGTGGCCGAGCTGACCGGCGTCAGCGAGCTGGCACGCCAGCATCCGCAAGGTTTTGACCGGCCGGTGGGCGAGCGTGGCCAGTTGCTCTCCGGGGGGCAACGCCAAGCCGTGCTGCTGGCCCGGGCGATGCTGCTGGAACCGCCGATCATGATCCTCGACGAACCCACCAGCCACATGGATAACGCCAGCGAAGACCAGTTGCGCCAACGCCTGCATGGCTGGGTTCAGGGCAAGACGCTGCTGCTGGTGACCCACCGTACTTCCATGCTCAGCCTGGTCGACCGCCTGCTGGTGCTGGACAACGGCAAGGTCGTGGCTGACGGGCCGAAAGAAGCGGTTATCGATGCGCTGCGCAAAGGCCGGGTCGGTTCGGCCATCTAGGGAGTCCAGTCATGTCCATCAGCCACGGCTTGCGCAGTTACTTCCAGAGCTTCGGCAAGACGGCCGAACACGACTACATGCCGGATGTGGCCGGCGCCACCCTGCAGGACTCACCGCGCCTGTCGCGCGTCACCGTGTGGCTGGCGGCCGCGTTGTTGCTGGTGGCCGTGCTGTGGGCCTGGTTCGCGGTGCTCGACGAAGTCACCATGGGTGAAGGCAAGGCGATTCCGTCGAGCAAGATCCAGGTGATCCAGAACCTTGAAGGTGGCATCGTCACCGAGATTTTTGTCCGTGAAGGGCAGATGGTGAACAAGGGCGATACCTTGCTGCGCCTGGACGATACCCGCTTTCAGTCCAACAAAGGCGAGAGTGAAGCCGATCGCTATGCCCTCACCGCCCAGGTCGAACGCCTGTCGGCCGAGGCCGAAGGGCGCCCGTTCCAGGTCTCTGAAGAAGTACGCGAGAAGGCGCCGCAAGTGGCTGAAGACGAGCTGTCGCTGTATCAGTCGCGGCAACGGCGCCTGACCAGCGAGAAGCAGACGCTCAGCGAACAACTGCGCCAGAAGACCCAGGAGCTGGCCGAATTTCGTTCCAAGGCCGAGCAGTACCGCTCGGCGCTGGCGCTGCTGCAACAGGAACTGAACATGTCGACGCCGCTGGTGGGCACCGGGGCGATTTCACCGGTGGAAATCTTGCGCCTCAAGCGCAGTACCGTGGAGGCCCGAGGCTCGCTGAATGCCACCACCCTGGCGATTCCCCGGGCCGAGGCGGCGGTGGCGGAAATCAAGAGCAAGATCGAAGAATCGGAAGCCGGCTTCCGTTCGGAGGCAGCCAAGGAGCTCAACGAAAAACGCACCGACCTGTCGAAGATCACCGCTTCGAGCATCGCCATCGACGACCGGGTCTCGCGGACCACGGTGGTCTCGCCGGTGCATGGCATCATCAAGCTGCTCAAGGTCAACACCATTGGTGGCGTGGTTCAGCCGGGCAGCGACCTGCTGGAGATCGTGCCGCTGGAAGACAATCTGCTGATCGAAGCCAAGGTGCGCCCACAGGACGTGGCCTTCCTGCACCCGGGGCAAGCGGCAATGGTCAAGTTCAGCGCCTATGACTACACCATCTATGGGGGCCTGAAGGCCAAGCTGGAGTTGATCAGCGCCGACACGGTGACCGACGACAAGGGCAATTCCTTCTACCTGATCCAGGTGCGTACCGACAAAAATCACCTCGGCGGCGACAACAAACCCCTGCTGATCATCCCCGGCATGACCGCCACCGTGGACATCATCACCGGGCACAAAAGCGTGCTGGATTACCTGCTCAAACCGGTGCTCAAGGCACGGACTGAAGCCATGCGCGAGCGCTGATTATCGCGGGGCAAGCCCTCTCCCACCGGAGGGGGCTCTGTGGGAGCGGGCTTGCCCCGCGATATTCAACGCAAATGATTACGCTCGTAGGTCTCGCGCCCCATCGCCTCGATCTGTCCTACGATCAAGGCTTCGAACGGCTTGAGCAGCGCATCGAAAGACCGCGGTGCCTCCAGCACATTCAACGCCTGCACCACTGCCTCCAGGGTAGACAGCGCACCTTCAGCCGGTGCCTTGCGCAAGCGGTAGCGTGAAGGTTGCAATTGCCCCAGGGTCACCCGCGGCAACGCGGCCAGCAGCGGGTTCAGGTGCAGCAGTTTGCTTGCCTTGCGCCAGGTACCATCGGGTACCACCAGCAGCCATGGGCGCTCATCAGCGTCGTCGCTATAGGCACCCAGCGCCTGCGCGCCGTCTCCCGGAAACAGTAACGCACTGCGATAGCCGGGTACCTCGAGCAGCTCGGCGAGGCCGTCGAACACCTCACCCACCCGCAACTCGGCATTACGTAGGCCCAAGGCCGCCAGTTTCGCGGTGTTGAGTGCGTGGCGCACCTCACTGGGATGCTGCAACACCAGCACCCGGGTGCGGCTGTCGAGGGAGGGGATCAACGGGCAAAGGCAATGGGCTTGTGGGCGCAGGCAGCGCTCGCACTGAATTCTGGACATCGGGTTCTCCTGGGCCGACAAAGTGTGCCACAGCAGTCCCGAAAAAAGCCCACTTCCCTGTGGGATAAGCGCACGATGTCAACGGTTGAAGCGTTCGGCCAGGCTGTACAGGTAGTCGGCCATGCGTTCCAGGTCCTGACTGATTTCGGCACCCTGCTTGGCCTGCCCGGCACTGTGGTCGCAGAGCTGGGCAATGCGAGTGATCTGCTGATTGATGTCTTCAGCGACATGGCTCTGTTGCTCGGACGCAGTGGCCATCTGCTGACTCATACCGGTGATGCGGCTCACCGCCTGGCTGATCCCCACCAGCGCCGACTGCACCGCTTCGACTCGCTGCACGCTTTCTCTGGAGATCTGTTCGCCCTTGCTGGCGGTCGACACCGCCCGCTGAGCGCCGTCACGTAACGATGCAATAATCTGATGGATCTCCTCGGTGGACGACCGGGTACGTTGGGCCAGGGAGCGGACTTCATCTGCCACCACTGCAAACCCACGCCCCTGCTCACCGGCCCGCGCGGCTTCGATCGCCGCGTTGAGGGCAAGCAGATTGGTCTGCTCGGCAATCGACGTGATCACATCCACCACGCTACCGATTGACTGGGTCTGGTCGGCCAGGGCGTTGACCGCCTGACCGATGTCATTCACCGCTTCGCTCATGCTGCCCATGGCGCGCAGGCTTTGCTGGGCCAGGTCGCTGCCCTGCTGGGCCAGTTGATCGGCATCGGCAGCGGCGGTCGCTGTGGTTTGTACGTTGTGGGTGACTTCCTGGATAGTCGCGGCCATCTGCGCGATGGCCGTTGCCGATTGATCCGTTTCACTGCGCTGGCGATCGAGCATCTGCGCCTGGGCACCCGACAGATCCGAAGATTGTGCCGCCCGCGCCTTGACCCCGACGCCGGCATCCACCAGACGAGTAAGGGCCGTTTGCAAGCGCGCTTCCTCACTGAGAATGGCCAGGTCCAGCTGCCCCTGCAGGCCTTTGTTGTCACTGTAGGTCAGCGCCACGATCGGGCTGGTAAAGGCTTTCGGGTGCTCAGCCAGGGTGCGTTTGATCACCCGGTTCTGACGCGACTCGATCAAATACCAGGCACTGAGCAGGCTGGTCATCAGCACGCCAAGCGCTGCGTATTGCGCTAACCACAGGTACCCTGCCGCCGACAGCAGACCGGCGCCAAGCAATGGCCAGCCGTGCTCGACCCACTCCCCCACGCGCGCGGCCCAGGACACCGCCGCACGCCCTTGCCGCAAGCGTGCATACAAGGCTGTGGCACGACGGATCTGCTCGCGACTCGGTACAGAGCGTACCGATTCATAGCCGCTGATCCGGCCGTTCTCGTAGATCGCCGTCACATAAGCGCTAACCCAGTAGAAATCACCATTCTTGGCCCGGTTTTTCACCACGCCCATCCATGGTTTGCCCTGCTTGATGGTTTCCCACATATGCGCGAACACCGCCGGCGGCATGTCCGGGTGACGCACCAGGTTATGCGTCTGGCCGAGCAATTCATCGTAGGTAAAGCCGCTGATCGCGACGAAGGCATCGTTGCAGTAGGTAATACGGCTGTTGAGATCGGTGGTGGAGATCAGGCGTTGTTCGTTGGGAAAAGTTCTTTGCTGCTCAGTGACGGGCAAATTCATCCGCATAGGTGCGATACCTGCCGAAGGAAGATGGGGGAAATATCATCAACGCAGTACAGGTTTAGCAGAGCTTTTATCGGGAAGTAGCCAGGATATTGAGGAAATTTCCGGTGCTAACCGAATTTTTCAGAGGTCATTTCGGTCAGGTCGGGGTGAGCTGCGCTTTTAGCAGGTCGCGGAAGGTCTGAATCAAGGGCTCGCGACTGCGTCCGCGGCGGATGATCATCGAAAATGGCGCCTGATAACCGAAGGTCGCCGGCGACAACACGCGCAGATCACCCTTGTCGGCCCAGGCCTGGGCGTAGTGTTCCGGCAGGTAGCCGATGTAGGCCCCGGACAACACCAGAATCAGCTGCGCCTCCATGCTTTCCACAGTCGCGGCACTGTGCTTGAAACCATGTCGGGCCAGCTCCGCCTGGCTCCAGTAGCCACGTCCGACCATGCGTTGCTGGGTGATGACCTGCTCGGGAATGCGCCGTTCGTGAAACAGCGGATGACGGTTGCTGCAGTACAACCAGTGTTGCTCCCGGTACAAGGGTTGATAAACCAACCCGCTCATGCGCGTGGAGAACGCGCCGATGGCCAGGTCCAGGCGATTGTCCTGGACGCCCAGCTGTAACTCGTAAGGGCTGGACACCGACAAGTGCAGGTGCACTGCCGGGTGTTCCTGGCTGTAAGCGCCGATGGCTTCGGCGAGCGGCAAGGCGCTGTCGCCGACGGTCGAGTCGATCACCCCGAGATTCAAGGTCCCGCGCAACTCGCCCTTGAGCGCAGCGGCGTACTGCTCGAAGCCGTCCATTTCCGCCAGCAGGCGCAGGGTTTCCTGATGAAACAGTTCGCCCTTGCTGGTCAGGCTGAAGCCCCCGCGCCCGCGATGACACAGCACGATGCCCAAGGCCGCTTCGAGCTGGCTCATGTAGGTGCTGATGGCCGAGGTGGAAAGGTTGAGTTCACGCTGGGCATTGGCGAACCCCTGATGGCGCACGACGCTGACGAAAATGCGCAGGAGTTTCAGGTCAGGCAGTGCAGAAGCCATGGCTTGTCGGGTCCGGAAAATCGCTGAATGGCCAAAGTCTAACCAGATCCCGGCGATTAGTTTAGAAAAACCTGAACTAAGTATTTGCCTGTAGCGATTCTTTTTGCCCACTACCTTTTGCAGACTCTGCCGCAATGCACCTGCTTGCCAGCTTTCCAGGGTTATTAGCCGACCCGCAAGACAGGTTCCAACAACTAAAACAATCGAATCGATGAGGCCCGACCGTGGACAAGATTCTGCACCAACCACTGGGCGGCAACGAAATGCCGCGTTTCGGCGGCATCGCCACCATGCTCCGTCTCCCTCACCTGCAAAGCGCCGAAGGCCTTGATGCCGCGTTCATCGGCATTCCCCTGGACATCGGTACTTCGCTGCGTTCCGGCACCCGTTTCGGCCCTCGGCAGATCCGCGCCGAGTCGGTGATGATCCGCCCGTACAACATGGCCACCGGCGCTGCCCCCTTCGATTCGATGTCGGTCGCCGATATCGGCGACGTCGCGATCAACACCTTCAACCTGCTTGACGCCGTGCGCATCATCGAAGAAGCCTACGACGAAATCCTCGAGCACAATGTCATCCCCATGACCATGGGTGGCGACCACACCATCACCCTGCCGATCCTGCGGGCTATCCACAAGAAGCATGGCAAGGTAGGCCTGGTGCACATCGATGCCCACGCTGACGTGAACGATCACATGTTCGGCGAGAAAATCGCCCACGGCACCACCTTCCGCCGCGCTGTGGAAGAAGGCCTGCTGGACTGCGACCGCGTGGTACAGATCGGCTTGCGCGCCCAGGGCTACACCGCTGAAGACTTCAACTGGAGCCGCAAGCAGGGCTTCCGTGTGGTCCAGGCCGAAGAGTGCTGGCACAAATCCCTGGCACCGCTGATGGCTGAAGTCCGCGAGAAAGTCGGCGGCGGTCCGGTGTACCTGAGCTTCGACATCGACGGCATCGACCCGGCCTGGGCCCCAGGCACCGGCACCCCGGAAATCGGTGGCCTGACCACCATCCAGGCCATGGAAATCATCCGTGGCTGCCAGGGTCTGGACCTGATTGGCTGCGACCTGGTGGAAGTCTCGCCACCTTACGACACCACCGGCAACACCTCGTTGCTCGGTGCCAACCTGCTGTACGAAATGCTCTGTGTCTTGCCGGGCGTTGCTCGCCGCTGACCGACAGGCACCAGGAGCTACAACGAGGCAGGAGCCATGATCGCCGGGGCGCGCACGCGTCCCGAGCAGTAGACGAATGACCGGCGCCGGGCTTGCCTGGCGCCAGGATCGATCTCACCATAATAAAGATAATCGGAGACACCCATGGCCTTAGACTTATTCGTTGTCTTGATCTATGCGGCCGGCATGCTCGGGCTGGGCTGGTACGGCATGCGCAAGGCGAAAACCCACGAAGATTACCTGGTAGCCGGACGCAACCTGGGCCCAAGCCTGTACATGGGCACCATGGCCGCCACCGTGCTGGGCGGCGCGTCGACTGTAGGTACGGTGAAACTGGGCTACGTTCACGGCATCTCGGGCTTCTGGCTGTGTGCCGCCCTGGGCCTGGGCATCATCGCCCTGAACCTGTTCCTGGCCAAGCCGCTGCTGCGCCTGAAGATCTTCACCGTGACCCAGGTCCTGGAGCAACGCTATAACCCCATGGCCCGTCAGGCCAGTGCAGTGATCATGCTCGCTTATGCGCTGATGATCGCCGTGACCTCGACCCTGGCTATCGGCACCGTTCTGCAAGTGCTGTTCGATATGCATTTCTGGGCCGCGATTCTGCTCGGCGGCGGTGTGGTTGTGGTGTATTCCACCATCGGCGGCATGTGGTCGCTGACCCTGACCGACATCGTCCAGTTCGTGATCAAGACCGTTGGCCTGATGTTTGTCCTGTTGCCGATCTGCCTGTACCGCGTAGGCGGTTGGGATGAGCTGGTCGCCAAGCTGCCAAGTGCCAGCTTCAGCCTGACCACCATCGGCTGGGACACCATCATCACCTACTTCCTGATCTACTTCTTCGGCATCCTCATCGGCCAGGATATCTGGCAGCGGGTGTTCACTGCCCGTGACGAAAAAGTCGCCAAGCGTGCCGGTACCGTTGCCGGTGTCTATTGCGTGATCTACGGTCTGGTCTGTGCAGTGATCGGTATGGCAGCCCATGTGCTGTTGCCGGATCTGGCCAACGCCAACAATGCCTTCGCCGCCATCGTCAAATCCGCCCTGCCTGACGGTATCCGCGGCCTGGTGATTGCCGCTGCGCTGGCGGCGATGATGTCCACGGCCAGTGCTGGCCTGCTGGCCGCCTCGACCGTACTGACCGAAGACCTGCTGCCCAAGCTGCGCGGCGGCAAGCAGTCGAGCCTGGGCATCAACCGCCTGTTCACCTTGCTCACCGGTATTGCCGTGCTGGGTATCGCGTTGGTGGTTGAAGACGTGATCAGTGCACTGACCCTGGCCTACAACCTGCTGGTTGGCGGCATGCTGGTCCCACTGATCGGGGCGATCTTCTGGAAACGGGCGACCACTGCCGGTGCAATCACCAGCATGACCCTGGGCTTTGTCACTGCCCTGGCGTTCATGATCAAAGACGGGATGGATGCCAACACGCCGATCTACTACAGCCTGGCGATCGCACTGGTCAGCTTTGTTGTGGTGAGTGTGATGTCTCGCCGTCCGGCGGGTGCGGTAAAACTGGCCTGACTCAGGCCAACGGTGGCCGTCGCATCAGGCTGATGCGGCGGCCCAGGCCAGGCGCCTAGCGACGTGGCTGGCGCTTGCGCTGCTCCTCATCAGTAGGGATTGGCACGGGCTGCAGTGGCGGTGGTATCAAGCCCAGAGCCGCAGCCAGGTCATGAAGCCAGTTGAACAGATTATTTCTCATAACTCCCCCTTACGGGTCAGCCTGCACGGCGTTTCAATCCTGCGATGCTTCATACAGATCATAGACCTATGTCCTACATTACGCATGCTCTAGGACTATAAGTTGGGTCGAGTTTGATCTTAATCAAGCCCTGACCGCCACTTCCGCCGCCCCGGCAACTGTTTCCCCTTGTTGCAGATCGATCCAGGCACTCAGATTCGCGCCGCGCATGCCTTTGCGCCACATCAACCAGGTCGTCGCCAGATCGAACGGTGACTGTAAGCGGTGTGCCGCCACCCGCTCACGTCCGGGCAAGCTGTCGAGCATCGACTGGGCCATCAGCGCCACCCCTGCCCCGGCAATCACACAGGCCAGCATGCTCGGATACGACTCGATCTCCATGACCCTTCCCATCGCGGCATGGTCCTGTGCATACCAGGCCTCCAGACGCATGCGATAAGAACATCCCTGGCGGAAGGTAAACACCGCACGCCCAGCCACATCCCGGGCGCTTTGCACCGGGGGATGATCGGGCTCGGTAATCAGCACCAGGGTTTCATCGCACAGCGGTACCCCGTCCAGTCCGGCCAATGCCAGTGGGCCATCCACCAGGGCGGCGTCCAGGCGACCGCTGAGCAGGCCTTCAAGCAGTTCGCCGCTAGGCGCCGCTTGCACCTGCAGGTTCACTGCCGGATAGGTCTTGTGATAACGCGCCAGCAACGCTGGCAGGTGGATCGCCGCCGTGCTGTACATGGTCCCCAGGGCAAAATCACCCGCCGGTTGCCCGCCTTGCACGGCGGCCACGGCTTCATCGCGCAGCGCCAGCATGCGTCCGGCGTAATCGAGCAAGACCTTACCCGCCGGCGACAATTGCAGGCGCTGGCGTTCACGACGAAACAGTTCCACACCCAGTTGCTCTTCAAGCTGGCGCAGGCGCGTCGACAGGTTTGATGGCACCCGGTGCATACGTTCAGCCGCACGGGTTATCGAGCCTTCCTCGGCGACCGCCTGAAAAATGCGCAATTGGCTGAGCTCCACGAGACATTCTCCAGAACAGAACAAGTTCCTCATAATTATTCAATTTTGCTGAAAGTCAATCCTCCGTAGCCTGACGATCATCGATCCACTTGAGGAACCTGACCATGTCACCGTTCATTCGCCTGCTCGCCTGCGCCGTGGCCCTGATGATGGCCATGGGTATCGGCCGCTTTGCCCTCACCCCGCAGTTGCCGCACCTGATCGGCGAAGGCCAGATCAGCCTGACCGCCGCCGGCCTGATCGCCGCCGCCAACTACCTGGGTTACCTGCTCGGCGCCCTGGACGCCATGCTCGCCCGCCGTCCAGGCCAGGTCAGCGCCCGGCTGCACGGCGGCTTGTGGTTGTGTGTACTGCTCACCCTGGCCTCGGTCTGGGCCAACGGTTTCTGGAGCCACCTGCTGCTGCGGTTCGGTACCGGCGTGGCCAGCGCCTGGGTGCTGGTCATGCTCACCAGCCTCAGCCAGCAAGTAGCGGCGGCGAGCAACCAGCCAAAGTCAGGTGCCCTGGTGTTTGCCGGGCCTGGCGTGGGCATCATGCTGACGGGCCTGCTGGCACTGTTCGCCAACCTTTACGGCCTGGGCTCCGCCTCACTGTGGATGATCTATGCCGGCACCGCGTTGCTCATGTTGTTGGTGGTACTGCCCTTTCTGCCGCGCCCGCAAACCTCCACCCCCGCCGCGGCTTCGTTGGCACCACCACCGCCGACCCGCGGGATCGCCCGTCTGGGCCTGATCTATGCGTTGTACGGGATCGGTTACATCATCCCGGCCACGTTCATGTCGCAGATGGCCAGTGCACGCTTCCACGGGCACTGGCTGGCAGACCTGTTCTGGCCGGGGTTTGGCCTGGCCGCAGCACTGGGGGTGGTCGTTGCCAGCTATCGCCGCCCGCACTGGGGCAGTACTTCACACTGGTTGATGGCGACCCTGTGGTTACAGGCCGCCGGCGTGTTCGCCTGCTTGCTGGGCAACGGCCCGGGCCTGGCGCTGGGGGTGTTGTTGTGCGGTACACCGTTCCTGGCCTGCATGCAGCTGATGATGCAGCGCCTGCGCGAACTGTCGCCCCACGGCTATCAGCGCAACACCGGCTTGCTGACCGCCTGCTTTGCCGTTGGCCAGCTCAGCGGCCCGCTGCTGGCAGCGCTGAGCAATCACTTCGCCGCCAGTTTACAACCGGCGCTGATCATCGCCGGCAGCGGCCTGCTAGTGGCCGGAACACTACTCTGGCGCCCGCAGGTTAACCCAGCAGGCTGCGCAAACGTCGGCGCACCCACTGCTCAGCGCTGACCAGCGTCACGCCGAGCAAGACCATTACGGCGCCGAGGACGAAATTCAGGCTCAGCGGTTCACCCAGCAGCAACACACCAAACGTCACCCCGAACAATGGGGTGATGAAGGAAAACACTGCCAGGTTCGACGCCAGGTAACGACGCAGCAACCAGAACCACGTCAGGTAGCTGAAGAACGACACGATCAGCCCCTGGAACAGCAGGCTGCCGATAGACAGGGGCGTAAAGTGGACCTGAGTCACCTGGCCACTGAGTGCAGCGATGCACAACAAGCCGACGAAACCGACCGCCAGCTGATAGAACAACGTCAGTGTCGCCGGTGCCTCCGACAGCCGGGAGGCGCGCACCACTACCGTGGTTGCGCCCCAGGCCAGGCCCGCCAGGACACCGAAGGCATCGCCCAGCAGCATGCGCCCGTCCATCTCGGACAGCGACACGCCACCGGCAAACGCGTAGGCAATACCGGCAAAGGCCAGCACGATACCCAGCCATTGCAGGGGTCGCAGGCGTTCGCTCGGCAGCAGCCAGTGCAGGCCCAGCGCGGTGAACACCGGTGCGGTATAGAGGAACACCGACATGTGCGCCGCCGAGGTCAGCTTCAAGCCTTCGGCGATGAACAAAAACTCCACGCCAAACAGCGCGCCGGCCAGCAAGCCACCCCGCCAGGTGTGCGCCACCTGATCCCAACCGCCACGAAAACAGATCAACAAGCCGACCAGCACCGCCGCCATGCCCGAACGCAAGGCCTGCTGCATCACCGGGGCAATGTCCGGCGCAGCCATCTTGATCATCACTTGCTGAATGCCCCAGATCAGGCACAGCACCAGCATCACTTGCAGGGCAAAGGCATCGGTATTGCGGCGGGTGGCGCTCATTGCGAGCACCCGCTATCGGCTAACGGCATGGCAACGTCTCGGCAGCTGTGGATCCAACGCTGATTATCAGCGGCTGCAGGCGTTGATTGCCAGCCTTGTGTTGCGCTTCGACTGAACTTTGCCTGCTGCTTGCCGCTCAACCGCAAGACCAAGCCAAGGGAGTCCTGCCGATGAAAACCCTGTTGAACATTGCTGCTGCCGCCAGCTTGCTGCTGGCCCTGCCCAGCTGGGCATGCACACTTGAGGAGGCCACGGAAAAACGCGAGGAACTGGCCAAGGAGGTGACGCGCCTGACGGAGCAGAATCCGCAGAAGGCCAAAGAGATCAACGACGAGTTGAAAGGGATGAAGCTTGAGAGTGCCAGCAAGGACCTGCCGGACAAGTGCCAACTGATCGACAAGCGGTTGCAGGAGTTGAAGTCGGCGGAGAAAAAGGTGTGAGTCTGTAGGAGCGGATTCATCCGCGAAGGGGCGCGTAGCGGCCCCAGAAATGGGACTGCTACGCAGTCCATCGCGGATAAATCCGCTCCTACAACGAGTGTCTTACTCGGCGGCCGGTGCCGGCTTGCGACGCTTGAGCGGCGCCAGACCATCAGCACTGGCCAGCGGTGCATTAGGCTTCGGCTTGGCGGTCGGCTTGCGCTTGGCTACAACCTTCTTGTCGCCCTTCTTGTCAGTCTTTTTCTTCTTCACGCCAGCGGCTTTGCCCGAGGCCTTGACCTTCTTCGGCCCGCTGTAGGTGCCTTTGACTTCCTTGATGACACGGCGCTCGAAGGTTTGCTTCAGGTAGCGCTCGATGCTCGACATCAGGTTCCAGTCGCCATGGCAGATCAGCGACACGGCCAGACCTTCGTTACCCGCGCGACCGGTACGGCCGATACGGTGAACGTATTCGTCGCCGCTGCGCGGCATGTCGAAGTTGATCACCAGGTCCAGGCCGTCAACGTCCAGGCCACGGGCAGCAACATCGGTTGCCACCAGCACCTTGGCACCACCCTGCTTCAGGCGCTCGATGGCCAGCTTGCGGTCTTTCTGGTCCTTGTCACCGTGCAGGACGAAAGCTTTGATGTCCTTGGCCACCAGGTGGCCGTAGATACGGTCGGCCATGACCCGGGTGTTGGTGAAAATGATGGCTTTCTGGTACGTCTCGTTGGCCAGCAGCCACTGGACGATCTGCTCTTTATGCTGGTTGTGGTCGGCAGTGATGATCTGCTGACGGGTGCCGTCGTTGAGCTGGCTGACGGTGTTGAGCATCAGGTGCTCAGGGTCCTTGAGGACTTTACCGATCATGTCGCGCAGGCCGGCACCGCCGGTGGTAGCGGAGAACAGCAGGGTCTGTTCGCGGTTCGGGCACTCGCCACACAGGCGCTCGACGTCTTCGGAGAAGCCCATGTCGAGCATGCGGTCGGCTTCGTCGAGAACGACTACCTGCACATGCTCAAGCTTGAGGTTGCCGGCATTCAGTTGCTCAAGCATACGGCCCGGGGTACCGACGAGGATATCCGGCACCTTGCGCAGCATGGCGGCCTGTTCCTTGAAGTCTTCACCGCCGGTGATCATGCCGGCCTTGATGAAGGTGAACTGCGCGAAACGCTCGATTTCCTTGAGGGTCTGCTGGGCCAGCTCACGGGTTGGCAGCAACACCAGGGCACGGATCTCGACGCGCTTCTGCTTGAGGTCGACCAGGCGGTTGAGCACCGGCAACACGAATGCTGCAGTCTTGCCACTACCGGTTTTCGCCGTCACCCGCAGGTCACGCCCCTGCAAAGCCAGAGGAATGGCGGCCGCCTGCACCGGAGTCGGCTCTACGAAGTTCAGTGCAGCAACGGCTTTGAGCAGGCGTTCGTGCAGGGCGAATTGGGAAAACACGGGTGTACCTCGGGCATGTGCAGAAATTCAGCCGTATAGGGTAACGTTTTCCAGCGCCTACGCCGAATTTCTTTTGGCATTGATGCACCTTTCCGGGCTCTAATAACCCCTCATTTTCACTTCGGACACGTCAACTACCGCATGGCTATTGAACAGTTCTGGCAAAACGCCCTCGATCTCTGGGGCACTCTCGATCAACATCCCGTGCTGCACGCCGGCCTTGGACTGAGCATTCTGCTGGTCATCGCCCTGGTGCTCGGCCGGGTCGCACGCTTCCTGATCATTCACGCGATCAAGCTGCTGGGCCGACAGCCGGCACTGCACTGGGTCAATGACCTGTTGCAGAACAAGGTATTCCATCGCCTGGCGCAGATGACGCCGTCGCTGGTGGTGCAGTTCGGCCTGAAACTGGTACCCGAGCTCAATGCTCCGGCCCAGCATTTCCTCGGCAACGTTGCGCTGGCGTTCACCATCCTGTTCCTGATGCTGGCCATCAGTGCCCTGCTCGATGCCCTGCTGGACATCTACGCACGCACCGAACACGCCCGTACCCGCTCGATCAAAGGGTATGTGCAACTGGCGAAGATGGTGCTCTATGTCTTTGGCGCGATCATCATCGTCGCCACCCTGATCGACCGTTCGCCGCTGTTGCTGCTGTCGGGCCTGGGTGCCATGTCGGCGGTCATCCTGTTGGTCTACAAGGACACCTTGCTGTCGTTCGTGGCCAGCGTGCAGTTGACCAGCAACGACATGCTGCGGGTCGGCGACTGGATCGAGATGCCTCAGGTCGGCGCTGACGGCGATGTGGTGGATATCACCCTGCACACAGTGAAGGTGCAGAACTTCGACAAGACCATCGTCTCCATCCCTACCTGGCGCCTGATGTCCGAGTCGTTCAAGAACTGGCGCGGCATGCAGCAGTCGGGTGGACGGCGGATCAAGCGCAGCCTGTTCATCGACGCCGGCGGTGTGCGCTTCCTGCGCACCGATGAGGAACAGCGCCTGAGCGAAGTACGTCTGCTGACCGACTACATTGCCCGCAAGCGCAGTGAGCTCAGGGCCTGGAACGAGGCCCAGGGCAATGTCGCCGAACTGTCCGCCAACCGTCGGCGCATGACCAACATCGGCACGTTCCGCGCCTACGCCCTGGCCTACCTGAAGAGCCACCCGGAAATCCAGCCGAACATGACCTGCATGGTCCGCCAGATGCAGACCACCGCCCAGGGCGTGCCGCTGGAAATCTACTGCTTCACGCGTACCACCGCCTGGGCCGACTACGAGCGCATCCAGGGCGACATCTTCGACTACCTGCTGGCGGTGATGCCGGAGTTTGGCTTGAGCCTGTACCAGCAGCCCAGCGGCAACGACCTGCGCGCCGGCCTGCTACCGGCGAACCTGCCCAACCAGCAGCGGACGCTGACTGCCGAGACGACCGAGCCATAGCGAAGCGAGAATCACCGCCCCGCCGATGAACAACCTGCCCAGGGGCTCGTGCTGATTCCAGATCAGCAAGTTGAGCAGCAGCCCCACCGGCACGTGCAGGTTGTTCATCACCGCCAGGGTCGCGCCGGACACCAGGCACGCGCCCTTGTTCCACCAGTACAGACCCAACGCCGTCGGGCACAGCCCCAGGAACAGCAGCACCAGCCATTGCACATCGGTGCTGGGCAGGTGCTGGCTGTTGCCGAACGCCAGGAACGCCGGCAGCACCACCAGCAAGGCACCCAGGTAGAAGTAGCCAAAGCGCCGGTAATGCGGCAGGTCACTGGGATTGCGCGCGATCAGGTGACGGT
>OEPS010000214.1_pt1 | contig 21701 bp, 17 predicted proteins | sample 1539411 | NCBI WGS metagenome assembly OEPS01 (sample SAMN02671747, study PRJEB22543) | soil metagenome | biome: bacteria | place: China:Hunan Province, Lengshuijiang City | collected 2012-10-15 | depth 0.08m m
CGGGCTCCGGATCGGCCGCGGGCACGACCAGCCCCGGCGCGGTGGCCGCCTCCGGACTGGTTGAGGCCGGCGCGACCGGCGGGCCTGGGGCCGGGTCAGGACGGGTTGGGGCCGGCGCGACCGGCGGCCTGAACCCCAGGCGGGCGGTCTCCGCCTCCCCGTTCCCGCGGGCGCCCGGCTGCCCGGTCCATTCGTCGATCGAGACGTTGTTGGCCGTGGGATAGCCGAGCACCCGTGCCATTTCCCCGGCCACCCACAGGCACCCGTCCTGGTCGCGCCCGTGCAGCGAGTACAGGGTGGCGGCGGCCAGCTCGACTGCCCGCTCCGCGCCGGATCGCTTGACGATGCCCTGGATGATCGCCGGGACCTGGACCTCGACCGCCTTCACGAGCAGCGCCCGCTCCCTGGGCAACCCGGCAAGCTCGTCGTCGATCACGGTGCTCAGCCGCTTGGGATTGGACAGGACCTGGGCTCCCTCGCGGGAGACGGCCCGTAGCAGCGCGTCGCGGGCGTGGTGCCGCCCGTCGAGCGACGGCACCAGCCGGGCGCTGCTTGGATCGCGATCCATTGGCCGGCTACCTCAAAACCTTCATGACAGCGATTGTCCCACCGCTTGTGCTGGCCGTGGGCACGGGCAATGCGGGTTGGAAAAGACTGACTCATCGGCCTGGGCGACTTTGCACCGCCCCCGCACCCTTCCGGGTAGCATGGTCCCCGAAGCGGGGAACACGCCCGTACACTCCCGTGGGGGGAAGGGCGGGAGATCGCCCATGACCGAGCGTATTGTTTCACGCCGGGCTGTGCTCAAGGGCATGGCCGCGGGCGCCGGGGTGGGCCTCGCCGGGCCCATGCTCCGCGGCGTCGCTCTCGGCTCGGGTAGCGCCGGCACCCAGGCCGCGGGCAGCGGGGCGGGAACCCTTCCGTACCCGCTCCTGGCGCCGGGCACGGACACGCTGCCGCAGATCGAGCACATCGTGGTGCTCATGATGGAGAACCACTCCTTCGACTGCTACTTCGGCATGCTCGGCCGGGGAGACGGCTTCACTCTCGGTGCCAACGGTCAGCCGACCGCCACCAACCCCGATGCCAACGCCAACCCGGTCCCGGCCACCCACGCCGCCAACCTGTGCCAGCAGGGCGGGGGAGTGAGCCAGTCCTGGGACGCCTCGCACTCCGCCTACGACGACGGGCGCAACGACGGCTTCGTCATCGCCTCCAGCAGCCAGGCGATGTGGTACTGGACCGAGTCCGACCTGCCCTTCTACTACGCCCTGGCCAGGACCTTCCCGGTGTGCGACCGCTACTTCTCCTCGGTGATGGCCCAGACCTACCCCAACCGGCGCTTCCTCCAGGCCGCGTCGGCGTTCGGGTTGGTCGACGACTCCACCCCGTCGATCACCACCCCGTCGATCACCGCCCCGCCGCCACCGAACGGCACGATCTTCGACAGCCTCTCTGCGCACGGGATCTCATGGAAGAATTATTTCGTCGACCTGCCGACCACGGCCCTGTTCCCGTACCAGCTCACCCGCTACCCCGGCAACATCGTCCCGGCGGCGACCTTCCTGACCGACGCCGCACTGGGCACCCTGCCGTCGTTCAGCCTGGTCGACCCGGAGGCGAAAGAGGGGTCGGAGGAGAGCCCGCAGGACATCGCGATCGGGGCCGCCTACGCCTCGGTGATCGTCGACGCCGTCCTCACCAGCCCGGCCTGGCCGAAGACGCTGCTGATCCTGGCCTACGACGAGCACGGCGGCTACTTCGACCATGTCCCGCCACCGGCCGCCGTTGTGCCGGACGGCATCCCGCCCGACATCACCGTGCCGCCGGACCTGCCCGGCGGCTATGACCGGTACGGGTTCCGGGTGCCGGCGGTCATCGTCTCGCCGTGGGCGAAGCCCGGCTACGTGTCGCACGTGGTTCACGACCACACCTCGATCCTCAAGCTGATCGAGACCAAGTGGAACCTCCCCGCGTTGAGCGCCCGCGACGCGGCTGCCGACAACCTGCTGGACTCGCTCGACTTCGGGGTGCCGAGCCCACCGTTCCTCAAGCCGCCGGCGCTGCCCGGTCCGAACCTCGACCCCTCGAACCTCACCTGCTTCCTCGGGGGGTTGGGCACGATCGGATCGATCCTGGACTCGATCCCCGGCCTGTCCTCGCTGGCCCCGCTGCTGAAGGCGCTGTAGCGGCGTCACATCCACCCCGTAAGGCGGTGCTTTAAGGCGGCGCTGAGCAACCGATGATCTACTGGGCGACGTGAGCCGGCTGATCCGCCGCGGGGCGGCATTGCTCGCTGCGCTGGCGCTCGTTGCCACGCCCGCCGCGCCGGCCGGGGCGTCCGGTACCGGCTACCGCACGCAGAGCCGGTTCATCGACGTCGTCGACGGGCCGGCCAACGACCAGCACATCGCCATCGACACGACGCTCTACGTCCCGGCCGCGGCGAGCGCCGTCCACCCGGTCCCAGCGGTGATCGGCGCCCACGGCTTCGGCGAGAACAAGCAGGCGTTGGCCCCCCTGGCCGAGTACCTGGCCGACCGGGGCTACGCCGTCCTTCTCTACTCCGCCCGCGGGTTCGGCCGCTCGGGCGGCAAGATCTCGCTCGACTCCCCGGACTACGACATCAAGGACGTCACCCAGCTGGTCAGCTGGCTCGGCACCCAGCCGGAGGTCGAGCGGGACCCGGCCGGACCGGTCGTCGCCATGCTCGGCGAGTCCTACGGGGGGGCGGCGGCGCTGCTGGCGGCCGCCTACGACCCGGCGGTCCGGGTGACCATCCCCATCCTCACCTGGAACTCGCTGATCTCGAGCTTCCTGCCGAACGACGTGTCGCCCGGGAACCCGCAGCCGGGTGTGTTCAAACAGGCCTGGGCCAGCGTGTTCCTGGGCGGCGGAGGACGCCCCTCCGGGGGTGGCAGCAGCGCCCCACCGTCCAACTCCTGCCCCGGCTTCGTACCCGCGATCTGCCAGGCCTACGTCTCGATTGCCGGCGGGGGGCAGGCGTCGCCAGCCGCCCTGGCAATCATGGCCGCCTCCAGCCCGGCGTCGGTGATCGGCAACATCAAGGTGCCCACCCTGCTGATCCAGGGGGAGTCGGACACGTTGTTCGATCTGAACGAGGCCGAGGCAACCGAGTCCGCGGTCCGCGAGAACGGGGCTCCCGCCCGGATGGTGTGGGTCCCCGGCGGCCATGGCAACCTGGGGGCCATCCTCTCCGGCTCGACCTCGTCGGAGATCAAGTCGGCAATCGGCTCGTGGCTCGACCGGTGGCTGAAAGGGGACCGGTCGGCCGCCACCGGCGGCGACACCTGGTACGACCCGGTGACCGGCCGCAACCTGCCGTTCCGGGCCGGCAGCGGGCCGAGCTTCGCCCTCTCGGCCAACGGGAACCTGGGTGGACCGGCGGTACCGGGGACCGTCGGTTTCGCCAACCCGCCCGGGGGCCAGCCCGATGCGCTCAGCCAGGACCCGGCCAACGCGTTGCTGTCGACCGTTCCCCCTTTCGACCTGCCCGGCCAGAACGCCACGTTCACCTCGCCGCCGCTGGCGCGCCCGGTCGAGCTGGTCGGGTCGCCGACTGTCCGGCTCGCGGTGTCGTCCAGCACCCCCGACCTGGAGCTGTTCGTCAAGCTCTACGACGTCGCCAGCGACGCCACCGTCTCGCTGCCCGGAGGCCAGGTCGCCCCGATCCGGCTGGCCGGGCTGACGCCGGGGGCCGAACAGACGGTCACGGTCACCCTGCCGTCGGTGGTCCAGAAGTTCCGGACCGGCGACCGGCTCCGGCTTGCCATCGCCGCCACCGATGCCGCCTACGCCAACCTCACCAGCGCCACGATCTACCGGCTGCTGGTCGGCGGGGGGGCCGAGCTCACCCTCCCGACGGAGCCGGTGCCGCCCGGCAACAGCCACACCGCTGCCTACGCGGTCGTGGCCGCCGTCGTGGTCATCGCCGCTGCGGTGATCGTGCTCACCCGCCGCCGGCCAGCTGCGGCGCCGGTGGCCGAAGGCCAGGACGGGGTGGCGGTGGTCATCGCTCACCTCAGCAAACAGTTCCGCGGGGTGCGGGCGGTTGACGACCTGACGATCACCATCGGCGCCGGCCAGGTGTTCGGGTTGCTGGGGCCGAACGGGGCGGGCAAGACCACGACGATCCGCATGCTGCTCGGCTTGATCTATCCCACGGCCGGCTCGTGTGCCATCTTCGGCGAGACCATCCGGCCAGGCCACCCGGTGCTCGCCCGCGTGGGCACCCTGGTCGAGGGGCCGAAGTTCGTGCCGCACCTGTCCGGGATCGACAACCTGCGGCTGTACTGGCGGGCCGGGGGCCGCCCGCTCGCCGAGGCGCACATCGACGAGGCGCTGGTGGTGGCCGGCCTGGGTGAGGCGGTCAACCGGCCGGTCAAGACCTACTCGCAGGGGATGCGCCAGCGCCTTGGCATCGCCCAGGCGCTGCTCGGCCAGCCGGAGCTGATGATCCTCGATGAGCCGACCAACGGCCTCGATCCCCAGCAGATGTTCGAGATGCGCCAGGTGATCCGCGCCCTCGCCGAGCGGGGGATCACCGTCCTGCTCTCCAGCCACCTGCTCGGCGAAGTGGAGCAGGTCTGCACCCATGTGGCGATCATGGACCGGGGCCGGCTGGTCGCGGCCGGCACCGTCGCCGAGCTGATCGCCGGGTCGCCGACGCTCTACGTCGAGGTCGACGACGTCGACGGCGCCGTGGGTGTGCTGGAGGCGATCGGGCCGGTGCAGGCGGAAGGCCCGGGCCTCGTCGTCGAGCTCAACGGAACCCCGCCGGCCGAGGTTGCCCGGGCACTGGTCCGTGCCGGTATCGGGCTGTCGACGATGACCCCGCGCCGGCACCTGGAGGACGTGTTCATCGGGTTGATCGAAGACGAGCGGGGCGGGGCGGCGGTGCGCCCGTGATCGTCGAGCTGACCAAGCAGGTCCGGCGGCTCCGCACCAGGCTCGGCCTCGGCGCGATGGTCGCCCTGCCGGCGGTCCTGGCCTTCGTGTTCTGGCTGGGCCGCGACCAGGGCCCGCCCAACGCTCCGCAGGACATCTTCGCCCTGGCCACCCAGTCGGGGCTGAACTTCGCCGCCGCCGCGCTGGAGGCGATGGGGATGTTCTTCCTGGTGGTCGTCGTCAGCCTGTTCGCCGGCGAGCCGGTGGCCGGCGAGGCCAACTGGGGGACGCTGCGCTATCTGCTGGTCCGCCCGGTGCCCCGCGCGCGGCTGCTGCGGGACAAGCTGGTGGTGGCCGCCCTGCTCGGCACTGCCGCCGTCGTGCTGGTGCCGCTGGCGGCGATGGCCGCCGGGACGATCGCCTTCGGCTGGGGGCGGCTGCAGATCCCGTTCGGCTCGCTCAGCGTCGGGCAGGCGCTGATCAAGCTGGCGATCGGCACCGGCTACGAGGTGCTCAGCCTGAGCGCCATCGCCACGCTGGCGTTCATGCTGTCGACGATGACCTCTGCCCCCGCCGGACCGGTCGCCATCGCGGTCGGGGCGGCGATCGTGTCGCAGATCCTCGACGCCATCCCGTCGCTCGGCAGCGTGGCCAAGTGGCTGCCGACCCACTACTGGGGGGCATGGACCGAGCTGCTCTCCCGGACCCCCCAGTCCGGCGACATGGTGCGGGGCATGCTCGCCCAGGTGCCCTACGTGGTGGTGTTCGGCCTGGTCGCCTGGCTGTGGTTCCAGCGAAAAGACGTGCTGTCGTAACGTCGTTGCCGGCCGGGCGGTGCCCCCTCGGCGTCCCCAGAACCTGCTTGGTGTGATTTTTGCCCGGATACCGGGCAAAAACAGGCATCGACCTTCGCCGGTTAGGGCTCCGTCGGCATCGACGACCGGTCGGAGCGCTGGAACTTCCAGATCAGCCCCGAGGTGACGGCCAGCATGATGGCCCCGCCGACCATCGCCGCCCCGAACGCCTGAGCGAAGGTCAGCTGGGCGGCGTGGACGACGGCCTGCCCGGTCTGCGGCGGCAGTGACCTGGCCGATTGCAGGGCGCCGGTCACCGAGGTCCGCACCTCCGCCGCCGCCGGGCTGGGCAGCGGTGGCACCCGGTGCAGGATGCGGCCCTGGTAGACCGAGTTCAGGATCGAGCCGAGCACGGCGATCCCGAGCGCACCGCCCAGCTCGCGCGAGGTGTCGTTGACCGCCGAGCCGATGCCCGACTTGGCCCGCCGGACCGCCGACATGATCAGGGTCGTCGACGGGGCGGTTGTCTGCCCGAGGCCCATGCCGATCAGGCACTCGCCCGGGATCAGGACCAGGAGCGAGGTGGTGGGCGTCGCCCGGGACAACACGACGAACCCGGCCGCACTCAGCACGAGGCCCGTCCCGACGACGATACGGGGCCCGAACCGCTGTACCAGCCGGGCCGACAGCGGTGCTCCGACCATCGAGAACACCCCGATCGGCACCGTGGCGAGGGCGCTCTTGAACGGCAGGTAGCCGTGCGCCAGCTGGTAGTACTGCAGGATCACGAAGAACAGCCCGTAGAGGGCGAAGTACTGCAGGGCGATCGTCCCCGCCCCGATCGCCATGTTCGGGTTGCGGAACAGGCGGATGTCCAGCATCGGGTCCCTGGTGCGCAGTTCCCAGGCCACGAAGCCCACCAGCAGGAGCACGCCCATCGCCAGGGTCACCAGCACCGGCCCAGACCGCCAGCCGTTCTCGGGTCCTTGGATGATCCCGTAGAGCAGGATGGTCAGCCCGGCGACCGTGAGCAGAGTCCCGGTCGGGTCGAGCTTGGTCTCCCGCGGATCCTTGGAGTTGGGCACCAGGAACACCCCGGCCAGCAGGGCGACGGCGACGATCGGGATGTTGACGGCGAACGCCGAGCCCCAGTAGTAGTGGTCGAGCAGGTAGCCGGCGACCAGCGGCCCGAGCAGGCCGCCGAACCCGGCGAAGCCGGCCCAGATGGCGATCGCCTTGCCCCGCTCCCTCGGCGAGAAGACGTTGGTCAGGATGGACAGCGTGCCGGGCATGATGAACGCCGCCCCGGCCCCCATCACGCCGCGGAGCACGATCAGCTCCCACGGCCGGGTCGCTGCCATCGCGACGAGCGAGGCCCCGGCCAGCACGATGAGCCCGAGCTGCAGCGAGGTCTTGCGCCCGTAGCGGTCGGTAAGCGCCCCGGCCGGGAGGAGCAGCCCGGCGAAAATGAGGCTGTAGGCGTCGACGATCCACTGCAGCCCGCTGTCGCTGGCGTGGAGCGCTCGCTGCAGGCTGGGGAGGTTCACGCTGAGCGAGGCGTTGTTGGCCACGATCAGCACCAGGCTGAGGCAAAGCACTGCCAGCGTCCACCAGCGCCTCGGGTCTTCGGCCACGGGTGCCGCCGCGGGGGCAGCCTCAGCGGCGGCCGGCGGTCCGGCGGGGACAGCTGCTGGTTCGGGCGCGGCGGCCGGCGGTTCGGGCGCGGGCTCTCCGTGCTGATCGGTTGTGCTCATAGCGGCTTTCTCCCCGGCGGCGCCGTTCCCCCGAGGATACGCGCGCGACCAACCACGATGAAGGTTACTCCGCTTGGGGCCAAAGGGGGTTTTCAGGCGTCCGGGCGAGCAGCGGGCGAGCGGCGAGTGGCAGGACTGCCGATCTTCAATAAGATGCTGCCATGAGCCCGCCACCGAGGAACGTCGTGGCCGTCGTGGTCTTCAACCCGACCTCGGTATTCGAGGTTGCGGTCCCGTGCGAGGTCTTCGGGATCGATCGCTCGGGGATGGGGGGCCCTACCTACGAACTGTTCCTGTGCGCCGCCGACCCGCCGCCGCTGCGTACCTCCGAGGGAGGCTTCACCATCGACACGCCGCACGGCCTGCCGGCGCTCAGCCGGGCAGGCACGATCATCGTCCCGGCCTGGCGGGACCTCCGGGAGAGGCCCCCCGAGCCGGTGCTGCAGGCGCTCCGCCAGGCCTTCGCCCGGGGGTCGCGGATCGCCTCGCTCTGCTCCGGGGCGTTCGTGCTGGCACACGCCGGCCTGCTCGACGGCCGCCGGGCGACCACCCACTGGATGTATGCGGACCGGATGGCCGCGATGTTCCCGGAGGTCGACGTCGACCCGGCGGTGCTGTACATCGATGAGGGCCAGGTGCTGACCTCGGCCGGGACCGCAGCCGGCATCGACCTGTGCCTGCACATGGTCCGGCGGGACCACGGCGTCGAAGTCGCCAACCTGTTCGCCCGCCGGATGGTCGTGCCGCCGCACCGGGCGGGCGGCCAGGCGCAGTACCTGGAGGCCCCGCTTCCGGCCCGGGTGGACGACGACCCGCTCGGCGAGACCATGGTCTGGGCGCTCCAGCGGCTGGCTGAGCCGCTGACGGTCCAGACCCTGGCGGCGCACGCCCGGTTGTCCACCCGCACCTTCGCCCGGCGGTTCCTGGCCACGGCGGGGACCAGCCCGTTGCGCTGGCTGCTGGTCCAGCGGGTCGCCGCCGCCCAGCGGCTCCTCGAGACCAGCGACCTGCCGATCGACCGGGTCGCCGAGGCGTGCGGGCTGGGGTCGGCTCCTAACCTGCGGCTGCACTTCGCCCGCACGCTGGGCACGTCGCCCAGCGCCTACCGCAAGACGTTTCGCCAGAAGGTGGTGGAGCGACCGCAGGCCGCCGCCTCGTGATTCCCCCGGCCGAGCGGTGCGAGCAACCCGGCGGCGACGTCGTGCTGTGCACCCCGGGGCGGGGGGACGCCGCCGAGTTCATCGCCGGGGTCCGGGTCAGCCGGGAGCTGCACCGCCCGTGGATCGACCCACCCGACACGCCGCAGCGGTTTGACGCCTACCTTCAGCGGATCAACCGAGTCGATTACGTCGGCTACCTGCTGCGCCACGCCGAGTGCGGAGGCTTGGTGGGCTTCGTCAACGTCAACAACATCGTGCGGGGCGGGTTCCAGTCCGCCTACCTGGGCTACGCCGCGTTCAGCTCCCACGCAGGGCGCGGGCTGATGACCGCCGGGTTGGGCGCGGTGCTGAACGCCGCCTTCGGCGAGCTCGCCCTGCACCGGGTCGAGGCGAACATCCAGCCGAACAACAAGCCCTCGATCGCCCTGGTGCGCCGGCTGGGCTTCGAGCGGGAGGGGTTCTCTCCCGACTACCTGCTGGTCGACGGGCGGTGGCGGGACCACGAGCGGTGGGCGCTGCTGGCCAACCTCTGGATGACCCGGTGAGCCTTGGCCACCCGGTGACGCCGCAGGCCCGCAAGCTCGGCATCAAGCCGGGGATGGCAGTCGCCCTCGACTCCGCCCCCGAAGGCTGGGGCCTCACCGACCCGCCGCCGGGCCTGAAGCTCCTCGACGGCGGCAGGGCCGAGCCGGTCGATGTGGTGATCGCCTTCTTCCGCCGCTCTGCCGACTTGGCCGAACGCCTGCCCGCCCTCGCCCGGCGGATCTTCCCGGCGGGTGCGCTGTGGGTGGCCTGGCCCCGCCGGGCCGCCGGCCACCGGAGCGACCTCACGGACACCGGCATCCGGGCCTGTGCCCTGCCGCTCGGGGTGGTCGACGTCAAGGTCGCCGCCATCGACGACGACTGGTCCGCGCTCAAGCTCGTGTGGCGGGTCGAGAACCAGGGCCGCGGGTAGCCTCGAAGCTATGGAAACCCGGACGATCGGCACGCTGGAGGTCTCGCTGGCCGGCCTCGGCTGCAACAACTTCGGCTCCCGGGTCGACGCCGACGGCGCCGCCGCTGTGGTCGACGCCGCTCTGGCGGCGGGCGTCACCTTCTTCGACACCGCCGACATCTACGGTGGGGGCCGCAGCGAGGAGTTCCTGGCCAGGGCGCTCGGCAGCAGGCGGGGCTCGGTCGTCGTCGCCACCAAGTTCGGGATGGGGGACGGGGTGACCCTCCCGGCGGGGGCGAGCGCGGCAAGCGTCGCGGCGGCTGCCGAGGGCAGCCTGCGCCGGATGGGCACCGACTACATCGACCTGTACCAGCTGCACCGCCCCGACGATGCCACGCCGATCGAGGAGACCTTGGAGGCCATGGACCGCCTGGTCCAGCAGGGCAAGGTGCGGGAGATCGGGTGCTCAAACTTCGGCAGCGGCCGGCTCGATGAGGCCGCCGCTGCGGCCCTGCGCGGCGGCACCGCCCGGTTCGCCAGCGTGCAGGACGAGCTGAGTCTGCTCCACCGGGACGAGGAGGCGGATGTCGTGCAGGCCGCCGGGCGGCTGGGGATCAGCATCCTCCCGTATTTCCCGCTCGCCGCCGGCATGCTGACCGGCAAGTACCGTCGCGGCGAGCCGCCGCCGGCGGGGACCCGGCTGGCCAACGTCCCGCCGCACCGCCAGGCCCAGTCGTTCACCGAGCGCCGCTTCGCCATCGTCGAGGGCCTGGAGGCGTTCGCCGCCGAGCGGGGCCATACGCTGCTGGAGCTGGCGATGTGCTGGCTCGCCGGGGTCCCGCAGCTGGCCTCGGTAATCGCCGGGGCGACCCGCCCGGAGCAGGTCCAGGCCAACGCCGCCGCCCTCGGCTGGATCCTGACCGAGGCCGAGCGGGCCGAGGTCGACCGGATCACCGGCTAACGTCGTGTCGCCGGGCCGGAGCAGGTAGCCGGCCCTGCCGGGCTCACCGCAGCACCAGCCCGCAGCTGGCGTTGGTCATGCCACCGGTCATGGCGCTCGCCCGGTCCGAGGCCAGGAAGGCGGCGACCTCGGCGACCTCCGCCAGCCGGGGTGCCCGGCGCAGTGCCGCCATACCGGCGATCATTGCTTCAACCTGGTCGATGTGCGGCGTGCCCTCACCCCCGATCGCGGTCAGCTTGTCCTGGGAGAGCGCGTCGACCACGCCGGCGGTCCAGATCCCGCACACCCGCACCCCGGCCGGGCCAAGCTCGGCGGCGAGGTAGCGCATGAAGGACTCGGTCGCCGCGTCAGCGGGCCCGGTGCTGCCCATGCCGGGCATCGCGCCCGCACCCGAGGCGCTGTTGAGGTGCAGGATCACCCCCGACCCCTGGGCGGCCATGCACCGGCCGGCGGCCCGGGCGGTGAGGAAGGTGCTGCGCAGGCCGTTGACGACGGCCCGGAGCAGGTCGTCGGTGGCCATGTCGACCAGCGGGATGCCCTGGACGTCGCCCCGGCTGATCAGGTTGAAGGAGACATCGACCCGCCCGGCGGCGGCGACGACCTGCCGGACGTGGGCGTCGACCGCCGCCTCGTCCAAGGCGTCGATGGCGCTGACCTCGGCGTCGCCGCCAGCGGCGGCGATCTCGGCGGCGACCGCTTCCAGCGGGGCCCGGGACCGCCCGGCCAGGAACACGCGGGCGCCTTCCCGGGCGAAGGTGCGGGCAACGCCACTTCCGATGCCCCCTCCCGCTCCGTAGATGATGGCGCTCTTTGCCTCAAGTAGCTTGCTCATCTCGACCCTCCTATCGTCAGTGATCGCAGCAGAAACGATCTGACCGGCAGCCCCTTTACAGCTTGCGGCTAAATGGGGCATCCTTCCCCCCGGAGGTAGCTGGGTAATGGCAGCGAGAACCCGGGGTGGGGGACGTCGATTCCTGTCCGGTTCGGTGACCGTCGTGGCGTCGGCCGTCCTGCTGGCGATGACGGCGCTGCCGTCCGGGGCCGCCCCCACCGGCGGGAGCACGCCAGGACCGGCCTCGAGCCCCGGTGGGGCGCTCCTGCCCGGGACAATCCCGCTGCCGACGATATCCCTCCCCCCGCCGCTGCCCACCATCAAGCTTCCGCCGTTGACCCTCCCGCCGATCCCCGGGCTGATCGGCAGCGCGTCCCCGCCGGCCACCGCCGCTCCCTCCGGGCTGAGCGCCTACCAGGGCCTGGCCGGGTGGATCGACCTGTATGACTACGGCGCGGCGGGTGAACCGGCTCCGGCGACGTACGTCAGCGAGATGGCCGCCCGCGGGGTCAAGACGGTCTACGTCCAGACCGCCCGGTGGAGCTCGACCAGCGACATGGATTTCCCGGCCGCCATCGGTCAGTTGATCGACGCTGCCCATGCCCAGGGACTCAAGGTGGTCGGCTGGTACCTGCCCGGCTTCGGGAACCAGGCCACCGACCTCCGGCGCAGCCTGGCGGTGCTGGCCTACACCTCGCCCGGAGGAGGCCACTTCGACGGCTTTGCCGCCGACATCGAGGACCACGGCGATACCGCCACCATCGGGCAGTTCAACTCGGGGATCATCGCCTACGCCCAGACCCTCCGGGCGGCGGTGCCGGCTGGGACGGTCCTCGGGGCCATCGTGCCGGATGTCAAGAACAATGAGCGGGCCCCGGCGCACTGGGCCGGGTTCCCGTGGCCGCAGATTGGCCAGAACTTCGACGTCATCCTCCCGATGTCCTACTGGTCGGTGACGAAGCGCCCGTCGAGCTGCCTCAGCGCCCAGCTGGATGTCACCAGCTACATGGACCAGGTGATCGACACCACCGACTCGTTGATGGGCCAGACCAAGCCCATGGCCCCGATGGGCGGGATCGCCAACTGCGACACCGCCAAGGAGGTCGGCGAGTACGTCGGCGTGCTCCGGGCCAAGGGGGCGATCGGGGGCGGTTTGTACGACTTCCCGACCCTGCAGGCCCGCTCGGACGCCAACACCGTGTGGTCGGAGCTCAACGGCGTCTGATTCCCGGGCAGTGGGATTTGCCCCCGCGCGGCAAATCTCAACACAAGCTGTAGGTCGTGGGGTCTATCCGAAATAATGTACCTGCCGCCCGACCGGGTAGGAATCCGGCCCAGGAGCCTCGTCACGATTTGCCGGTCCAATAGCCTACGCATATGAACAATGATCTACGTAACCCCTCCCGGACCACTGTCATGATTTCCGGCGTAATCCGCCTGGAATCAGGACAGTGGAATTTGCCCGCCGCGGCGCCTGGTCCATCCTCGCTCATTTGCCCACGTCACAGGGCGAATGGGACCGATCACGGCGCACTCGGCGGGGAGCTTTCACGTCAGAGAGAATCGTCAGCACGGACGAGCACCCCTCCCGGGTTCCGCACCGGCCGGTCACACTTCTGCCCCCGGAAACGTCATCGTGTCGGGAGGTGAGGGCGTGACCGAGCAGGACTGGCTGGCGGAACGGTTCGAGGAGAACCGCGCCCACCTGCGGTCGGTGGCCTACCGCATGCTCGGGTCCACCGCCGAGGCGGACGACGCCGTCCAGGAGGCCTGGATCCGGCTCAGCCGTGCCGACACCAGCGAGGTGAGCAACCTCGGCGGGTGGCTGACGACGGTCGTCGCCCGGGTGTCGCTCGACATGCTCCGCTCCCGCGAGTCCCGGCGCGAGGACCCGGTCGGCCAGGAGTTCCCGGACATCCCCGGCGAGACCGATCCCGAGCAGGAGGCGCTGCTCGCCGACTCGGTCGGTCCGGCGCTGCTGGTCGTGTTGGAGACCCTGGGCCCGGCGGAGCGGCTGGCTTTCGTCCTCCACGACCTGTTCGCCGTGCCCTTCGAAGAGATCGCCCCCATCGTCGGCCGCTCCCCGGCGGCGGCCCGGCAGCTGGCAAGCCGGGCGCGACGCCGGGTGCAGGGAGCCCCGGCGGTCGAGGCCGGCCGCGAGCGCCAGCGGGCGGTCGTCAACGCCTTTCTCACCGCTGCCCGCTCGGGGAACTTCGAAGCCCTCCTGGAGCTGCTCGACCCGGAGGTCGTCGTGCGCTTCGATGCCAAGGCCACCATGCCCGGCTCCGCACAGGAGGTCCGCGGCGCGGCGGCGGTGGCGGCGACCTTCTCCGGGGCTGCGCAGACCGCCGAGCCGGCGGTGATCGACGGCCTCCCGGGACTGGTGTGGGCGCCTGGCGGCCGGCCGCGGGCGGCGTTCATCTTCACCGTCGTCGACGGGCTGATCACCGAGCTGCGCACGGTGGGGGGGAAGGCGGTGGGAGAGTTGGATATCGAGCTGGCCGACTGAGGTTGGCCGGCCCCGGCCAGGCCACCCCGGCCCCGGTCAGGCCACCCCGGCGATCAGGTCGGACAGCTCACCGAGCTCCACACCGGCCTCGGCGGCCTGGAGCAGGAGCAAGGCCAGCTGGCGGTCGGCGTGGTTCAGGTGGGCGATCAGCCCGATGGTCAGCCGGTGCGGAGGGCGGGAGATCAGCTGTACGCCGTCCCCGACGGCAACCGTGCCCGGCTCGACGACGCCCAGGTAGGCCCCGGCCCGCTCGCCGAGCAGGAAGCGCCTGGGGAAGCGGCCGTCGCCCATGCGGAAGCCGAGCTTCCAGCACGGGAAGCGAGGCTGGGTCACCTCCACCACCGCCGTCCCGACCCGCCACTGCTCACCGATGAGGGCATCGTTGACGCTGAGCCCGGCCAGCGTGAGGTTCTCGCCGAAGGTGCCGGGCGGGATCGGGATGCCGAGCTTTCCCGCCCACCAGGCGTCGTCTTCAACGGAGTAGGCGTAGACGGCCTTCCGGGGCCCGCCGTGGACCGTAGGGTCCGCCTGGATGTCACCTTCGACCCCGGTGACGTCGATCCGGACCGGCCCACCGACCGGCTCCTTGAAGATGGCGGTGGTCCGGGGCTTGCCCCGGTACGTCACCTCGCGGACCGATCCCACGTTGATCGAGACGACGCTCGCCGCCCTGTCCCGGCTCATCGCGGTGACCTCCCCTCCGGTGCCGGCGCTCAATCCTACCTGCCGCTCCGTGGCACCCAGAGCCTTTCTTCCTCCCTCAATTGGCACGGATGACACCGCTCCAGCCATCCGGTGTGTTGAAATGGAATCCGGCGCGGTCGCGATGCGTTTCGTTGTCCACCTCCGCACGCGTAGGTGCGCCCGGGCTCAGGAGGTGCCGGTCGTTGAGGACTCGTCCTAGATCCCTGCTTAAGGCGTGCCCGTGGGCGGCCCGGCCGGGACTGCGCCGCCGGTGACCGGCGCTCCGGGCGCGGGTGCAGGCGGCACGGTCGGCGCCCCGCAGCGATCCCGGCGCAAGCGGCGCATCACCCGCGGGGTGCGCCGGGTGGTCGGGGTCCTGATCGCCGTCGTCCTGATCTACGTCGTCCTGGCCAAGCTCAGCACTCAGAAGGGCCATATCAGTCTGCTGGCCCACATCAACCTGGGCTTCGTGATCGCCGGGCTGGGGCTCGAAGCCGGGTCGCTCGTGGCCTACGCCGCCTTGACCAGGGCGATCCTGACCCAGTTCGGCGAGTCGCCCCGGCTCCGCCGCCTGGTTCAGATCGATATGTCGACACTGGCCCTGACCAGGGTCCTGCCGGGCGGGTCGGCGGCGGGGACCGGGCTGGGCTTCCGGCTGCTCACTGGCTCCGGCGTCGACAAGGCCGACGCCGGCCTGACCCTGGCGCTCCAGAGCATCGGCTCGGCGGTGATCCTCAACAGCCTGCTGTGGATCGGCCTCGTGCTGTCGATCCCGTTCCGGGCGCTGGTCCACACCCCGGGCTCGGAGAACGCCGTCCCCAAGATCTTCTACGTCGCCGCCGCCTTCATCGGGGTGGTCCTGGCGGGACTCTTCGGCTTCATCGTCCTGTCGTTGACCCGTGGCCAGGAGCGCTCGCTCCGGCTGGTGCGCAAGATCTGCTCCCGGGTCAAGTTCCTCAACGAGGTGACGATCGTCGGCACGATCCAGCGCATCGCCGACCAGCTGCGACTGATCAAGGCGAACCGGTCGCTACTGGCCCGGGCGATCGGCTGGGCAGGTGCCAACTGGCTGCTCGATGCCGGGGCACTGTGGGTGTCGCTGGCGGCGTTCCACTATTACCTGACCCCCGATGCCCTGCTGATCTCCTACTCGCTCGCCAACATTGTGGCGGTGATCCCGCTTACTCCAGGGGGGGTTGGCCTCGTCGAGGTTGTGCTGACCACCGTCCTGGTTGCCTTCGGGGCCTCCCACGAGGTCGCCGGGCTGAGCGTCATCGCCTACCGGCTGATGAGCTTCTGGCTGCCGATCCCGCTCGGCGGCCTCGCCTACCTCTCCATCAAACTCAAGCAACGCAACGGCGGCACCGAAGCTGCGGAGACCCAACCGGCCACCGAGCCTTGACCCACCTGTTGGTCACGAACGATTTCCCACCCAAGGTGGGGGGGATCCAGACCTACTTGTGGGAGCTGTGGCGCCGGCTTCCGCCCGGCAGTTTCACGGTGCTCACCGGATCCCATCCGGGCGCCGCCGCCTTCGACGAAAGCCAGCCCTACCGCATCGATCGGATCGCCGCGCCGGTGCTCCTCCCGACCCCGGCGCTGCGCCGGCGGGTCGTCGAGCTGGCCGCCGAGACCGGCGCCCGCTTCCTCGTGGTCGACCCGGTGCTCCCGCTCGGGCTGGCGGCGTTAGGCCTGGGCCCTCCGTTTGCCCTTGTCGGTCACGGCGCCGAGATCACCGTGCCGGGGCGGCTGCCCGGCTCCCGGGCGGCGCTGGGCCGGGTAGTCCGGGCGGCGATCGGGTCGGTGGCTGCCGGCGGCTACGTCGCCGACGAGCTCCGCCGTGCGGCAGGGGTCGCCATCGACGTTGCCGTGGTGCCGCCGGGGGTCGATGCGCAGCGGTTCCGCCCTATCGAGGGCGTCGCTGAGGCCCGCCGGTCGTTCGGCCTGCCGGAGGCCGGGCCGCTGGTCGTCAATGTGGGGCGGCTGGTGCCCCGTAAGGGGGTGGACGTGCTGATCGGTGCCGCTGCCCGGCTGCGGCGCTCGTTCCCCGAGCTGACCCTCGCGGTGGCCGGGACCGGGCGGGACCGGGAGCGGCTGGAGCGGTTGGCCCGGCGGCGGGGGGCGCCGGTCCGGTTCCTGGGCAAGGTCCCCGACGACCGGCTACCGGCGCTCTACGGCTGTGCCGACGTCTTCGCCGCCCCGAACCGCAGCCGGTGGTTCGGGCTGGAGCAGGAGGGCTTCGGCATCGTCTTCCTCGAGGCGGCCGCCTGCGGTGTCCCCCAGGTCGCCGGGCGAAGCGGGGGAGCGCCGGAGGCCGTCCGGGACAACGAGACCGGTCTGCTGGTCGACGACCCGTCCGACGACCGCCAGGTGGCTGGGGCGCTCGGGCAGTTGCTGGACGATCCCGCTGCCCGGGCGCGGATGGGCGAGGCTGCCCGCCGGCGGGCCGGGGCGGAGTTCTCCTACGACGTGCTCGCCGCCCGGCTCAGGGCCTACCTGGCGGAGCTGGCGGCCCGGGTGGGCCAAGGGTAATCCGGAAGGAACGCTGCGGACGCCAGCCGTCCACGGGTTACCAACGCGATCCGCTCGCAGAGCCTTGTGGTCAGCCGAGGTATCCCTCGACCGTGTTCTCGTCACGGATCGTGGCCTCGTCCGGGTTGAGGCCGGCCCGGCGCCGGGCACGACGCTGATGCAGCAGGTCCCAGCACTGGTCCAGGGCGACCTCGAGGGCACGGAGCCGCTCCCGCTCCTCGGGGGTCGTGACACCGTGGGCTTCCTTGTTGTACAGCTCGTGCTCCTCGTTGGCGAGGGCGTTGATCTTCTTGATGATCTCTTCGTCGTCCATGTGGGCCTCCGAGCTCAGCGGTCGAAGAGGGCTCGCACCGCCTCAATCGTATCGGCTTCCTGAGCGCTCTTTTCCTCCCGGTAGCCCTTGATCCGGGCGAAGCGCAGCGCCATGCCGCCCGGGTAGCGGGAACTGCGCTGGATGCCGTCGAACGCCACCTCCACCACCAGCTCCGGCCGGACGTAGACCGTGATCCCTTCGTGGTGGGTCTCCAGGGCTGCGAGCCGTTCGGTCTGCCAGGCCAGCACCTGGTCGGTCATCCCCTTGAACGTCTTGCCGAGCATCACGAAGCCCCCGTCCTCGCTGCGGGCGCCGAGGTGAAGGTTGCTCAGGTAACCGCGGCGCCGGCCGTGGCCCCACTCGGCGGCGAGGACGACCAGGTCCAGCGTGTGCGCCCGCTTGACCTTCAGCCATCCGGCCCCCCGCCGCCCCGCTTCGTACGGGGCGTCGAGGGCCTTGACCATGATTCCCTCGTGGCCGGCAGCGATCGCCTGGTCCAGGGCGGCCTCCGCCCCCGCCGCGTCGTCGAGCACAGCCCGCGGGATCGTCAGCGGGGCGAAGGCGCCGGCCAGGGCGGCGAAGCGTTCCGCCTCGGGCCGGTCGATCAGGTCCTCGCCGTCGAGGTGCAGGCAGTCGAACAGGAAGGCGGTCAGCGGGAAGGCCGGCGTCCCCTGGTTGCCGAACCGGCCCATCGTCTCTTGGAACCGCCGCGGGCGGCCACCCGCCTCCAAGGCGATCAGCTCGCCGTCGAGGACGAACCGTGTGGGGCCGCCCAGCACCGACTGGACGACCTCGGGGACCCGCCCGGTCATGTCGGCCAGGTTGCGGGTGAACACCCTGACCTGCGGACCGCTGCGGTGGATCTGGACCCGCACCCCGTCGACCTTCCACTCGACCGCAGCCGGGCAGATGCGGGCGAGCGCCTCAGCCGGGTTGGCGGCGCTCTGGGCAAGCATCGGGCGCAGCGGGCGGAGGAGCTGGAGGCGCAGGTCGCCCAGCCGGTGATCGAGGGCGGCGGCCGCCACCGCCGGCAGGTCGCCGGCCACCAGCAGTGCCCGGCGCACCTCGGCCGCCGGGACCCCCGCCGCCCGGCCCACCGCCTCGATCATCACGCCGGCGGCTGCCCCCTGGCGCAGCTCGCCGGACAAGAGCGACAGGAGGAAACGGCGCTCGGCGCCGGTCAGCGGGGCGAACAGCGCGGTGAGCTCCTGCTGCCGCCGTGCCTGGGACCCGGCCCCCGCCGTCCCGCGCAGCCGCTCGAAGGCCGCCTCGACGCTCAGGAGTCCCATCGACGGTTCTGCTGTGGCGGCCGGTGGCAACGAGCGCAGCGAGGCCCACCCGGTGCCGGTGGCCGGGATGTCGCCGGAGAGGTAGGCAACCGCCACCGGGAGCTCCGCCCGGGTGGCGCGGCGCAAGAGGGACGCCAGGGCGTCGATCTTGGCCAGCCGGCTCGGCTGGGCGGCCACCACCGCCGACGTCGCCACCACCTCGGCGAGCAGCATGGGGGAGATTGTGATCGATACTGGTGGGCGGGCGAGGAGGTGCCGACGTGAACGAAGACAAAGACGAGGTGGGCGAGCTTGATCGCCAGGTCGAGCGGGGGGCGCTGTTCATGCACGCCTCGTTCGATCGCATCGCCGCCCGGTCGAGCGGGATCGAGGGCCGGCTGGACGAGCTGATCGAGGTCCTCCAGGACAAGGGGGTGATCGGCGAGGACGAGCTGACCCCGCCGGCCCCGGCGCACCCTGCCCCGGCCCCCGATCCGGAGTCGCCGGCTGAGCCCCCACCGGTCCAATGGCCGTCGATCGCCCTGCGCGGCCAGGTCGGCCCGCCGAAGCCGCCGGTCGAAGTCAACTGCGCCGAGCGCATGCACGTCTGCCATGCGGTCTGCTGCAAGCTGAGCTTCGCCCTGACCGCCCAGGAGGTCGACGCGGGCAAGGTGCGCTTCGACCTGGGGTTCCCCTACATGATCCGCCACGACGCCGACGGCTTCTGCACGCACAACAACCGGGAGACCGGCTTCTGCGGGGTCTACGCCGACCGCCCGGGGATCTGCCGGCACTACAGCTGTGCCGGGGACGGCCGGATCTGGAAGGACTTCGACAAGATGGAGCTGAATCACGAGTGGCTGGAAGCCAACCTGGGCGACGCCCACCGGATCCGCCTCCGCCTCGACCTGCCCCTGATGGAGGAGTAGCCTCCAACTTCTTATTAACCGCGGTTCCCTGGACCGTCGATTTACTGACGGCTCAATGGGTGGTTTCGATGCGCGCGGTGGTTATTATTAGTACTTCGCCAAACCGGCGGCCGGGTGCAGGCCGTAGCGCCCGCCCGTGCTGCCTTCTTGAGGGGGGGTCCTCTTGGTGCACGCGCCGCGCGTACTGGCGGCCGCCCGAAGCTGGGTGGCCACTGCTCTGTCCTGCCTGCTGGTCGCCGCCGTCCTGGCGGTGCCCGCAGTGACGAAACTCGCCACGGCGCACGCGGCGGGCAACGTGCTGGTGGCCGTCGGCGACATCTCCTGCGACAGCTGCAACGCGTCGGCGACCGCAGGGCTGGTGAGCTCGATCAACGCCTCGACCCCGATCACCGACCTGGCGGTCCTGGGCGACGCCCAGTACGAGGCCGGCTACCCCAGCGACCACACCCCGAACGGGACCGGTGTGCAGCTCAGCCAGTACACCAGCGAGTACGCCAGCACCTGGGGAGGGTTCAACAGCATCGTCCGGCCGGTGCCCGGGTTCTATGACTACGGCGACTACAACGAGAACGACCAGCCTCCGTACGACCCGAACCCGGCCTACTTCACCTACTTCCAGAGCGAGTTGCCGCCCTCGGGTGCCCTCAGCGGCAGCACCGCTCACTGGTACGCCTACACGGTGGCCGGGTGGACGGTCATCGCACTCGACGAGGAGTGCGGTGCGATCGGTGGGTGCGGTCCCGGGTCGCCTGAGGAGACCTTCCTCAAGAACACGTTGAACGCCGCCGGCAACAGCTGCGTCATCGCCTACACGCACGCCCCGTACTTCTCCAACGGCGAGTTCGCCGGCAACGACAGCGAGCTCGGCACCTTCTGGTCCGACCTGTACAACGCCCATGCAGCCATCGTGTTGGCCGGGCACGCGCACAGCTACGAGCACATGGTGCCGCTGGACCCGAGCGGGACCGAGGACGACGCCGATGGGATCACCCAGTTCGTCGTCGGGACCGGTGGGGCGCCGTTGAGCCCGGATGTCAACAGCTACCCGACCGTGTACCAGTCGGATGCCAGCTACGGGGTCCTGCAGCTGACGCTGAACGCCACCAGCGCCGACTACTCGTTCATCACGACCAGTCACGCGTCCCCGGACAGCGGCACCGTCAACTGCATCGTCACCCCGAGCGCACCGGTCCGGGTCGGCGCCACCCCCGGCAATGGCTCGGCGTCGGTCTCTTGGGCGAACGGGAGCGCCCGGGTGCCGGACTCCTACACGGTGACCCCGCTGCTGAACGGCGTCGCGCAGGCAGGGGCGCAGACGGTCAACGGGGCCACCACGCAGGCCACGATCACCGGTCTTGCCAACGGCTCCACGTACAGCTTCCAGGTGTCCGCCACCAACGGGAAGGGCACCGGTCCGGCTGCCGTTTCCAATGCCGTCACTCCCAGCGGCTCGTTGACGGGCTCGGCGCCGGGGTCGCCCACCAATGTGGTGGCGGCGGCCGGGAATGGCAAGGCCACGGTTTCCTGGTCGCCGCCGGCGAACAACGGCGGGTCGGCGATCACCGGCTACACGGTCACCCCGTTCATCGGCTCCGCGGCGCAGCCCTCGCAAAGCGTCGGCGGGTCGGCAACCCAGGTCGCGGTCAACGGGCTGACCAACGGCACCTCGTACACGTTCACCGTCACGGCCAACAATGGCATCGGGGCCAGCGCGCCCTCGGCGAGGTCCAACGCGGTCAGCCCGGCCGCCCCGCCGGGCGCTCCCAGCGCGGTGGTTGCGGTCGCCGGTTCCGGCAGTGCAAGCGTCTCCTGGTCGCCGCCTGCGAGCAACGGGGGCTCGCCGGTCACCGGCTACACGATCACACCCGCCATCGGCGAGGTGGCGCAGCCTCCGACGAGTGCCGGAGGCTCGGCGACCAGCGCGACGATCACCGGGTTGACCAACGGCACCGCCTACCAGTTCTCGGTCACGGCCCACAACGCCCAGGGGAGCGGGCCCGCCTCCCAACCGTCCAACGTGGTGACCCCGGCAGGCACCATTGATGGGGGTGGTGGCGGTGGCGGCGGGACCAATCAGGGCTACTGGCTGGTCGCCACCGATGGCGGCATCTTCAACTACGGCA
>OEPS010000216.1_pt1 | contig 21641 bp, 24 predicted proteins | sample 1539411 | NCBI WGS metagenome assembly OEPS01 (sample SAMN02671747, study PRJEB22543) | soil metagenome | biome: bacteria | place: China:Hunan Province, Lengshuijiang City | collected 2012-10-15 | depth 0.08m m
TTTTTGACCCGGCTTTTTGCCGGGTCTTTTTTTTGGCTCTTCAGGCTAATGAAGGCGGGTGTTGCTTGAATGGCCGCGATGATAGCAAATGAATGTCGCAGGGTGAAGCATGTAACAGCGCTTTGCAGAATTAGCACTTGAGAATCAATCTCGTTAAGACTAAGCTGTTAACGCGTCACGGAGGACGCCCCCTCCCCCCTCTTACTAAGCAAGGAGCTTGTACATGACCCGTCTGCTGCTGCCCCTTGAGCACCATCCCCATTCCCATGACCTCGCTGACAATGGCCTGCTGCTGCAGCTGAAAAAACTGCCGCGCCGCGTCCAGCAGGTGTTCCTCCTCAGCCGTCTCGACCAGTTGAGCTTTGCCGCCATTGCCAAGCGTCTCGACCTGCCTGCACTTACGGTAGAACGCCACATGAACCAGGCGCTGCAGAGTGTTCGCCCGCAGGGTGACGTCATCGCCAGTGCTGCGGGCCAGTGGTACGTGCGCCTGCAAAGCCCGGACGTGACGGCCAGCGAGCGCATCGACTTTCGCCGCTGGCTCGACACCACCCCCGAGCACCGCGAAGCTTTCCACGCCACTGAACTGCGTTGGCGTACCCTGCTGGCACCGGCGCGGCAACTGGGCCATGACGCCTGGTATCGCCAGCCTCGGGCGGCACTGTCCATCGGCGGCTGTTCGGTGGCCATCGGCCTTGCCCTGGCGGCAATGGCAGCGATCGGTTTCTGGTCCTGAGCCAGGCGTGTAGAGTGAGGGTCACAACAACTCTACAGGAGCCTGGTGATGACCGTGACGCTGCCCCCTCTGCACATCGACTGCGATTTCGATTCCGGCAATATCCTCATCAACGATGCCAGTGACCCGCGCCACGTGCGCCTGGCGATTCGTCCTGACACCAACAGCGATCATTTCCAGTGGTTTCACTTCAAAGCCAGCGGCCTGACCATGGGCCAGGTGCACAGCTTTGTTCTGGAGAACGCCGGGCAGTCTTCCTATAACGAAGCCTGGACGGGGTATCAGGCGGTAGCGTCCTACGATCAGCAGAACTGGTTCCGGGTACCCACCCGGTTCGACGGCAAAGCCCTGAGCTTTGAGCTCAACGCCGAGCAGCCACAGGCCTGGTTTGCCTATTTCGAGCCCTACCCCCGCGCCCGCCACAATCAACTGATCGAACGTGCCACCCGCTTGCCTGGCGTCGAACTGCTGGCCACCGGTCGCAGTGTCGAAGGTCGTGATATTCAGTTGCTGCGTGCCGGCGACGGCGCCAGTGGCAAACGCAAGATCTGGATCATTGCCCAGCAGCACCCGGGCGAACACATGGCCGAGTGGTTCATGGAAGGCGTGATCGATCGCCTGCAACACAACGACCCGACCCTGCAGGCACTGCTGCAACAGGCCGACCTGTACCTGATTGCCAACATGAACCCTGATGGCGCAATACGCGGCCACCTGCGCACCAATTTTGCCGGCCAGGACCTCAACCGCGCCTGGCAAAGCGCAAGCACCGACAAGAGCCCGGAAGTGCTGTTCGCCCAGGTGCAGATGAAGCAGTACGGCGTCGATATGTTCCTCGACGTGCATGGCGATGAGGAAATCCCCCATGTGTTTACCGCAGGCTGCGAAGGCAACCCTGGCTTCACCCCACGCCTGGCTGAGCTGGAGAAAACCTTCCGCGACAGCCTGTGCACACGCACAGTCGATTTCCAGCAAGTCCACGGCTACCCGCGCTCAGCCCCGGGCCAGGCCAACCTGACCCTGGGCGCCAACAGTGTTGGCCAGGCCTACGATTGCCTGTCACTGACCCTGGAGATGCCGTTCAAGGACCACGACGACGCGCCCAACCCGCAAACGGGCTGGAACGGTCTGCGTTCAAAACAGCTGGCCAACGCCGTGCTGGATGTCCTCGGGCAGATGGCCTCCCGCCTGCGCTAGGCTTGCCCGTGAGCCTTGTGCTTGAGCCGCTCGGTGTCGACCCGGACGAACACCGAGTCGGCGCTCACGGTCAGCACGTCGTCGGCCCAGACTTCGCAGATCACCCGGCTCTTGCGCCCTACCTCACCTTCGACCCGCGCCTTGAGCAGTAGCTCGACGCCCATGGGCGTAGGCTTGAGGTAGGTCAGGTTGAGTTGTCCGGTTACGCAGTCAATACGCGGCAGGCTGCCCGGCTCACGCCCTTCGGCGCGGTAGTGGTAGGCCATGGCAGCCCAGTTGGAATGGCAATCGACGAGCATGGCCAGCAGGCCGCCGTAAACCAGCCCGGGCCAGCCAAGAAAGGTGCTGTCGGGCGAATGCCGGCAGATCAGATGAATGCCGTCTGCATCCCAATGGCTTTTCAGGTGCAGACCGCTTGGGTGGGAACAGCCGCAGCCATAGCAGACGCCTTCGGGGGCGGCCAGTTCCTGAACGGATAACAGAGGGTTGTTCATAAGCTTCCTGGTTGTCTGTTTTGGAGGGAAAGCGTTGCCGATAGTACCGCCGTGCAACGCAAAAGCCCATGCACTGGTCATGGGCTTCGGTGTACAGGAAGGTACCGGCTAGACACCTTTACCCGATGTCAGCGCCTGGCCAGCCAGGTCATTGGCGGCTGACTTGCGCCGGGTCAGCGAGATCAACAGGATCGCCAGGGTCACGCCAGCGGTCATCAGGGTTTCGTAACGGTAAGCGGGGCTGATCAGCATGTAGCCCAGCACAGTGACGATCAGGCCGATGACCAGCCAGGTCAGCCACGGGAACAGCCACATCTTGAACTCCAGAGGCGTACCTTCACGGTCAGTGATGGCGCGCATGCGCAATTGCGACACGGCAATCACCAGGTACACCAGCAGGGCAATGGCGCCGGTGGTCGAGAGCAGAAAGCCAAAGACCTTGCCGGGGAACACATAGTTGACCAGGCAGCCGGCAAACCCGGCAAAGGTCGAGAGAATCACTGCCACCGTCGGCACACCGTTGCCAGAAATGCGCTTGGTCATTGCCAATGCCTCTCCACGCGAACCCAGGGAGTACAGCATCCGCGACGCGGTGTACAAGCCCGAGTTCATGCAACTGGTCACCGCCACCAGTACCACCAGGTCGACCAGCAATTTGGCCCCTGGCACGTTGAGCACCTCGAGCACACGCTGGAAGGAGCCGACGGACTTGAGTCCCGGATCGTTCCAGGCCACCAGCGAGACGATGAAGAAGATCGAGACGATATAGAAAATGGCGATGCGATAGACCACCAGGTTGGTTGCCTTGCGGATCTTTTCCTTGGGGTTGGAAGTTTCGTCAGCGGCAATGGTGACGATTTCCGCACCGAAGAACGAGAAGATCGTCACCAGTACACCGCCCAACACCGCGCCAAAGCCATTGGGCATGAAGCCGCCATTGGCCCACAGCTGACTGACCCCGGAGGTTTGCTGCGCCAGCGGCCAGACGCCGAACACCGCCAGGGTGCAGACGACGATGAACGCCAGGATCGCTACCACCTTGATCAAGGCAAACCAGTACTCGAACTCACCAAAGTTTTTCACGCTGATCAGGTTGGTGCACGACAGCACGATCATGATCAGGAAGGCGAACAGCCAGGACGGCACACCAGGGAAATAGGCATGGAGGATATCGGCCCCGGCAATCGCCTCCACCGGAATGATCAACACCCAGAACCACCAGTACAACCAGCCGATGGTGAATCCGGCCCACGGGCCGATGGCCTGGCTGGCATAGGTGGAGAACGAGCCGCTGTTGGGGTTGGCAATGGCCATTTCGCCGAGCATGCGCATCACCAGCAGCACCAGCAGGCCGGTCATGGCGTAGGAAATGAGAATCGCCGGCCCGGCGGTGGCGATGGCGGTGGATGAACCGATGAACAGACCGGCACCGATGATCCCGGCAATGGAAATCATCGAGACCTGGCGGGAGGTCAGACCGTGCTGTAGCGAACGCTGTTTCTTTTGTTGTAGCGATGCCATGTTCAACCCTCAACTGGGTATGTCGCTGCACAGCGTGCGCAGCCGACAGGGTTAACGCAGAAATTGTTATTGGAGTGGTGACGCTTGTTGTTATCAGCGGCCCGTCCCAAGCCGAAAAAGTGCCCTGTGAACTGCAGGCAATGGGTATCTATCAATGAACTTTCAGGCAAGCAAAAGTGCTCAGTTAGTTGCCCTGACGCCAGTGTTTTGCCTACTGATAAATTCAGTTGAAATCCTTGATATGGGTCAGTATTAATCTACAGGGTCGACACTCACAAACGACCTTTTAGAAGCACATGATTCCGTTATGGAATGACCTCACGCTTTTTTCGCCGGAATAGCTGCCCATGTCCAAACGCCTGATGCCCTCCACCACCGCCCTGCAGTGCTTTGAAGCCGCCGCCCGGCACCTGAGCTTCACCCGCGCCGCACAAGAGCTGCACCTGACCCAGAGCGCGGTGAGCAAGCAGGTCGCCCAGCTTGAGGAAATGCTCAGCCATCCGCTGTTCCAGCGCATTCGCCGACGCCTGCACCTGACACCCGCCGGCGCCCTGTACCTGGCCGAGGTGAACAAGATTCTGGTGCAGTTGGACATGTCCAGCCGCTACATCCTGAGCTACGGCGGCGAAACCGAAGTGCTGCGCATTGCCACCCAGCCAACTTTCGGCGAGCGCTGGCTGATACCCAATCTGAAGGGCTTCGGCGAACGCCACCCGCGTATCCACCTGGATGTGCGCAACGCCCTGGAACCCTTTGACCTGGTCCAGGCCAAGGCTGACATCGCCTTCTTTTTCGGTCAGGGCACCTGGCCCGGTGCCACCTGCATCGAGCTGTTCAACGAAACCGTGGTACCGGTGTGCTCGCCGCAGTTGCTGGCCCTGCACCGTTTCGACAGTGCCAGTGCATTGACCGCGCACCGCCTGCTGCAATGCACCTCGCGCCCCGAGGCCTGGCACGAATGGTTCCAGGGCCAGGGTTTGCACAGCGAAAACAGTTACCACGGCCCGCGCTTCGACACCTTCTCCATGTGTATCCGCGCCGCTCAGGCCGGCTGTGGCATTGCCCTGATTGCGCATTACCTGGTGGCCGAGGAACTCGCCGAAGGCAAATTGGTGATCGCCTGGCAACACGCCAAACGCAGCGAAGGCTCACACTTCATCGCCCATGCCGAGCATGCCGCCGAGGTGCCCAAGGTGCGCGCGTTTGTGCAGTGGATCAGCGAGCGCGTACAGGCGCAGAGCCAACTTCAATAATTTCAGGAATAACTGCAATCGTTAAATTCGTTTGCGCTCATGCCTGCGGTCTCGTTTAGATACCGCTATAACTTGCCAGAGGCCGCGTGCACATGAGCCACGAAACTATTAGTCAGTCGATTTCCGTAGTTCACCCGATCACACTGTCACACGGTAAAAATGCGGAAGTCTGGGATACCCATGGCAAACGTTATATAGACTTTGTCGGTGGCATTGGCGTATTGAATCTTGGACATTGCAACCCGGCTATTGTCGCGGCGATCCAGCACCAAGCGAGCCGCCTGACGCATTACGCCTTCAATGCCGCCGGGCACGAACCTTACATCGAGTTGATGAAACGCCTGAGCGACTTCGTGCCGGTCTCCTATCCCCTCAGCGGGATGCTCACCAACAGCGGCGCGGAAGCGGCTGAAAATGCCCTGAAGATCGCCCGTGGCGCTACCGGCAAGACGGCAATCATCGCCTTTGACGGCGGCTTTCACGGACGCACTCTGGCCACCTTGAACCTCAACGGCAAGGTCGCACCCTATAAGCAACGTGTGGGCGTATTGCCGGGGCCGGTCTATCACCTGCCCTTCCCCAGCACCGACACCGGAGTCAGCAGCGATCAGGCGCTACAAGCGCTGGAACGTCTGTTCAGTGTTGAAATCGACGTCAACGAAGTGGCAGCGGTGATCTTCGAACCGGTCCAGGGCGAAGGCGGTTTTCTGGCCATGGAGCCCGCCTTTGCCCAGACCCTGCGTGCGTTCTGCGACAAACACGGGATTGTGCTCATCGCCGACGAAATCCAGTCCGGCTTCGGCCGTACCGGGCAGCGCTTTGCCTTCCCGCGTCTGGGAATCGAACCGGACCTGTTGCTGCTGGCCAAGAGCATCGCCGGCGGCATGCCGTTGGGCGCAGTGGTCGGGCGCAAGGAATTGCTCGACAGCCTGCCCAAAGGCGGCCTGGGCGGTACCTATTCAGGCAACCCGATGGCCTGCGCTGCCGCCTTGGCCACCCTGGAGGCAATGACCGATGCCAACCTCGCCACCTGGGGTGAATTGCAGGAATGCGCGATTGTCAGCCGCTACCAGCGCTGGCAGGCACAGCGGCTTTCGCCCTACCTGGGACGCCTGACCGGCACCGGCGCAATGCGCGGAATCGAACTGGTCGACGCCAAGGGTGCACCGGCACCGGCTCAGCTTGCCCAACTGCTGGAAGCGGCCAGGGCGGCCGGCCTGCTGTTGATGCCCAGCGGCAAGGCACGCCACATCATTCGCCTGCTCGCGCCACTGACCATTGAACCCGAGGTATTGAACGAAGGCCTGGATATCCTCGAGCGCTGCCTGGCGGAACTTGGCTGATTCAGTGCAACTCACCCGGCCAGTGTTCAACGCCGTTGGCAAAATGCCGCGCTTGCAAGCCGCCCGCTCTGAGGGCGGCGACGGCATCGCGGGAGAACACGCACCACGGCCCCCGGCAGTAGGCGATCACTTCCTGGGCGGGCGACAGCTCACCCAGGCGCTTCTGCAGTTCTTCGAACGGGATGTTGATCGCGCCGGGCAAATGCCCCTGGGCGAATTCGGCAGCCGGACGGACATCGAGCAAGGTCACACTGTGCTCACGCAAGCGCTCAAGTAACTCTTCGCGGCTGATGGCCTCCAGTTGCTCTGGCATGTGCTGGCTGTCATCGAGCAGCGCGCGCATGGCCGCCCGATTGTAGTGCGCGAACTGCCCCAGCGCCGCCAGCACCTCCTGCACGGGACCGCCACTGAGGCTGTAGAGCACGCGCTTGCCGTCGCGGCGGGCCTGCACAAAGCCGGCCCGGCGCAAGTGCTGCAGGTGTTGGGAGGCATTGGCCAGGGACAGCTCACAGTGCTGGGCCAGTTGCTCGACCGCTCGCTCGCCATGGGCCATGGCTTCGAGCAGGTTCAAGCGATGGGCGTGGCCCAAGGTGCGGGCCAGCTCGGCGATATCCTGATGTAGAGTTTTGAGATCTGTCATTGACAGCAAAGTAACATTGGCCAATCATTCAATCAATCTATTGAATGATGATTATGGAGATGACAATGCTCGAAGGACTGATTCTCGCCGTACTGATCGGCGTGACGGCCACCGCCCTGGCTGATGCGTGGACGCTGTTTCAACAACGGGTGCTGGGCATGCAAGGGCCGAACTGGGCGCTGGTCGGACGCTGGATCGGCTACATGCCCCAAGGCCAGTTCTTCCACAGCAGCATCGCCAAAGCCCCGGCACTGCCGGCAGAGCGCGTGCTGGGCTGGGCCACCCACTACCTGATCGGCATCGGCTTTGCGGCACTCCTGCTGCTGATCAACGGTGTGGACTGGGTGCTGCAACCGACGCTGCTACCGGCGCTGGCGCTGGGCGTGGCCACGGTGCTGGCGCCGTACCTGATCATGCAGCCGGGGATGGGTGCCGGCCTTTTTGCCTCGAAGACGCCAAACCCGGCGGCGGCACGTGCCCGCAGCCTGCTGGCGCATACCGTGTTCGGCGTGGGTTTGTACCTGGCAGGATTGCTCTGGTCGGCGGCGCTGGGCTGACTCAGCCGCTGTGATGCCACCAGTGCTTGATCCGCGGCCACAGGCCGGCAGGTGGTAACTGGACGGGAGGCGGCAAGGGTGAGGGCTGCTCCCAGGCGTCAACCGCCGCTTGCACCTCGGCATCATGATTCAGATGGTGTTCCACCTCAGGGCGCGGACCTGCTCCCAGAGTGCCGAGGTCATACTCGGTGGCCATCAGATCCAGTTCATCCTGGGAGTCGTTTTCGGGGTGGCCGTTCATCTCATGCACTCCCGCACTGCAGCCGCACCTTGGCTTAATCCTACAGAATACCCCCCGCCACAGACCGCGACACGGCGAGGGGATGAAGGGTGCGCCAACGCGAGCCTTACAGACCCAGTTCCTGCGGCGTGAGCATGTCGCATTCGAAGGCGATCCAGCCGCCTTCCAGTTCAGCGTGGCCATTGACGATCGGACCGTAGTAACTCAGGCCGTTGTCCAGGGTCACGCAGATGTGAGTAGGAGCCTCAGGCGCGGCCAGGGTGCCGGTGAAATGCACCTTTTTCAACGACTCGGTAACTGCCTCCAGACCGACCCGGATCGCGACGTTTTCCACCGCTTCGACGTCATCGTGCAGATCGTCGCTGACGGTCACGGTGGCTGTGTAGTTGTACATGCTTGAAACTCCAACGACGGATAGATCGGCGTCTGCTGACGCACGCGGGCGCCTAGGGTAATGGAGTGTCACGGAAAAATCCCCTTCGCTTCGACATCCGGCAGCGGCAAAGACTGGTATTGTGCGCGCCCGCCAAGACTATTCAGGGAAAACACATTGACCGCTGAACAACACCTGACCTCGGACCTGTTCGAAGTCGACAAACGCCTGAGCCTCAAGCCCGTGGTGGATTTCAACACCTACCTGGAAAAAGCCTTCGGCGACGGCCCCTGCCGTTGCAGCCGCTGCCTGGCCGGTGCCGGCGACGAGTCGGGCTACGAACACGCGCACAGTTTCGACCTGGCAGGGCAGAAACTGCATCGACGCTTTGCCACCACGGCAGGCAGCGACGTACTGCTGGTGCTGAAAAAAGCCTGGTTGTCGTACACCAAGGCCGAGCTGTCGCCGCTGGGCAATCTTGATCTCGATACCCTGCGTGCCTTTGTCGAACCGCAGTTGCACAAACGCCTGCTGCCGTTGCTGCTGGCCAGCGGGCTGGTCCGCGAGGTAGAGGGTCAGTTGCTGCTGCAGGCTCAGGCCGGGGACTGACGGCATTACCCACTGAGGGTTACCCCATCGCTGTAATGTGCGGCCCGCGGCCGGCCGCGCATACTCGGTTCCAGCTCTGCACAAGGAACCACGATGAAGATCGAACTGATACAAATTGATGGCCGCGACGGCGATACCGCCTACAACCTGCAACGCACACTGGAAGCCATTGCCGGCTGCAAGGCCGACACCGACCTGCTGGTGTTTCCGGAAACCCAACTGATGGGCTTTGCCAGCGCCGAGCAGTTGCCCACGGTCGCTGAACCGCTGCAAGGCCCGACCCTGCAAGCCGTGCAGCGCGCGGTGAGCGAACGCGGCGTGGCCGTGGTGATCGGGCTTGCCGAACAGGCAGACGATGTTTACTACAACACCTCGGTGCTGCTGACACCCGACGGCATCGCCCTGTCCTACCGCAAGACTCATCTGTGGCCGTCCGAACGCGGTGTGTTCCAGGCCGGCGATCGTTACGCCACCGCGTACTGGAAAGGCCTGCGCATCGGCCTGCTGATCTGCTACGACATCGAACTGCCGGAGAGCAGCCGCGCCCTGGGCCAGTTGGGCGTCGACCTGATCATCGTCAGCAACGGCAACATGGACCCCTACGGCCCGGTGCACCGCACCGCGATCATGGCGCGCGCTCAGGAAAACCAGGCGTTTGCCCTGATGGTCAACCGCGTCGGCCCCGGTGACGGCGGGCTGCTGTTCGCCGGGGGCAGCGCCGTGGTCGACCCTCATGGTCGGGTGTTGTTCGAGGCCGGTCGCGAACCTTGCAGCCAGCAGATCGAGCTCGACCTTGAGCAGTTGCAGTTGGCCCGCCGCGACTACGACTACCTGAAGGACCGCCGCCTGCAATTACCCGGCACACGAATCGAGCACCCCGACGGGCGCCGCGAGCTGTTGATTCCCTAGCACTGCCCCACAACAACAAAAATTCCGGAGTGCCCCCATGAAGCCGACCCGCTGTTTACCCCTGGTCCTGGCCGCGTTGCTGTGCAGCGCAAGCGTTCAGGCACAAGAAAGCGCCCCACCCAGCGTGCATATCTACAACTGGTACGACTACATCGCACCGAACGCCACCAAGGAATTCCAGCAGGCCTCGGGGATCGCCACGGTCTACGACGTGTTCGACAACAGCGACGTGATGCAGAGCAAATTGATGGCCGGGCGCAGCGGCTACGACGTGGTATTCGCCAGCGGCGACCTGCTGCCCAACCTGATCAAGGCCGGGGTGCTGGCCGAACTTGACCGCAGCCAACTGCCCAACTTCCCCCACCTCGACCCGCAGATGCTCGCCAAGCTGCAGAGCAACGATCCCGGCAACCGTTATGCCGCCCCGTATATGTGGGGTACCACCGGTATCGGCTATGACCAGGACAAGGTCAAAGCCTTGCTCGGCGAACAGGCACCGGTGGACTCCTGGGCGCTGATCTTCGATGAAGCGAACCTGGCCAGACTGAGCGAGTGCGGGGTCGCGATGCTCGACGCCCCCAACGAGATCATCCCCATTGCCCTGCACTACCTGGGCTTGCCCTACAACAGCAAGAACCCGGAGGACTACCGCAAGGCCGAGGCGTTGCTGGTGAAGTTACGCCCGCATATTCGCTACTTCGACTCATCGCGGTTCATCTCGGACCTGGCCAACGGCAATGTGTGCGTGGTGGTGGGCTGGTCCGGCGGTGTGTTCGAGGCCAAATTGAGCGCGGAAAATGCAGGTAACGGCCGACAGGTCCGCTACAGCATCCCTCGCGAAGGGGCGCCAATGTGGCTGGAGAACATGGTGCTGCTCAAGCAGGCGCCCAACCCGCAACAGGGACTGGCGTTCATCAACTACATGCTCGAACCCAAGGTCATCGCCGCCTCGACCAACTACCTGGGCTACCCGAATGCGAACAAGGATGCGACCGGGCTGGTCGATAGCAACATCCGTGACAACCCCACGGTGTACCCGTCCCAGGCCGTGCTCGACACCCTGTTCCCGCTCGAACCGTTGCCACTGAAACTGGAACGGGTGCGCACCCGGGTGTGGAGCAAGGTCAAGACCGGCAGTTGATCAGCCTCAGTCTTCCAGGGGTTTGGGCGGCGGCAGCGGCTTGGCCGGTTTGGCGGGTTTAGCCGGTTTGCCGTCTTTGGCCGGTGCGGCGCCGGCCTGCTTCTGCTCTGCCACGGTCGGGGCCACGATGGCTTTTTCTTCAGCGGGCAAGGCATCCACTGCGTCAAAGATCGCCTTGGGTTCAAGGGTACCCGTGTGTGTTATCCGATGCTGGACGCCATCCTTGCCCACCAGCACCACCGGGGTAACAACAGTGTCGGCAGCGCTGAACCTGAACTGACGGATCAGGGCCATGGTCGTCTGCTGGTCAAGGTCCTTGCCTTCGCGTTTGCCCATCATGCCGGCAATGCTGTACAGCACCAGGTTGCGCTCCTGGAATGCCGCTTTGGTGGCCGGGTCTTCCAGCGCCTGGTTCAGAGCACGCAGGGTCGGGTCAGCTGTGCTGGGTGCAATGACAATCAAGGGGCGGGACTTGTACAGATCCTGGTCCAGCGGTTTGGGATCACTGTTGTCAGCGAAAACGGGGCCGGCAAAAATGGCCAACAAGGTGGCAAGGGTCAGTGACCGTATGAGCATGCGCATCTCCTTCAAATTCCATGCATCAAAGACTACAGATCGCGACGAAAGATCCGAGGTGCGAGCCTAAACTACAGGACGAAATCCGTGGACAGCTCAAAGGTAACTTCCGATTTCCATGTAGTACCTTGAGCATGCCCAGACCAGGCTGACATCTGAATCTGAGGATAGCTGATGGCTGTCAGCCACGCCTGCCACTGCCACTGCTGAAGGACCGGACCATGAGCGTTGTCGAAGCCTTGCTGTTGTTGCTGATCCTTGCCACGGCCCTGGGCTGTGGCTTGATGGGTGGATTGTTCTTCGCCTTCTCCAACTTCGTCATGAAAGCGCTGGAACGTATTCCGGAACACAGCGCTGTGGCGGCCATGCAGTCGATCAACCAGGTGGTGCTCAACCGCCTGTTCCTGGCCTTGTTCCTTGGCACCGGGCTGACCAGCGTTGCCTTGTTGATCTGGGCTTACCAGCGCTGGCCGCTGCCAGGCAGTTTGTGCATGGCCATGGGGGGCGGCCTGTACCTGGCGGGCAATATCATCGTGACGATGCTGTTCAACGTGCCGAAAAACCAGGCCCTGGCCCGCCTCGACCCAGCCAGCAGTGAAGCAGCGGCGGTCTGGCACCGCTATGTACCGAGCTGGAATCGCTGGAACCATGTGCGCACCGTCACCGCCCTGGCGGCGGCAGCGTGGTTGATGTTGGCGCTGTGGTTGATTCGCGGACTGTAGACCGACGCCGAACCCCGTGGGAGCTGGCGCTAGCCGGCGATCGACCCCACTGCGGTGGCAAAACCCGGCTGCGATTTGTTGTGATCTGTACCGGCCCCTCGCCGGCTTCGCCAGCTCCCACAAAGACCGGTGTCAACTGATACGAACCGCCTCAGAACAAACCCATCTGACGATCGATCAAGGCGCTGAAATCATCCTGCACAAACGGCAGGATCGCATCCGCCACCGGCTGCAGTTGCCGGGTCAGGTAATGGTCGTAGTCGATGGCTGATTGCCGGGTCTCCAGCGGCTCGGGGCCGTTCAAGGTGATCACGTAGCTGATCCAGCCGCCATTCTGGTATTGCCGCGGGCGCCCCTGACGCTCATTGAACTCGTCAGCCATGCGCGCCGCGCGCACATGCGGCGGTACATTGCGCTGGTAGTCGGCCAGCGGCCGGCGCAGGCGCTTGCGGTAGATCAGCAGCTCATCCAGCTCGCCGGCCAGGGTCTGGCGCACATACTCGCGCAGGTAGTGCTGGTAGGGCTGGCGGCGGAAGATGCGCTCGTAGAGCTCCTGCTGAAACTGCCGGGCCAATGGCGACCAGTCGGTGCGTACACTTTCCAGGCCCTTGAAGATCATCTCGTCGTTGCCGTCGCCGCGCTGGACCAGGCCGGCATAGCGCTTCTTGCTGCCCTCCTCGGCGCCGCGAATGGTCGGCATCAGGAAGCGCTTGTAGTGCGTTTCGTATTGCAGTTCCAGGGCACTGTCCAGGTCATAGGTTTCGCGCAGGTGCTCGCGCCACCACTGGTTGACCTGCTGCACCAGGCGCTGGCCGATGGCGTCGGCATCGGCTTCGCTGTGGGCGCTCTTGAGCCAGACAAAAGTGGAGTCGGTGTCGCCGTAGATCACCGCATAGCCCTGGGCTTCAATCAATTCGCGGGTACGGCGCATGATCTCGTGGCCACGCATGGTGATCGATGACGCCAGGCGCGGATCGAAGAACCGGCAGCCACTGGAGCCAAGCACCCCGTAGAAGGCATTCATGATGATCTTCAAGGCCTGGGACAAGGCTGCGTTTTTCTCGCGCTTGGCCGTCTCGCGCCCCTGCCAGACCCGCTCGACAATCGACGGCAGGCAGTGATGGCTGCGAGAAAAGCGCGCACCGCGAAAGCCCGGCACCGAATGGATGTCATCCGGCTCGCGCAAACCTTCGACCAACCCCAGCGGGTCGATCAGAAAGGTACGAATGATCGACGGATACAGACTCTTGTAGTCGAGTACCAGCACCGACTCGTAGAGGCCGGGCCGCGAGTCCATGACAAACCCGCCGGGGCTGGCTTCATCCGGACGCTCACCCTGGTTCGGCGCAACAAACCCCTGGCGGTGCATCAAGGGGATGTACAGGTGGCAAAACGCAGCGACCGAACCACCGCTGCGATCGGCCGGCAAGCCGGTAACCGTGGCCCGTTCGAGCAAAAAGGTCAGCAGTTCGGTTTTGGCGAAAATACGCGTGACCAGTTCGCAGTCCTTGAGGTTGTAGCGCGCCAGGGCCGGCTTGTCCTCGGCGAACATGCGGTTGATTTCGTCCATGCGCTGATACGGCGTGTCGATCGCCTTGCCCTCGCCAAGCAGCGTCTGGGCGACGTTTTCCAGGCTGAACGAAGGGAAGCTCCAGGTCGCCGAACGCAGCGCCTCGATGCCGTCGATGATCAAGCGGCCAGTGGCAGCGGCAAAAAAGTGCGAACGGCTGCCATGCTCCCGCCACTCCATCGCCTCCCCTTCGCGCCCTAGACACAGGGGCACCTTTAGCTGCTCGGCATGCGCCTGCAGCACGCGCAAGTCGAACTGCACCAGGTTCCAGCCGATGATTGCGTCAGGGTCATGCAGCGCCATCCAGCGGTTCAAGCGCTCGAGCAATTGCGCACGGCTGGCGCAATACTCAAGGTCGAAGTCGATCCCGCCCGCATCGCCGTTGGCCGGACCGAGCATGTACACCTGACGCTGGCCGCAGCCTTCCAGGGCAATGGAATACAACTCGCCGCGCTCAGTGGTTTCGATGTCCAGCGACACCAGTTTCAGTGTTGGCCGATAGTCGGGGGCCGGTTTGAGCTGGGCGTCCTGCAACACACCCTGCTCGTCCGGCGTGCCGCTGAAGCTCACCGGGGCGGTGATGAAACGCTCCATCAGGTAGCGCTCGGGCGGGCGAATATCGGCCTCGTAGACTTGCACCCCGGCAGCGCGCAAGCGCTTTTCCAGTTGTATCAACTGCCGATGCTGGCGGCAGTACAGGCCCAGCACCGGGCGTTGTTCGAAGTCACGCAGCTCAAGTGGGCGCAGCTCCACCCCACGCTCACCGCGCAACACCGCCTGTGCTTGCTGACGGTGCGCGGCGGGGATAAAGGCCACCGAGGTCTGCAGCGGCAAGCGCAGGCGACGGGGGCCCTGGTCGGTGGCCAGCCAGAACTCGACACAGGTGCCTGCCGGTGTGTCGCGCCAATGCCGGGTCAGGACAAAGCCCTGCTGTAACTCCACCGCTGCAACCTCGAAACAAACTGTCTGAACAGCGATTCTACCTTAGCCGGCCACCCGCGCGCCCGGCGCAAAGCCGTGGCGATGGGCACGCCCGGCAATCAGCAAGGCCAACGCGATCAACAGCAACAGCACCCAGGTGAAGCTGCCCACGCCCCAGTGCGTCAGCAACAGGCCGCCAAGCAGGCCGCCAGCGGCAACCGCCAGATTCCACACGGTGACGATCATCGACTGAGCGACATCGGCACCCTCGCCGGCGGCATCGGCGCTGGCGGTCTGCAGCAAGGTCGGCGCGCCGCCGTAGGTCAGCCCCCAGAGCGCGACGCTGACAAACACCAGCGCCGCCGACTGGCCGACAAACCCCAGCACCAGCGCCACCGTGGCAAATCCAGCCAGGCTCAACAGCACCAGATTGCGCAAGTGCCGGTCGACCCAGGCGCCCACCAGGGCGATACCGGCCAGGGCGGCAATGCCGAAGGTCAGCAGCACCAGGCCGGTACTCGCGGCCAGGCCCGCCGCCGCGAGGAAGGGAACGATGTAGGTGTACAGCACGTTATGGGCCAGGATCCAGGTGAGAATCACCAGTAATACCGCCAACACCCCAGGCGTGCGCAACACTTGCACCACTCCCGGACGCTGGCCCGGTTTGTGGCCTTCAAAGTCCGGCACCTTGCACAGCACCCAGGCCACCAGAGCCAGAGTGGCAACCGAGACCAGGGCAAAGGTCATGCGCCAACCGAACAGTTCCCCCAGCCAGGTACCCGCCGGCACCCCAAGGGAGAGCGCCACTGGTGCACCAATCATTGCCACTGCCATGGCCCGCCCCTGCTGCGCAGGGCTGACCATGCGCCGCGCATGCCCGGCGATCACGCCCCAGGCCAGGCCTGCAGCGACGCCGGTCATGAAGCGCGCCACCAGGGTCAACAGATAAGAGTGCGACAAGGCAGTAAGGGTGTTGAACAGCAAGAAGCCGACAATTGCCAGCAACAGCACCGGACGCCGACGCCAGCCCTGGGTCAGGGTCACCAACGGAATGGCCGTGAGCAACGAGCCCAGGGCATATACCGTCACCAGCTGCCCGGTCATCGCCTCGCTGATCTGCATGCCTGCCGAGATCTGCCCCAGCAGCCCGGCGGGCAAGGTTTCGCTGAGAATGGCTATGAAGCCGGTCATGGCCAGGGCCAACAAACCACTAAGCGGCAAGGGTTGTTCGTGAACGTCGGGGGCCGCCGAGGCGTCGGCTGTGCAACTCATCTGAGTCATGGTGAAACTCCTGGGTAAAAGACCAGGGCAACCTTACCGGTGACGGCAACTGCGGAAAAAGACGGTTAGTATTCCGTACATCCAGGACATAGATGTCCGCAATAGGAGTTTCCGGTGGATAGCCTCAATGGTTTCGTGGTGTTTGTCCGGGTGGCCGAAACCCGCAGCTTCGTTGCTGCCGCTCAATCTCTGGGGGTCAGTGCCTCGGCCATTGGCAAGCGGGTGGCGCGTCTGGAAGCACGCCTGGGAGTGCGCCTGTTTCACCGCAGCACGCGCAGCATTACCCTCACCGCCGAAGGCATGGTGTTTCTCGAACGCAGCCGGCGCATCCTCGCCGAAATCGAAGCCACCGAGCTTGAGCTGTCGCAGTCAAACGAAACGCCGCGCGGTCGCCTGCGCATCAGCCTGCCGCAGGTCACGGCCCTGGTAATGCCGGCCTTGAGCGAATTCATGGCGTTGTATCCCGAGGTCGAACTGGACCTGGACTTCAGCGATCGCATGGTCGATATCATCGGCGAAGGCTTCGACGTGGTGATGCGCGGCGGCACGCCTTCGGATTCACGCCTGAACGCGAAATTCCTCGGCCACTTTCACCACCTGCTGGTGGCATCGCCCGGCTACCTGCAACGCTGCGGCACACCGCGCCAGCCTGAAGACCTGGCCCGGCACACCTGCCTGCACTATCGCTTCCCCAGCAGCGGCAAACTTGAGCGCTGGCCGTTACGCCGCGAACAGCCCGAGCGCGACTATGAGATCCCGGTGTCGATGGTCTGCAACCATGTCGAAACCCGGGTCTGCTTTGCCATGCGCGACCGCGGCATCACCTGCCTGCCGGATTTCACCGTGCGCCAGCAACTGGCCAAGGGCGAACTGGTCACCGTGCTCGACGATTATCTGGAGCGACGCGGCAGCTTCTACCTGCTGTGGCCGTCCGGTCGGCAGATGCCACCACGCTTGCGGGTGTTCATCGATTTCATGGCCGAGCGGGTGTTTGCTGAGCATGAACGCTACACACCGCACAATCATTAGCTGTACAAATAGTCCACCCCGTGCAAGGGCGGTTGCGGCACCCGGGCACGCAGAAACTCACCCAGTGCCCGCACCTGCCGGGCCTGGGGACTGGACCTTGGCCAGGTCAGGTAATAACCCTCTGCGGTGGCCACCGCCTGGGGGAACGGCATGACCAAGCGGCCACTGTCGAGCTCACCCTGGGCCAGGAGCAAATCGACCACGGCGATACCCGCACCTTGCTGGGCAGCGCTGATGCCCTGGTCGAGGGTGTCGAACAACTGGCCTCGGTCGATCGTCACCTGCGCGGCGCCCAGGCGTGTCAGCCAGCGCCGCCAGTCGCGGCGGTCTGCCGACGGGTGCAGCAGCTCACAGGCATTCAACGCCTCCAGGTCCTGCACAGTCGCCGCCTGATGCTCCGGGCTGCACACCGGCACCAACCATTCATCAAACAGCTTGAGGCTGTCGACCTCGGCGGCAAATCGCCCATCAGCCAACAGTATCGCGGCCTCGAAAGGTTCGCTGTAGAAGTCGACATGGTCGATATCCATCCACACGCTGGACAGCTGCACACGGCTGTGTGGGTCGTGTTGACGAAACTGTTCGAGCACCTTGAGCAACCAGCGCATGGTCAGGGTCGAGGGCGCTTTCAGGCGAATGCCGTTGCGGTCCTGTTTAAGCAGCCCGCAGGCATTTTCGATGATCTTGAACCCGACTTTCAGCTCTTGGGCCAGCAAGCGCCCCGGCTCGGTAAGCGACAACTTCGGGCCGCGGCGCTCGAACAAGGCACAGTCGAACAGGCCCTCAAGGGTCTTGATATGGTGACTGATCGCACCCTGAGTGAGCGCCAGTTCCCGGGCTGCGCGAGTAAAGGAGCCATAGCGCGCCGCCACCTCGAACGCCCGCAGGGCCTGCAGCGCTGGAATTCGTTCAGACATCGCTTGCCCAAAGCATGAGTAAAACTAATAGAAAGCCATAGTAACAGGCGTTTTACAAGACTCCGGACGCTACCGAAAATGCCCGGCCACCTTCCGGCTGCCGAGCACATTGATGAATACCGCCCTGCTGTTGACCTATGCCCTGACCGTATTGCTGCTGATCGCAACGCCAGGCCCGGTGGTGGCCCTGGTCGTCAACACCGCCGCCAGCGCCGGTCGCCGCCAAGCCCTGTTGACCGCCGTGGGCACCAACGGCGCCTCACTGGTGCTGATCGCCCTGGCTGCCAGCCTGATACTCACCAGTGCGGTGATCGCGCCGCACTTGCTGACCGCATTGAGCCTGGTCGGCTGCCTGTTCATCGGCTACCTGGCCATCGCCAGCCTGCACCAGACGCTGACGCAAACAGCCGAGACCGCGCTGACGGGCAACGCTCAGGGCGGTCTCTGGAAAGGCTTTGCCATTGGCCTGTCGAACCCGAAGGACATCCTGTTCTTCATGGCCTTTTTCCCACAGTTCATTCAGATCACAGCACACACAAGTCACAGCCTGTTACTACTTTCCCTGGTCTGGGTGGTGCTGGATATGGCCATACTGGGGCTGTACATCCTGCTGACCAGTAAAGTGGCAACGCCCCAGCGACAGCGGCTTATCAGCCTGACCAGCGGTGGCGTGCTGCTAGTGATTGCTGCAACCGGCCTGATCTACAATCTCAACGCACTCTGGCCCTGATGTGCTGCGGCTTTCGAGACGGGTCGCAAAAGGGGTAAAATGGCTGCTTTTGCTCCAGGCCCCTTCGAGCCCCACTACGGACAGTCGGATTGAACCCTGAACATAACCGCGACACTCGTTCCTTGATGCACAACCGTCAGACATTGCCCTCCAGAGGTATCACCCTGCTAGGCGCACAGCTATTAAGCGCCGTGCTTGCCGTACTGACACCTGCCTGCGTCCTGGCTGACGGCCTGCAGATCGACCCCCACGCCGACCTGCTCTACCGCCAGGCGGTGACGCTCCTGGAGCAGGCCGACAATCAGAACACCAGCTTCAGCCTCAAAACCAGCACCACCGACCAGGACCTGGCGCAACAAGGCCAGGCAATGGGACGTACGCTGGCACCGGCAGTGAGCCTGTTGCACAAAGCCGTGGAACTGGACCACCCGGTGGCCCGTTACCGCCTGGCGCTCTACTACATGACCTACCTGCCCGCCGAACAGATTCCGGCTGCAGCCTGTCCGTTGTTACAGACCAGCCTGGCCCAGGGCTTTGCGCCGTCTGCCCTGGGGATCGAAGCCTGGTGCGCGGATTACCGCGAAAGCCCTGCGTTTGCCAGGGACCTTGAGAACATCCCGACCCTGGCCACCCGCTACGCCCCCTACTATCCGCAACCGGCAGAGCGCTTGCTGTGTAACCGCGAACAGCCCCAGGGGCTGGCCATGCAGTGGGGTCGCCAACGCGACTACCAGGCTGAGATTTACCGGCTGCAGGGCAACAACGATGCGAATCAACGTGAGTTTTACTGGCGCAAAGCCGTCGACCTCAACGGTTGCTTCGCCGTCCAGCGGCGCTTGGTCAGCAGCAAGCACTGAGCCACGCCGCATTGCACGCGTGCCCCTGAACAGCAAGATCGTTCAAGTCAGCGACACGCGGCTCTGGCATGCTGTGCAACCTTGTTCAGTTGCCGCAGACGTCCATGTCCAATCCGCCGTTCGCCCGCCAAGCCTTTATCCAGGGCGCCATTGCCATTCTGCCGTTGTCCCTGGCCGTTGCTCCCTGGGGGCTGCTGGCCGGCTCCATGGCCATCGAAGCCGACCTCACCCCCTGGGAAGGTCAGGGGCTGTCGGCCATCGTTTTTGCCGGCGCCGCCCAGTTGGTCGCCATCGGCATGATCAAGGGCGGGGCCAACCTGTTCTCGATCCTCTTGACGACCCTGCTGCTGACTTCTCAGCACCTGCTCTACGGCCTGTCGATGCGTCCGGTGCTGTCGGGGCTGCCGACGCGCTGGCGGCTGGGCCTGGGCTTTTTGCTCACCGACGAATTCTTCGCCCTCACCAGCCAGTATGACCAGCAGCAGTTCAACCGCTGGTACGCCCTCGGGGTGGGCCTGACCTTCTACATTGCCTGGAACCTGTTCACCTTGGCCGGCATCATTCTCGGCCAGAACATCCCGCACCTGGATCAACTGGGCCTGGACTTTTCCATCGTCGCCACCTTTGTCGCCCTGATCGCGCCACTGGTACGCAATCTGCCCACCGTGGTCTGCGTCGCGGTGTCGCTGTTCAGCTCGGTACTGTTCAGCTTCTGGCACTGGGAAACCGGCCTGGTGGCCGCCGGCTTGCTGGGCATGAGTGCCGGCTTTATCTGTCAGAAATTCAGCGGAGCACGCTCATGATCTTTGCCTTGATTATCGGTATGGGCCTGCTGGTGTTTCTCAATCGTTACGCCTTTCTCGAACCGCGCTTGCCCCTGCGCTTGAGCTCCAATGCGCGGCAGTTTCTCGGTTTTGCCGTACCCGGCATGCTCACGGCGATTTGCGGGCCGATCATTTTCCTGCCCGGCCACCAGCTCGACCTGAGCCTGGCCAATCCCTATCTGCTGGGTTCAGTGGTCGCGGTGGTGCTGGTATTGTTGACCCGCAACACCTTGATCAGCATGCTGGTGAGCATGGCTTTCTTCTTTGTCTTTCGCTGGTGGTTGAACGGCAGTCCATGAACCTTGCACCACAGGAACAGACCCGCTTCTGGCAAGCGCCCGCATTGGGCGATATCGAGATGCTGCACGCTCGTTATTTCCAGCAACGCTTCGCTCCCCATGTGCACGAAGGTTATGTGATCACCATCATCGAGTCCGGTGCCCAGCGCTTCTGGCATCGCGGCAGCGAGCACCTGGCACCGGTGGGCAGCATGGTGCTGATCAACCCGGATGAACTGCACACCGGGGCCAAGGCCCACGAGCAAGGCTGGCGCTACCGCGGTTTCTACCCGGACAGCGAACGCATCACCGGGGTACTGGACGAGCTGGAACTCAAACGCGACGGCCTGCCCAGCTTCGAGGCCAGTGTCTTGCACGACCCGCAACTGGCCAAGGCATTCAGTTGGTTGCACTGTTCGGCGGAACATGGCGCCAGTGCACTGGAGCAACAGACGGCCTGGCGCGAAGCGGTGTTGTTGCTGGTGCAGCGCCATGGTCGTGTCGGTGGCATGGCCAGCGTCCGTCAGCCGGGCAACGAACCTTGTGCCGTGGCCCGGGCCAAGGAGCTGATGGACAGTCGCCTGGCCTACCCGCCCTCACTGCAAGAACTGGCCGAAGCGGTCAACCTCTCGCCGTTTCATTTCGCCCGGGTGTTTCGCCAGGCTACCGGCCTGCCACCACATGCCTGGCTTAAGCAACGGCGCCTGAGCCGAGCGCGGGAACTGCTGAAAAGCGACTGCTTGCCGTTCAACGTGGCCTTTGCGTTGGGGTTTTCTGATCAGAGCCACCTGAACCGGCAGTTCAAGCAGGCTTATGGGGTGACGCCGGGGGAGTATCGGCGTGCCTGTGTCGGGGAGTATTCGGCTTGAGAATGCAATCGCGGGGCAAGCCCGCTCCTACCGGTAGGAGCGGGCTTGCCCCG
>OEPS010000217.1_pt1 | contig 21616 bp, 22 predicted proteins | sample 1539411 | NCBI WGS metagenome assembly OEPS01 (sample SAMN02671747, study PRJEB22543) | soil metagenome | biome: bacteria | place: China:Hunan Province, Lengshuijiang City | collected 2012-10-15 | depth 0.08m m
CTACGCCAAGCCTCCCTGCGTTTGAATAAGTGAGTCTCGGTTTTTGGTACTGCACTTCGTTTGGCATCCACTGAGTCGCACCTGTATTTGTTAGATGCGACCCAATTCGTGTACTTGCAGCTACTCAACGAAGCAACAGTATCGGCATGGTGGCTGTGCTGAGCATCATCGTCGTTGTACTGCCTACCAGAAATTGTCTAATGCGCGAGTGGCCGTAGGCCCCCATGACGAGAAGATCAATTCCCTGCTCCGCCTGATAAGCGTGCAGAGCCTCGTCCACTTCTCCATGCAGGATCTGGGCGTGGATGACAAAGCCAGCAGTAAGGAGCGTGCTCCTCGCTTTCTCCAGCGACTCTCGGTTGCCTTCCGAATCAGCACCAACCATAACGAGATGAATCGGTAGGTTTGCGCAAAGCGGACTAGCGGCAAGCAGATCAACGGTTTTGTGTGCTGTGCGGCTACCGTCAAACGCGAGCATCACCTTTTGTGGCATTTTATAGCTGCTTGCGGTTATCAAAATTGGACGGTGAATTGTGCGTACAATAGCTTCAATTTGGCTGCCAAGGCTGTGCACTCCACGTTTGCTGTCTTCACCCACTCGCCCAATGACCAGCAGTCGAATATCGTCCTGAAGATCGATCAGACTTTCTATCAAGTGTCCGTGGCGCTGCTTTAACTCAGGAAAAGCTGCGCCGGCTATGACCGTCCGCTCCCTGGACTTCTCGAGCATGTGTTGACCTTGCTCCAGAGCGAGCCTGGCACGCTGAGCATCTAGAGTAGCCAGCTCCTCCAGTAGATGCTCTCGACTTCCGAGACCAATATTTCCGCTCAGGTTTGCTGATGCAGGGTATTTCTCCTCATCCAATACATGCAGCAAGGTAAGAGGCGCGCTAAGTCGTTGCGACGCCCATGCTGAGTAGTCGCAGACCGCCAGCGAGGATTGTGAGTTATCAATGCATGCCATTACGTGGGTCATTGTCGGTCTCCTTAGTGGCTCATGAGCTTATCGATGGCGTCAGGTTTGTCATGCACGCCAAAGCGGTCAACGATAGTGGCACTGGCTTCATTCAGACCGAGCACTTCAACCTCGGCGCCTTCGCGACGGAACTTGATAACCACCTTGTCCAGCGCTGCAACCGAGGTGATATCCCAGAAATGGGCTTGGGTCAGCTCGATAGTGACCTTCTTGAGTGCCTCCTTGAAGTCGAAGACATTGGTGAATTTGTCTGCGGAGCTGAAGAACACCTGGCCCACAACACGGTAAGTCCGGTGCGATTCAGTCTCCTCAAGACTGCTTGTGATATCCAGGTAGTGCCCGACTTTGTTCGCAAAGAACAGCGATGCCAGCAGCACCCCAACCAACACACCATAGGCCAGGTTATGCGTTGCCACGACCACCACAACAGTTGCCACCATGACGATGTTGGTCGACAACGGGTGCGCTTTCAGATTTCGCAGCGAGTCCCAACTGAAGGTGCCGATGGACACCATGATCATTACGGCAACCAATGCCGCCATCGGGATTTTGGAGAGCCATTCGCCCAAGAACACGACCATCAGCAGCAAGAAGATGCCTGCGCATAAAGTTGAAAGGCGAGTTCGACCGCCAGACTTCACGTTGATGATCGACTGTCCAATCATGGCGCAGCCGGCCATGCCACCGAGCATCCCTGCTGCAATGTTGGCAACGCCTTGGCCCTTGCACTCGCGGTTTTTGTTACTGGTGGTATCGGTCAGATCATCAACGATGGTCGCTGTCATCATGGACTCCAGTAGGCCCACAACTGCGAGCGCTGCTGAATACGGGAAAATGATGCGCAAGGTTTCAAGGTTCATCGGGACTTCAGGCCACAGGAAAATAGGCAGTGTGTCCGGTAGCTGACCCATGTCTCCAACGGTGCGGATATCCAGCCCCAAGTAAATCGCGATAGCAGTCAGGGTCAGGATGCACACAAGTGGCGAGGGAATCAGCTTGCCGATCTTCGGTACATATGGAAACAGGTAGATGATTCCGAGACCTGCTGCGGTCATGGCGTAGACGTGCCAGGTGACGTTGGTCAATTCAGGCAACTGCGCCATGAAAATCAGAATCGCCAAGGCGTTAACAAAACCCGTGACCACAGAGCGAGAGACGAAGCGCATCAGCGAACCTAGCTTCAGGTAACCCGCGAGTATCTGGAGTACCCCACAGAGCAGCGTTGCTGCCAGCAGATACTGAAGCCCGTGATCTTTCACCAAGGTGACCATGAGCAGTGCCATCGCTCCGGTCGCCGCCGAGATCATGCCAGGGCGACCGCCGACGAATGCGATAACTGCGCAGATACAGAAGGAGGCGTAGAGGCCGACCTTGGGGTCGACGCCGGCGATGATGGAAAAGGCGATGGCTTCGGGGATCAGCGCTAGTGCGACCACGATCCCCGCGAGCACATCTCCACGAACGTTGGAGAACCACGTTTTTTTGAGTGATTGCAACATCAGAATATCCAAGGCAATGCACCGCACGTACACCAAGCGAATGGCGAGCGCGTCGATACGAATTCAAATTTTGAGGATTATTTGACTGTGTGCTTTGGGTGTAAGAACCGGGCATACAGCAGTACGCACCGCGAGCGAAAACAGGCCGGTGCGAGGTGTTGCGAGGGGGCGTAGCGCTAAGGCGGCGTAGGCTGCCAGTAGATCGTTCGGAGTACAGTCATGCTGGTGTTCCTGTAGCTCAAGCGCGGGGCTGAGCAATAAGTATACAGTTGAGTTATCGCCGATTGCCACCCGCCGACTCAGTTTGGTTGGTTTCCTAGGACTCGCCCTGATCGGACTAGATTGAGCAGTCGAGGAGAATATGACATCGTCACTGCCAACCTTACTGAGCTACCCAAGCTGCTCCCTGCCTTGGAAGCATTCGCGGATGACTGAACCCGATAATTGCAACGAGCCCCTGCAGGCGGCATTGATTCAGGAGGAAATCCTAAAGATTCTGAAAGACGCCAAGGTGCTGGCGCGCAGATTCTACCGCCTAACCGGCAAGCCGCTGGGCGTCACCGGCGAGGTCGCAGAGTACGAAGCTGCTACTCGACTCGGCCTGTTGCTACATCCTGCAAGGCAGGCAGGTTACGACGCTACAGAGGCGCTGGAAGATGGTGTCGCGAGAATCCAGATCAAGGGTCGCTGTATCCTGAACCCGCAAAAGATTACGGGACGTATGGGTGCAATCGATCTACGACAACCCTTCGATACGGTGCTCTTGGTGCTGCTTGATTCGTAAGCGTACGGGCAAACCGTCTTGCACGACTAAGCCGGACGCCACCTATGCGGTAGCAACTCTGCAATCTCACTTGCTCGCTGCGTAGGCATGCGCGTCAGCACATCCTTCAGGTAGGCATAGGGATCGTGCCCATTGTTCCGGGCCGACTGGATCAAACTCATGATCGCAGCGGCGCGTTTGCCGCTGCGTAGCGACCCAGCAAAGAGCCAGTTCTTGCGCCCCAGCGCCCAAGGCCGTATCTGGTTCTCACACCATTTATTATCAATAGGTACGGCCCCGTCATCGAGGTAGCGCGACAGCGCCGTCCAGCGTTTCAAGCTGTAATCCAAGGCTTTGCCAATGGCCGAACCGTTATGCACGATGTCGCGCTGGGCAACCATCCAGGCATGCAACGCATCCATCACGGGTACCGCCTTTTCCTGCCGTATTCGGCGGCGTATGTCCGGTTCCAGTTCCTTGATTTCCCCCTCGATCTCGTACAGCACCTGCATGTAACGCAACGCTTGTTCAGCCAGCGTGCTCTTCTGGGTCGCATGCAGTTCGAAGAACTTGCGCCGGGCATGAGCCATGCAGCCGATTTCAGTCACGCCGAGTTCGAAGCTGGCCTTGTAACCGCCGAAATCATCGCAGACCAGCTTGCCTTTCCAGTCTTGCAGGAAGTTATGCGCATGCTCGCCGGCCCGGCTGAGGCTGAAGTCGTAAACGACAGCCGAGGTTTCGCAAAACGGGCTGGTGGCGTAAGCCCAAACGTAGGAACGATGGGTTTTCTTGGTGCCCGGCATGAGCATTTGCACCGGCGTTTCATCAACGTGAACGACCGGCTGTTCAAGCACCACTTCGCGCAGCGCATCGACCAGTGGCTGCAACTGCACGCCACAGGCGCCAACCTATTGGGCGAGGGTCGAACGCGGGATAACCAGGCCGGCGCGGCCAAACATGGCTTCCTGGCGATACAGCGGCAGATGGTCAGCAAACTTCGCAATCATGACGTGGGCCAACAAGCCCGCAGTCGGGATGCCCTTGTCGATCACCTGCGCTGGCACCGGGGCCTGGATCAGTGTTTCGCAACTGTCGCAGACCCACTTGCCACGGATATGGCGCTCCACGGTGAACACGCCAGGTGTGTAATCGAGCTTCTCGCTGACATCTTCACCGATGCGTTTGAGCGCGCAGCCACAGGCACACTCCGTGTTGTCCGGCTCGTGATGGATCAGCGTGCGGGGAAACTCAGGCGGCAAGGCGCGACGCTTGGGTTTCTGCTTTTCCTGGGTCGGTGCCGGAGTAACTTGCAGCGACTCCAGTTCCGCTTCAATGGCAGCGATATCGGTATCGATCAGATCGTCGAGCAAACTGGCCTGTTCCGGGCTCATTTGTTCGCTGCGTTTGGCGAACTTGAAACGCTTGAGTTGGGCGATCTCGTGGCTGAGTTTTTCGATCAACGTTTTGTCGTTATGGATCTTCTTGTCCATGACCTGGACGGTCTTGCCCATCGTTTCAACTTGCTCGTCGAGCGCCGAGACGCGTTGCAGCAACTGCGCCGCGAGTGCACGCAGTTGTTCGGGGTTCAGTTGGTCGAGGTCGGGGATCGAAGTCATGTCGCCGATCTTGCCAGATCAGCGTAAACAGGACGACAGGCTGATCGGACAATTGCGCTGCCGGATGGGGCATGGCTCGGTTCAGAGGATGGAAATGGCGTTTGCGGGGCCAACTCTCTGCCATGGCAAGCCCAGTATCAAGGCGTGTAGCTGTTCGGTGCTCAGCTCCATTTGTGAACCGTGGCGCGTGCCAGGCCAAGCGAATTTGCCCTGGTGGAGCCGACGTGCCGCCAACCAGATGCCCAACCCATCGTGCACCAGGACTTTCATGCGGGTGGCGCGGCGGTTGGCGAACAGATAAGCGCAGTGCGGCTGCGCCGCACCGAACACTGAAATCACGCGGGCCATGGCGGTGTCGGTGCCGGCGCGCATGTCCATCGGCTCGGTGGCGAGCCAGATGGTATCGATGCGGATCATCGCAGCAGATCTCGCAGAAAGGTGGCACAGGCTGCGGCGTTTTCGGTTGGCCAGCTCACTTTGACGGTGCCGCATGGGTGCGGGATTTCGAGACAAATAGTCGACGACACGGCTTGTGAATTTACTCCGGCTAGCTGCAAGGGCAGCGGAATGAACGCAGGCTGCAGAGCCATGGTTTTCTGCGCTTGGACTCGAATCCATTTATGGACGAGGTTTGCGTTAAGGCTGTGGCTCAGCGCAACGCTGGCAATCGAGGCCCCTGGCTGGGCGCACTCTTGAATGACCTGAGCCTTGAAGGATTTGGAATAGGAACGGCGTTGTGACTGCATGAAAGACCCGCTTAAAAGGCTAGAAATGGTGTCCACTTTCAGGTGGACACCATCACCTTTGGCGTTGGGGTCAGGAAGGTGTGTTGGCCGGACGCATACGCCCCAATCTCTATAATCGCCGACCTTTAATTTTATGGACCTCCGGCCCCCCCCCCCCGGTTACATGAGGCCGGATGTTGGAGGAGGATGGCAACGAGGCTGGGACGTTAGTGCAGATGGCCAAGATTTCGTCGTATGCAGGGGCGAGTAAGAGGCTCTGAATGCTTGACTCTGGTCGCCCCAAAGCGTGACGCATACTTCTGTTTTTTCACGTTGTTTTCACCGTTTTAATACACAGCCATCTCTACATTCCCGCAGTATCTATGGTGCCGCGAAAAGGCGAGCTCCTGACTAGTACCGCTGTTCCTACCTCTGCAGGAGTGATGATATGGCTAGCATCCAGATGGGTGATGCTACAGCAGGCAAAGTGAACAATCGTACCGTGCGCTTGAGCAGGAAAAATATCGCATTTGGCTTAGCTGCCATTGCCGCATTGACTGCTGCCACATGGTATTTCCTTGCGCCCCGCGTGCCGGATCTGGGTGATGGAAATAACTTTGTACAGTCCGGCCTTAACGGACAGTGGATGGAGGGAAATGTCATAGTGATGGTTAGGCATGCCGAGCGCTGTGATCGTTCAAGCAATCCCTGCTTCGGGCCCCCCAACGGCATCACGGTCAATGGCCAGCAGCAGGCGTTGGCTGTCGCTAAGGGTTTGCAGAAGTTGGGTCTTGATAACGCTACCCTCATCTCCAGCCCGAAGACGCGTACCCAGCAGACAGCCGATCTCATCGCGGGCAATACCGCGACCTCACAGAAGTGGGTTGGCGAGTGCGACGCAGGCTTCAGGAATGCCGCGATGGCTTACAAGAAACCTAAGGAAAACCTGGTGCTGATTACTCACAGCGGTTGCATCGATCACTTCGAACGCACGATGCGGGTGCCTGCAGGTCAGCGATCCAGCGATTACGCCGAGGCATTTTTCATAGCTGCCGATGGTGCTAATGCGCCGAGGATCCTGGGCTCTCTGGGTTTTACACAGTGGAAGACAGTGATGGGCGAATCGTCGAAATGATGCGGCGCGTCACGCAGAGCACTATCGCTGGCTCGTCTGAAATCCACCAATATCCGCTTCATCCATAAGAGAGACTAGAGGAATAATCCACCAAAGTTCGCGTCACTCGCGCCGCTACCACTATTGGGAGAGCTAAATGAGGTGGGGAGTCTTCCCAAGAAGCTCATTTTTCCTGTCTTCAGTCAATTTGCCTAATCTCGTCCTCATTCTTGGGACAATGGCCACCCATCGTTCTTTCATGGCAGCAGGTCCTGCGGTCGACGCACTGTCTGATTGTCATTTCAGCGCCCATTCCCTAGTTATTCAACGGGAGGTTTCTGTGAGCTGTCACTGTGAGTTTCAGCCGCACCGAGCTCTAAACCTGGCAACAGGTAAATCGACCCAATAAGCGAAACCGGGGCAGGGAATTGCTCTGTTGTAAGTCCTATTAGGCAAAACACCCGGCTGCTCTGCTGGTCAACTGGCGCAGGATTGATGTGCACGACGTAAGCGCCAACGTGCAGCGCAACGATCTACTCGGCAAAGGAAATATGGCAATTTCATAACAGTCCCTCAGTCTCAACTAAGTTTCGCTATGTATCTTTTCCTCTGCGCAAGTTCAGTGCAGCTCACCTCAGGAGAAGCTACCTACACATGGATCACGAAAAAGCCGGATGGCTCAACAAAGTACCCGATGTGAGCGCCCCATCGCCGTCTATCGCCAGATCGACGATCCAGCCGGCTTCCTGCAAGCTGCGTTGCACGGTCTTGCCCAGCAGGGAGTTGTCTTCGACCGTCCGCGCTTTCATGCGTACTTCCCTAGATCTTCCCCATCCGAATTGCGCCAGTTCCAACGTATCACTCCGTTTGTTCGCCGGCACAGCATTTTAAGGAGACCCACCGCATGTCTTCGACCACCTCGATAACACCCCCCACAGTAGTCACTAGGCCAGCCGGGATGGTGACGCTGCCCGCGCTGGCCTATCCGGCGCTGTTCATCGCCTTCGCCCTATTCTTCGTTCTGCCTCTGGGCTTCCACGGCCTCTGGGTGCCGGATGAAACGCGCTATGCACAGGCGGCCCAGGAGATGCTGAACACGGACAACTGGGTGGTGCCGCACTTCATGGGGCTGCGTTATTTCGAGAAACCCATAGGAGGCTATTGGCTGATCGCGATCGCCCAGGCGCTATTCGGCGACAACCTCTTCGGTACGCGCATAGCCTCGGCGCTGACCACCGGTGCTACCGTGCTGCTGGTGTTCCTGCTGACTCGCCGGCTGTGGAGCGACCCACTCAAGACCTGGACCGCTTGTCTGCTTTACATGACCTTCGGCCTCGCCGCCGGGCAGGCCGGGTACTCCAACATCGACCCGCAATTGGCGCTTTGGACCACCCTCAGCCTGGCCTCGGCCTGGCTCGGCATGGAAGGCCGCAGCGCTCGGGAGCGCTGGCTAGGTTGGGCTCTGCTCGGCGCGGCCTGTGCCATCGGATTCATGACCAAGGGCTTCCTCGCCTGGTTACTGCCGGTGATCGTGGTGGTGCCTTACGCCGTGCTTCACGGGCGCTGGCGGGAGCTGCTCAAGGGCGGGCCGCTGGCGGTGCTGATCGCGGTGCTGATCAGTCTGCCGTGGGTGCTGGCGGTCAATCAGCGGGAGCCGGACTTCTGGAACTTCTTCTTCTGGAACGAGCACATCCGCCGCTTCACCAGCAACCATGCGCAGCACACGGCGCCGTTCTGGTTCTTCATCCCCATCCTGCTTGCTGGCAGCTTGCCCTGGACGCTGTTGGTGATACCCGCCCTCAAGCGTACCTGGGCGGAGCGGCGCGAGCGCCATAGCGGGTTTCTCGCGCTTTGGTTCGCTATGCCATTCCTGTTCTTCAGCCTCAGCAAGGGCAAGCTGCCGACCTACATCCTGCCATGCTTCGCGCCACTCGCGCTGCTCATGGCCAACACCCTGGTAGACAAGCTGCGCCAGAAGGACCTGCGTCTGCTGCGCGGTAACGGGCTGCTCAACCTGGCTCTAGGAGGTTTGTCGCTGCTGGGGCTGATCGGTCTCGAACTAACTCACCCTGTGTTTTCCGGCTACCCCGCGCGCTTGGCCAGCGCGGCGCTGGTCTGCATGGTCTGGGCGCTGTGCGGTGCGATCCAGTGGAAGCGCGCCAGCCAGCACTGGTACGCACCGGCCCTGGCGATCTGGGTACTGATCGCAGTGCTGCCGGCATCCATGCCGCAGACCATCGTCGATAACAAGATGCCTGACCAGTTCATCGCCGAGCACCTGGACCCGCTGCAGGGCGCGCGCAGCCTGCTGAGCAACGACCTGGGTGCAGCTTCGGCCTTGGCGTGGCGTCTGAACCGCAGTGACGTGACGCTGCTCAATGTTGATGGAGAGTTGCGCTACGGCCTTGGGTACGCGGATGCACAAGATCGACGCGTTCTGTCGAAAGACGTTGGTGACTGGCTAAGTAAGCAGATGAAGCTAGGACCCGTAGGGATTGTGCTGAAAGCCCCCGACATGCATGGCGACCAGCTTCCGTCTTGGCTTCCCGATGGAGCGAAGGTGTTTCGAGAGAACAACCTCCTAATTGTGATCACTCGCTAGCTTTATCAGGCGACTTTTCACGCATCGAGAGATTCGTCCGGTAAAGGCCTGGAATTTCCAATGCCCGCCAAGTGCATACAGGGCTCTCCGGTGCGTTATGGATTACGGTGTGTGGAAATAGCGACGTCAACGCTGCACTCGTGAGGAGGGGGGCAGCACTCCAGTGGCATCTTTTTCGTGTAGTTGCATTTCCTCCCAATTTTCACAGCAGCTGTATCCAAGCTTTCGATGGCCGCACCGGTAAGTTTGTGCCCTTGCCAAAAACTCTACCCTCCGCGCGGGTTCGTACTAAGTCGTGCTTTGACCCACATAGATGACTCCTGAAATACAGCACCCGCGTGGCACCATCAAAGTGAACTGGCCGATCGGAAGCGCTGTCGCCTGTGCCACTTTTCTGCGAGATCTGTTGGTATGATTGGAGTTGAAGCCATCTGGCTTTCCATCGAGCCTATGGACATGCGCGCCGGTACCGAGATCGCGCTGGCCAGATTGATCGCAGTGTTCGGTGTCGTGAAGCCGCACTGTGCATACCCCTTCGTTAATCGCCGTGCCAACGAATGAAGTTCTTGGTGCATGACGGTGTGGCAACGAAGCCCACGTGGATAATGACCCGGTGCCAACCTCTGCATGAGCTACGTCTGCAGGGCCTCCCGACTCATCTATTTTTGTGAACATAGACCGACGTCAGACGGTCGCGGTAGGGGGGGCAGGTAACCACCGTCCCTGCCGCGGCCCTTGAAAATACACCTAAAAGGGACTAGATATAAAAACGCTACCCTTTGAGATTCCGAACATGAAATCCACATTAGCCGCAGAGCTTCGCCAAATCGCCAAGAACGCTCCATGTAGTGGTCTAATGAAACCGGACACCCATTTAGGCGAGAATGCTCGCCAGATCGAGGTGTCAGATGACCAAACAACGCCGCTCCTTTACTCCTGAATTCAAGCGCGAGGCTGCCGACCTTGTGCTCAAACAAAACTACAGCTACATCGAAGCCAGCCGTTCACTCGGCATTGGTGAATCGGCATTGCGCCGCTGGGTTGACCAGATTCAGAAAGAACATAAAGGCGTTACCCCGCAGAGCAAGGCACTGACTCCGGAACAGCAAAAAATTCAGGAGCTGGAAGCCCGGATTGCTCGGCTTGAGCGAGAGAAATCAATACTAAAAAAGGCTACTGCGCTCTTGATGTCGGAAGATCACGAGCGTTCGCGCTGATTGACCAGTTGAGCGCCCATGAGCCGGTTGATTGGCTGTGCAAGGTGTTTGACGTCACTCGCTCGTGTTACTACGCCCAGCGCCTGCGGCGCCGCACGCCGGATGTTGAACGGCTTCGATTGCGTAGTCGCGTCAGTGAGCTGTTCTCGCAAAGTCGCAGCTCTGCGGGCAGTCGCAGCATCCTGTCGCTGATGCGTGAAGACGGTGAGCAACTCGGTCGATTCAAAGTGCGTAGCTTGATGCGCGAGCTTGATTTAGTCAGCAAACAACCCGGCTTCCATGCCTACAAGCGAGCAACAGTAGAAAGACTGGATATCCCGAACACATTGAACCGCGAGTTCGACGTGCCAGCGCCCAATCAAGTCTGGTGCGGCGATATCACCTACATTTGGGCGCAAGGAAAGTGGCATTACCTGGCTGTCGTCCTGGATCTTTGTACGCGTCGGATCGTGGGCTGGGCGCTGTCGGAAAAGCCAGACGCTGAGCTGGTGATCAAAGCGCTGGATATGGCTTACGAGCAACGTGGCAGGCCTTCGGACCTGCTATTTCACTCGGACCAGGGATCGCAATATGCAAGCCGACTCTTTCGTCAGCGGTTGTGGCGATACCGCATGCGCCAGAGCATGAGTCGACGAGGAAACTGCTGGGATAACGCACCGATGGAGCGCGTATTTCGCAGCTTGAAAACAGAATGGATACCGACCGTGGGCTATCGAACTGCACAGGAAGCACAGCGCGACATCAGCCACTTTTTGATGCATCGCTACAACTGGATTAGGCCTCATCAATTCAACGATGGGTTGGCTCCAGCGCGGGCCGAGGAAAAACTTAACGTCGTGTCCGGGATTAGTTGACCACTACACCACGACTTTATTTCGCTCCGCTGATCGGAGCCATAAAAGAGATCCGATCTGAGATGCATAAAACCTACAACACAGAGTCAAAGAAAAATTAAGTGTTTCTTCGACTAACTCTTAGGTAGGTGGTAGATTTTTTACTTCTCCGCTACAGGCTATGCGCATGCTGAGGCGGGCCTCTCTACTTCAGCCATTAGTAGGTAAACTGCGTACGGCAGAGGAGAACAGGATGATCAGTGGTGAACGTCTTAGCGAGCAGCAGGCTACCACCGGGTTGAAGGTGGCTTTGCGCATCATCGGCGCCTGGGAAGCCACGCCCAGTCAGGCGTGCCGGATTCTCAGAATTTCACCCGCGACCTACCGTCGCGCATGGCGTGGCATTGCTGCAGGTCAGCGGCTCGATAAAGATCAGCAGCAACGCATCGGGATGGTGCTGGGTATCCACGCTTCGCTGCGGATGGTCTTCTCCAACCAGGCAAACGTGAAAGGTTTCCCTCGCTTCAAGAACGACAATCCGTTTTTTGCCGGCCGATTGCCACTGGAAGTCATGGCTCAAGGTGACATGATTGCGCTCTTCGAGACCTACAAGCGGATCGAGCACCTGGTGCTAGCCAGCTGAGAAGGCGACCCTTATCACAGAGACATTGAGGACATCATCATCATGCTTGACGGACGTCCAGCGCTACTGGCGGAAGTCAGTGAAGCCAGCGAAGAACTCAGGCATTACATCGCTGCGGGCATGCGGAGCAGCATACTCGTGCGTTAGTTTATCTCTACTGCGTGTTCGCTGGCCGCTTACGAGTGAAAGACCGTAGCATTGACACGTTCCTGACGATCAGCACGAGTGAAATTCACGACATTTGTCTTCATTGCAGCAGATAGATCGAACGGGCAGTGCAAGTCCTTGAGCTTATGTTTTTTGAGACTGCTCAGCGCCAGTAGCATTAGCTCCTCCACCTCACCGGCGCTCGCTGTGTAAGCTGTGGCACGGTATGCACGAGTAATATCGAGCTGGTTCACGCACTGCCGCCCCGAGTTGCGACATTCCACATAGGCCAGCTTCAACAGCTGTACCACCAGTCGCTTGATACCAAAAGTACAGCGGTACAGCTCAACGGCCGATTAACCAATATCAGCCTTTACGTAGGCATAGCTCGCTCTGAGACATTCAGCGATATCGTTCAGCCAATTCGCGCTGCCAGGCTCGTCCGGCAACATGCTTCGGGGATCAGCGAGCAGACGTTGCTTGTCCTCGCTGTTTCGGCCAAGTAGCTTATGAGCCAAGCTGTAGTTGCATACAAAAACCATCGGCACGCCAATGGCTGCCATGGTCAATAAAATGTCAGTAATCTTTGCAGCACCTGAGCCAGAGTTGGTGTGTTGCATCTCTTCTAATATCGCCAGGGAAAACTCGTTGAACGACCTGAGCCTGATTCCAGCAGGGTCACGTGAGGTGCCGCCCGAGATCAAGCGGCACATGCGACGGTTTTAATTCACACGCGATAGTTGTAATTCTCAAAAACCACCCTTCATGACTGCACTCTAGTTGTTCGTGTCAAACTATGTTGTGAGCAGCCGAGCCCTGTATTTGAAGCGCAGCCCATCTGTGTCAATCTATGTTGCTGTTGTCTTTACCCCGAATCATCCTACAGACCCCGATTTGCGCGAGGGGTTGTGTCAAATTATGTTGTTGGTACCCAACTCGCAAAAATCGCAGCCTCGGCTGCGATTTTTGTATCCGACTCGAGGGCATCCATGGACCGCTTCCAGGAAATGCAGATCTTCGCCACGGTGGCTCAGGCGCAGGGCTTCTCGGCAGCGGCGCGACGCCTCGGCTTGTCCGCCGCCAGTGTCACCCGCGCGGTTGCAGCGCTGGAGCAGCGCATCGGTACGCAGTTGCTGATTCGTACCACGCGCAGTGTGCATCTGAGCGAAGCGGGGCAGCGTTATCTGGAAGACTGTCGGAGAATTCTCGCCGAAGTGCAGGAAGCCGAGGATTCGGCGGCTGGCAGTCATGCCCAGCCCCGTGGGCAATTGACGGTGACCGCGCCGGTATTGTTCGGTGAGCTGTTTGTCACACCGCTGATGGCGACTTATCTGACGCAATACCCGGACGTTTCGATCAATGCGCTGTTGGTTGATCGGGTGGTGAGCATGGTCGAGGAGGGCATCGATGTCGCGGTACGCATCGGTGAACTGCCGGACAGCAATCAGCATGCGATCCGGGTCGGTGAAGTGCGGCGGGTGATCTGTGGTTCGCCGGCTTATCTGGCCCGGTACGGCCGCCCCGAGCATCCACAGGCACTGGCCGGCGCGCCGGTGGTGGCGACCTCGGCCATCGGCCAGTTGCGCAGTTGGCCGTTTGTGGATCAGGGCGAAGCGATCAGCGTGCGGCCTGAACCGAGGCTGGTGGTCACCGCCAACCAGGCGGCGATTACTGCGGCTTGCCTGGGCTTGGGGCTGACCCGGGTGTTGTCTTATCAGGTTGCCGGCAAGGTGGCCTGCGGCGAGCTGGAAATTGTCCTTGCCGATTTCGAACTGCCGCCGCTGCCGATCCATGTGGTGTATCAGGGCGGGCGCAAGGCGCCGGCGCGGGTGCGCAGTTTTGTCGACCATGCGGTGAAAGCCTTGCGAGAGCATCCGGCGCTGCAGAACGCAGCGTTATTTCATCCAGTGAAATAATCGATTGCGATTGCTGGTGATTCTGTTGCTTTGAGGATGGGGGGAAGATGGCCTCCATCGGCGCTGCCATCCCGAACGGCGCCACCTCCAGCGGAGTCGACCATGCAAGCGATCAAACTCTACAACTTCCCGCGTTCCGGCCACGCCCATCGGGTGGAGCTGATGTTGTCCCTGCTGCAACTGCCGACCGAACTGATCCTGGTCGATCTGGCCAAGGGTGAACACAAGCAAGCGCCGTATCTGGCGATCAACAGTTTCGGCCAGGTGCCGGCGATTGACGATGACGGCGTGGTGCTGGCCGACTCCAACGCGATTCTGGTGTACCTGGCGCTCAAGTATGGCAATGGTCGCTGGCTGCCGACCGATCCGCTGGGTGCGGCACGGGTGCAGCGCTGGTTGTCCGCCGCTGCCGGACCGATTGCTTTCGGACCTGCTGCTGCCCGATTGGTGACGGTGTTTGGCGCACAGTTGAATGCTGAAGAAGCGATTACCCGTGCGCACAACCTGCTCAAAGTGATGGAAGTGGAACTGGGCAAGACCCCCTATCTTGCCGGCAGCGAGCCGACCATCGCCGACGTGTCCGCCTACAGTTATATCGCCCATGCGCCGGAAGGCAACGTGGCGCTGGACGACTACGCCAACGTGCGTGCCTGGCTGGCGCGGGTTGAAGCCTTGCCCGGTTTTGTCGGCATGCCGCGCACGGTCGCTGGTCTGCAAAAGACTGCCTGAGGCTCAGCCCTGATCTGATCGAGTTATCCACAATGCGCCGGCGGCGCGGGGAGAGGCGTGATGGAACGTTCACCGTGGCACGCTGGCGAGCAACAACTGCAGGCCCATGTCGGCGTCGCCGAGCGCATGGAGGCCTTTGGCCGAAAAGTGATTCGCGACTGGATGCCGGATCAACACCGCGCCTTTTATGAGCAATTGCCGTTCATGCTGTACGGCGCGGTCGATGGTGACGGGCGTCCATGGGCCAGTGTGCTCGAGGGCGCGCCAGGGTTTGCTCATTCGCCTGATCCCGGGCACCTGCATTTCGCCAGCCAACCCGCTGCTGATGATCCAGCGCAATTGCGCAATGGCGAACCGATCGGATTGCTCGGCATTGAATTGCATACCCGTCGCCGCAATCGCCTCAACGGTCATGTCGCCAATCTCACCGAGCAGGGTTTCGAGGTGAGCGTGGATCAGGCTTTCGGCAACTGTCCGCAATACATCCAGCTACGCCAGTTCCAGCGCGTACCGCTGAGCGATCCGCAGACGCGGCCAGCGCAGCACGGCAACGGTCTTGATGACGCGGCCCGGGCGATGATCGAAGGCGCCGACACCTTCTTTGTCGCCAGTTACGTCGATGCCGACGGACAACGTGCGGTGGATGTTTCCCATCGTGGCGGGCAGGCCGGATTTGTCCGGGTCGAAGGTCATCGCCTGACCATCCCGGATTTTGCCGGCAACCTGCACTTCAACACGCTCGGTAATCTGCTGCTCAATCCCAAGGCTGGTCTGCTGTTCATCGACTTTTCCACAGGCGATTTGCTGCAACTGAGCGGGCGGACCGAAATCATCCTTGAAGGGCCGCAGATTGAAGCGTTCCAGGGTGCCGAGCGTCTGTGGACATTCGAGGTCGAGAAACTCGTGCGGCGTCCGGCGGCACTGGCCCTGCGCTGGCGCTTCGACGGTATGTCGCCCACCAGCCTGTTGACCGGCACCTGGGCCCAGGCGGACGCACGTCTGCAGGCCAAGGCACTGGGTGACCGCTGGCGGCCGCTGCGGGTAACCCGCATCGAAAGGGAGAGCCAGCACATCCGCTCGATCTATCTGCAACCGGACGACGGTGCAGGGATGCCAGTGTTTCAGGCCGGCCAGCATCTGCCGCTGCGCTTCACTCTGAACGGGGAAACGCATATCCGCACCTACAGCCTGTCGAGTGCGCCATCGGATGATTTCCTGCGCATCAGTGTGAAACGCGAGGGCTTGATCTCAGGCCATTTGCACCAGCAGATCCGGGTCGGCGATGTTCTTGAGGCACGGGCGCCACAGGGGCACTTCACAGTGGCGCCGCTGGAACAACGGCCGCTGGTGCTGCTGGCGGCGGGGGTTGGCATTACGCCGTTGCTGTCGATGCTGCGCGAGGTGGTGTATCAAGGCCTGCGCACTCGGCGGATTCGGCCGACGTGGTTGCTGCAAAGTTCGCGCAGCCTGGCCGATCAGCCGTTTCGCCAGGAACTTGATCGCTTGCTGGAAAGTGCTGGCGACGCGGTGCGGGTGATTCGCTTGCTCAGCCAGCCGGAAGCCGACGTGCATGAAGGCGTGGATTTCGACCGCCGTGGGCGTATCGACGGGGCACTGCTGCGCGAACTGCTGGAGGTCGAGGATTACGACCAGATCGATTTTGCTGTGTGTGGTCCCGGCGCTTTCACCCAAGGTGTCTACGACGGTCTGCGCGAGCTGGACATTCGCGACGCGCGGATCCATGCCGAAACCTTCGGCCCTTCAACGCTCAAGCGCCAGCCAGACCCGGATGCGGTGGTCATCGAGCAGCCACCGGCCGCGATCACGTCAGTGCCGGTGATGTTCGAGCGTTCTGCCAAGGAGGCGCGCTGGCAGCCGGACGGCGGCAGTCTGCTGGAGCTCGCAGAAAGCCGTGGCCTGCGCCCCGAGTTCAGTTGCCGTGGAGGTTCGTGCGGCACCTGCAAGACACGTTTGGTCAGTGGCGCGGTGAATTATCCACAGCCCCCGGCGGACATGCCGGAAGCGGGGCAGGTGCTGATTTGCTGCGCGGTGCCAGCGCAGAGCGAGCAGTTGCTGGTGCTGGATCTGTAACGCAATTCTCCTGTAGGAGCTGCCGCAGGCTGCGATCTTTTGATCCTGGGTTTTTACAATCAAAAGATCGCAGCCTGCGGCAGCTCCTACAGAGGATTGATGTGTTGTGGTGGATCAGGCGTAAGACAGGTCTTTCTCTTCGAGCAGCTCCTGATACAACGCGGTCCACTTGCGGCCCATCTCGTCGGCGGTGAACAACTGCCGGTAACGCGCCTCGGCCTTGATGCCCATGGCCGCCGCGCGTTCGGGGTTTTCCCAGAGGGTACGCATCGCCTCGCGAAACGCCTGTGGATGACTCGGTGGCACCACCAACCCGGTTTCGTTGTGGATATTGATGTAGCTGGTGCCGGTGCCGATTTCGCTGGAGATCATCGGTTTGCCGTACATCGCGCCTTCGAGCAGCGAAATGCCAAACGCTTCGGAGCGCAGATGCGAGGGGAATACGATGGCGTAGCTCAGTTGCAGCAGGGCGACCTTGTCTTCATCGCCCAGACGCCCGAGGAAGTGGATATTACGCAGGCCCAGCGCGGCGGCCTGGGCATGCAGTTCCAGTTCCAGCGGCCCGGCACCGACGATGACCACCGGATAATCCACGTCCTTCAAAGCATCGAGCAGGATGTGCAGACCTTTGTAATAACGCATGACCCCGACGAACAGGAAAAACTTGTCCCCAAGCTGTTGGCGCCAGCGATTCATGCGGTCGCTGTCGGCCTGTGGATAACCCGCCTTGTTCAAACCGTATGGAATCACCCGGGTCTTGTCCTGGAACTGCTGCAACACGTCGCTGGTGTGCAGGTAGTTCGGCGAGGCCGCAACAATCCGGTCGGCGCTGGCGAGGAAGCGGTTCATCAGCGGGCGGTAGAGTTTGAGCAGATGCTTCTGGCGAATGATGTCCGAGTGATAGGTCACCACGCTCGGTTTGTTCAGGCCGCTGGCAAAGTGCACCAGGTCCATGAAGGGCCAAGGGAAGTGGTAGTTCACCACATCGGCTTCGGCCGCCAGTTCGCGAAACTGTTTGAACACGCTCCAGGAAAACCCGGTGGAGGCGAACTGGATGTCGAGTCGGGCGCGATGCACTTCGTGTGAGCCGAGTTGCATCACGGGAGGGGTCGGGTCGGCGCTGAGGGTCAGCACCTGACCGTCGATGCCGTGATGCGCGCCGCTTTCGCAGAGCTGGAAGATCACTTGTTCGATGCCGCCGACCGAATCTGGCAGGTACGTCTTGAAAAAATGAAGAACTCGCATTCAGCCTCCCATGGCCTGGCGGTAGGCACCGGCGGTGGCCTGTGCGCAACGTTCCCAGGAAAATAGCCGCGTCCGGTGCAATCCGGCTTCTCGGCAAGCCTGCCAATGCGCTTGATCGTCGATCAGGCGGATCAGCGCATCACGCAAGCCCTGTGCATCATCAGCTTCAATGTAGTTGCCCGCCGCGCCGGCGACTTCCGGCATGGCTGAAGAACGGGTGAGAATCACCGGAGTGCCACTGGCCATGGCCTCAAGTACCGGCAGCCCGAAACCTTCATACCGCGACGGAAACACCAGCGCCCGGGCGCCAGCCAGCAGTTGTGCGACCTGTTCATCCGGCAGATAGCCGAGCAGGCATACGTGACCCGACGCGAGGGCCCGGCGCAGCTCATCGCTGAACTGCGTCTGCTGCCAACCGGCCATGCCGACGATCAGCAGTGGAAAACGCTGGCGCACGGCCTCCGGCAGCAGGGCATGGGCGCGCAATGCCAGGCTGAGGTTCTTGCGCGGCTCCAGAGTGCCGACACACAGGAAATATTCGCGCGGGGCAACGGCATGTGCCTTGAGCACCGCTTCGAGAGCGTCGGGTTGCCGTGGGTGGAAGCGCTCGGCCACACCCAGTGGCGCCACCACGAAACGCTCGGCCGGCAGACCAAAAAAAGCCTGCGCCTCGTCGGCAATCGCCTGCGAGTCGGTGATGATCCGTTGCGCCTGTTGCACGCCAGCCGCCAGACGCCGTTCGATTTCCTTGAGGCGCGCCAAGGGCTGGGTCTCAGGAAAGTGCAGATGGGTCAGGTCGTGCAGGGTGATCACGGTCGGGCCATCGAAGGCCAGCGGCCACAGGCTCGGCTCGTGATACAGGTCGATGCCTTGCGTGCGGCCCTGATCGAAACGTTTCTGTTCCAGCCAGCGCCGCGCCTGATAGGCCCCGGGGATCTGCCGCAGCAGTGGCGTCAGGCGCGAGTAGCCGGGCATGGCCGCTTCCGGCAGGGTCGAGCTCCAACCCCAGCCGTGGAACAACGCCACTTCGACATCGGTTGTGTCGCGCAAGGCGCGGACCAGTTCGGCGACGTAGTGGCCGATGCCAGTGCGTGGCGCCTGAAGAATCCGCGCGTTAAGAGCAATGCGCATGCTTGCCTTCGGATGCGGGCAGTGGATGGTTCAGGTTGCGCTCGATGCGCTGCACCAGTTGCGCGCTTGCTTCGCGCCAGCTCAGCCAACGCCATTGGTCGAGGCTCAGAGATGCCGGAAACTCACCCGAGCGTTCCATCCCGAGCACCAGGTCGGTAAGGCTCTGCGGGTTGTGCAGGTCGAAATACGCCATGTAATCGCCGCCGATTTCGCGGAACACCGGGATGTCGCTGGCCATCGCCGGCAAGCCGCGTTGCATGGCTTCCACCAGCGGCAGGCCGAATCCTTCAACATGCGACGGGAATACCAGCGCGGTGGCGTGGGAGTAGGCGTGCTCAAGGCTTTTGTCCGAGAGCGAGTTGAACATGAACAGGCGACGGTTCAGTTGTGGGTGCTGGCGGATCCGCTCGATCAGGGCTTCGCACTTCCAGCCGATTTTCCCGGCGATGCACAAGCGCGCCGTGGAGCCAGCCGCCCAGGCACGTTCGAAGGCATCGAGCAGGTAGGCGTGGTTCTTGCGCGGCTCGATGGTGCTGACCATCAGGAACACCGGCTCCGGGGTCTTGAACAGGTTCAGCAGGTTGCGATCGACCTCGGCTGCGGCGTCGGTCAGGTCCAGTTCGGAACCCAGGTGGAAGTAGTCGAACCAGCGCTGCTGGACCTGTTGCGTGCCGATCCGGCGCACCATCTCCTGGCGCACCTGATCACGAATGGTGGTCGAGATCGCGACATAGCCATCGGCCGTGCGTGCAATCCAGTCGAACCAATCATTGAACACCTTGACCAGACCCGCGTCGCAAAACTGCGGATGGGTCAGCGGGATCAGGTCGTAGATCACCGAAACGATACCCACGCCATCGCGTTTGAGTTGTTCGGCCAAGGGGAAAAAGTTGGCGTGCCAGGAGGAATCGAGCAACACCAGTTGATCGCCGGCCCGATGTTGCAGCGGCACACAACGCTCGGGGATCGGTTTGCCCTTGAGCAGGCGCCCGAGCACGCGCATCGGCAGGCTGAAACAGGCGAACGCCGTGAGCCGGCAGAGCACGTACAGCACTCGCCGGGCGAAATGCGACTGGCTGAAAGGCCGGCGTCGTTCCAGAGCGCGATGGCGCAACCAGAAGCTGTTGGCCCACTGTTCCAGCTTCACCCGCAGGCTGGTCAGATTGATTGTCGGGGTTTTGATCGGCGCCAGGCTTTTCACCTCATACAGGGCACCGTCGAGCATCACCACCGGGATGCATTCGCGCTCGGCGTGGGCTTCTGGCAACTGTTGAATGACGTTGCGCACCACGCGTTGAATGCCCGAGTTGGCGGACGGGTGTTCGAAAACGTAGGTGCACTCCATCAACAGTCGTGTCATCGCGAGATCTCCTTGTCTGCCTGCTGCGCCGGGTGTTCGCTGGAGCGGCTGATCTCGGTCCGGGCCTGCAGCCATGAGCAACCGACAAAGTCTTCCTGACGGTTGTTGATGACGTGGAAGACCAGACCGTAATCGCGCCATTCGAAATTGCGATCCAGATGCGAATCCAGACGCGACAGGCTCAGCGCCACCGAATAGCTGCCCTTGCCCAGGCGCATGTCGAAGGCGAAGCGGAACGTCACCTGCTCTCCGGCGCTCAGGTCGCTGATTGCCTGGTCCTGGCGATGGGTATTGATGCCGTAGATCGCCTGGCCGAGGCGATCCTTGATCAGAAAGCCCAACACCAGTCGTTCGATGTCCTCGCGCACCTCGGTCTGCACTTCCAGCACCACTGGCTGGCCGACTTCCGCCACTTCCAGGCTGCGCCCTTGAGCGTCGAGCAGGCGCACGCTGACGATCCCCGCTTCACCAGTCCCGGAAATGGTCTGCACCTGGCCGTTGGCGAGCATTTCCTGGCGCACGATCTGCCCTTCGCGCTGGGCAAGCATGGCGTTGTAGTAGTCCATGACCTCTTCGGGTTTGCCGCGCATGGCCAGGCGGCCGTTCTCCAGCAGGATTGCGGTGTCGCAGATCGACTGAATCGCCGAACGGTCGTGGGACACGATCAACAGCGTGGTGCCAGCCTTGCGAAAGTTGCGGATGCGCTCGAAGCTTTTGTGCTGGAAGTAGGCATCGCCCACCGACAGCGCTTCATCGACGATCAGGATGTCCGGACGGCGCGCGGTGGCGACACTGAAAGCCAGGCGCATCTGCATGCCGCTGGAATAAGTGCGCACCGGGTGATCGATGGCTTCGCCGATTTCGGCAAAGCTTTCGATCTGCGGCATCAAGGCTTCGATCTCTTCGACCTGCATGCCCAGTAACTGGCCGGCCATGAACGCGTTCTGACGCCCGGTGAAATCCGGGTGGAAACCCATGCCCAGTTCCAGCAGCGCGGCCACGCGACCTT
>OEPS010000219.1_pt1 | contig 21505 bp, 14 predicted proteins | sample 1539411 | NCBI WGS metagenome assembly OEPS01 (sample SAMN02671747, study PRJEB22543) | soil metagenome | biome: bacteria | place: China:Hunan Province, Lengshuijiang City | collected 2012-10-15 | depth 0.08m m
CCGGACGCGTCGGACTGTTCGGCGGGAGCGCGCCGGTCGGCGGCCGCGCATCCGGGCTGTTGCCGAGCGCCACGTCGTCGGCGTCGACGGGGATGCATGGAGACAGCGGCGGTGGCTCGGCGCAGGGAGCGAGCGCACCCGCGCCGCGGGCGACGCCGGCGCCGGGGACCATGGAAGCGGGTCCCGCCTTCCGCCTCGAGACCGACGATGCCCCGAGCGACGTCGCGACACTCGAGGAGCTCCCGCCGACGGCGCTCGCCGACGTGCAGGTGCCCTCGGGGTACGAGGACGACCGCGCGACGATCCAGCCTGGCGACCGGGTGATCCTGATCGTCGAGGACGACGAGAACTTCGCCCGGGTCCTCCTCGAGATGGCGCGCGGCCGCGACTTCAAGGGAATCGTCGCGCTGCGCGGGCGCGATGCGCTGACGCTGGCACACGAGTACAAGCCCGACGCGATCACCCTCGACATCGGCATGGGTGACATGAACGGGTGGGAGGTCCTCGACCGGCTCAAGCATCATCCGGACACCCGCCACATCCCGGTGCACATCGTCTCCGGCGACCAGAACAGGCAGCAGGGGCTGCTCTCCGGCGCATTCGCGTACCTCGAGAAGCCGGTCAGCAAGGAAGTGATCGACGACGCCTTCTCGCGCCTCCTCCAGTTCATCGACGAACGCGTGAAGCGGCTGCTCGTCGTCGAGGACGACGACAACCAGCGCCAGGCGATCGTCGAGCTGATCGCGGCCGACGACGTCGAGATCACCGCTGTCGCCTCGGCTGGTGAGGCGATCGAGCACCTGCAGAAGGGGAAGTTCGACTGCATGGTGATCGACCTCGGGCTCGCCGACATGAGCGGCTTCGAGCTGCTCGAGCGGGTGAAGGCCGACCCGAACATGCAGACCATGCCGGTGATCGTGTACACCGGCAAGGAGCTCAGCCCGGCCGAGAACACCCAGCTCCGGAAGTATGCCGAGACGATCATCGTCAAGGACGTGAAGTCGCCGGAGCGGCTGCTCGACGAGACGGCGCTCTTCCTGCACCGTGTCGAGGCGAAGCTTCCCGAGCAGAAGCGGCGGATGCTGGAGCAGCTGCACAACGCGGACAGCGTCTTCGCCGACAAGCGGATCCTGGTGGTCGACGACGACGTCCGCAACATCTTCTCGCTGACCAGCGTGCTCGAGGACCACGGCATGAACGTCCGCTTCGCCGAGAACGGCAAGGACGCGATCGCCGAGCTGGAGAAGGACCCGAACGTCGACCTCGTTCTGATGGACATCATGATGCCGGAGATGGACGGCTACGAGACCACGAAGCAGATCCGGAAGAACCCGAAGTTCCGCTCGCTGCCGATCATCGCGCTCACGGCGAAGGCGATGAAGGGTGACCGTGAGAAGACCATCGCCGCCGGCGCCTCGGACTACATCACGAAGCCGGTGGACACGGAGCAGCTCCTCTCGCTGATGAGGGTGTGGCTGTATCGCTGATTCGATGAGCAAGGTCGCGCAGCCGCCGCTGGCCTACGACACGGAGCTGGAGCAGCTCGAGATCGAGCTGCTCCTCGAGGCGATCTTCCGGCATTACGGGTTCGACTTCCGGTCGTACGCCTTCTCGTCGATCCGCCGCCGCATCTGGAAGCGGATAAACGCCGAGGAGCTGCCTAACGTTACGTCGCTCCAGGAGCGCGTGCTCCACGACCCGAAGGTCATGGAACGGCTCCTGCTCGACCTCTCGATCAACGTGACGGCGATGTTCCGCGACCCCGGCTTCTACCGGGAGTTTCGCGAGAAGGTGGTGCCGCTGCTGCGGACCTATCCCTTCATCCGCGTCTGGCACGCCGGCTGTTCGACCGGCGAAGAGGTGTACTCGATGGCCATCCTCCTCGAGGAGGAAGGGCTGCTCGGAAAGTCGCGGCTCTACGCGACCGACATCAACGAGGTGGTGCTGCAGCAGGCACGGGCCGGGATCTTCCCGCTCGAGCGGATGCAGGAGTACACCGAGAACTACATCAAGGCCGGGGGGAAGCGCGCCTTCTCCGAGTACTATGTGGCGAAGTACGATGGAGCGCTGTTCAACCCCTCGCTCACCGAGCACGTCGTGTTCTCGCAGCACAACCTCGTCACCGACCGGTCGTTCAGCGAGTTCAACGTCATCCTCTGCCGGAACGTCCTCATCTATTTCGACCGGTCCCTGCAGGCGAAGGTCCACCGGCTGTTCTACGATTCGCTGGTTAACTTCGGGATTCTGGGGCTGGGTGGAAAGGAGTCGCTCAAGTTTTCGCAGTACGAAGACTGCTATGAGCAGATCTCCTCGGAGAAGATCTATCGCAAGGTGCGCTGAACCTGACGAAATGTGGCCTACGAGCTCGTGGTGATCGGAACTTCGTGGGGTGGCCTCCACGCGCTGCGCCGGGTCCTTGGCGGACTCCCGGCGAAGTTCGACGTGCCGGTAGTCGTCGTGCAGCACCGGCACCGGGACTCCGACCACCTGCTCGTGTCGCTTCTCCAGGACCACACGGCGCTGAAGGTGAGCGAGGTCGAGGACAAGACCGAGCTCGCGCCGGGGGGCGTCTACGTCGCGCCGGCCGAGTACCACCTCCTCGTCGAGGTCGGCCACCTCGCGCTCAGCACCGAGGAGCCGGTGCGCTACAGCCGCCCCTCGATCGACGTCACCTTCGAGTCGGCCGCGGACGCCTACGGGCCGCGCACGATCGGCGTGATCATGACCGGGGCCAACGATGACGGTGCACGCGGGCTCAAGCGGATCGCCGATCGCGGGGGCGCCGCGATCGTCCAGGATCCGGCGACCGCGGAGAGCGCGGTGATGCCGGCCGCCGCGCTCAAGCTCGTCCCGACGGCGAAGGTCGCGACCGTCGAGGAGCTGGGCAGCACCATCGCCACCCTCGTCTCCCGCTCGCGGGCCGCGCGCCGCGGCTCGCCGCGCCCGGTCGCCCGGCGCGATGACGACAGCTCCATGCGGAGCCAATCGTGAGCGACGAGCGCGTCAACATCCTCCTCGTCGACGACCGCCCGGAGAACCTCCTCGCGCTCGAGGCGATCCTCGAGCCGCTCGGCCAGAACCTCGTCCGCGCGAACTCCGGCGAGGAGGCGCTCAAGCACCTGCTCACCCGCGACTTCGCGGCGATCCTGCTCGACGTCCAGATGCCGGGCCTCAACGGCTTCGACACCGCGCGCCTGATCAAGGCGCGCGAACGCTCGCGCCATATCCCGATCATCTTCCTCACCGCGATCAGCAAGGAGGAGGCGTACGTCTTCGAGGGATACTCGGTCGGCGCGGTGGACTACATGTTCAAGCCGTTCCAGCCGGACATCCTGCGGTCGAAGGTCTCCGTGTTCGTCGACCTCTATCGCAAGCAGGAGCAGATCAAGGTCCAGGACGACCTGCTCCGCGAGAGCGAGCGCCGCGAGCTCGAGCTCCGCCACCGCGCCGAGCTGCGCGAGACGCAGGCGCGGCTCGCCGAGGTCGTCGACGGCGCGATGGACGCGATCGTGATGTTCGACGAGCGGCAGCGCATCACCCTCTTCAACGAGGCGGCCGAGCGCACCTTCTGCATCACCGCGCGCGAGGCGGTCGGCACCTCGATCGGGCGCATCTTCCCCGAGCGCCAGCGCGCGCAGCAGCTGGCCGCGCTCCTCGGCGCGCAGCCGCACGAGGCCGACGACACCTGCGCGACCGAGAAGCCGCTGACGCGGCATGTCATAAGCCTCATCGCCTGCCGTGGCAGCTCCAATGAGGAATTTCCCCTCGAGGCATCGGTGTCGCGCCTCGACGAGGGAGATCTCCGGCTGTACACGATGATCGCGCGCGACATCACCGAGCGCGTCCGCGCCGAGCAGGCGTTGAAGCAGCAGGCGGAATCGCTCGCCCGCACCTCGGAAGAGCTGCGAGCGGCGAACGAGGAGCTGCAGCGGAGGCAGGGAGAGATCGAAGCGGCGATGACCGCGCGCAGCCGGTTCTACGCGTCGATGTCGCACGAGCTGCGCACCCCGATCAACGCGATCCTCGGCTACAGCACCCTCATGCTGGAGAATATCTACGGCCCGCTGAACGAGAAGCAGGCGGAGGGCATCCAGCGCACGCACCGCGCGGCGAAGCACCTGCTCGAGCTCGTGAACGACGTCCTCGACCTGTCGAAGATCGAGGCCGGGAAGATCGACCTGAAGCTGCAGCCGACCACGTTCCCCGACCTCATCGACGACCTCTTCGTCACCGTCCGCCCCCTCGCTGACGAGCGCGGCAGCACGCTGACGATGGAGCACGAGGGCGGCCCGCAGACGATCATCACCGACCCGCGGCGGGTCAGGCAGATCCTCCTCAACCTGCTTTCGAACGCGATCAAGTTCGGGCTCGGCAAGCCGATCACGGTGCGGTCGCGGCTGCGCGAGGACTCCCGCTTCGAGGTCGAGGTGATCGACCAGGGAATCGGCATCGGCGGCGAGGACCTCGAACGCATCTTCGACGAGTTCGTGCAGATCGGGAAGAGTGCGCAACAGCAGGAAGGCACCGGCCTTGGCCTGCCGATCTCGAAGCGCCTCGCCGAACTGCTCCACGGCGAGCTGCGGGTTCACTCGACGCCCGGCGAAGGGAGCCGCTTCCAGCTCGTGCTCCCCACCGGTCCCGAACCGCGCCCGTCGGGGGAAGAGAAGGCGCGCGAGACGGCGACCGTCGGCTGAGTCGAGAGGACGGCGCGGAGGGACGGCGGAACGGCAACGGCAACTGCATTGTCACAGAGAACTGCACGAGGCGAATCGAGAGCACAGAGGACGGCCAGCGCTTAAGGAAGCCGTGCCCGCCGGCCGCCCCAGGTTGCCGCCGTCCTCTGTGCGCTCGCAGTTCCTCGTGCCGTTCTCTGTGATAAAGCTGTTGCGGTTCCGCCTTTCACGCCCGCAGTTCCTCGCCCGACGGCCGCGCCCGCCTCGGAACTTCGATCGCCGCGCGGGTACACCGTCGTGACACGCGTCGCGTTGCGATGCCTCGCATCGGTGCTACATTGCGATGTCGGTCGTTTTTCCCCCCTCGACGGTGCGTTCATGGTCGTTCTCTGCGTCGCCAGACATCTCTACCTGGCCCAACATCTCGCGCGAGTGCTCGCGCAGGCCGGTGCGGAGACCCGCAGCGCAGTCGGGCTCGATGAGGCCCGTCTCGTCGCCGCGGACTGCTCGCCCGATGTCGTCGCCGCCGACTACGACGTGCTCGCAACGCTCCCGCTCAACGAGTGGGAGCAGGATGACGTCCTCTCCCGCCGGCCGGTCATCGCGGTCAGCCTAACGCGACGCCCCGGCGAATCGAATGCGCTCGACGTGAACGGGATCGCCGGCTGCCTCTACCTCCCCGAGGTCGGGGCGCCGGGGGTCCTCCGCGTCCTGCAGGCGGCGGTCGAGCGCGGCACCGTGCGCGCGCCGAACGGCGCGCTGTCGTGGCCGGGGCGTAGCCTGCCCCACGCGGCCGAGCTGAAATAGCGCTCGATCCCCGTCGCCCCCTCGTGGCACGGCGGGCGTGGGGATTAGATTTGTCACATGGGTACACCCGCGATCACGAGCGTCTTCAACGACGGCTACGTCGCTGAGCAGCTCGAAGCCTACCGCCGCGACCCGTCCTCCGTCGACGAGTCGTGGCGCCAGTTCTTCCGCCTCGCCGAGCAGCTCGGCGGGGGCTCCGCGGCCGGATCCACGGCCGGCGGCGGGGACATCGCGACGATGCGCGCGGTCGCCGGCGCAGCCTCCCTCGTCGCCTCGATCCGCCAGTACGGGCACCTCGCCGTCCAGGTCGATCCACTCGGCAGCGCACCGCCGGGGGCCGCCGAGCTCACCCCCGAGTACCACGGGATCACCGAGGGCGACCTCGCCCGCGTCCCCGCCGCAGCGTTAGGCTTCGACGGTTTCTCGACCGCGACCGAGGTCGTTCGCGCCCTCCGCGAGGCATACTCCGGCGCGATCGGTTACGAGCTCGAGCACATCGCCTCGGACGACGAGCGCGAATGGCTGCGGCACGCGATCGAGACCCGCGAGTTCACCCGGCCGCTCGACGCCGACTCGAAGAAGCGCCTCCTCGCCCGGCTCACCGAGGTCGATGGCCTCGAGCGCTTCCTCGGCTTCGCCTTCCAGGGGAAGAAGCGATTCTCGATCGAGGGAACCGACGCCCTCGTCCCGATCCTCGACGCGGCGATCGACGGCGCGGCGCGCCGCGGTGCGCGGAAGGTCGTGATCGGGATGGCGCATCGCGGACGGCTCAACGTCCTCGCCCACGTGCTGGGCAAGCCGTACGCGGCGCTGTTCACCGAGTTCGAGGGACGCCGCCAGGGATCGCAGCCGGAGAGCGAGACCGGCGACGTGAAGTACCACATGGGGTTCCGCGGCACGCGCACCATCGACGGCGCGGCCGTCGAAGTCTCGCTCGTCCCGAACCCGAGCCATCTCGAAGTCGTGAACCCGGTCGTCGCCGGCGTCGCCCGCGCCCTCGAGCGCACCCTCCCCGCCGAGCGGCGCGAGGCCGCGGTGCTGCCGATCCTCGTCCACGGCGACTCGGCATTCGCCGGCGAGGGGGTGGTCGCCGAGACGCTGAACATGTCGCGGCTGCGCGGCTATTCGGTGGGCGGCACCCTGCACGTGATCACGAACAACCAGGTCGGCTTCACCACCGACCCGATCGACGCCCGCTCGACCCACTACGCGAGCGACCTCGCCAAGGGATTCGAGATCCCGGTGCTGCACGTGAACGGGGACGACGTGGAGGCCTGCGTCGCAGCGGTCGCGATGTGCATCGCCTATCGCGAGCGCTTCCGGAAGGACATCCTGATCGACCTCGTCGGCTACCGCCGCCATGGCCACAACGAGACCGATGAGCCCTCGTTCACGCAGCCCGAGCTCTACAAGCTCGTGAAGGCGCACCCGACTCCGCGGCAGGTCTGGGGACGGCGCCTCGTCCGCGAGGGCGTGGTGGGCGACGCCGACGTGGAGAAAGTGGACAGGGAGTTCGCCGCGAAGCTCGGGAGGATCCTCGACGAGATGCGCGCCGCCGGCGTGGCGGCGGCGAACGGCGATCCCGGAAAGCCGGCCGTGGCACCCCTCCCCAACGGTGCGCCGGAGACCGCGGTACCGATCGCGCGGCTTTCCGCGCTCAATGAGGCACTGCTCGCCTGGCCGTCCGACCTCCAGCCGCACCGCAACGTCGCCAAGACCCTCGGCCGCCGCCGCGAGGCGTTAGGCGGGGCGGCCGCGATCGACTGGGGGCACGCCGAGGCGCTCGCCTTCGCCTCGCTCGTCGCCGACGGCACCTCGGTCCGCATCACCGGCCAGGACGCCGAGCGGGGAACGTTCTCGCACCGCCAGGCGGTGCTGCACGACATGGAGACGGGGAAGACCTTCACCCCGCTCGCCCATCTCCCCGAGGCGAAGGGAACGTTCGAGGTCTACAACAGCCCCCTCGCCGAGACGGCGGTGATGGGCTTCGAGTACGGCTTCAGCACCGCGGCGGCGGACACGCTCGTTCTCTGGGAGGCGCAGTACGGCGACTTCGTCAACGTCGCGCAGCCGATCATGGACCAGTTCGTGTTCGCCGACCGGGCGAAGTGGGGCCAGAGCTCGGGGCTCGTCCTGCTCCTCCCGCACGGCTACGAGGGGGGCGGTCCGGAGCACTCGAGCGCTCGCCTCGAGCGGTTCCTGCAGGCGTGCGCGGAAGGGAACATGATCGTCGCCTACCCGTCGACGCCGGCGCAGTACTTCCACATCCTCCGCCGCCAGGCGCGGCTGGCGCAGCGCCGGCCGATGGTGCTGATGCAGCCGAAGTCGCTGCTCCGCATGCCCGAGGCGGCGGCGAGGGCCGACGACCTCGCCAGCGGCAGGTTCCACCCGGTGATCGACGACCCGATCGCCTCGCAGCAGCGCGAGCAGGTGCGCCGCCTCGTCTTCTGCACGGCGAAGATGTACTACGACCTCGCCGCGGCCCGGCAGGACGGCGCGGTCGCGCTGATCCGTGTCGACGAGCTCTATCCGTGGCCGCACGAGGAGATCGGGCGCGTCGTCGACCTCTATCCCGCGGTCGAGGATGTGGTCTGGGCGCAGGAAGAGCCGAAGAACATGGGGGGCTGGACGTACGTCGCGCCCCGGCTGCGCGCGCTGGTGGGGAACATCCAGGAGATGCGCTATGTTGGTCGCCCGGAGCGGGCCAGTCCCGCCGAGGGCTACGAGGCGGCGCACAAGGCCGAGCAGGCGCGCATCGTCGCCGAGGCACTGAGCGCGCCGGCGCCGTCGAAGCGGCGAGTGGCGTCGTCCCGGTCGGCGTGAGGCGGGGTCCGGCTTTGGCGCGTGAGGCCAGGCGGGTGTCAGGTGTCAGGTGTCAGGTACGGCGAAAGCAGTTGCTGACACCCGACACCTGACACCCCCTTTTGTCGGGGACATGGCTCCCTCTCCGACGAATATTCCTTTCTGCTACTAAATGACCTTCCGCCTCGCGACGATCGCCGCGCTCCTCCTGCTCGCCGCCTGCGGCGGCGATGGCCGCACGGTGCTCACCGTCTACTCGCCGCACGGGAAGGACCTGCTCTCGGCGTACGAGGCGGAGTTCGAACGGGCGAATCCCACCATCGACGTGCAGTGGATGGACATGGGGTCCCAGGAGGTGCTCGACCGGCTGCGCGCCGAGCAGGTGAACCCGCAGGCCGACGTCTGGTTCGGCGCGCCGGGTGAGATCTTCGACCGCGCCGCCCGCGAGAGCCTCCTCGTCGCCTATACGCCGACGTGGAGCGCCGCGGTCGACACCGCGGCCCGCGATCCGAGGGGGTACTGGTTCGGCACCTACCTCACTCCGGAGGTCATCGCCTACAACACGACGACCGTCGACTCGGCGAGCGTACCGCGCGACTGGGACGACGTCCTCGATCCGAAGTGGAAGGGGAAGGTCGTCATCCGGAATCCGGTCGCGTCAGGGACGATGCGCGCGATTTTTGGATCGCAGATCCTTCGATCCATCCGGGAAACCGGGAAGCCCGACGCCGGCTTCGACTGGCTGCGGCGCCTCGACGCGAACACCAGGGAGTACGCCGCCGACCCGACGATCCTCTACCAGAAGATCGGCCGCCAGGAGGGGGCGATCACCCTCTACAACATGCCGGACATCGTGCTCCTCAAGCAGCGCGTCGGGATGCCGGTCGGCTACGTCTTCCCCCGGAGTGGAACGCCGCTGCTCGTCGACGGGATCGCGATCGTCCGCGGGACGAAGCACCTCGAGGACGCGAAGAAGTACTACGAGTTCGTAACCTCCACGCCGGCGATGATCGAGGCGGCGCGGAAGTTCGTCCGCATCCCGGCGCGCAACGACATCCCCCCCGACTCGCTCCCCCCCGAGATCGCCGCCGCGATCAGGCAGATCAAGCCGATGCCGATGGACCGCGCGCTGCTCGCCGCCCATCTCGACGAGTGGATGGGATACTGGGACGCGAACATCCGCAACCACGGCGGTTCGAAGTGAGCGCGGGCAGCCTCGCGCTCTCCGGGCTCACCCGCGCCTTCGGCTCGACGCGCGCCGTCGACGACGTCTCGCTCGAGGTCCAGGCCGGGGAGCTCCTCGCGCTGATCGGTGCGTCCGGCTCGGGGAAGACGACGACGCTGCGGATGGTCGCCGGCCACGACATGCCCGACGCCGGGACCATAACGCTCGACGGGAAGGACATCACCGGCCTCCCGCCGCAGCGCCGCGACTTCGGGATGGTGTTCCAGCACTACGCGCTCTTCCCGCACATGACCGTCGAGGAGAACGTCGCCTTCGGCCTCGAGGCGCGGCGGATCGGGAAGCGGGTGCGGCTCGAGCGCGCCCAGTCGATCCTCGCCAGCGTCGGCCTCGACGGCGCCGGGAAGCGCCAGGTGCAGAGCCTCTCGGGGGGCGAGCAGCAGCGGGTGGCCCTCGCCCGCGCGCTCGTCATCGAGCCGCGCGCGCTCCTCCTCGACGAGCCGCTCTCCAACCTCGACCCGACGCTGCGCCGCACCATGCGCGCCGAGCTCCGGGAGACGCTCCGCCGGCTGCACATGACGGCGCTCTTCGTCACCCACGACCAGGAAGACGCCTTCGCCATCGCCGATCGCGTCGCCCTCATGCGGAAGGGACGGATCCTCCAGATCGGGACCCCCGAGGACCTCTACGACCGGCCGGTCTCGCGCGAGGTCGCCGAGTTCATCGGGCGCGCGCGGCTCGTCCCGGCGGTGGACTGCGGGACGCACGCGATCATAAGGATCGGGGAGATCGAGCGTCGGATCGGGATCGCCGCCGACCGCTCGGCGAGCGCGAAACCCTTCACCGACGCCCTCGCCGTGCTGCGTCCCGAGTCGCTCTGCTTCACCTCGCCCGCGGGCGAGGGCGCGTTCCCCGGGACGATCGTCGGGCGGCGCTTCACCGGCGCGACGATGACCTACGACGTGCTGCTCGGGAACGAGTCGATCGTCGAGGTGGCGTCCCCCGATCGGGGGATGAACGAGGGAGACCGCGTCGGCGTCGGCATCGCGCGGGAGCCGGTCGCGCTGGTCGAGACGTGAGCCGCGGGCAGCCGGGGGGCCGCCGCGCCGCGCTGGCGACGTGGGCGATCGCCGCCCCGGTGCTCGCCATCCTCCTCTGGACCGTCGTCCTGCCTAACGTGTCGGTGATCGCCGGCAGCTTCGAGGGGGGCCTCGGGCACTGGCGCGCCTTCTTCACCAACCCGTCCGATCGCGACGCGCTGCGCAACACGATCGTCGTCGCGGTCGCCAGCGTCGTCGCGTCCACGGCGATCGGGCTTCCCCTCGCCTTCCTCCTGACGCGCGCCGAATTCCGCGGGCGGCAGGCGCTGGCCGCGGTCGCGACGCTGCCGGCGGCGCTCCCCCCGCTCGTCGGCGTCCTCGCCTTCTACTTCCTCTATGGGGAGAGCGGCGTCCTCACCCGCGCGGCGCAGCATCTCCTCGGGCTGTCGTCGCCGCCGTGGAGCTTCACCGGGGTCCCGGCGATCATCTTCGTGCACGCCTGCACGATGTACGTCTACGTCTTCCTCCTCGTCTCGGCGGGGCTCGAGCGCTATGACTCGTCGCTCGACGAGGCGGCGGCCGGGCTCGGTGCCGGCCCGCTGCGCCGGCTGCGCCGGGTGACGCTGCCGATGCTGACCCCGGCGATCGCCGGGGCGATGCTGCTCGTCTTCATGAGCGCGTTAGGCAGCTTCAGCGCGCCGTTCATCTTCGGCGGCGGGGTTCGCGTGCTCTCGACGCAGATCCTCGCCTCGCGCACCAACAACCAGCTCGGCGTGTCGTTCGTCGAGACGACGGTGCTGGCCGTGAGCGCGGTCGCCGCCCTCGCCCTCTTCCGCTGGGTCGAGCGCCGCCGCGGCTACGTGCTGCCGGGAAAGGGACAGCGCGCCCGCCGCCACGAGCCTCGGTCGGCGATCGTGCGCGCGCTCGCCCCCGTCCTCGTCGCGATCCTGGTGACGTCGCTCGTCCTGCCGCACGCGATGCTCGCGCTCGTCTCGTTCGCTCGCGAGGGCGCCTGGACCACGCAGGTCCTCCCGCCCTCGTACACCCTCGACAACTTCCGCCGCCTCGCCACCGATCCGCGGCTGCTCGAGCCGATCCGCAACAGCGTGACGATGGCGCTGGTCGCGACGGTGGCGAATGTCGTCTTCTGCGTCGCGGCGGCGTATCTCGTCGTGATGCGCCGTTTCCGCGGCCGCCGGCTCCTCGAGGTCCTCCTCTCGCTCCCGTGGGCGATCCCGGCGACGGCGATCGCGATCGGGCTCGCGTCCACCTTCAACCGCAACGATCCCCTCCTGCTGCGAATCCTCCTCGTCGGCACCTGGTGGATCCTCCCCCTCGCCTACTTCATCCGCGGCATTCCCCTCGTGACCACCGCCGTCGAGGGATCGCTGCGGCAGATGGATCCCTCCACCGAGGAAGCGGCGCGCGGGCTCGGCTCCCCCTGGTGGCTGACCGTGAAGCGCATCGTCCTCCCCGCCGCGAAGCCGGGGATCGTCGCCGGCGCGGTGCTAGCCGCGATCACCGCGGTCGGCGAGTTCGTCGCCAGCACGGTGCTCTACTCGCACTCGAACCGCCCGATCTCGGTCGAGATCTACGCGCAGTTCCGCACCGGGACCTTCGGCACTGCGGCCGCGTACAGCCTCCTGCTGATCCTCCTCGTCCTCATCATCACGCTCCTCGCCCGCTGGGGGGAGAACCGGGTCGACCCCGAGTCCTCGACCCTCGCCGGCTGAGCCACGGCCAGCCCCTGCGCAGCCGCCAGAAGGCGGGCCAGGCGTAACACCGGGCGTCATTGACGCGTCATCTGCGGGGGTCTATTCTTGCCGAACCCACCACGGGTTCGGCCGGCGTCGAAGCCGCTGACCCCTCCCTCCGCGTCACGATCGGCGGAGCGACCCTGAGCGCATGGGATGCATGGCTGGTGTGAGAGACGCGCTCCACGACGACATGTCGCCTGGTGAAGACCACCGGTTGAGCGCGCAGCTGACGCGCCTCGACTCGGTGCTCGAGCACGTCCCCCTCGCCGTCGCCCTCTTCGACGAGGAGCTCCGGCTGCTGCGCGCGAACCAGCGCTATCGCGACCTCACCGGCACCGACACCGTCGGCGCGATCGGGCGCTCGGTCTACGACTCGTTCCCGAACGCACTCGCCGACCTCGACGACCTGATCGACCGCGTCGTCAGCGGGCTGCCGATGATCCCGCAGCGCGTCGCCTTCCGCCCGCGCCTCGGGGCCGAGCGGATGATCGACGTGATGTTCACCGTGGTCGCGCCGGCGAGCGCGGCACCGGGAAACGAGGGCGGGCTGCTCTTCGTCGGCACCGACGTCACCGATCGCGAGCAGCTGCGTGCCGACCTCGCCCGCAGCATCGCCCAGCTCGAGACGATCTTCGACGTCATCCCCGACTCGGTGCGGGTCTTCGATTCCGACGGCAAGATCACCCGCTCCAACGCGCAGGCCGCGCTCGAGCACGGCGCCGAGCGCCCAGAGGCGCTGGAAGACCTCTGGCGGCTCGACCGTCCGCGCACGATCGACGGGGTGAGCCTCTTCGTCCACGAGCACCCGACCGCGCGAGCGTTAGGCGGCGAACGCGTCCGCGGCGAGAGCCTCGCCGTCCGCCGCGGCGAGGGGGAGACGGGGCCCGCGGTCGTCGAGGTGAACTCGAATCCGCTCCGCGACGAATCGGGGAAGATCCGCGGCGCGGTCACCGTCGAGCGCGACGTCACCGAGCGGACGCGGCTCTCGCGCCAGCTCGAGGAGCAGGTGCGCCGCACCGCCGAGCTGTACGAGCGGGTCTCGACCGAAGCCGAACGTCTCGAGCGGATGGTCGAGGCACGCACCCAGGAGCTGCTCGAGCTGCAGGAGGAGCGCTCGCGCGAGCGGCGCCTCACCGCGGTCGGCCAGCTCGCCGCCGGCGTCATGCACGACGTCAACAACGCGCTCAACCCGATCATGGCCGCCGCCTACCTGCTCGAGGCGAACGCGGCCAACCCCGACGCGGTCCGCGACTACGCCCAGCGCATCGCCAAGGCGGCGGAGACTGGAGCGGCGACCGCCGCCCGCGTCGGGCGCTTCATCCGGCAGGAGCCGCTGCAGGGCGAGCGCGAGGAGCTGGTCGACCTCTCGGCGATGGCCGACGAGGTCGTCGCGATGACGCAGCCGCTCTGGGCGGAGCGTGCCCGCGGCGCGCCGGTGACGCTCGCCCGCGACCTCGCCCCGCACGTCGCGCTGCGGGGGATCAGCGGCGAGATCCGCGAAGCGCTGATGAACCTCGTCCAGAACGCGCTCGACGCGCTGACCGGGGGCGGGACGCTCGGCATCCGCACCGTCGCGAAGGGCGACATGGCGTGCATCGAGGTCAGCGACACGGGGATCGGGATGACCGAGGAGGTCCGCGAGCGCGCCTTCGACCCGTTCTTCACGACGAAGGGACGCCGCGGCACGGGGCTCGGGCTGTCCGAGGTCTATGGCATCGTCAAGCGCCATCGCGGGCAGGCGGAGATCGAGTCGTCCCCGGGGGCGGGCACCATCGTCCGGCTCTGCTTCCCGCTGGCGCGGCTCGATGAGGGATCCGTCGCGCCGAAGACGGACTCGCGGGCACGGGCGCCCCGGCGGATCCTCATCGTCGAGGACAACGACGACGGCCGCGACTTCATGAAGGCACTGCTCGAGTCCGACGGCCACACGGTCGACGCCGTCGCCACGATGCACGACGCCCTCGAGCGGCTCGGCACGCTCGGCTCGCGCTACGGCGTGCTCATCACCGACATCGGCCTCCCCGACGGGAACGGATGGGAGCTCGTCGAGTCGGCCCGCGCCGCCTATCCTTCGCTCCGCATCGGTGTCGTGACCGGGTGGGAGATTCGCGCCGCGTCGTCGAGCGCGGACTTCACGCTCCGGAAGCCGGTTGCCGCACGTGAACTCCTGTCGCTCGTCGTTGCCGCCGAGTAAGCTCCAGCATACCGCGCGCGCGCGGGGACGCACCTGCGCGAGAGGCCTCCCACGATCCCGGCTTTTTCTTCATCAATGTCCGATACCGCAGCATCCTCAGGCCCGATCCGCATCCTCCTCGCCGAGGACGACGACAACGCGCGCTCGCTGCTCGTCGACCTGCTCGCTGCGCTCGGCCACACGGTGGTCGCGCACGTGAGCGGAGGACGCGAGGCGATCGCGCGCGCGAGCGAAGTTAAGCCTGACGTCGTGCTGCTCGACGTGCACATGCCCGGCGGCTCGGGACTGGAGGCCGCCGAGGAGATCCGGCGCAGCGTTCCCGGCGCCGCGGTCGTGCTGTTCAGCGGCGACCAGACCATAACGCTTTCCGAGCACGACATCACCGCGACATCGGCGATCGCCTTCCTCCCGAAGCCGACGCCGCCGAAGATGCTCGACTCGACGATCCGCCTCGCCGCGATGCGCGCGAAGGAGCTGCTCACCGCGCGCAGCGAAGCGCAGGACGCGAAGCAGCAGCTGGAAAACCGGAAGACCATCGAGCGCGCGAAGGGGATCCTGATGCGGCGCACCGGATCCTCGGAGCAGGAGGCATATCGCATCCTGCAGCGCACGAGCCAGGACCGTTCGGTGCCGATGGTCGAGATCGCGAAGGCAGTCCTCGACAGCGAACCGAACGCCGCGCCTCCGACGCCCCCGAAGAAGTAGGGCGGGGGATCGGCGTGAGCACGTGGCAGGCGCCGGCCGCGATCGGCGCGCTCCTGCTCTTCGCCGCGGGGCTCGTCGTCGCGACGCTCCGCCAGGCGTGGCGCCGCTCCGAGGCGCTGCGCGCCGAGCTCGAGCTGGCCAACATCGAGCTCGTCGAAGCGAACGCCGAGGCGCATCACGCGCGCGAGAGCGCGGAGGCGGCGGCGCACCGGAAGGAGGAGGTGCTCGCGATCCTCGACACGGTGCTCGACAGCTCGCCGGTCGCCTTCGCCCTCTACGACCGCGATCTCCGCTTCATCCGCATCAACCGCGCATTCGCCGAGCTCACCGGCCAGGCGCCGATCGACCATATCGGCGAGACCATCGGCGACCTCTCGCCCGGTCTCGCGCAGGTGCTGTCTCCCTCACTCGAACTCGTGCTCGGCGGGGACATCCCGCTCCGCGACGTCGAGATCTCCCTCGACGGGCTGCCTAACGGCAGCGGGACGCGCCCGCTCAGCCGCCACTGGCTGGCCAGCTTCTACCCGGTCCGCACGGCGAGCGGGGCGGTGCTCGGCGTCGGCGCGCTGATGCTCGAGGTCAGCGAGCGGAAGAACCTCGAGGAGCAGTTCCGCCAGGCGCAGAAGATGGAAGCGGTCGGCCGCCTCGCCGGCGGGATCGCCCACGACTTCAACAACCTGCTGACGGTGATGTCGAGCTGCAGCGAGCTCCTCCTCCTCGACCTCGCGCAGGAGGACCGCCGCCGCACCGACGTCGAGGAGATCCGCCGCGCGGCGCAGCGCGCGGCCGGGCTGACGCGGCAGCTGCTTGCCTTCAGCCGCAAGCAGATCCTCCAGCCGACGATGCTCGACCTGAACGCGATCGTCAGCGAGATGGAGAAGATGCTGCGCCGCGTCCTCGGCGAGGACGTCGCCCTGGTGACCGCGCTCGACCCCGACCTCGGCTTCGTCCGCGCCGACCACGGCCAGGTCGAGCAGGTGCTGATGAACCTCGTCGTCAACGCCCGCGACGCGATGCCCGGCGGCGGGCGGATCGTCCTCCGCACCCGCAACGTCGCGCAGGGGGAGGGGGATCCGCTGGTCGCGCTCGAGGTGATCGACGAAGGCGTCGGCATCAGCGCCGACGCGCTGCCGCACATCTTCGAGCCCTTCTACACGACCAAGGAGCAGGGAAAGGGCACCGGCCTCGGGCTGTCCACGGTCTACGGCATCGTCAAGCAGAGCGGAGGCGACGTCGAGGTCGACACGACGTTAGGCAGCGGCACGACGTTCCGCATCCTCCTTCCCCGCTACCGCGAGGCACCGGGCACCCGCCGGGCGAGCCCCGCCGGGGTGATCGCTCCCCGCTCGCGCGGCACGATCCTCATCGTCGAGGACGAGGAGGCCGTCCGCAACCTCGCCATGCGCATCCTCCGCCGCGAAGGCTACACGGTGTACGTCGCCTCCAGCGCGGCGGAGGCGGAAGCGGTGTTCGCCGGAAGCGGCGCCGAGATCACGCTCCTCATCTCCGACCTCGTCCTCCCCGGCCTCAGCGGACTCGACCTCGCAAAGCGCCTCCGTGGCAGGCGTCCGGCGTTAGGCGTCCTGCTGATGTCCGGCTACACGGACCGCGACGTCGGCGCCTTCCAGCAGGAGATGGACGGCGTGTCGTTCCTGCAGAAGCCGTTCACGCCGGACTCGCTGGTCGGATGCGTCGGGGAGCTGCTGGGGAGGTGAGGGGGCCCTGGTGAGCGGCGGTGAGGGGACCGCGGACCTGCGCCGCGGAAACGGCGAGCTTTCGCAAAGGCGGGCGCCACGAACGGCAACTGCCGTTGAATCCAAGGGTGCGATTCGCGGGCTCGCGATCCGGCGCGCGGACCCACGCGGTTGAGAGGTCCTCGTGGGAGACTCGTGCGCGGATCGAGTGCTCGGCGCCGCACGAGCACCAACAGGGGGAAAGACGATTCGCGGATTTCGCGGATGGCCGCGGATCGTTCGGCATGGCAGGTGAGCGCCGCTCGCCGGGTCAACCGCTCTCGCCGATGACGCCGATCGTTCCCGGTGGCGCGCGGCGCCCCGTGGGGCCGACCGAGGCCGTATCCGCGTCATCCGCGAAATTGCCGTTCACCCGTTGATGCCGGTCAGGCGCGACGTCCTCCCCCCGGCGGCCGGCACCAGGGCTCCGGGTGTGGCGCCGGGTTCTCATCCACCCGGTGCCGGATCCTTCGTCATCGGCGAGCTCGCCGGTCCCACTGCCGCCGTCGCTCACCCCCCGCCCGCCGCCTGCAGCTCCGCGTCTCGCGCGAAGTGCTCCATCCCCCGCCCGAGCAGCAGCGTCGCCGCGACGAATGCCGCGCAGATCCAGAACGGCGCGCTGATGCCGATGGACTGGAAGGCCCAGCCGGCGATGAGCGGGAAGATCACGCGCGAGATTCCGCCCCACGTCTGCTGCGTCCCCATGTAGAGGCCGCGCTCGTGCTGCGAGATGACGCGCGAGAGGAGCGCCGTCACGCAGGGGAAGGTGAACGCGGTGCCTAACGGTATGAGGGCGACGGCGGCGGCGAGGAACGGGATGTTGTGGGCGAGCGGGATCAGCACCAGCCCGGCCGTCAGCATCACGATCCCGATCCGCGACAGCCGGGCTTCTCCCCACCGGTCCACCGCCGGGCCGAGGAACACCGCCCGCGTCAGCACCGAGATCGACCCGACGTAGGCGAAGAAATAGCCGATGTTCTCGGCGGTCACGCCGAACGAGCGCGCAAGGTAGAGGGCGAGGATCGCGTTCATTCCCATGAAGGCGCCGATCCCGATCGCGTAGATCCAGATCAGCCGCGACGCCGGGGTGCGCGGGTTGGTGATGACGCTCATCACCGCCGTCCACGACCGGCCGGGAACGCGCGGGCGCTCGGTCGTCGACTCGACCACCACCCGCGACTCGCGGAGGTAGATGTAGGCGAACAGCATGTTGAGGAGGCAGAGCGCCGCCGCGAGCAGCCCCGGCGCCTTCTCGGCGAGCGTCACCGACCAGCTGCCGATCGCGATCGGATGCCGGCCCGCGCTCAGCGCCCAGCTGCCGAGCAGCGGGCCGATCGTCACGCCGAGATTCGTCGCTGCCGACAGCCAGCCGAGGCTCCGCGCACGGTTCTTCGGCTCGGTCGCGTCGGAGACGTACGCCTGGATCACCCCGACCGTCCCGCCGCCCGCGCCCTGCACGATGCGCGAGAGGAAGAGCATCCAGATCGAGCCGGCATACGCGAAGATCACGTAGGCGATCGCGCTCGAGAAGAGCGCGACCAGCAGCGCGGGGCGACGCCCGTAGCGGTCGGAGAAGCGCCCCCACACCGGCGCGCTGAGCAGCGCGGCAACCGAGAACGCCGACACGAGCACCGTGTACATCAGTGGCGATGCACCGAGCTTCGTCGCGTAGAACGGGAGGAGCGGGATGACGATGAGGACGCCCACCATGTCCAGCATCGCCGTGACGATCAATACGAGAAGCTTCCCCACCGATTCTCCGCCGACAGGTGTTTCGATGCGTGACTGCGGGCGAGGGAGTGCGCCGTCAGGCGCTCTCCTCCCGCCCGAGCGCGGCCGGCTGCACCGCCTTCCCGACCACCCCCGCCAGCGCGATGATCGTCAGCACGTAGGGGATCATCTCGATGAACTGCGACGGGATCGCCTGGGTGCCCTGAAGCTGGATCTGCAGCGTCTCCGCCGCGGCGAAGAGGAGGCAGGCGATCGCCACCCGCTTCGGCTCCCACCGCCCGAAGATCGTCGCCGCCAGGGCGATGAAGCCGCGCCCGGCCGTCATCTGGTCGGTGAACTGGTGCTGGTCGAGCGCGAGGTAGACCCCGCCTAACGATGCGAGCATCCCGCTCAGCACGACCGCGATGTACCGCGTCCGCGCGACGTTGACGCCGACCGAGGCCGCCGCCTCGGGATGCTCGCCGACCGCGCGCACCCGCAGCCCGAACGCGGTCCGCGCCAGCAGCCAGCCGACCGCCGCCAGCGCGAGGAGCCCGAGCCAGACGAGCGGGTTGATCGCCAGCGCCGCGAACCCGCTCCCGCTCTCCGCCCGGCCGAAGCCGGGGACGCGCGGCGAGTTCGACGAGCTGTCGTAGAGCAGGCGGAGGAAGAACCGCGTCAGCCCGACCACCAGCAGGTTGATCGCGACACCGGTGACGACCTGGTTCGCCTTGAACTTCAGCGCCGACACCGCGTAGAGCAGCGCCAGCAGCCCGCCGAAGATCATCCCGGTGATCGCGCCGAGCACCGGGCTTCCCGTCGCCAGCGCGCCGACCGCCGCGCCGAAGGCGCCGCCGAGCATGTAGCCCTCGAGCGTCAGCGCGATGAGCCCCGACCGCTCCGACATCACGCCCCCCGCGCCGGCGAACAGGTAGGGGATCGCGATGCGCAGCGTCTGCGCGAGGAAGGCGAGCGCGATCACTTGCCCACCTCCGGGGTCGGCGCATCGAGCGGGGTCTTCTTCGCCAGCGAGCGGGCGACGTCCTTCGCCGTCGAGCGGATGCTCCGCCTGACGGCGGGGACAGCCGTCGCCACCGCGAGGATCACCACCGCCTGCAGCACGTCCACCATCTGCTTCGGCACCAGCGCGTTCACCGCCAGCCCGCCCTGCGACAGCGTCGCGAAGAGCAGCGCCGCGATGACGATGCCTGATGGGCTGTTGCGCCCGACCAGCGCGACGGCGATCCCGAGGAAGCCGGCGCCGGTCGCGAACCCCTCCTCGTAGTACCGCTTGTAGCCGAGCACGAAGTTGATCCCGCCCATCCCGGCCAGTGCGCCGGAGATCGCCAGCGCGCGCCAGCGCACGCTCGCCACGTCGACACCGCCGTACTCCGCCGCGTCGGGCTGCAGCCCGACCGCGCGCAGCTCGTAGCCGCGCCGCGTCCGGAACAGGTACCAGCTCACCGCCGCCGCCGCCGCCAGCGCGACGAGCAGCGTCAGGTTCGCCGCCGAGCCGTGGAACACCGGCATGATGTCCGACAACCGCGTCACCGCGCCGGTGCGGATCTCCGGGGTGTGCAGCGACTCCGGGACGTGGATCTTCGCCGATACGATCCACCCCAGCAGGGCGAGCACGACGAAGTTGAGCATGATCGTCGTGATCACCTCGTGCGCCCCGAACCGCGCCCGCAGGTAACCCGGCACCGCGCCGACGACCCCGCCGGAGGCAGCCGCCCCGATCGTGCAGAGCACGATCGCGATCAAGGCCGGGGTCGCAGCCGGCAGCGCCAGGCCGATCAGCGCCGCGGCGAAGCCCCCGGCCGCCAGCTGCCCCTCGCCACCGATGTTGAACAGCCCGGCGCGGATGCCTAACGCCACCGCGAGCCCGGTGAAGGTGAGCGTCGTCGCCTTGTACAGCACCTGCCCGATTCCGTACGCGTTCCCCCACGTCCCTTCGAGCAGCAGCTCGTACACCGCCGCCGGCGACTGGCCGAAGGTGAGGATCAGGAAGTCTCCGACCACGATCGCGACGAGCAGCGCGACGACCGGTGGGAGCAGCGTCTCCATCAGCTGCGTCTTTCGCGCCTCGTTCATGCCGCCCCCGCCGTGTCGGCCGCGCCGGCGGCGCCGGTCATGTACGGGCCGAGCACCTCGGCGCTCGCCTCGCCCCGCGGCAGCACCGCGACGATCTTCCCGCCGTACATCACCGCGATCCGGTCGGACAACGCGAGCACCTCGGCCAGGTCCGCCGAGACGAGCAGCACGGCCTTGCCGTCGGTGCGCGCCCGGCGGAGCCGCTCATGGATGAACTCGATCGCGCCGACGTCGACCCCGCGCGTCGGCTGTGCGGCGAGCAGCACCCTGAAGTCGCGCCCCATCTCGCGGGCGATGACGATCTTCTGCTGGTTGCCCCCCGACAGCGCCCGCGCCGGGAGCTGCGGGCTCGGCGGGCGGATGTCGAACTCGGCGACCCGCCGCCGCGCGTGGTCGTTGATGCGCGCGATGTCCAGCTGCGCGTCGCGCGTGAAGTGATGCTGCTGCCCGAGGATCAGGTTGTCGGCGATGCTGTAGTCGAGTACGAGCCCGCGGCGGTGCCGGTCTTCCGGGACGTGCGAGAGCCCGGCGTCGCCGCGCCCGCGCACCGTCAGGCGGCTCGCGTCCTGCCCGGCGATCCGGATCTCGCCTCCGGCCAGGGGCGCGAGGCCGGCGATGGCCTCGACCAGCTCCGTCTGCCCGTTGCCCTCGACCCCGGCGATCCCGACGATCTCCCCCGCCGCAACGGTGAGCGAGACGTCGTTCACGACCCCGCGCCGGCGCGGCGAGTCGACGCGCACGTCGCGCAGCTCGAGGAGCGCCGGACCGTTAGGCAGCGCCGCCCCCGCCCCCGCTGGCGCGGCGCCC
>OEPS010000220.1_pt1 | contig 21425 bp, 16 predicted proteins | sample 1539411 | NCBI WGS metagenome assembly OEPS01 (sample SAMN02671747, study PRJEB22543) | soil metagenome | biome: bacteria | place: China:Hunan Province, Lengshuijiang City | collected 2012-10-15 | depth 0.08m m
CCGCCGCCGCCGCGGTGGCCGGGCGGCCGCGGCGCGACCCGGTGATCGCGCGGCGCGTCGCCGACACGGTGCGCGCGGTCCTCACTCGCTTCCGCCTCGACAGCGCCTTCCCGGGGGCCTACGCGGTCGTCGGCACCCACGACACGGTCCTCGCCAGCATCGGCGTCGGCACCGTCGACTGGCGTCCCTCGGCCGAGCCGGTGGACAGCACGCTCTGGGACATGGCCTCGCTGACCAAGGTCGTCGGGATGACGAGTGCGATGAACCAGCTCGTCGCCGCGGGAAAGGTGAAGCTCGACGCCCCGGTGCAGCGTTACCTCCCGCGCTTCAGGGATCCGAAGCACAGGGGGAGGAAGAAGTGGCGCGGGCCGACGAAGAAGACGGTGACCGTTCGCGACCTGCTCACCCACCGGTCCGGGCTTCCCGCCTGGCGCCCGCTCTACAAGGAAGGGGTGAATCCCGACTCGGCGCTGTCGATCGTCTACGCGACCCCCCTCGACACCTTCCCGCGTGTGCGGATGGTGTACAGCGATCTCGGCGCGATCCTCCTCGGCAAGATCGTCGAGCGCGTGTCGCACGAGAAGCTCGACGTCTACCTGCAGCGGCACGTCTGGGCCCCGCTCGGGATGACCGACACCCGGTTCAATCCCGACAGTTCGCTCAAGTGGCGGATCGCGCCCACGGAGTACGATCCCTACCGGCAGCGCCTCATCTGGGGAACCGTGCACGACGAGAATTCGGCCGCCCTCGGCGGGGTCGCCGGCCACGCGGGATTGTTCAGTTCCGCGCGCGACCTCTCGCGCTTTGCGCGGATGTACCTCAACTTCGGCACACTCGACGGGAAGAAGATTCTCGACCGGGCGACGATCCTCGAGTTCCAGCGGGTGCAGGACTCGTCGTTCTCCAACCGCGCGATCGGGTGGGAGAAGCCGACGGGAGGAAATTCCGCGGGACGCCGGATGTCTCCGGCGGCGTTCGGTCACACCGGGTTCACCGGGACGTCCATCTGGATGGATCCGGCGAACGACGTGTTCGTCGTCATCCTGACGAACCGGGTGAATCCGACGAGGCAGAACCCACGCTTTGCAGAAGTGAGGACGGCGGTGACCGACGCCGCGTTGTCCGTGCTGGAGACCGTCAGGCAGGGCACCACTCCCCTCCTCCCCCGAAAGTGAGCCGACCCTCATGACCCTGACCTTCGTCGACTGGGCAATCGTCGTCGCCTACTTCGCGCTCTCGGCCGGGATCGGCCTCTGGTTCACGAAGAAGGGCGGGGAGAGCCTGAGCGAGTACTTCCTGTCCGGACGGAACGTGCCGTGGTGGCTCGCCGGTGCGAGCATGGTCGCGACGACGTTCGCCGCCGATACCCCGCTCGTCGTGACGGGGCTCGTCGTCGCCCACGGGGTGGCCGGCAACTGGCTGTGGTGGAACATGCTGATGAGCGGGATGCTCACCGTGTTCTTCTTTGCGCGGCTCTGGCGGCGGGCGAACGTCATGACCGACGTCGAGTTCGCGGAGATACGGTACGCCGGCAGACCCGCCGCCGTCCTGCGCGGATTCCGCGCCGTCTATCTCGCGCTCCCGATCAACCTCATCATCCTCGGCTGGGTGACGCGGGCGATGGTGAAGATCCTGACGATCTCTCTCGGGCTGCACGACGTGGAGATCTTCGGTACGACGGTGTCGGGCGACGTGATGGCTGTCGCGCTCTGCTTCATCGTGACCGTGGCCTACTCGTCGGCGGCGGGGATGTGGGCGGTGCTCTGGACGGACCTGATCCAGTTCGTCATCAAGATGACGGCGGTGATCGTGCTCGCGGTGTTCGCGGTGAAGGCGGTCGGCGGGATGGGGGCGCTGAAGACCGGTCTCGCCGCGCACTTCGGCAGTGAGACGGCGGCGCTGTCGGTGCTCCCCGTGTCGATCTCGCCCGACGGTGGGCTGGTCGCCTACGCGTGGATGCCCCTCCTCTCCCTGGCTGTGTTTCTCTCGGTACAGTGGTGGGCGGCGTGGTATCCGGGCGCCGAGCCCGGGGGCGGCGGCTACATCGCGCAGCGGATCTTCAGCGCGAAGACCGAGCGCGACGGCGTGCTGGCGACGCTGTTCTTCCAGGTCGCGCACTACGCGCTGCGCCCGTGGCCGTGGATCGTGACCGGGCTGGCGACGGTGCTCCTGTACCCGAACCTCGCCGACAAGGAATCGGGGTACGTCCATGCCTTCGTCGACCTGCTGCCGACGCCGTGGCGAGGCTTCATGATGGCCGGCTTCGCGGCGGCGTACATGTCGACCGTCGGGACGCAGCTCAACTGGGGGGCGAGCTACCTCGTCAACGACTTCTACAAGCGGTTCATCAACAGGACGGCGAAGGAGCACCACTACGTGACCGTCTCGCGGTGGACGACGGTCGGGCTGTTCCTCGCCGCCGGCTGGGTGACGATGCACCTGTCGTCGGTCGAGAAGGCGTGGGAGCTCCTCCTCGCGTTAGGCGCGGGCACGGGGCTGGTGCTGATCCTTCGCTGGTACTGGTGGCGGATCAACGCCTGGTCGGAGATCAGCGCGATGACCTCCAGCTTCGTGATGTCGCTGTACATGTTCGGCAAGCTGTCCTGGCTCGGGCTGCCGGCGCCGGCCCTGGTGACCGGCGACTCGCCGAACGCGACTGCGTGGCGGATGATCATAACGGTCGCGGTGACGACCGTCGTCTGGCTGGCGACGACGTTCCTCACCGCGCCGGAGCCGGACAGCATTCTCGACTCCTTCTACCAGCGGGTCCGCCCGGGCGGGCGCGGCTGGCTCCCGGTCTCGCGCCGGCTCGGTTACGGGCACGAGCAGATTCCCGGCGGCGCGCTGGCCTGGACGAACTGGATCGCCGGCATCATCGCGGTGTACGGAACACTCTTCGGGATCGGGAAGTTGGTCTTCGGGGAGGTCGTCACCGGGCTGGTGATGGTGCTGGTCGCGATCGCGGCGTTCGCCTGGATCGCGCGCTCCTTCGGCGGCGGGCGCGGCGAGTCGGTGAACTCGGGGCGCGCGGCCCCGGTTCCGGCGCCGGCCCAGGGGGATTGAGGGGGAAGTTTTTCGCGGGATGCGGGCCCTTGTTTCTTGAAGGGCCACTCGTCCGTCGCTATATTGATCGGTTGATGCTCCCGCGAGGATCGCGGGGTCACGAACAGGAGGATCTACATGAGCGCAGTGCAGCCGGAAGTCGTGCTCGCCGTGACCGAGGTCGCGGGAGCTGAAGTGAAGAAGTTCATGGACGCCGAGGGCGTCGATCCGAACGTCGGCGGGCTGCGCGTCAGCGTCCAGCCGGGCGGATGCAGCGGCTTCAAGTACGGCCTCCTCATCGAGGACCAGCCGGCCGAAGACGACTTCGTCCTCTCGCAGGGCGGCTATCGCGTCTTCGTCGACCCGTTCTCGGCGCAGTACCTCAGCGGCGTGACGATCGACTACGTCTCGTCGATGCAGGGATCGGGGTTCACCTTCAAGAATCCGAACGCTACCGGCGGCTGCGGCTGCGGTAGCTCCTTCACCGCCTGAAGTCGACCATGTCACGTCCGGTCTCTGGCGTCCGCACGGACGCCGGTGCCGTGCTGGAGGCCCGCGACTCGACTCCGAGTCGCGGGCTTTCGTCTATCCCGCACGCCACCACCGTTTCGCACGAGCGCATCCGCACCGTCGTCGTCGACGACCACGAGGGGATCGCCCGTCTCGTCGCCAACCGCATCGCGACGCTCATTCGTGAGCGCCAGGCCGCCGGTGAGCGCGCCGTCCTCGGACTCGCGACGGGCTCGACCCCGATCGGGGTCTACCGGGAGCTCATTCGCATGCATCGGGACGAGGGGCTGAGCTTCGCCAACGTCGTGACCTTCAACCTCGACGAGTACTTCCCGATGTGGCCGGACAGCGTCCACTCCTACCACCGGTTCATGTGGGAGAACCTGTTCGAGCACGTCGACATCGACCCGAAGAACGTGCACATCCCGCGCGGCGACATCCCGCGCGACCAGGTCGACGAGGAGTGCCGGCGCTACGAGGACGAGATCCGCCGCGCCGGAGGGATCGACTTCCAGATCCTCGGCATCGGCAAGACGGGGCACATCGGGTTCAACGAGCCGGGGTCCGGCGCCGAGAGCCGGACGCGCATCGTCACCCTCGACGCGGTGACCCGCCGCGACGCCGCCGCGGACTTCTTCGGCGAAGACTTCGTCCCGCGCGAGGCGGTGACGATGGGGGTCGCCACGATCCTCGAGGCGCGCGAGATCGCGATCCTCGCCACCGGCGAGCACAAGGCGTTCATCGTCAGCCGCGCGGTCGAGGGGGAGGTGGACGTCGAGGTGGCGGCGACCTTCCTCCAGGGGCACGCCAACACGACGTTCTACGTCGATCGTGCCGCCGCCGCCGAGCTGACGCGGATCAAGACGCCGTGGCTGCTCGACGAGGTGCAGTGGACGCCGGACCTCACCGTCCGCGCGGTGGTCTGGCTGTCCGAGACGACCGGGCGCGCGATCCTGCACCTGACCCAGCGCGACTACGCCGAGCACAAGATGTCCTCGCTGGTCGCGCGCTACGGCACCCCCGGCGCGGTCAACGGCGAGACCTTCAACGCGTTAGGCGCGAAGATCCGCGGCAAGAGCAAGCTCCCGCGGGGCTTGAGGACGATCTGCTTCTCGCCGCACCCCGACGACGACGTCATCTCGATGGGCGGCATCCTCCGCAAGTTCGTCGAGAACGAGAACCACGTCACGGTCGCGTACATGACGAGCGGCAACATCGCCGTCTTCGACCACGACGTGCGACGGTACGTCGACTTCCTCCAGCGGCTGGCCCACAACGGGCAGGGCGACGCGAAGGCCGCCGACAGCTGGGCGAACAAGGTCCGCGCCTTCCTCGAGAGCAAGAAGCCCGGCGACGTCGACATCCCGGAAGTGCTCGACATAAAGCGCATCATCCGCGAAGCGGAGGCGGTGAGCGGGATCGAGACCGTCGGCCTCAGGGAGTCGGCGGCGCGCTTCCTCAATCTCCCCTTCTACCAGACGGGGAAGGTGCGCAAGGATCCGGTCGGCCCCGCCGACGTCGCGATCGTCCGCGAGCTGCTCGAGGAGATCAAGCCCGAGCTGATCTTCGTCGCCGGCGACCTCTCCGATCCGCACGGCACCCACCGGATGTGCAAGGAGGCGATCGACATGGCGCTGGAGGAATACTCGGCCGCCGGCAACCCGCGGCCGGAGACCTGGCTCTATCGCGGCGCGTGGCAGGAGTGGCCGATCACGGAAGCAACGTGGCTCGTCCCGATGTCGCAGGAGGAGCTCCGCCTGAAGATCCAGGCGATCTTCAAGCACCAGTCGCAGAAGGACTCGGCCCCCTTCCCGGGGAGCGACGATCGCGAGTTCTGGCAGCGCGTCGAGGCACGCAACAAGGACACCGCCGCGATCCTCGACCGGCTCGGGCTGGCCGAGTACTTCGCGATGGAAGCGTACGTCGTCGAGTAACTCCATCCCCACGACATGACCTCGAACTTCGCGGCGATCGACCTCGTCGTCCTCCTCGCCTACCTGGCGGGGACGACGGCGTTAGGCATCTGGGTCGGGCGGCGCCAGCGCGACGCGCGCGACTACTTCGTCGCCGACCGGGCGATCCCGTGGGGGGCGGTGATGTTCTCCGTCGTCGCCAGCGAGACGAGCGCGCTCACCTTCATCTCCATCCCCGGCCTCGCCTGGGCGGGGAACCTCGGCTTCCTCCAGGTCGCCGCCGGCTACATCCTCGGCCGGATCGTCGTCGCCAACACCCTGCTTCCCCGCTACTACGAAGGGGAGCTGGTGACGGCCTACACCCTCCTCGAGAAGCGCTTCGGGCTGACGACGCGGCGCTTCACGTCGATCGTGTTCATGGTCACGCGGGCGATGGCCGACGCCGTCCGCGTCTTCGCGACCGCGATCCCCATCGCGCTCATCCTCGGCTCGTCCATCCGGCGCGAGCTGCTCATGCCGGTCGCGATCCTCATCCTCGGCGTCCTGACCATCATCTACACCTACCGCGGCGGGATGAGGGCGGTGGTGTGGACCGAGATCGTGCAGGCGACGGTCTACCTCGTCGGCGGGGTCAGCGCCGTCGTGCTCATCGGCCAGGCCGTGCCCGGCGGCTGGGGCCAGATCATCGACTCGGCGCACGCGGCGGGAAAGCTCGACGCCATCGACTTCAGCACGACACTGTCGAAGCCGCACACGGTGTGGGCCGGGCTGATCGGCGGTGCCTTCCTCTCGATGGCATCGCATGGCGCCGACCAGCTGATCGTCCAGCGGCTGCTCTCGTCGAAGAGCCTGCGCGACGCGCAGCGGGCGATCATCGGCAGCGGGATCGTCGTCTTCTTCCAGTTCATGCTCTTCCTGATGATCGGGGTCGGGCTCTGGGCGCTGTTCGCCGGGCGTCCGTTCACCGCGCCCGACGCGGTGTTCCCGACGTTCATCGTCGAGTACATGCCGCACGGGCTGCTCGGCCTGATCGTTGCGGCGATCGTCGCCGCGACGATGAGCACGCACTCCGGCGCGATCAACTCGCTCGCCGCCTCCTCGCTGCACGACATCTACCTGCCGATTACCGGCGACCGGCCGGACAGCCCGCGGGCGCTGCGGATGGGGAAGATGTTCGCGCTCGCCTGGGGGGTCGTGCTCACCGGCGGCGCCCTGCTCTTCAAGGAGAGCGGGACGCCGGCGGTCGTCGTCGCGTTAGGCATCGCGTCCTTCACCTACGGCGCGCTGCTCGGCGGCTTCTTCCTCGGCCTGTTCGTCCACCGGGCGCGTCAGCGCGACGCGATCACCGGCATGTCGGTCGCGATCTTCGTCATGGCACTGATCGTCTTCTCGAAGCAGTTCATCGCCGCCGCTCCGGGGCTGCAGGGAGTGCTGGGCCCCTTCAACGGCATCGCGTGGCCGTGGTACGTCCTGATCGGGACGGTCATCACCGTCGCGACCGGCTGGATCTCGTCGCTGTTCGGGGCGGCGCGCGTGGTCGGCGCCGGTCCGGAAGCCGCTCGCCCGGAGCGCGTACCATGAGCGCCATCGTCGTCGGAGTGGATGGCGGGGGATCGAAGACCCGTGTCCTCGTCGCCGACGAGACGGGGCGGACCATCGCCGAGGCGGACGGTCCGGCCTCGGCCGTTCGCCCGGGGCAGGCCGATCGCTCGGCGACCGTCATCGCCGAGACCGTCAGGCGGGCGCTCGGCGACGCCGAGCTCGGGCTGATCGTCCCCCGCGTGCTCTGCGTTGGCGTCGCCGGCGTCGGGCGGGAGCCGGAGCGTCAGGCGCTCTGGCAGGCGCTCGCCGCCCTCGAGCTGGCCGAAGAGGTGGTCGTCCACGCCGACGCGACGATCGCGCTCGACGACGCCTTCAGCGACGGCGTCGGCGTGTTGCTGATCGCCGGCACGGGGTCCGTGGCCTTCGGTCGCGGGCCGACCGGGACGACGGCGCGCTGCGGGGGCTGGGGACCGAACATCGGCGACGAAGGCAGCGGCGCATGGATCGGCCGCCGCGCACTCTCCGTCGTGACCGCGGCGAGCGATGGCCGCGAGCCCGAGACAGCGCTCACCGGCGCGATCCTCACCGCCGCGCAGGTCAACGACGTGAACGACCTGATCGCCTGGGCCGCGGCGGCGACGCCGGCGGCGCTGGCTACCCTCGCCCCGGCCGTGATCAGCGAAGCGGACGCCGGGGACCTGCGCGCCAACGCGATCATGAGCATGGCCGCCGAGGAGCTCGTGCTGCACGTGCGCGCGCTCGCCCGGCAGCTGTTCATGGACGAGCGGGCGGCGGTGCCGGTCGCGCTCACCGGCGGTCTGCTCAAGCGCGGCGCACCGCTGCGCAGGCGCCTCGAGCAGCGGATGAAGAGCGCGGTCCCCGGCGCGCAGGTGCAGAGCGGGGACGTCGATGCCGCGCGCGGCGCGGTGCGCGACGCGCTGCGACTCATGGCCGGTGAGTCAGTGCGCGCGTAGCGAGGGTGCGGTGGGGGTGGCGCTCCAGGCTACTGGCGTGTCCACTCCGGTGCACGGGCCGCGCGACCACCGGGATACGGGACGTCCGGGCCCTTGATGACCGCCCAGAGCACGCGGTTGAACTGGTCGTCGTCGATCCGGTCCTCGGCGCTGAAGTCGAAACGCGACGATTCGCGCGCACCGACGCCGCGCGCCGGGTTGCGCTCGTCGAGCGAGACCGCGGGAACGAGCGCGGTGTACGGGCTCAGGTCCGGGCTCTCGCGCCAGATGTCGCGCAGCGGCTCGCCGAAGTGGTCGAACTGCGACATCGATCCCAGCTTCAGGAGCTCGGCGATCGTCGCGATCACGTCGGTGGTATTTGCCCAGCGGCGATGCACCCCGGGGCGCGCCCACGGCGAGATCACGAGCAGCGGCGAGCGGTGCGAATCGACATGATCGGGGCCGTCCTGCGCGTCGTCCTCGAGGACGAAGACGGCGGTGTTCTTCCAGAACGGGGTCTTCGACAGCGCCTCGATCATCCGCCCGAGCGCGAGGTCGTTGTCGGCCATGTGCGCGCGCGGGGTCGGACGCCCGGCGCTCGCCCCCTCGGTGTGATCGTTAGGCAGGCGCACGATCTCGAGCGCCGGCATGCGGCCCTGCTGCACGAACTCGTTCAGCTCGGCGATCCAGATGTCCGCGCGGCGCTGGTCCTGGATGTGGAGGTCGAACCCCGGGAAGGCGGGGTTCGTGTTCGGGACGAGGAATGGCTTGACCCCCCGGTAGCTGGCCGCGGGGCCACCCTTCACCGCCGGGACGCCGATCACGAATTCGCCGTAGTTGCGCAGGGTGATGTGCGCCTTCTCGGCGAGGTCCCAGAGATAGCCGTTGGCCGGCTCGTTCACGTCGTCGTCCGGAATCGCCGTCCCCATTCGGTCCAGGTCCCAGTCGCTGCGGTTGGTCCCCTCGTAATCGTAGTGGCGGCCGCGACCCGAGTAGTTCGACTGGACGGTCTTCTCGAGGTAATCCGTGGCGTACGCGGCAGTGGACCAGTTGTGGCCATCCGCGCTCACCTCGGCGTTCACGAAGAAGCGGTCGAAGATCCCGAAGCGCTCGGCGAGCGCATGATGGTTGGGCGTGATCGTCCGCGGGAAGAACACGAGCGAGGTGTCGCCGTCTGCCTGCGGGATGTCGCCGAACACCTGGTCGAAGGTACGATTCTCCTTGATGACGTAGACGACGTGCTCGATCGGCGGATACCCGCGGGTGACGGCCGGCGCGCGTCCCGCCCAGAGGTTCGCGGCCGCGACGCGCCGCGACAGGTCGGCGAGCGCCGGCGACCCGGACCGCGGCACCGCGATGGCCGCGATCGTTCCGTACAGCTGGCCGAGCGTGTACTGGGAGTCCGGATCCTTGCGATGCGGCGTCGCGTAGCCGGGATTCGGCCCGGGCGGTCCCCCCTTGGCGGAGAGGATGAGCAGCGAGTCCCCGGCGACGGCGGCCAGCGCGGTCGGATACCAGTCGGTGGGAACGCGGCCGGCGAGCGCGCCCGTCGCCAGGTCGAAGATCGCGACCGCGTTGTTGTCCGCCTCGGCCACGTACAGGCGCGCCCCGTCGGGGGAGAGCGCCAGAGCGTTAGGCGTGCTTCCCTCGGCTGGTCCGCCCGGGGGCGCATCGCGCAGATCGGCGATGGTCGCACCGGTGCGGGTGTCGAGCACGCGCACCCGATCGGTGCTCGCCGACGCGACGTAGAGCCGCGCGTCATCGGCGCCGAGCAGCATCGCCGAGGGGTGGCGTCCGGCCTCGAAGAGCGCCCGGACTCGGAGCGTGCCGTCGGCCTGCGGTGCGAAGGCGGTGACGGTGCTCGCCCCCCAGGCCGAGACATAGACGTCGCCGGCCCGGGAAACCGACACGCCATACGGATAGCGCCCGGCCGCGTAGCGGGCCGTGACGCGGCGAGCCGCCAGGTCGACGACGGCGAGGGAGTCGCCGAGATTCTCGGCGGCGTACAGCCAGCGCCCGTCCGGGGAGAGCGCGATGCCCGCGGGGTAGCGCACGCCGTCGCCCTTCGTTCGCCGCGGGGCGAGGAGGATCGTGTCGCGCGGCACCGCGGTGCTGCCGCTCCAGTCGTAGACATAGACCGCGTCGTCGTTGCCCCCCGACGCGTACACCGTGCGCCCGTCGGCGGAGATCGCGACCCCGATGAACGCGGCGCGCTGCTCGACGAACTGCGTTGCCCCGCTCGCGCGATCCACGAGCTCGACCCCCTGCCTCCCGAACCCGCTGAGGAGGATCGCCGCCCGGGTGCCGTTCGCCGAGAGCGCGATGCCTAACGGGAACGAGGCAGCGAGCCGGGTCGATTTCGCGACCGGGTCGAGGTAGCGTCCCGTCGGGAGCCGCTCGCGCTCGGCCGGGGAGCCGGCGGCCGTGCCCGAAGAGGACGGACGGCAGCCCGCGCCGAGCGCGAGCAGGACAGAGGCGAAGATTCGTGCGCGATTTGGCATGCGGGGCCGCAGGTCGGGTCAGGAAGTTGAAAGCAGATATTGCGGACGTGCACCGCTCGTCGCAACATCGAGCTTCCCGCTCCCAGCCCCCGCGACCCGATCCACCTCCCGACCATGCGAATCCCCGTCGCCGTGCTCGCCGCCTCGCTGCTCGTCGGCTTCCACCGCGATGCATCGGCTCAGCAGCCGGCCCCCGCTCCGGCACAGCGACCGCCCGAGACCCCACTGCGCTTCGCCGCCAGCAGCTTCGCCAGCGTCGAGGTGCACCTCAACGCCCGACGCATCGGCTCGCGCTGGTACGAAGAAGACGCGAGCCTGACCGGGCCGTCGCGGATCGCGATCAGCTATGGACAGCCGCATGCTCGCGGCCGGCAGGTCGCCGGGAGGCTCATCCCGCTCGACACCGTCTGGCGCTTCGGCGCAAACACGGCGACCGCGCTTCATACCGACGTCGACATCACCCTCGGCGACCTGAAGATCCCGCGCGGCGACTACACGCTGTTCATGCTCTACCGCTCGAGCGGCTGGCAGCTCATCGTCAACCGCGGCACGGCGATGTGGGGCACCGATTACGACGCATCGAAGGATCTCGGACGCACTCCCCTGACGGTGCGAACGATGGCCGAACCGGAAGAGTCGCTCACGATGTACCTCGTGCCGGACTCGGCGCGCCCGGCGGAGGGCTACGCCGACCTCCGCGGAGTGCTCAGGATCAAGTGGGGAACCTTCGACCTGAGCACCCGCTGGACGGTCGCGCAGTAGGTCAGCCGCGCGGTGCCGGCGCGTGGCCGGTGAGGACCTGCTCGAAGAGGGCGAGTGCCCGCGGGTCACCGGACTCGCCGAGCCAGAACATCGCCCTGGCGCGGACGCGCGGGTCCCGGTTCGTGCGGGCCACCTGGATGAGGGGCTCGACTCCCTCTCCGTTGCGCAGCTGCGAGAGCGCGAAGACGGCGTGCTCCTTCACGTCCTCGTCTCCGCTCTCGTCGCGCCCACCGCGCGCGGCGAATGGGTCATCGCTGCCGGCAAGCTTCGCGGCCGCGTATTGCGCCAGCCAGAAGACGACGTCGTGCCGGCGGCGACGTCCTCCGCCGGCATCGGCCCTCGCGATTCGCAGCAGGGTCGGCCACGCAACGACGTCGCGGCCGAGCATCGCCGGAAACACCGCATGGCTGGCGATGCGCCCGCCGCCCTGCGACTCAACGAGTCCCAACAGGAAGCTCGATCCCTCCGCGGCCGATACTTCGCCGAGCTCTGTCACGCCGCTCGATGCTGCGGGAACGGGCCCGAGGTAATCGCGCAGCGAGGCGACGCGACCATCGCGCACGTCGAGCACGATGCGCACCGGTCCCGGTTGGCAGTTCGGCCGGTCGGTGTCGGAGTCGAAGTATCCGTTCATCGAGTCGCCGATGCGGATGTACGTCCGGCCGTCGCCGCAGGCATCCTCGCGCGAGGGAAACTCGAACTGAGCGCTGCCGTTCTTCACCGCGGCGACGCGCGCGGCGAGTGACTGCTGCGCCGCCAGCGGCGACGCGGTGAGGGCCGCCAGCGCCACCGCGCCGGCGCTGCGCTTCCACCAGCTCGCCGTCGGGCGCGGGCCCGAGCGCTCGAGGCCTGTCATGGCTTCATCACCAGGTCCGAGATCGCCTTCGTCACCGCCGGATCGTCCTTCTGGCCGAGCCAGAAGAGCGCCTTCTTCCGGAGCTCCCGGTCGCCGTTGCCATTGACGATCGCCATCAGCTTCTCCGTCGCTGCCCTGTCGTCGCGCTGCGAGAGCACGAAGATCGTGTGCTCCTTCACGGCGCGATTCGACACCGCGTCGTAGACGCTGGCGATGTCAGCGGTCGGGACGCCGCCCTGTCCCGCCCAGAAGACCGCCTTCTTTCGCGACTCGACTGGGGCGTTCTCGTCGCGCGCAACCGACAGCAGCCACTGTCGGGCTTCCTTGTCATCGCTCTGCGACATCGCCATCAGGATCTGGTCCCGCATCTTCCGGCTGTCGGCACGGCCGAACAGGTCGCGGAGGAAGCGGAAGTCGTCGGTGGTCGCAGCGTCGGAGTGGCCAAGCGCGAACACCGCCCGCTCGCGCACGTCGCTCGGCGCGTTCGCGTCCGCGGCGATCTCGCGCACCTCCTCCCGCGCGCGCCGGTCATCCGACTGGCCGAGCCAGAACACCGCCCGCGCGCGCAGCCGCGTCGATGGCGCGCTGCGTGCGAGCTCGATCAGCGACGGCAGCCCCGCGCCGTCAGGCAGCCGGGAGAGCGCGAACAGCGCCGCCTCGCCCACGCTCTTTTTCTCATCGCCGCTCGTCCTCGCCAGCTCCGTCAGCGGCTTCACCATCGATGCGTCGCCGAGGACGCCGAGCCAGTGCACCGCGCGACGGCGGGTCTCCGACGCGTTCGAGGTCCGCTGACCGATCGCCAGCAGTCGCGCGCTGATGTCGGCGCTGTCGGCGATCGCCGCCGCGAGCAACGCGTTCCGGGCGGCGCGGCCATCCAGCCTCTCGGCGATGCCGAGGAGATAGCTGGCCGCTTCGGGGGCGGAGACGACGCCAAGGTCGACCACGTGCCCGTCCGTCGCCTGCCAGCTCCCTCCGACGTACGGCTGGATCGACTCGACGCCGGCCGGTCCGACCTCGATCGCCACGCGCGCCGTGCCCGGGCGGCAGTGAGTGCTCGTCCACCGGCCGTACGACTCCATCGACGACGACATCATGAAGGCGTCGGCGAGGCCGATCGTGCTGCCGCCGTCTCCACAAACGTCAGGCCTCGTCGCGTACGTCATTCGGATCTCGCCCTGCCCCGCTGCCGCGATGCGCTGCGCGAGCGACTGGGCGCCGGCCGTCGCCGCACCTAACGCGAGCGCGGCCGCGACATGAATGAATCGCCTCATTGGTTGATGATCTCCATGAGAAGCTGCTTCGCCCGCGGATCGTTCTTCTGGGCCAGCCAGAAGAGCGCCTTCTTCCGCATCTCGACGTCCTTGTCGCTCTTCGCGATCTCGATCAGCTTGTCGGTGGCCGCTGCCTCACGGCGCTCGGAGAGCACGAAGATGAAGTGCTCCTTCAGCTCCTGGTCGTCGAGCTTCGGGTAGAGCGCGAGCAGAGTGTTGATGTCGATGCCGCGCCGCTGCCCCGCCCAGAAGAGCGCCTTCTTTCGGGTTTCCACCGGCTGCTTCGTGTTCTGCACGACGCCGAGCATCCAGCGCGCGCCTTCCTCCCCGGGGGCCTGCGACATTGCCTGGATGACCGCGTTCTGGATCTCCTCGCTGCTGGTCTTGTCGAACAGCGACTGGAGGAACGCCGTGTTGTCCGAGCTCCGCCGCGAGGACTGGCCGAGCCAGAACACCGCCTTGGCGCGCAGCTCCTCGGGAGCGTTCGACTGTGCATAGGCACGCAGGATCTCCGTGCCCCGAGCGGTGTTGGTGTTCGACAGCGCGAACAGCGCCTTCTCCTGCACCTCTTCGTCCTTCGAACTGTTGAGGATCGAGTCGAGCGCGCTCAACGCGCGATCGGAATGGACCTCGGAGAGCCAGAACACCGCCTGGCGGCGGACCTCGACGTCGGGATCGTTGCGCGCGGCATCCAGGAGGATCGTCGCGCTCTCGTCGCTCTGCTTCTGCGCGACCAGGAACACCGCCTTGCGGCGCAGGGCGACCGAGCACTCGTCGCGCCTGGCGAGCACCTGCTTGAGGATCGGGATCGCCCGCTCCGAGTCCATCTGCAGCAACGCGTTGAGCGCGGCCATGCGGATGTCGTCGTCATCATCCTCGCTCGGGCAGGCGCTCGAGCCGGAGCGTCCTCCTCGTCCGGCGCCAGTGCCGGTGCCACCGGCCGCGGATCCGCCGCCGCTCCCCGCGCCGCCGCCAGCGCCCGATCCGCCTTCTGCACCCGCCGCGTTCAGGAGCTGCCGCATGGCTTCCGGATCTCCGCGGTGCGCGAGCACCCCCTGGATCCTCACGGCGAGTGTCCCGGCATCGGTCCCGCTCGGCGCATCGGGGAATCGACGCTGCTGCTCCTTCAGGACATCGAGCGCGGTGCGCAGGTCGCGCTCGTTCCCCGTGCGCGACAGCGCGAACGCCTGGTAATACATCGCGTCGGCGAGGTACTGCGACTGTGGATACCTGCGCTCCACGTCGCGGAACATCGCGGCCGCCCGCTTGTATTCGCCGCGGTTGAGCGCTTCGCGCGCCGCGCGGTAGAGGGAATCGGCGGGATCCTCGCGGTACACGCGCTCCCAGGCGCGCGCCCCACTGTCGCCTGCCCCGCTCTCGTACGCCGCGCGCGGCGCGGGAACCCCGCCACGATCGGCGGTCCCTCCGTGCGCCGCCACCGCGGTGAGCGCGATGGCGATGGTCGTGATGATACGCATGCTCTTCTCCCTCTCAGGTGTCAGGCGAAAGCGCCCGAAGTCTCGTCATGATCTGGCGATGCCGGACGGCATCGTCGATGAGCCCGAGGTCGGCTGCCTCACCCTGCGCGCCCGGAAGGCGCGAGATCTGGGCGAGTACGAGCTCGAGGTCCTCCAGCAACTGCTTCAATTGCGGGTCGCGGCCCGCGGGTGAATCCATCAGCATGCGCGTGGTACCGAGCAGCTGGCCGGCCCACGTCGCGATCGTCGTGTCCTTCCTTCCCGCTCGCACGTCGCTCCGCAGCGAGACGAGGAGCGCCTCGGTGGTCACGAGGTGCTGCATCGCGGCGACGCGGTAGGGCGCCGCATCCGCGCGAGCGGCTTCGCGCCGGGCGAGCGTCCCGCTCCGGACTCCCGAACGGCTCTCGCTGGCGATCGGCGGCTCGCGACGCCCTTCGTGAGGCACCTGCGCCACCTCGATCGCCGACCCCTCTGCCGTGTTGCTCGGGCCCGTCGGCATCGGGATCACCGGGCCGGGGCCCATTTTCCCCGGGTCGTCCGCGGCGTTGCTCGCGGCCGGCGGCTTGGCAGTGGCCGCCACCCGGGACTGGGGCGCCGGTGCCGTCGTCGCCCTCCCGATGAGGATTCCCACGAGCAGCGTCGCGGCGAGCCCGGCCGCCCAGCCTAACGCGCGACGGTGCCGCGTGTAGAGCGGAATCACCCGCACCGGTGCCGGTGCCGTCGTCGCCGCTGGCGCCGCGCCCCCGGCGCGCGCGGTCCCCCGTGCCGCGGCGATCGCGGCCCACATCTCGGAGCGCGGAGTCTCGGGCGCGCTGTTGTGCTCGCGCGCGGCCTCCTGCAGCAGCTCGTCGAATCGGTCGTCGTTCATCATGCCCACTCTCCAGCGAAGGCCTGCAGTGCGTCGCGCAGCCTTGCCCGTGCCCGCGACAGCTGCGCCTTCGACGTGCCCGGCTGGACCCCGAGCACCTCGCCGATCTCCTCGTGCGTGTACCCTTCCGCATCGTGCAGCAGGAACACCGTCCGGTATCCCTCCGGCAGCGCGGCGATCGCCGCCGCCAGCCGCTGCCTGAGGTCCGGCTCCGCCTCGCGGCGGGTCGTGCCTAACGTCATCGCGTCGTCAAGGGGTGCCTCGCGCTGCCGCATCGTCTTCACCTTGCGCATCCCGTTGAGGATCACCGACACCGCGATCGTGTGCAGCCAGGTCGAGAACTTCGACTCCCCGCGGAAGTCGTTCAGCCGGCTGAAGGCGCGGATGAACGCGTCCTGGGTGAAGTCGCGCGCCAGGTCGTCGCTGCCGGCGAAGCGGAAGGCGAGTCGATAGATCCGGTCGACATGCGCGTCGTACAGCTCGCGCTCGGCGGTCGGGTCACCCGCGCGGGCGCGGGCGATCAGCGCGTCTTCCAAACGGTCTCCGTCGAGAGGTGAGGTCACCGGCGCAACTCGTCGACGCTTGGGACAGGGGATCCCCGAAAAGGGTTGCGCGGCCTGGCCAGGCCGGCTCGGCAGGTCCGGAAATAACGCCGCATTGCGCCGAAGGCGAGTATAAAGGATCTGGCACCACCGGAGAGGGCGAAATGTCGATCCTCAATGGCCTTTCGTTCAAACGCTATTGAACCAGAGGGAACTACCGCCGGGGGACAGGCTCGGGACGGCAGGGCCAGAGGGCCCGGGGGGGGCGCGCCTGGGGGAATGATCTCGCCCGGAGTGCCCCTAACGTCGTACGCGCTTGCGCGGGACCGCGACCGGTTGAATGGCGCGGCGATGCTCTGTGGTTCAACTGCTGTTGGCGCGGGTGCACGAGAGCCGGTCACTCGCAAGGAGTGCCAGATCTCTCATGACCGCGGCGCCGAATTCCAGTGGAACAGGCGCTTCCCGCCCCGAATCGGCGCGCTCGCCCGGGGGGGGGCGGACGATCATCGTCCACCCGTCGCACAGCCGTGACTCCATCTCGGCACTCGCTCGGAACCGGGGTGTACCGATTCCCGATGCGACCGGGCCTTCTTCCCATCCTTGCCGCGGTGTTCGGGCCGCTCGTCGTGCCGCACACCGTCGCGCGCGCGCAGGCCGCCGGCAGCGGCACGTCCGAGCCGGTCTGCCTGGGATTCGCGTTCGGCCCCTTCACTCCGAAGCTCGATTGGGCGAAGGCGGGCCACGCGCCGATCCGCGCCGGCTCGGCGCAGCGCGCACCCGACGGCCGCGACTGGGCCAGCGATCAGGCGCTGCCTGACGACAGCTCGCTGTTCCTGTTCCCCGCCTGGTGGCCGGTGGGCGTCTGGGTCGAGCTGTCGACGCGCGCGCCGGCACCGGGAGATACCGTCGAGGGGCGCGCCACCGCGCTCGTCGCACGCGGGAACGTCACGCCCCCTGTCGCGAGGGTGCGTGCCTGGCGCGTGCCGTGTGGAGGAAGAGCACCCCTTCGCTCACCGCCTCCGGCGGCGGACAGCGAGGCACAGCGAGCGCGACCACTCCGCTGATTTTTTTGCGGCAACACTGGAACCGGGGGGAATGCCCCGTGTATACTTCGCCGTTCGCCCCGACAGTTCCACCGCAAAGCGAGGAGGTGATCCATTGTCTACTGACCCACGTACGGCGCGGATCGCCGGGAGCCGCTAAGGCTCTCTGCAGCGCAGGCCGGCGTCTTCGCGCCGCTCGGTCAAGTATCGCCGGGAGCACTGTCCAGGGGACTGTGCTCCCGGCGGACGTTTAAGCCCCCGCCTCGCGCCTGACGCGCGTGGTGTCGCCGCAGCCGGGCGACCATCGGGCCGATCGCCGCGATGACCCGGGAGTGCTCTGACGTACCCCCCGTCACCCGGAAACGCCGCAAACCGGCGCGCTCGGCGACGAGCTGTACGCCACGCTCGAGCCGGTCGAGATCGACGGTGTAACCGCCGATCGGGTTGATCATGTCCGTTTCTTGCTGCTCCCGTCCGTTCTGACTGATTCGCAGAGGCACCAGCCGCCTTGCCGGCGCCCTGTCGTTTGAAGCCCTCCTGATACCCCCCGCAAGGGTGCGGGTTCGTAGCTACACCCCTTCGAGCTCGCCTCGCCGCTCGATGGAGTGCTCGACCTCGGTGCCGAGCACCCCTTCCCACCTCGCCATCACCACCGTCGCCAGGCAGTTGCCGACGACGTTGAGGGAGGTCCGCGCCATGTCCATGATCGCGTCGACTCCGAGGATCACCGCGATCGCCTCGAGGGGGAGCTTGAACTGCGTCAGGGCGCCGGCGAGGATGACGAGCGACGCGCGCGGCACGGCCGCGACCCCTTTGCTCGTCAGCATCAGCGTCCCCATCATGATGAGCTGGTCGCGCATCGGCATGTGGATCCCGGCCGCCTGCGCGGCGAACACCGACGCGACCGCGAGGTAAAGCGTGCTGCCGTCGAGGTTGAACGAGTAGCCGGTCGGCATCACGAAGGCGACGATGCGCCGCGGCACCCCGATCGCCTCCATCGACTGCATCGCCCGAGGCAGCGCCGCTTCCGACGACGCCGTGGTGAACGCGATCAGCCACGGCTCCTTGATCGCCTTGAGGAAGCGCCGCAGCGGGACCTTCATGATCAGCGCGATGGGGAGCAGCACGAACAGCGCGAAGACGATCAGCGCGACATAGAGCGTGCCGACCATCTTCGCGAGGTTCACGAGCACGCCGAGCCCGCTCTTCCCGACCGTCACCGCGATCGCGGCCCCGATGCCGAAGGGAGCGAAGGCCATCACCACCGCGACGAACTTGAACATCACCTCCGACAACGATTCACAGAACGCGAGCATCGTCGCCTTCGCCTTCCCCTTCACCCGTGCCAGCGACACGGCGAAGATGATCGAGAAGAACACGACCTGCAGCACCTCGTTGTTCGCCCACGCCTCGGCGAAGCTCTGCGGCACGGTGTGTTCGAGCACCCCGGCGAGGGTGGGCTGCGCCTTCGGGATCGCGGCGATCGCCGACTCGTCGCCGCGCGACAGGTCGACGCCCACGCCCGGCTTGGCGATGTTCACCGCCGCGAGCCCGATGAGCAGTGCCAGCGACGTCGCGATCTCGAAGTAGATGATCGACCGGAAGGCGAGCCGCCCGACCTGCTTCATGTCGTCGCCGTGGCCGGCGATCCCGATCACCAGGGTGCTGAAGATCAGCGGCACCACGAGCGATTTGATCATCCGCAGGAAGATGTTCGACAGGACGCGGAGATCGGTGGCGTGGAAACCCTTCTCGCCGGCGACGTCGGGCCAGAGCACCCCGATCGCGATCCCGGCGATCACCGAGACGATGATCCACTGCGTCTGCGAGACCTTCTTCAGGCGGTTGAGCATCGGCCTAGTTCTTCTCGATGGGGGCTGGGGGCTCGACCGGAACGGGACCCGTCCCGCGGCGCAGCGTCGAGTTGCGGTAACCGTAGGCGAAGTAGAGCGCGATCCCGATTACCAGCCAGATCGCAAACCGCTCCCATGCGTGACGCGGCAGCCCCCACATGACGAAACCGCACGCCCCGATGCCGAGCGGCGCGATGAGCCACACGAACGGAACGCGGAAGGGACGCGGACGATCCGGCTCCTTCCAGCGCAGGATCAGGACGCCGAAGCAGACGAGGACGAACGCGAAGAGCGTCCCGATGTTGGTGAGGTCGTAGGTCTCGCCGGCGTCGCCGACGAGGGCGGCCAGCGCGACGAGCGCGCCGGTGAGCAGCGTCGTGATGTGCGGGGTGCGGTGCTTGGGATGGATCTTCGCCGCCCACTTCGGGAGCAGCCCGTCGCGCGCCATCGCGAAGAAGATCCGCGGCTGCCCGTACTGGAAGACGAGGAGCACCGCGGCCATCGAGAAGACGGCGCCGAGCGAGAGGATCGTGCTGATCTTCGTCAGCCCGGCGAGGTCGAGGGCCTTCGCCAGCGGGTCGGCGACACCGAGCTGGGTGTACGGCACCATCCCGGTGAGCACCGCGCCGACGATCACGTAGATGAGCGTGCAGATCCCGAGGCCGGCGAGGATCCCGATCGGCAGGTTCCGCTGCGGGTTCTTCGTCTCCTCGGCGGCGGTCGAGATCGCGTCGAAGCCGATGTACGCGAAGAAGACGATCGCCGCCCCGTGGTGGATCCCGGTGAACCCGTTGGGCGCGAACGGGTGGTAGTTCGCCATGTCGATGCGCGTTGCGCCGACGACGATGAACAGCGCCAGCACCGCGAGCTTCACCACGACCATGATGTTGTTCGCGCGCGTGCTCTCCCTGACGCCCAGGTACAGCAGCCAGGTGATCAGCGCGACGATCGCGAAGGCGGGCACGTTGACCAGGATCGGGATCCCGGCGATGTGCGGCGCGCTGTCCATCAGCCCGTGCACGGCGGGATCGGAGCTGAGCAGCGCGGTGCGGTAGCCCGTCGTGAGGAAATCCGGGAGGTGGATGTTGACCGCCGCCAGCACCCGCTTGAAGTAGTCGCCCCACGAGATCGCGACCGCGACGTTGCCGACCGCGTACTCGAGGATCAGGTCCCAGCCGATGATCCAGGCCACGAGCTCGCCGAGCGTCGCGTACGAGTATGCGTAGGCGCTGCCCGCCTGCGGGATCATCGACGCCAGCTCGGCGTAGCAGAGGCCGGCCAGCATGCAGGCCAGGCCGAGCAGGACGAAGGACAGGATGAGGGCGGGGCCGGCGCCGCTGCGGACGACCTCGCCGGCGGCGTTGGTCTCGCCGGCCGCCGCAGTGCCGATCGCCCCGAAGATGCCGGCGCCGATCACCGCGCCGATCGCCAGCATGATCAGGTCGCCCGCGCCTAACGCGCGGCGGAGCCCGTTCGGGTTCTCGCCCTCGGCGAGCAGGGCGGCGATCGGCTTGCGGGAGAAGAAGCCAGACATGAGTCGTGGGAACTGGTACCGGGCGGGAGCTGGGCCGCCCGTAATGGAGCGGCGACGGGGGCGGTTGCGCCGCCCCCGTCGCCGTCGCCGATCAGATGAACAGCGGCGCCAGCACGAGCGTGATCGTGCTCAACAGCTTGATCAGCACGTGCAGCGACGGGCCCGCGGTGTCCTTGAACGGGTCGCCGACAGTGTCGCCGACCACCGCCGCCTTGTGCGCGTCGGAGCGCTTGCCGCCGTAGACGCCGGTCTCGATGTACTTCTTCGCGTTGTCCCAGGCGCCGCCGCCGTTGTTCAGGAAGCCGGCCATCAGGATCCCGGCGATGGTGCCGACCATCAGCAGCGCCGCGACCGCCTCGGCGCCGAGATACTGGTTGCGCGGCGCGAAGTGCTTGAACGTCATCCCGACGACGATCGGGAACAGCACCACCAGCGCCCCGGGAAGCACCATCGCCTTGAGCGCGCCGACCGTGACGATGTCGACGCAGCTCGCGTAGTCCGGCTCCTCGGTGCCCTGCATGATCCCCGGGCGCTCGCGGAACTGGCGGCGCACCTCGGTGATCACGCTCGATGCCGCCTTGCGCACCGCGGTCATCGCCAGCGACGAGAACCAGAAGACGAGCATCGCGCCGAGCAGTCCGGCGACGAACACCGCCGGCTTCGACAGGTCGACGTGCAGCGTCTGCCCCGTGTAGTTGCGGACCTCGTCGAGGTAGGCGCTGAACAGCAGGAAGGCGGCGAGCGCCGCCGAGCCGAT